>JACXTT010001057.1_pt1 | contig 46902 bp, 40 predicted proteins | sample 9270951 | NCBI WGS metagenome assembly JACXTT01 (sample SAMN15532306, study PRJNA645909) | rock metagenome | isolation source: weathered quartz diorite | place: Puerto Rico | collected 2017-06-21 | reverse complement strand
GCGACAACACGTCCACCGACGGCACCCGCAAGTGGCTGGTGGACGTCGGCAACGGCAACGCCGTCGAAACCGTGTTCATCCCGGAAGAAAACCGCGGCACGCTGTGCATCTCCACGCAAGCGGGCTGCGCCGTCAACTGCCGTTTCTGCTCGACCGGCAAACAGGGTTTCAACCGCAACCTGAGCGTCTCCGAGATCATCGGCCAGCTGTGGATGGCCGAGTTCGAACTGCGCCGCACCAAGGGCATCGAGCCTGGTCCGAAGGGCGAACGTCAGATCACCAACGTGGTCATGATGGGCATGGGCGAACCGCTGCTGAACTTCGAGCCGACCGCCACCGCCTTGAAGCTGATGCTGGACGATAACGCCTACGGCCTGTCGCGCCGTCGCGTGACCCTGTCGACCTCCGGCGTGGTGCCGATGATGGACCGCCTGTCGCAGGAAGTGCCGGTGGCGCTGGCCGTCTCCCTGCACGCCTCCAACGACAAGCTGCGCGACGGCCTGGTGCCGCTGAACAAAAAATACCCGCTGCGCGAATTGATGGCGGCCTGCAAGCGCTATCTCGAATTCGCCCCGCGCGACTTTATTACCTTCGAATATTGCATGCTCGATGGCGTCAACGACAGCGACGAGAACGCGCGCGAGCTGCTGGCGCTGGTCAACGACCCGGTGGTCGGCGTCTCCTGCAAATTCAATCTGATTCCCTTCAATCCATTCCCGGAATCGGGCTTGCTGCGGTCGAAAAATCCGCGCATCAAGGCCTTCGCGCAAGTGCTGCTCGACGGCGGCCTGGTCACCACCATCCGCAAGACCCGCGGCGACGACATCGACGCCGCCTGCGGCCAGCTGGCCGGCGAAGTGCAGGACCGCACCCGCGTGCAGGAACGCATGGAAAAAATGGACGAGTACAAGAACAAGTATGGCGCCAACTTCGGCCGCATCGTGGAGATCACTTCTTGACCGCCCTGGCGCGCTTGCTGGCAACGGCCTCGGTGTTGTTGATGGCCGCGCTGCTGACGGCCTGCGCCGGCGGCAAGAGTGCCGGCGCGGGCTCGGCCGACATCAAGACGGCGTCCGACCAGACCAATATCGAAAAGCGCGCCTCGATCCGCCTGCAGCTGGCGGTCGGCTATTTTCAGGACGGCAAGCTGGAAGTGGCGCTCGACGAGGTCAAGCAAGCCATCGCCATCAACCCCGAGTTTGCCGACGCCTACGGTGTGCGCGCCCTGATCTACGCCCAGCTGGGCGAGATCAAACTGGCCGACGAGAGCTACCAGCGCGCGCTGCGCCTGTCGCCCAACAATCCCGAATTGAGCAACAACTACGGCGGCTTCCTGTGCCAGAACGGCCGCGGCGCCGAGGCGATCCGCTACTACGATGCGGCCATCAAGAATCCCGCGTACCAGTCGCCTTTCAGTGCGATGCAGAACGCGGGTTCCTGCAGCATCCGCATGAAGCAGTACGAGGCGGCCGAACGCTATCTGCTTGACGCCTTGCGGTTTGCGCCCGATGATCCTGCCACCAACGCCTACCTGGCGCGGGTGTATTACGAGCGGCGCGATTTTCAGCGCGCCGGGTTTTTTATCAACCGCGTGAAGACCACTGCCAAACTCGACGCCCTCGGCGCCGACGTGCTGTGGCTGGCCGTGCGGATCGACCGCCGCCTGGGCGACAAGGAGTCGGAGGCGACGATGGCGACCTTGCTGCGCCGCCACCATCCCGGCTCGGCCGAGTTTGCAGCGTTGCAACGCGGTGCGTTTGATGAATGAGACAGGCTTTGACGAATGAGACAGGACGCAGCATGAGTTCAGAACGGACAGAACAAGCAGGGACCAGCGCGGGCGCCGCGGAAGTGAGCGGCGCGCCCGGCAGAATCCTCGCCGCCCAGCGCGAAGCGATGGGCTGGACCGTCGAGCAGGTGGCCGACCAGCTGAAACTGGCCGTGCGCCAGGTGGTTGCCATCGAAGCGGGCGACAATGCCTCGCTGCCGAACCCTGCCGTCGTGCGCGGTTTCGTGCGCGCTTACGCCAAGATCGTCCGCCTCGATCCGATCCCGCTGGTGGCCGCGATTCCCCTCGACACGCCCGGTCCCAGCGACGCCAGCCACACCCATTTGCGTCACAGCAAACCGGCATCGTTCTCGGAAGTCCGTTTTCCCAGCCACGGTAAGCGTGCTTCGCTGCCGATCGTGCCGATTCTGGCCGTCATCGTCGTCGCCAGCGCCGTCGCGGCGGCCTGGCATTTCGGCCTGGTCGCCAAGCTGACCGGCCGCGGCGAAACGGCCGCAAGCAGCACCGTCGCCGCGCCGATCGCTGCAACGGCGGCGCCGGCCGCAGCAACGCCGGCGCCGACGGCCATGACGCCGCTGGTCGGCGGATCGGCCGCCGCACCGGCCGCCGGAACTGCAACCGTCCCCAGCCTGCAAAATCCTTCGGTGCCGCTGATTTCCGTGCCGCCGCCAAGCTCCGTAACGCCGGGCTCGGCATCGGCCGGCTCGCCGCCTGCCGCGCCAGCACCTGTGGCGGCCGCTACACCCGCCGCAGCCGCCGGCGCCAATCCATTGGTGTTGACCGTGCGTGAAGATTCCTGGATCCAGGTCAAACCGGCCAAGGGCGCACCGCTGCTGTCGCGGGTCGTCAAGGCCGGCAGCACCGAGACGGTCGAAGTTGCCGAACCGGTCACCCTGGTCGTGGGCCGGCCCGGCGCCGTCAGCGCCACCTTGCGCGGCGCCGCCGTCGAGTTGCCGGTGGCCGGCAGCGCGGCCGCCCGCGTCAGTCTGAAATAAGCCCGGCCGCGCGGGGCGTTCCCGCGCACCGTCGCCCCCGAACCGTTTCACTATTTGCGCAGCATTTTCGAACACTATGTCTTCTAACATCGCGATTCCTTCCGGCCCCATGGCCCGCCGCTTCAGCCGCAAGGTGCTGGTGGCGCATGGCGCGCGCCAGGTATGGGTGGGCGGCGATGCCCCCGTGGTCGTGCAATCGATGACCAACACCGACACCGCCGACGCCATCGGTACGGCCATCCAGATCAAGGAGCTGGCACGCGCAGGCTCGGAGCTGGTGCGCCTGACGGTCGACCGTCCCGAAGCCGCGGCCGCCGTTCCCGCCATCCGCGAGCAGCTCGACCGCATGGACATCGACGTGCCCCTGGTCGGCGATTTTCATTACAACGGCCACACCCTGCTGCGCGATTTTCCCGAGTGCGCGAAGGCGCTGTCGAAATACCGCATCAACCCCGGCAACGTCGGGCAGGGCGCCAAGAGAGATAGCCAGTTCGCCCAGATGATCGAGGTCGCTGCCCAGTACGACAAGCCGGTGCGTATCGGCGTCAACTGGGGCTCGCTCGACCAGTCGCTGCTGGCCCGCATCATGGATGAAAACGCCAAGCGCGCCGATCCCTGGACGGCGCAGGCGGTGATGTACGAGGCCTTGATCACTTCGGCCATCGAAAACGCCGTGCGCGCCGAGGAAATCGGCCTCGCCAGGGACAAAATCATCCTGTCCTGTAAAGTGTCGGGTGTGCAGGATCTGATCGCCGTCTACCGTGAGCTGTCGAAGCGCTGCGATTATCCGCTGCACCTGGGCTTGACGGAAGCGGGCATGGGCAGCAAGGGCATCGTCGCCTCGACCGCGGCGCTCTCCGTGCTGCTGCAAGAGGGCATCGGCGACACCATCCGCATCTCACTGACGCCGGAACCGGGCGGCGACCGTACGAAAGAGGTCGTGGTCGGCCAGGAAATTCTGCAAACCATGGGCTTGCGTAAATTCGCGCCGATGGTGATCGCTTGCCCGGGCTGCGGCCGCACCACCTCGACCACCTTCCAGGAACTGGCCGACGACATCCAGACCTTCCTGCGCGAGCAGATGCCGGAATGGAAGAAATCGTATCCCGGCGTGGAAGCGATGAACGTTGCCGTGATGGGCTGCATCGTCAACGGCCCCGGCGAATCGAAGCACGCCAACATCGGCATCAGCCTGCCCGGCACCGGCGAATCGCCTGCCGCGCCCGTGTTTGTCGATGGCCAGAAAAAAGTGACACTGCGCGGTGAAAATATCGTGCAGGAATTTCAGCAAATCGTGCTGGAGTATGTGAAAACGAATTACGGTAAATAAGAATATGAGCGAAAACAAAAAGCCCGAGAAAATCGTTGCGGTAAAGGGCATGAACGACATCCTGCCGGCCGACGCGCCGCTGTGGGAACTGCTGGAAAATACGACCGAATCCGTCCTCAAAAGCTACGGCTACCAGAAAATCGTCACGCCGATCCTGGAAGAAACGGGCCTGTTCGCGCGCGCCATCGGCGCCGTCACGGATATCGTCGAAAAAGAGATGTACTCCTTCACCGATTCGATGAACGGCGACCTGCTGACCCTGCGCCCGGAAGGTACCGCCGGCACCGTGCGCGCCGTTATCGAACACAATCTGGGCTACGACGGCCCCAAGCGCCTGTGGTACAAGGGCCCGATGTTCCGCCACGAGCGTCCGCAGCGCGGCCGCTATCGCCAGTTCTTCCAGTTCGGCGCCGAAGCAGTCGGCTTCACGGGGCCGGACATCGACGCCGAACTGATCATGCTGTGCCGCCGCCTGTGGGACGACCTGGGCCTGGAAAACATCCGCCTGGAACTGAACTCCATCGGCGACGCCGCCGAGCGCCTGCGCCACCGCGCCGACCTGATCGCATACTTCGAAGCGAACATCGACACCCTGGACGCCGAAGCGAAGCGCCGTCTGCACAGCAACCCGCTGCGCATTCTCGACACCAAGAATCCGGCCATGCAAGACCTGGTCAACGCGGCGCCGAAATTGCTCGACTATATCGAAGGCGAGTCGCTGGCCCACTTCGAAGGTCTGAAGAATATCCTCGACCACAACAATATTCCCTACACCGTCAACACCCGTCTGGTGCGCGGCATCGATTACTACAACCGCACCGTGTTCGAGTGGGTCACCGACCAGCTGGGCGCGCAGGGCACCGTGTGTGCGGGCGGCCGTTACGATCCCCTCATCGAAATGTTCGGCGGCAAGGCGACTCCCGCGGTCGGTTTCGCCATGGGCATGGAACGCTTGATCGAGCTGATGAAAGCGGTCGGCGAGCCGAACGAACCGTCGCTGTGCGATGTCTACCTGGTGCACCAGGGAGAAACGGCGCGCATGCAGGCCTTCGTATTGGCCGAGCGCATCCGCGATGCCGGCCTCGACGTCATCCTGCACTGCGCCACCGCCACCGGCGCCGGCAGTTTTAAAACGCAGATGAAAAAGGCCGACGCCAGCGGCGCTTCGTTTGCCGTCATCCTTGGCGACGACGAAATCGCCAACAACACGGCGACGGTCAAATCGATGCGCTCGGGCGCCCAGTCCGGGGAAACGCAACAGAACAGCGTGGCCTTCGACGAAGTGGTCGAACACCTGGTCGACGAAGTCATCGGCGCCCACGATCACGACCATGATCACGTGCACTACCACCACTAATTTTTACTAATTTCAATTCGAGACAAGAAGACCATGGCATACGATCACGAAGAACAAGAACAACTCGACTCCCTGAAAGCGTTCTGGAATCAGTACGGCAATCTGCTCACCTGGGTGCTGATCATCCTGCTGGGCGCCTACGCCGGCTACAACTACTGGCGCTACTACCAGCGCAACCAGGCGGCCGAAGCGTCGGTGCTGTACGACCAGGTGCAGAAATCGGCATCGGCACAGCCCGTCGACCATGCCAAGGCCCTGAAAACCGCCGCCGATATCGAGAGCAAGTACGCATCGACCGCCTACGCGCCGATGGCCGCGCTGCTGGCTGCCAGGACCGCCTTCGACGCCAACGATCTGAAATCGGCCAAGGCCCAGCTGCAATGGGTGCTGGACCATGGCAGCGATGAGTACAAATCGATCGCCAAGCTGCGCATCACCGGTATTTTGCTGGACGAAAAAGCCTACGATGAGGCTCTGAAAATGCTGGCCGGCGACTTCATGCCACAATTCGCCAGCGCCGTTGCCGACCGCCGCGGCGATATCCTGGTCGCCCAGAACAAGCTCGACGATGCCCGCAAGGCCTATGTCGCCGCGCTGGCCGGCATGAGCAAGACCGATCCGGGCCGCCGGCTGGTCGAAGTGAAACTCGAATCGATCGGCGGCACCGTTCCGGCCAAGCCGGCCGATGCCGCCGCGCCGGCCGCCGCCTGATGCCGGTACCGGGCGCCAGCTTCCGCAGAACACAAGAACACAAAGAACAAGGTTAAATCAATGATGCGTATTACCCAGAAGCTGATTGGTGTGAGTGTGCTGGCCGTGATGGCCGGTTGTTCGACTTTGAGCTCGCTCAATCCGTTCGCCAGTAAATCGAAAACCGCCGTGCCTGTGCCCCTTGTAGAACTGAAGGGCACCATGGCGGTACGCACCGCCTGGAAACTCGACATCGGCAAGGCCGGCAACGGCTATATCTTCACCCCGGCACTGGCCGGCAGCAGCGTGATCGTCGCCGGCGGCGGCGGCGCCATCGCGCGCGTCGACGGCGCCACTGGCAAAGCGCTGTGGCGCATCAAGGCGCCCACCGAGCTGTCGGCCGGCGTCGGCACCGACGGCAACATGATCGTCGTCGGCGGCGTCAAGGGCGCCGTGTATGCCTACGACATGAACGGCAAGTCCCTGTGGACCGCGCAGGCGTCCAGCGAAGTGCTGTCGTCGCCGGTGATCGGCGAAGGCATCGTGGTGGTGCGCTCCTTCGACAACCGCATCATCGGGCTCGATGCCAAGACGGGGGAAAAGAAATGGACCGTGCAGCGGCCGTCGCCGCCTTTGACCATCCGTAACGCTCCCGGCATGGTGGTGGCCGGCAAGGACGTCATCGTCGCCCAGCCGGGCGGCAAGCTGGTGGCGATCCTGCTGTCGAGCGGCGCGCCGCGCTGGGAATCGGCGGTTGGCGAAGCGCGCGGCGCCACCGAATTGGAACGTGTGACCGACATCGGCGGCTTGCCGGTGGTGATCGACAATGAAGTGTGCGCCGTCTCCTACCAGGGCCGGGTCGGCTGCTTCGACCTGTCCACCGGCAGCGCTCGCTGGACCAAGGAAATGTCCTCGAATGTCGGCGTGGCCGCCGACGCCAATTACGTTTTCGCCGCCGACGACAAGGGCGCTGTACTGGCCTTCCAGCGCGACGGCGGCACCAGCGCCTGGAAAAACGACAAGCTCGGTTATCGCAACCTGTCGACCCCGGTCTCATACGGCAAAACTGTCGCCGTCGCCGACTACCAGGGCTATGTCCACTTCATGTCGCGCGAAGACGGCACCTTTCAGGCCCGCGTCGCCACCGATGGCAGCGCCGTCATCGCCACGCCAAGGGTGGTCGGCTCGAACCTGATTTTTCAAACACAAAATGGAACTGTGACCGCAATTGCGGTCGAATAATAATGAAGCCGGTAATTGCACTTGTTGGTCGCCCCAACGTCGGGAAATCGACCCTTTTCAACCGCCTGACCCGCTCGCGTGACGCGCTGGTGGCGGACCTGCCTGGCCTGACCCGCGATCGCCACTACGGCGAAGGCCGGGTCGGCGAGCGCCCCTTTCTGGTCATCGACACGGGCGGTTTCGAGCCGGTGGCGAAAGAGGGCATCATGCACCAGATGGCGCTGCAGACCAAGCAGGCGGTGGCCGAGGCCGACGTCGTCGTCTTCATCGTCGACGGCCGCCAGGGCCTGACCCCACACGACAAGACCATCACCGATTTCCTCCGTAAATCGGGCCGCAAGGTCATGCTGGTGGTGAACAAGGCCGAGGGCATGAAGTACACCTCGGTGGTCGCCGAATTCTACGAGCTGGGCATGGGCGATCCGTACGTCATTTCCGCCGCCCACGGCGACGGCGTCGCCGACCTGGTCGAAGAAGCGCTCAACGAAGCCTTCGCCTCGCGCCCGCCCGACGAGGAAGAACTCGAGCCGGCCGCGCGCGGCATCAAGATCGCGATTGTGGGCCGTCCCAACGTCGGCAAGTCGACCCTGGTCAACACCCTGATCGGTGAAGAGCGCGTGATCGCCTTCGACATGCCGGGCACCACCCGCGACTCGATCGAAGTACCGTTCGAACGCGACGGCAAGAACTACACCCTGATCGACACGGCCGGCATCCGCCGCCGCGGCAAGGTGTTCGAAGCCATCGAGAAATTCTCGGTCGTCAAAACGCTGCAGTCGATCTCGGAAGCCCACGTAGTCATCCTGCTGCTCGATGCGCAAGAAAATATCTCCGAGCAGGACGCCCACATCGCAGGTTTTATTCTGGAATCGGGCCGGGCGCTGGTGGTGGCCGTCAACAAGTGGGACGGCTTGACGTCCGACGTGCGCGACGAAATCAAAATCGACCTCGACCGCAAGCTGGATTTCCTGTCGTTCGCCAAGACCCATTTTATTTCCGCACTCAAGGCGACCAACATCGGCCCGATGATGAAGTCGGTCGATGCCGCGTACGAAGCGGCCACCGCCGACCTGTCGACGCCGCGCCTGACACGCGCGCTGATCGAAGCGGTGGAGAAGCAGGAACCGAAGCGCAAAGGCTCGATCCGGCCGAAGATGCGCTATGCCCACCAGGGCGGACAAAACCCGCCTATCATCGTCATCCACGGCAACGCCCTCGATGCGATCGGCGAACCGTATAAACGCTATCTGGAAAAGCATTTCCGCGACACCTTCAACCTGGTCGGCACTCCGCTGCGGATTGAATTGCGTATGGGAAAAAATCCATTTGCAAGGAAGTAAAAAACCCCGCGTGTGTGCCACGCGGGGTGGCAAAACAGGTTACAGTAGCTCATCGCCTTCATGGGGCACTCGGGAAAGTTCAGTACTTGAAATTGCCTGAGTCGCCTCCAACTTCTAAAGACCAACAACACACGGAGCTGTTATGAGCAACAAAGGGCAACTGTTACAAGACCCATTTCTGAACGCCTTGCGCAAGGAACACGTGCCGGTATCGATCTATCTGGTCAACGGCATCAAGCTGCAAGGTCATATCGAATCGTTCGACCAGTATGTTGTGCTGCTGCGTAACACCGTCACCCAGATGGTCTACAAGCATGCAATTTCTACCGTGGTACCGGCCCGCGCCGTCAACCTCAACCTTGAGTCCGACGCTGAATAAGCGGCCGGCCCTGGCATCGGCCTTGAAAGCGCTCGCATGCGCGCGGCGCTAGTCGGCATCGACTTCGGCGCGGGCGATTTCGACGCCAGCGTGGAAGAGCTGGCTTTGCTCGCCCGCTCGGCCGGCGCCGAACCGATCACCACCATCACCGCCAAGCGCTCCAGCCCCGACGCCGCCTATTTCGTCGGTTCCGGTAAGGCCGACGAGATCGCCCAGGCCTGCCTGGCCGAGCAGATTGAAATCGTCATTTTCAATCACGCCCTGTCGCCTGCCCAGCAGCGCAATCTGGAAAAACGCCTGAACGTGCGCGTGCTGGACCGCACCAGCCTGATTCTCGACATCTTCGCCCAACGCGCCCAGAGCCACGAGGGCAAGCTGCAGGTCGAGCTGGCCCAGCTGCAGCACCTGGCAACCCGCCTGATCCGCGGCTGGACCCACCTGGAACGGCAAAAGGGCGGTATCGGCCTGCGCGGTCCCGGCGAAACCCAGCTGGAAACCGACCGCCGCCTGATCGGCGAGCGGGTCAAGGCCCTGCGGGCTCGCCTGGCCAAGCTGCGCAAGCAGCACGCCACCCAGCGCCGCTCGCGGGGACGCAACCAGACCTTTTCCGTCTCCCTGGTCGGCTACACCAATGCCGGCAAGTCGACCCTTTTCAATGCGTTGACCAAAGCCGGCGTCTACGTGGCCAACCAGTTGTTCGCCACCCTGGACACCACCTCGCGCCGCATCTATCTGGGCGAAGAGGTCGGCAGCATCGTCATGTCCGACACGGTCGGCTTCGTGCGCGAATTGCCGCACCAGCTGGTGGCGGCCTTCCGCGCCACGCTCGAGGAAACCATTCACGCGGATTTGCTGCTGCACGTCGTCGATGCCGCCAGCCCGGTGCGCATGGAACAGATAGAGCAGGTCAACGAGGTCTTGCGCGAAATCGGCGCCGATCACATTCCGCAGATTTTCGTGTGGAACAAGATCGATGTGGCGGGTTTCGAACCGGCAATAGAACGTGATGAATATGATAAAATCAGCCGCGTTTTTGTCAGTGCCCAGAAGGGCGACGGCCTTGATTTGCTGCGTGAAGCCATAGTCGAAGCGGCCAAGGCTGCACCGATTTATCGTCCGGATGCCGTCAAGCACGACGACGGCGACCACGCCGCCGATGAATGGGACGGCGAAGAAGACGATCTCGATCTCGCGGCAGACGAAGAACAAGAATACGACGACACCCCATCCACCAACGCCGGACCACGATAGCATGCTCGTTTCTCTTCTCAGGCGCTTTGGCGTCAAGTTGTCGCTCAACGACCCGCGTTGGGGCCACAAGCCGGACGCCGACAATAAAAAACAGGAAGGCCGTCGCCCCGGCGGCGAAGGCCCTCCCGACCTCGACCAGATGTGGCGCGATTTTAACGCCCGCATCAACCGCCTGTTCGGCAAGAACAACAACAATGGCGGCGGCGATAACAACAACGGCTACCGTCCCGACATGAAGGGCGCCAGCGTCACCGCCGGCGTCATCGGCGTCATCGTGCTGTTCATCTGGCTGGCCAGCGGCGCCTTCATCATCCAGGAAGGCCAGGTCGGCATCGTCACCACCTTCGGCAAACTCAGCCACAAGACCGGCCCGGGTTTCAATTGGCGCTGGCCGGCGCCGTTCCAGGCGCACCAGGCGGTCGACGTCTCCCGCGTCCGCACGGCCGAGATCGGTTATCGCGGTTCGCTGCGTTCGAAAAACCCGAAAGAAGCCCTGATGCTGACGGACGATGAAAACATCATCGACATCCAGTTCGCCGTGCAGTACACCCTGAAAGATCCGGTGGCCTGGATCTACAACAACCGCGACACCAACGACGACACCCTGCGCCAGATCGGCGAGAGCGCCATCCGCGAAGTGGTCGGCAAAAGCAAGATGGATTTCGTCCTGTACGAAGGCCGCGAGCAGATCGCCCTCGACACCACCCGCCTGATGCAGCAAATCGCCGACCGCTACGCGCTGGGCGTGCAGATCACCAACGTCACCATGCAAAGCGTGCAGCCGCCCGAGCAAGTCCAGAGCGCCTTCGACGACGCCGTCAAGGCCAGCCAGGACCGCGCCCGCGCCAAGAGCGAAGGCGAGGCCTATGCCAATGACATCATTCCCCGTTCGCGCGGCGCCGCCATCCGCCTGACCCAGGACGCCGAAGCCTATCGTTCGCAGGTGGTGGAAACCGCCACCGGTAACGCCTCCCGCTTCAACAAGGTGGTCGCCGAATACCAGAAGGCCCCGGCCGTCACCCGCGACCGCATGTACCTGGAATCGATGCAGACCATTTTCAGCAGCGCCAGCAAGGTGATGGTCGATGCCAAGGCCGGCAACAACATGCTGTACCTGCCGCTCGACAAACTGATCGCCCAGACCGCCGCCAACGATGCCGCCATCGGTTCCAAGTCCGGACCGGTGCAGGCGCCCGCCGTTTCGGTCGCCCCCACGCCACAGGACATCATGAACACAGAATCCGCGCGCCAGCGCGATAGCCGCGCCTCCGGCCGCGAACGGGAGAGCCGCTGATGAACCGCGTCGTCACTTTATTCGTCGGCGGTTTCATCGCCTTTTTACTGCTGTGGTCCTGCGTGTTCGTGGTCGACCAGACCAAGTTCGCCATCGTCTTCGCCCTCGGCGAAGTGCGCGACACCATCACCGAACCGGGCCTGCACTTCAAACTGCCGGCACCCCTGCAAAACGTGGTGCTGTTCGACAAACGCATCCAGACCCTCGACACGCCGGACTCCGACCGCTTCATCACGGCCGAGAAGAAAAACATCCTGGTTGATGCCTTCGTCAAATTCCGCATTCTCGATCCGCGCCTGTACTACGTCAGTTTCAATGGCGACGAAGCGCGGGCGCGCGACCGCATGTCGCAGATCATCAAGGCGGCCCTGAACGATGAGATCACCAAGCGAACGGTGCGCGAAGTCATCTCCGGCGAGCGCGGCAAGGTGATGGAGGGCATCCGCAACAAGGTCATCCTGGAATCGAAGCAGATCGGCATCCAGATCGTCGACGTGCGCCTGAAGCGCGTCGATTACGTCGAGCAGATCAACGCTTCCGTGTACGACCGCATGAAGGCCGAGCGCACCCGCGTGGCCAATGAATTGCGTTCGACCGGTTCCGCCGAATCGGAAAAAATCCGCGCCGACGCCGACCGCCAACGCACCGTGATCATCGCCGAAGCCTTCCGCGACGCCGAGAAGATCAAGGGAGAAGGCGATGCCAAGGCGTCGGAGATTTATGCTGGCGCGTTCGGCAAGAACCCGGAGTTTTACAAGTTCTATCGCTCGCTCGAGGCCTACCGCGCCACCTTTAAAAATCATGGCGATGTGATGGTGCTCGATTCTAATTCGGAGTTCTTCAAATATTTTAGATCGCCTGGCGTCGGCGGCGCTGCTGCGCCTTCGGCTCCCTCTAAGAAATAATCAGAAGGGGGGACAGGCCCTGCGGGGCGTGAGGTCCGGGGGACCGAATGCACGCCGAAGGCCTGTCCCCAGCTTTAAAAGCCAACAAACCGCTGGCTAACTTTCAGTTGACCGCCAAAGCAGGGGACAGGCCCTGCGGGCCTGTCCCCGGTGCTAACGCCTTTCTTGGCCTGCATTCCCATTTCAGGTAAAATTGATGGTTCGGCGCATTCTTTCTGCGGCTCCGTCCGCCTGCCCGACCATAAATATTTCACTTTCAGTAACCGCCCATGCCGACGAATTGGCTTCTGCCTGAAAATATCGCCGACGTCTTGCCGTCCGAGGCGCGCAAGATCGAAGACTTGCGTCGCCGCATGCTCGACAACTTCCGCCTGTACGGTTACGAGCTGGTGATGCCGCCCATGCTCGAGTACGTCGATTCGCTCTTGAACGGTGCCGGCGCCGACACCGATCTGCGCACTTTCAAGCTCGTCGATCAGATCTCCGGCCGCATGCTGGGTTTGCGCGCCGACATGACCACCCAGGTCGCCCGCATCGACGCCCACCTGCTCAACCGCAATTCGGTCACACGCCTGTGCTATGCCGGCAGTGTCTTGCATACGCGTCCCTCCGGCTTGCATGCCACGCGGGAACCGCTGCAGATCGGTGCCGAGATTTATGGTCATTCCGGCCTGGAAGCGGACGCCGAGATCCAGGAACTGGCGCTCGGCTCGCTGGCCATGGCCGGTTTCGCCGATGTGCGCCTGGACCTGTCCCACGTGGGCGTGCTGCGCGCCATCCTGGCCGACGACAAGGCGGCCCAGCGCGACGAGCAGGAGCTGTACGCATTCCTGCGCGCCAAGGATGTGCCGGGCCTGAAAGCGTTAACTGAAAACTATGCGCCGGCCACCCGCGATGCCTTGCTGGCGCTGCCGAATCTGTACGGTGACGTCGAGATTCTCGCTGAAGCGCGCAAGGTATTGCCGCCGCTGCCAGGCGTCATCAAAGCCTTGTCGGAACTGGCGGCGCTGGCCGCGTCCGCCATCGGCCGCGCCGAGATCGCCATCGACCTCGCCGACCTGCGCGGCTACCAATACGAAAGCGGCGCCATGTTCGGCCTGTACGTGCCGGGCTTGCCGAACGCCGTCGCACGGGGCGGGCGCTACGACCATGTCGGCGAAGCGTTTGGCCGGGCCCGCCCCGCCACCGGCTTTTCGCTGGATCTGCGCGAACTGGCGCGACTGTTGCCGGGCGCCGAGCGCAAGCATGCCATCCGCGCGCCGTGGGGCAACGCGCCCGAACTGCGCGAGCGCATCGCCGGCCTGCGCGCCTTGGATGAAATCGTGATCCAGACTCTGCCGGGTCACGAAAACGATCAGGACGAATTCGAGTGCGACCGCGCGCTCGTGCTCGAAGAGTGTAACTGGATTCTTAAAAACTTAGGTTGATTGTGATGTCAAAGAAAAATGTGGCAAAGAACGTGGTCGTCATCGGCACCCAGTGGGGCGATGAGGGCAAGGGCAAAATCGTCGACTGGCTGACCGATCACGCGAAGGGCGTCGTGCGCTTCCAGGGCGGCCACAATGCCGGTCACACCCTGGTCATCAAGGGCCAGAAGACCGCATTGCAGCTGATCCCGTCGGGCATCATGCGCGAAGGTGTGGCCTGCTACATCGGTAACGGTGTGGTCGTGTCGGTCCCGGACATCATGCGCGAAATCGACAAGCTGCAAGCGATCGGCGTGGAAGTGGCTTCCCGCCTGAAAATTTCGGAAGCCTGCCCGGCGATTCTTCCTTATCACGTCGCCATCGACATCGCCCGCGAAAAAATGCGCGGCGATAACAAGATCGGCACCACCTGCAAGGGCATCGGCCCGGCCTACGAAGACAAGGTCGCCCGCCGCGCCATCCGCATCGCCGACATGCTCAATCCCGAGCGTTTCGCCGAAAAGCTGAAGGAAAACCTCGACTACCATAACTTCGTCCTGGTCAATTACCTGAAAGCCGATCCGATCGACTATCAAAAGACCTACGACGACGCCATGGCCTTGGTACCGCGTCTGCGTCCGATGGTCGCCGATGTGCCGAGCGCCCTGCACGACACCTTTAAAAACGGCGGCAACCTGCTGTTCGAAGGCGCGCAAGGGTCGCTGCTCGACATCGACCACGGCACCTATCCTTACGTTACCTCGTCGAACTGCGTGGCCGGCAACGCTTCGGCCGGCGCCGGCGTCGGTCCTGGCATGCTGCATTACATCATGGGCATCACCAAGGCCTACACCACCCGCGTCGGTTCCGGCCCGTTCCCGTCCGAACTGTCGACCGACGAAGGCGTCGGCGAGCACCTGTCGCGCATCGGCCATGAATTCGGCACCGTGACGGGCCGTGCCCGCCGCTGTGGCTGGTTCGATGCCGCCTTGCTGCGCCGCTCGGTGCAAATCAACGGCGTCACCGGCATGTGCCTGACCAAGCTCGACGTTCTGGACGGCATCGAGTCGCTGAAGCTGTGCACCGGCTATACCATCGACGGCCGCAACGTCGACATCTTCCCGGTCGGCGCCGAAGAAGCGGGCCGCTGCGTGCCTGTCTACGAAGAGATGGCCGGCTGGACCGAAACGACGGTGGGCGCCAAGTCGCTGGCCGATCTGCCGGCCGCCGCCCGTGCCTACATCAAGCGCATCGAAGAGTTGGTCGGCGTGCCGATCGACATGGTTTCCACCGGCCCCGACCGCGAAGAGACCATCGTGCTGCGCCACCCGTTCGAATAATCAATAAACCCATCAGCTATAAGAGGAATGCCATGACCACGCCACCATCGACCGACAAAGACCTCTGGGTTTCCTGGGACGAGTACCACCGCCTGATCGAGCGCCTGGCGCTCAAGGTCTATGAATCGGGCTGGAAATTCGACCAGGTGCTGTGCCTGGCCCGCGGCGGCGTGCGTCCCGGCGACGTCTTCTCGCGCATCTTCGACGTGCCGCTGGCGATCCTGTCGACCAGCTCCTACCGCGAAGAAGCCGGCACCAAGCAAGGCGACCTGGACATCGCCAAGTACATGACGATGACCAAGGGCCCGCTGGCCGGCAAGATCCTGCTGGTCGACGATCTGGCCGACTCGGGCGTCACGCTCGACAAGGTGACCAAGCACCTGAAAGACAATTTCGCCGGCGTCACCGAAGTGAAATCGGCCGTCATCTGGGTCAAGGGCACCTCGTCGATCCGTCCGGATTACTTCCTCGACGAATTGCCGCACAACCCGTGGATCCACCAGCCGTTCGAAGACTACGACGGCCTGCGCCCGCACCAGCTGGCCGCATGGATGAAAAAGGGCCGCGGCGCGCTGTAATTTGTCGCCGAGCGCATCAGGAAGGCCAGAGTGATCTGGCCTTTTTTACATCCGTCCTTTGGATAGCCATGACCCAGACTTTTCTCCAGACTTTCATCCTGCTGCTGCTGGTGACCGACCCCTTCGGCAACGTGCCGATTTTCGTCAGCGCACTGGCGCCGGTCGACCGCGCCCGGCGCCCCCGCATCGTGTTGCGCGAGTGCGCCATTGCCTTCATGGTGCTGCTGGTGTTCATGTTCTTCGGCCGCCATTTGCTGACCGCCCTGCAGCTGTCCGAGGTCTCGCTGCGCATCGGCGGCAGCGTGATCCTGCTGTTGATCGCCATCCGCATGGTGTTCCCGCATCCGGACGGCGTGCTCGGTAAAACGGAAGGCGGCGAACCCTTCATCGTGCCACTGGCGATCCCCGCCCTGGCCGGTCCCTCCGCGCTGGCCACCGTGCTGCTGTTCTCGCGCGAGACCATGGGAGAAGTGATGATCCACGTCGCCGCGCTGGCAGCGGTGGCCATCGTCTGGCTGGCGGTGTTTCTCGGCGCCGAGCGCCTGCAAAAGGCGCTGGGGCCGCAGGTGATGACGGCCTTCGAGCGCTTGATGGGATTGATTTTGACGGCGATGTCGGTGGAGATGCTGCTGGGCGGGATACGCGAGTTCGTCAAGACTTTATGAAGCACCGGGGTCAGGCGCTGCGCGCCTGACCCCGGCTTTTGATTTCCTTATGCGTCGTAAATCGGGGGTCAGGCGCGCAGCGCCAGACCCCGTGCTGCATGCGTGCGATACAAGATCAGCGTCGCCACCAGACTGCACGCAGCCGCCGCCGTCATCCACAGCGCCGGCGCCGCCTTATCCCCCGTCATCGCAATCAAGCCCGTCGCCACCGCCGGCGTGAAGCCGCCGAACAGCGCCGTGGCCAGGCTGTAGGCCAGCGAAAAGCCGACCGTGCGCACTTCCACCGGCATCACTTCCGTCAGCGCCACCACCATCGCGCCGTTATAGCTGCCGTACAAAAACGACAGCCACAATTCGACGATCAGCATGTGCGTGAACGACGGATCCTGCACCAGCCAGCGCATCGCCGGAAAAGCGGTCAAGATGGTCAGCAGCGCGAAGCCGACCAACAAAGGCTTTCTGCCGATGCGGTCCGACAGCGCGCCCATCACCGGCAGCCAGAAAAAATTCGACACGCCGACGAACAGGGTGACGATCAAGGCGTCGCTGGTCGACAGGTGCAGCACCGCCTTGCCGAAGGTCGGCGTGTACACGGTGATCAGATAAAACGACACCGTCGTCAAGGCCACCATCATCATCCCGGCAATCACCAGGCCCCAGTTATCGAGCATCGATCTGAAAATCTGGCGGGTGGTGGGACGGTGCGTGCGGCGGGCGAATTCCTCGGTTTCCTGCAGCGAGCGGCGGATCACGAACAGCACCGGCACGATCATGCAGCCGATGAAGAAGGGAATTCTCCAGCCCCAGTCGCCGATCTGCTCTTTCGTCAGCAGGACATTGAGGCCATAGCCCAGCGCCGCGGCGACCACGATGGCCACCTGCTGGCTGGCCGATTGCCAGCTCACATAAAAACCCTTGCGGCCCGGAGTGGCCATCTCCGACAGGTAGACCGACACGCCGCCCAGTTCCGCGCCGGCCGAAAAGCCCTGCAGCAGGCGGCCGATCAGGACCAGCAAGGGCGCCAGGTGGCCGATGGTGGCGTAGTCGGGCACGCAGGCGATCAGCAGCGTCCCCATCGCCATCAGGCCCAGGGTGACGATCAGGCCCTTGCGGCGGCCGACCCGGTCGACGTAGGATCCCAGCACGATGGCGCCAAGAGGGCGCATCAAAAAGCCGGCGCCGAAGGTCATGAACGTCATCATCAACGAGGCCACTTCATCGCCGCTGGGGAAGAAGGCCTTGGCGATCGAGGAGGCGTAGAAGCCGAACAGGAAAAAGTCGAACATTTCCATGAAATTGCCGCTGGTGACACGCAGGACGGTGCCGAACTTGGAGCGCGGCGCGGAAGATGTGGTGTGCATGTGGAACCTCACGATGGCCGCGTGCTGTGCGCGGCGTTGGAATTAATGGGCGGCTTCGAGCTCGCGCACAGGAGCGGGTACAGTGGACTTCGCGGCGATGGGATCGAGGCCGCTGGCGACGACATCCGGCAAGGCCGATGGCGACGCCATGTAGCGCAGCAGTTCACGCGCGGCCGCCTGGTGCTGGCTGCCGACCGGGGTGCCGGCGGCGAAGCGGGTCACGCTTTGCACCGGTTCGGGGATGCGGGCGACGAAGTCGATGCCGGCCACCGGCAGGATTTCGCTGACCTGCTGAAACCCCAGTTCGTAGTCGCCCTTGGCCACCAGTGACGCCACCGGCGTCTTCTCGATCATGTGGGCCTTGGGCTTCATCTGCGCCTCGATCCCCAGCTTGGTGAGCAGTTCCTTTTCGATGTAGACGCCGCTGGCGCTGTCGGAGTAGGCGATCGAGGTCGATGCCAGCATGGCCTGGCGCAGCTTGTCGACGGTGGAGATATCCGGCCTGGAGTGGCCCGCTTTGACGGCCAAGCCGATGCGCGAATCGGCCAGCTCGGTGCGGCTGGAAGCGATCACCTTGCCTTCCTTGATCAGCTGGTCGAGCGCGTAACCGACCATGATGACGACATCGGCCGGCTCGCCGCGCGCCAGGCGGTTCGGGATCGCTTCGGGCGCCTTGCCCATCGACGGGCCCCATGCCGTGTGCAGCGTGTGGCCGCTGGCCGCTTCGAATTTTGGCTGCAGCGCTTTGTAGGCGGCCGAGAAGCCGCCGGAATTCATGACGGCGATGTCGTCGGCGTGGGCGGCACCGGTGCCGAGCAGAGTGGCAAGGGCGATGCCGATAAGGGGGAAGCGCATGGGGTCTCCGGCTGAATGGTTTTATGGTTTTGGTCCATTATCGGAAGGGCGATTGATAAAGTAAAATGCATAATTACTTCAATTTGATGCGCTGAAGGTATCAATGCCATGAATCGCTTACGTTTCGATCTCGACGATCTGCAGGCCATGGTGGCCGTGGTGGAGCAGGGCGGCTTTCGCGCCGCCGCGCTGGCCCTGAATCTGTCGCAGCCGGCCCTGTCGCGCCGCATCGCCAAGCTGGAAGATGCGCTCAACGTGCAGCTGTTCGAGCGCACCACGCGGCGCGTGACGCTCACCCTGATGGGCCGCGAGTTCTACGGGCGCGCGGTGGAAATCCTGCAAGGGGTGGAAGCGTCGCTGCACGACATCAGCGACCTCTCGCTGGCCCAGGGCCAGGTGACGGTGGCCTGCGTGCCCTCGGTAGCGCACAATTTTCTGCCGCCGATCATGCGGCGCTTTCACCAGCAATCTCCCCGCGTACGCCTGCGCATCGTCGACGAGGGCGCCCACGCGGTGCTGGGCCACGTGGCGCGCGGCGATGCCGATTTCGGCATCAATTTTCTCGGCGCCGACGAAGCGGGCATCGACTTCGAGGCGATCTTGCAGGAGCGTTTCGTGATGGCCTGCCGCTTCGACCACCCGCTGGCGAAACGGCGCGCGGTCGGCTGGGACGACATCGGCAAGCATCCCTACATCACGGTGGCCAAATCGAGCGGCAACCGCATGGTGCTGGACCGCGCCGCACCGGCAGGCGGCGCGCGGCCGCCGTCGATGGTCGAAGTGAGCCACGTGTCGACTTTGCTGGAGATGGTCAAGGCGGGACTGGGCATCGGCGTGGTGCCGCAGCTGGCCATGCCACTCGATGCCGACACCGTGCTGCGCGCCGTGCCGTTGAAGGGCGAAGCGATCACGCGCACCCTGGGGGTGATCAGCCGTTCCGGGCGCACGCTGTCGCCGCCGGCGCGGCATTTCTACGAGATGCTGAAAGAATCGCTACCCTAATTTGAGCTGATCGACCCGGAAGCCCATCTGCTCGAGCGCGGCGACGGCGTCATCGAGGCTGCCGAACACCTGCGGCGCCAGCGTCTGCACCGACAGCAGCATGCCCACGCCGCTCTTGCTGCCGGCCAGCCGGATGGTCCAGTCGGACGACATCGGCGCCCGCAACAAGCTGGCGTCGGTCAGACGGCCGGCGGCGACATCGCGGCGCGCCTGCTCCATCGTGCGGTTGCATTCGATCATACGGCTCCAGGCATAAAAAAAGCGGACCCGCAGGTCCGCCTCGATTTTAGTTCGCCTTCGGCTGCAGATGCTGATCCAGCCATCCCAGCACCGTCTGGTGCCACAGCACCGAGTTGGCCGGTTTGAGTACCCAGTGGTTCTCATCCGGGAACACCAGCAGCTTGCTCTCGACACCCTGGCGCTGCAGCGCGGTGAAGGCGCCCAGGCCCTGGCTGACCGGGATGCGATAGTCCTTCTCGCCGTGGATCACCAGCATCGGCGTCTTCCACTTGGTGACGTAGTTCACCGGGTTGAATTTCTCGTGCTTTTGCGGCGCGGTGAAATAGCTGCCGCCGTTCTCCCACTCGTTGAACCACAGCTCCTCGGTCGAGTAGTGCATGGCGCGGTTGTCGAACACGCCATCATGGTTGACGATGCATTTGAAGCCGTTCGACCAGTTCCCTTCGATCCAGTTCATCATGTAGCCGCCGTACGAGGCACCCAGCGCGCAGGCGTTGCCGGTGTCGAGCCAGGGATATTTGGCGCCGGCCGCGGCCAGGCCCTTTTTGAGATCTTCCAGCGGGGCGCCGCCCCAGTCGCCGCTGATGGCGTCGGTGAACTTCTGGCCGTAACCGGTCGAACCGTGGAAATCGATGAACACGGCGGCATAGCCGGCGCCCGCGTAGGTCTGCGGATTCCAGCGGTAGCTCCAGCTGTTACCGAAGCTGCCCTGCGGGCCGCCGTGCACCAGGAAGGCCACCGGATATTTGACGCCTGGCGCCGCGTTCCACGGCTTCATGACGTGGCCGTAGACCGTTTCGCCTTTCGCGCCTTTAAAGGAGAATTGCTCGAACTCGCCGAAACGCACATCGGCCAGGGCTTGCGCGTTCAGATTGGTCAGCGGCGCCCACGCCGCGCCATTGCGCTTGTACAGTTGCGCACCGCCGGACAGCGAGGCCTGGCTGATCACCATGGAGTCGCCGGCCACATCGAAGCCGCCCACATAACCCTTGTCGGTCAGCGGCGTGACTTTGCCGCTGGCCGCATCGATGGAGAACAGGCGATGCTGGCCGACGTCGTCCGCCGTCGCCAGCAGCGCCTTGCCATCCGGCGCCCAGCGATAATCGGCCACCGAGCGGTCCCAATCAGCGGCGAGGGTCCTCTTCTTGCCGGTGGCGACATCCATCAGCACGATGCCGAAACGGTCCGCTTCGAAACCGGGGCGCTTCATCGCCAGGTAGGCGAGGGTGGCGCCGTCCGGCGAATAGATCGGTTTCGCATCCCACGCCGGGTTGTCCGCCGTCAGATTCTTCGGCGCGCCGCCGGCGGCAGGCACGGAATAGACATCGAAATTGGTCGACCACGATTCGGTCTTGCCGGCGATGCGCGCGGCGAACACGATGGTCTGGCCATCAGGGCTGAAGTGGTATTCGTCGGCGTCGCCGAAGGGCTTCGAAGGCACGTCGCCATCAAGGGTGCCGGACAGGGCGACCGGCGTGCCGGCCTTGCCATTGCTGTCGATCGGGCTGGAAAACAGCACGTTGTTGCGATGATCGTTCCAGGTATCCCAGTGGCGGACGAACAGGCGGTCGTAAACACGCCCGCTGGATTTGACTTTCGATTGTTCGTCGGCGCGCTTGGCGCTGCAGGCCAGATCGGCGCAGTCGCGGTAGACCGCGGCGCTAAAGGCGATGCGCTGGCCGTTCGGCGAAAGGCGGAAGTTGTCGACGTCGACCGGCAAATCCGTCACCTTGACTGCCGCACCACCGGCGGCCGGCATGCGCCACACCTGCGACGACTGCATGAAGTAGATGGCGTCGCCGTTCGGCGACCAGACCGGGTCGCTGCTGCTGGCATCGGCTTTCGTGAGCTGCTTCGGCGCGGCGCCTGGCGTTTTCAGGTCCATCAGCCACAACTCGCTGTGGCCGCGGTTCTTGGCCATGTCGGTGCTGCGCACCGAATACACCACGCGGCTGCCGTCTGGCGAGAGCACCGGGCTGCCGACGCGCTCCATTTTCACCATGTCGTCCACGGTGAACCCGCGCGGCGCCGCCACCGCCATCGCACTGCCAGCGGCCAGCGCCGCCGCCACTACCAACATACGTAATTTCATCTGATCTCCACCTGTCGCAAATATGCCGGCTGGGTGCCGGTCGTTGCGCATGATACCAGTGAAGCATGCAGCAGCGGGGTCTGGCGCTGCATTCGCATGCGAATGCCCTGACCCCATTCTTTTCGAGCCGCTACTCAAATATGGATGCGGGTTTTGGCACCGAACCATCGGCCATGTATGACTTTGCTGCTGATCTGAAAATGGGGACAGGCACCTGCGGTGCCAGTCCCCGATGCTGCCCCTGCGAACTATTTCCCGAGGATGGAAACGATATTGTCCGTACCAGGCGCCCCGAACGCCTGCTGCTTCAACACATGCAGCTGATCGCGCACCTGCGCTGCTTTTTCGAACTCCAGGTTCTTGGCGTGATCGACCATCAGCTTCTCGAGGCGCTTGATCTCCTTGCTGATCTGCTTCTCGCTCATCGACTCGACCTTGGCCGTCTCCTGCGCCGCCTCCAGGGTCTCGCGTGCCTGCTGCGGGCTGTACACGCCGTCGATCATGTCGCGGATGGTCTTCTTGATGCCGACCGGGGTGATGCCGTTGGCGGTGTTGAAGGCGATCTGCTTGGCGCGCCGGCGCTCGGTTTCGTCGATCGCTTTTTTCATCGAATCGGTGACGTTATCGGCGTACAGGATTGCCACGCCATTCAAGTTACGGGCGGCGCGGCCGATGGTTTGAATCAGGCTGCGCTCCGAGCGCAAAAAGCCCTCCTTGTCGGCGTCGAGAATCGCCACCAGCGACACTTCCGGCAAATCGAGACCCTCCCGCAGCAGGTTGATCCCGACCAGCACATCGAAGGTCCCCAGCCGCAAATCGCGCAGGATTTCGACCCGTTCGACCGTCTCGATATCGCTGTGCAGATAACGCACCTTGATGCCGTGGTCCGACAGGTATTCGGTAAGCTGCTCGGCCATCCGCTTGGTCAGGGTGGTCACCAGCACGCGCTCATCTTTTTTCACCCGGTCCTGGATCTCCGACATCAGGTCGTCGACCTGGGTCATGGCCGGTTTTACCTGGATCAGCGGGTCGACCAGGCCGGTGGGACGCACCACCTGCTCGACCACATTATCCGCATGCTGATTTTCGTAATCGGCTGGCGTCGCCGAGACGAACACCGTCTGCCGCATTTTTCTCTCGAATTCCTCGAATTTGAGCGGCCGGTTATCCAGCGCCGACGGCAAGCGGAAACCATAATCGACCAGGTTGGTCTTGCGCGAACGGTCGCCGTTGAACATGGCGTTCAACTGGCCGATCAACACGTGCGATTCGTCGAGGAACATCAGCGCGTCCTTCGGCAGATAATCGACCAGGGTCGGCGGCGGCTCGCCCGGCATTGCCCCCGACAGGTGGCGCGAGTAATTCTCGATACCCTTGGTAAAACCGATTTCGGCCATCATCTCCAGGTCGAAACGCGTTCGCTGTTCCAGCCGCTGCTCTTCGATCAGCTTGTTTTCTTTCTGGAAGAACTCAAGCCGATCGCGCAATTCCAGCTTGATCGATTCGATGGCCCGCAGCACCGTCGAGCGGGGCGTCACGTAGTGCGAACCGGGATACACCGTAAAACGGGGAATCTTCTGGCGCACGCGGCCCGTCAGCGGATCGAACAGCTGCAAGGATTCGATTTCGTCGTCGAACATCTCCACGCGAATCGCCAGTTCCGCGTGCTCCGCCGGGAAAATATCGATGGTGTCGCCCCGTACCCGGAACGTGCCGCGGCCGAAATCGACTTCATTACGGGTGTACTGCATCTGGATCAGGCGGGCGATGACGTCGCGCTGGGCGACCTTGTCTTTTGCCCGCAGCGTCAGAATCATCTGGTGGTATTCGCTGGGATTACCGATACCGTAAATGGCCGACACGGTGGCGACGATGATCACATCGCGGCGTTCCATCAGCGATTTGGTGCACGACAGGCGCATCTGCTCGATATGCTCGTTGATCGACGAGTCCTTTTCGATGAACAGGTCGCGCTGCGGCACATAGGCTTCCGGCTGGTAGTAATCGTAGTAGCTGACGAAATACTCGACGGCGTTCTGCGGGAAAAATTCGCGGAATTCCGCGTACAGCTGGGCCGCCAGGGTTTTATTCGGCGCGAAAATGATGGCCGGCCGTCCCGCCTGGGCGATCACATTGGCCATCGTGTAGGTTTTACCCGACCCAGTCACTCCTAACAGGGTCTGGTAGGACAAGCCGTCGTTGATGCCCTCGACCAGGCCGGCGATCGCCGTCGGCTGGTCGCCTGCGGGAGGGAAGGGCTGGTGCAGTTTAAAAGGCGAATCGGGGAAGGTGATGACCGTCGGCGAGGGTGCCTCGGACGGCTCGGAAATGACGGTGACTTCAGCCATGCTTTGCTACCTTTGCTAGAATGGGGGTCCGCCTGCGCAGTTTTACACGAACCCTTATGAAATATGGGTCAATTCGGACGCGCTGTCTATACAACCCTGCGGCGAACCAGCCGATTATCAAACTCAAACGATGACTTCTACAGCTTCCGCCAGTATCTTCAGCGCCATTGCGATGGCCCCGCGCGACCCGATCCTGGGTATCACCGAAGCGTTCAACGCCGATACCAATCCAGCGAAAATCAATCTCGGCGTCGGCGTCTATTATGACGATAATGGCAAGGTCCCGCTGCTGGAGTGTGTGCGCCGTGCGGAAGCCCTGATGGCCGAGCAGCACAGCCCCCGAACCTACTTGCCGATCGAAGGTCTGGCCGCTTACGACAAGGCGGTACAAGAATTGGTATTTGGTGCCGACAGCCCGGTAATTCAAGAGAAGCGTGCAATTACCGTGCAAGCGGTGGGCGGCACCGGCGCCTTGAAAATCGGCGCCGATTTCCTGAAACGTTTCGCGCCCGACGGCGCCGAAGTGTATATCAGCGATCCAAGCTGGGAGAACCACCGCGCCCTGTTCGAAAGCGCCGGTTTCAATGTCAAGACCTATCCATACTATGACGCCGCCACCCACGGCGTGAATTTCGACGCCATGCTGGCTGCGTTAAAAGCCATGCCGGCGGCGTCCATCGTCGTGTTGCACGCCTGCTGCCACAACCCGACCGGCGCCGACCTGACCAGCGCCCAGTGGGACCAGGTCATCGAAGCGGTGAGCGCCGGCGGCCTGGTGCCTTTCCTCGACATGGCGTACCAGGGCTTCGGCTCCGGTATCGCGGAAGATGGCGCCGTGGTGCGCCGCTTCGTCGCCGCCGGCGGCGCGCTGCTGGTGTCGAATTCCTTCTCCAAGTCGTTCTCGCTGTACGGCGAACGCGTCGGCGCGCTCAGCATCGCCGCTGCCAGCGCCGACGAAGCGGCACGCGTGCTGTCGCAATTGAAGCGGGTAGTCCGCACCAATTACTCGAATCCGCCGACCCACGGCGGCAAAGTGGTCGCCACCGTCCTGGCCACGCCGGAATTGCGCCAGCTGTGGGAACAGGAGCTGGGCGGCATGCGCGTGCGCATCAAGGCGACCCGTGATGAATTCGTCGCCAAACTGCGCGAAAAAGCCCCGGCCCACGATTTCGAATTCGTCCGCGAGCAGATCGGGATGTTCTCGTATTCCGGTTTGACCAAAGAACAAGTCGAGCAATTGCGCGGCGAATCGATCTACGCCGTCGATACGGGCCGCATCTGCGTGGCAGCTCTCAACTCGAAAAATATCGACCGTGTCATTGACGCGATTGCCAAAGTCCTTTAAGATCTTGTTTCTTCGGATTGCGCGACAGTTCACTGTGGCACGATTCTAGGACAATTCCCTGATAGCTCAGTTGGTAGAGCGACGGACTGTTAATCCGCAGGTCCCTGGTTCGAGTCCAGGTCGGGGAGCCAGAATTAGAAAAAAACCACGAGCGATCGTGGTTTTTTTTCGTCCGTGCATCCGGGCCGCGGGCGCGCAGCGCAGGCTTTCCTCATCCTTTCGAGTGCTCAGTCCGGGACGCACCTGCTTGCCTCAGACCCCTATCGGGCCATTTCGTTCATCGCAACTGCGTTCCGCGTGGTGCATCTCAACGATGACACAGTCGGGCAAGCGCGCGCCCCCGTGTCCTCCTACTCTATCGATCACCGCAGCGTGTCGCTCGCGGAAAAACGATAACAAGGGAGATGGCGATGGCAAACGATAATCATGTGACGCTCGGCGAGGTGCGCGATGCGCTCTCGAAAGAAGGCGATCCGTGGGAGGCAGGCGTCACCAGTATTTCAGTGCTGATGCCGGACGAGCAGCAACACCGGCTGGGGGTCAAGCCGCCACCGGGCGAACCGAATATTCACGAAGTGGCGCTACGCGCCAAGCAAGAGCTGCAAACGCTGAGCGCACGTGCGCTCGAACGCGCCATCGGCGCCCCGGCTGAATTCGATTCACGCAATATCGGCGGCGGCAATTTCGTCACGCCCATCACCGACCAGAAAGCCTGCGGCTCCTGCGTTGCCTTCGCCACCGTGGCGTCGGTCGAGGGCCGCCTGCGCCGCCAGCGCAACGACCCCAACCTGTCAGTCGACCTCAGCGAGGCGCACCTGTTTTTCGTCCACGCCCGTGCGCGCGGCTACAACTGCGACACCGGCTGGTGGCCCGCCGAAGCGATGGAAGATTTTACCAACAAGGGCGTGGTGGACGAGGCCTGCTATCCCTACGACTTGTCGAACCGCGACGGCAGCGGCCTGTGCGCCGACGCCGCCCAGCGCCTGACCAAGATCAGCGGCTCGACGGTATTGACCGGCAATCCGGCACAAATCAAGGAATTTATCGCCAACAATGGCCCGGTCAGCGCCTGCTTCGTCGTCTACAACGATTTCTTCAGCTACAAGAGCGGTGTATACAAGCACGTCACCGGCGCCGAAGCGGGCGGCCATTGCGTCTCCATCATCGGCTACAACGACAATCCCGGCTACTGGATCTGCAAGAACAGCTGGGGCAAGGACTGGGGCGATCAGGGCTTCTTCAAGATCGCTTATGGCGAGTGCGCCATCGACAGCTGGCAAAACCACGGCGCCAACGAGATCGTCAACACCGGCTGGCATAACGACACCCGCGTCACCGGCCTGTGGAGCATCGACCAGGAACGCAATGCCTGGGCTTATTTCAATACCCTCGGCTGGCGAAAAATTTCCAACGAAACCGATGCAGTGTTCTACGCCATGCTGGCCGACCTGATCGCCGCCAAGAGCGGCGGCCGCCCGGTCAATTTTTACGAAGAGAGCAGCGTCATCAAGCAGGTCTATGTCTTTTAAGACTGCCCTGACATAAGGAACGCTTCGACCACCACCATCAGGAGAACATCATGGCAGACGCACAACCAACAATGGAAGCGGCGGGCGCGCAAATCAGCACCGCCCGCTACGACGCCCCCAGCCAGCAGCCGCCGGCGCATGTCGACGGCGCGGCCCGTAGCAGGCAGGCAGCCGGCGCCGCCGGCACGGTGCGAGTACCGCCCGGCCCGCCGCAGCTGCACTCGGCGCCATCGCTGCCCACCTCGGGCGGCACGGTGGCCGGCATCGCGGCCTGGCAATCGAACAAGCAGGTCGACGCCCTGTGGACCATCAACCAGGACCGCAACAGCTGGGTCGGCATCGCCGGCATCGGCTGGAAAAAGCTGTCCGGGCCCAACGAAACAGCCGCCGTGGCGCTGACCATGCTGGTCGCCCACGCTCGCGGCACCGCATCGCCAGTTACCTATCGCGATGAAAGCGATAATCTGATCCACGAGGTGTATGTCTGGTAAAACAGTCGCCGTTGAACCGGGCGAGGACCGGCGTCGTACGCGGTCCGCGCCTGCCATCCTGGGAGAACAACCATGCTCGTTGTCGACGAACAGCAGTCCGGGGCCAGTGTCGATGTGCCTGTGGGCGAAGAACTGGCGATCCGGTTGAAGGAGAATGCGGCTACCGGCTACCGCTGGGCGTTTGAGAGCAGTGAAGGGCTGACGGTGGAAGAGAGCGTTCAGCCCGGGGGCGCCGCGCCGGGTGCCGCCGGCGTCCACGAGTTCCGCGTGCGCGCCAGCACGCCGGGCTCGCGCCAGCTGCGGCTCAAACACTGGCGCGACTGGCAGGGAGAAGATTCGGTCACCGGGAGATTTGACATCCAGGTGCGCTTCGGCTGAATGTGGCGCGCGTCGCCCGCCATGGTTTTGCATGGGGAGAGAAGATTGGGTAAAGACCGGCGCGACTTCGTCGCTATCAGTGAATTGGCAGGGGCAGCAAAATTGCACTAGGCAAATGCAATCCCGCTGGCTATAATGTTGCCTCTTTTCCCTGATAGCTCAGTTGGTAGAGCGACGGACTGTTAATCCGCAGGTCCCTGGTTCGAGTCCAGGTCGGGGAGCCAGAATTTGCTGTCGACAAAAAGGCCCTCTTCGGAGGGCCTTTTTGCATTCGCCGCCGTCGCTCGAAGCCACGGAGCTGCCATCCATCCGCGGCATGCTGCATGCGGCGCTTTTTCCTACGTGGCCGCGCTCGCCGCACTGATGGCGACAGCCAATTCGCGCTGGGATGATGGCATAAATCATTTTGGGAGACATATCATGGCAGCAAACACTACCACCTCTGTCGGTAACGGCCCCGGCAACGATAGCAGCCCGCAATCGCAACAATCGACCGGCGGTAACGGCGGCGAGCAACTGACCCAAAGCAATGCCGAGCAACGCTCGGATCAGCCCGTGAAGGCGCCTGCCGGCAATCGCCAGGCGGGGCAGCCGGACACCGACGCCACGGCGTCGAACCGGACGGCGCAGGATACGCGCGGTAATCAGGCGGGATCGACCGGCACCGGCCTGGGTGCGGCCGAAACCGGCGGCAATCAGGATGAGTTCGATATGCCGAAAGAGTGAAAGGTTGGTCCTTGTTTCACTGAAAGCCACGAACCGTCGTGGCTTTTTCGTTTGTAAGCTCTTGCCATATTGCAAACCGGCCCGATCTGCGGCAGACTTTGCTCAAAGGGAAATAGTATGCAAATGAAAACAAGGAAGATTGTCATCCGGACTGTGTTGGGTCTTTGCGTATGCGGCCTGGGGCTGTTGATCAGCAACCGGATTGCCGCCACCCACGCGACCGGCTGGATCGCCGCCGGCTGGGCCTTGAGCGCTCTGGCGGTACTGCGCGTCGGTATCGCGCTGCGGCGGGCAGCAATCAAACTGCGGGCGGCGACGGCCGATGGGGTCACCCCAGCCAAATTGTACGAGGCCAGTATCGCGGCGTCGCCCTCGTGGACGCATGGCATTTACGCCATGGAAAAGCGGGCTTACCGGTATTTCTGGCGTAGTCTGTCGCGGGCGCCCGTTGACGACGCAGGACGCTTTTCGGTGGCGCATGGAGCGCAGGGCGGCAAGCGCACTGTCTCTCTGCTGCTGACCGTGGCCCTGTGCGGCATGGCGATCGGCTATTCCTTGCCGCATTATCTTTCCGCCTTCTGGCCCTTGTTCGGCGGCTACGCCGGATTGGCGGTCGGCGTCATCTATGCGCTGGTGTGGATCGTCGGCGAGCGCCGCAGCCTGAAGGAGGCGGGGCACCGCATCGACGGCGAGCAGCTGATCCTCGATGTCGGGCTGCGCGCCGAAGCCCGCATCGATCTGATATCGATCGCCGCCTGCGTCGCCATCGGCGGACGGGCGCGGCGCGATTTTGCCTGGCGTTTTACGCCGGGCGAAAAAACCAATGTGGCGCTCGACATCAAGGATGCTTTCGACGCCGTGGTGCGCGGCACGCCGCGCCGCCTGGAGGCGGGGCGCGTGCTGCTGTATGTCGACGATCCGGCCAGTCTGGTCGCCGCCATCAACCGCGCCATGGCGGCCGACCGCCTGACGACGGGCCAAGCGGCGCTGCGGGCGTCCCCGGTCCCATCCGCACCATCCCCCACGGCGACGCTGGCCGGGGTAGACTGAATACTTGAATTAACTCAGCAGGGAGATACGATGATCAAGGCAATTGTCACCGGGCACTCGAAGGGACTGGGCGCGGCGCTTGCCGCCGATTTGCTCGAGCGTGGGGTGCAGGTGCTGGGCATTGCGCGCACCGGCGCCGCGCGGGCGCCTGCCGAGGGCTTTACGGAGTTGTCGCTCGACATGGCCGATACTGCCGCGCTGGCCTTCTGGCTGGGCGGCGACACCCTCAAGGCATGGCTGGCCGACGCCGACACCGTGCTGTTGATCAATAATGCCGGCACCGTGCAGCCGGTCGGCCCGCTGGCGTCGCAGGATCCCGCCGCGGTCGCCCGCGCGGTGGCCGTCAACGTCGCCGCGCCGCTGATGCTGTCGGCGGCAGTGGCGCAAGCGCTGCGTCCGGGCGCCGCCTGCCGCATCGTCCACGTCAGTAGCGGCGCCGGCAGAAACGCGTATCCGGGCTGGAGCGTCTATTGCGCCACCAAGGCGGCCCTCGATCTGCACGCCAGCGCCGCCGCCCAGGACGACAATGGGCAATTGCGCATCGTCAGCCTGGCGCCTGGCGTGATCGACACCGACATGCAGGGAGAAATTCGCGCCACGCCGATCGAACAATTTCCGCTACGTCAGCGTTTCGATGCCCTCAAACAGTCCGGCGAACTGGCGGCGCCGGCGCGGGTAGCCCGGCAACTGGTCGATTACCTGCTGAGCAAGGATTTTGGACGCGATCCGGTGGCGGACCTGCGCCAGCTCAAGGCGGTGCGCAAGTAAATCGTGGTTTTACTACCAGAAGTTAGGCAGTAAAATGTTGCGCACGGTTGCGTATTTTTGCAAAGAAATGCTGCTTGCTCATGTAAAATCTTCAATCGATTCCACACCGCCCAGCCATAACCCCGCTGGTCAGCAAGCTCCATGAGAGACGACGAACTCGACGCCTGTTCGGTCCTGATGATCGACGATGAGCCGTTCGCGCAAGACTTGATTTCGCACAGCCTGCGCGATTTCTCCGCGCTGTGCCTGCGCTACGAGGCCGACTCTGCCAACGCGGTCGAGGCGGCGATCGAGGCGGAAGCGACCGTCATCCTGGTCGACCTGCGCATGCCCCACATCGACGGTTTCGGTGTCGTCAAGCTGCTGCGGGCCCATCCCTTGACGGAACATATCCCCGTCATCATGTTGTCGTCCGAAGAGGACGCCGACATCAAGGCGCGCGCCTTTGCCGCCGGCGCCAACGATTACCTGGTCAAATGGCCCGATTCGCGCGAACTGGCGGCGCGGGTGCGCTACCACCACGAAGCGTGCGTTGCACGCAAGCAGCGCGACGCCGCCTTCATCGAACTGCGCCGTAGCCAGCAGGAACTGGCCGCCAGCCAGTCGGCGCTGCACCAGGCGCAGAAAATGGAAGCCATCGGTCAATTGACCGGCGGCGTGGCCCATGATTTCAATAACGTCCTCCAAATCATCGGCGGCAATTTGCAGCTGATCAAACTGCTGGGCGGCCTGAGCGAAAAATCGGCCAAGCGCATCGATCTTGCCCTGGCCGGCGTCGAGCGTGGCGCCAAGCTGTCGGCCCACCTGCTCGCCTTCGCCCGCCGCCAGCCCTTGCAGTCCGTCGTCATCGATCCGGTCAGCGTGCTGCTGGACATGGAAGACATTATGCGCCGCGTGCTGGGTCCGCGCGCCACGGTGCTCAGCGAGATCGCCCGCGATCTGTGGCCGACCACCGTCGATCCTGGCCAGCTCAACAATGTCCTGCTCAACCTGGTGATCAATGCCCGCGACGCCATGAGCGACGGCGGCACCCTGACCATCCGCGCCCGCAATGTGACGGAGCACGATGCCGGCATGGACGGCGCGCCCGCCGACCTCAGGGCCGGCGGCGCCATCATGATCGAGGTGGCCGACACCGGCACCGGCATGCCGCCCGAGGTTCTGGCGCGCGCCTTCGAACCCTTCTTTACCACCAAGCCGACCGGGCAGGGCACCGGACTGGGCTTGTCGATGGCCTACGGTTTCGTCAAGCAATCCGGCGGAGAAATCGTGCTGGAAAGCGAACCCGGCCGCGGCACCAGCGTCAAGATCTACCTGCAGCGCAGCCACGATGTCCCGGTGCAGCGCGACGACAGCGTCGCCACCCAGCTGTTCGGCGGCCTGGAAACGATCCTGGTGGTGGAAGACGAGCCCGACGTGCGCACCTCGACCGTCGAACTGTTGTCCGCGCTCGGCTACCAGGTCCTGTCCGCCCAGGACGGCGCCAGCGCCGTCGAGCTGATCGACACCGGCGCCCACATCGACCTGGTGTTCACCGATGTCATCATGCCCGGCCCCATCACCAGCCTGGAGCTCCGCGACCGCGTCCGCACCCGCCTCCCGGACGCCGAAGTGTTATTCACCTCCGGCTACGCCGAAGGCGTCCTGGTCCACGAAGGCAAAGTCGACGCCACCGTCAACCTCCTGCAAAAACCCTACGCCCCCGACGTCCTCAGCGCCAGAATCCGCCACCTCCTGAGAAGACGCCGCACCGCAGTAGCCGCATAAGGCAGCCGGCAGCGAACCACCGAAACCAAGCCCCCGAGGCGACAGCAAATCCGAATCGGATTTGCTCCCTCCTAAAAAATCGTCCGGCTCCGCCGGCGATTTTTACCCGACCATCTTTGCGCCCCTAAGCCGGTTTAATAAGGTTTTCACTAATCAGCCCCAACCCAAAGTAGATTTTCACTTTGGGTTGACCGGTTTGATATACCGCGCAGACCCCGGCGGCGGCTCATTGAGCACAGCCCAAAAAATGCCAAGATCCGCAATCGCCCGCACAAATTCGCCGAAATCGACCGGTTTGACGACATACGCATTGACGCCCAGTTCATAGCTGCGAACCAGGTCCTGCTCTTCCTTCGACGAAGTCAGCATCACCACCGGCGTGCTGCGCAGGCCTTCGGTCGTGCGGATCGCTTTCAGCACTTCGAGGCCGTCGACCTTCGGCAGTTTCAGATCGAGCAGCACCACCGCCGGATTGCCGGCCTGGCGGCCCTCGAATTGTCCGCGCGTCATCAGGTAATCGAGGGCCTCGGCGCCGTCGCGGGCGATGATCACCTCATTGGCCAATTGGCTGCGCGAGAGGGCGATCAGGGTCAGTTCCAGATCGTGCGGGTTATCTTCGACCAGGAGAATGGGCTTTAACATGATTGCCTTAATAATTTAAAAATCGAGTGCTTTGGGTATGCTGAAATAGAACGTGGCGCCTGCGCCGGGAACCGCTTCCGCCCAGGCCCGTCCGCCGTGCCGTTCGACGATGCGCCGTACGTTCGCCAGGCCGATGCCGGTACCCTGGAACTCTTCCATGCGGTGCAGGCGCTGGAAGACGCCGAACAGCTTGTGGACATACTCCATATTGAATCCGGCGCCGTTATCGGCCACCCGGAACACCCACTCGGCGCCCTGGTCGCTGGCATCGATTGCGATGACGGCGGGGTCTTTCTGAGCGGTGAATTTCACCGCGTTCGACAGCAGATTGAAGACGGCCAGCTGCAGAAAACTGGGATCGGCGCTGATCTGCGGCAGTTCGGCCACCTGCCACTCGATGCGGCGCCCGGCATAATCGGCAGCCAGCCGGTCGATAGCCCCTTTTACCAGGTCGTTCATATTCACGGCGACAGGGCGCAAGGCCGCACGGCCCATCTGCGAAAAACTCAGCAGGTCGTCCACCAGCTTGCCGGCCAGGCGCGCGGAATCCTTGATATTGGCCAAAAAGCGCTGGCGCGTTTCCAGCGGGTTGTCTTCGCCGGACTCCATCAGCAAATTCGAAAAGCCGACGATGTGGCGCAGCGGTGCGCGCAGGTCGTGCGACACCGAATAGGAAAACGCTTCGAGTTCCTTGTTGGCGCGGCCCAGTTCCTCGGCCAGTTCGGCCATCTGCTCGGCGCGCTCGAGCGCAATGCCCAGCAGGGCGCTGCGAAACTCCAGCGCCAGCTCGATTTCTCCCGAATGCCAGGGGGCGCTGGTACCGTGGATGGTTTCGCGCCAGCTGGCGAAACTGGTGCGCGGCGTCAATTGCTGCCGGTGCGCGGCCGCATCATCCTTGCCATGCGGATTACCGGCCCAGTCGACGGTTTGCACCAGTTCTGGACGGAACCACAGCAGGTAATGCTGGTGGATGCGCGAAATCGGCATCGCCAGCAAGCCGCTGCCCTGGCGCACGAATGCGGCGGCCGGCGGGTATAGCGCCGCCAGGTGGTCGGTGTGAAACAGGTCGGTCTGGCTGTGCACGCCGAGCCAGTCGACCAGGGCGCGTACCTGGTCCTGGTCGGGCGTATCGCCATGGAGGATCACGCGGTCGTCGACGACGATGGCGACGCCGGTGGCGCGCGCAAAGCGCAGCAGTTCCGGGAACACATTGCCCATGTTGTCGATGAAGTCGGCGCCCTGGGTCAGGCCGGCGAGCATCGACACCATGATGCGGCGCAACTCCAGGCGGAATGCCAGATCGTCGGCATCCTCGCGGCTCTCGATGCACAGCGACAGGATCTGGCCCAGTTGTTCGCAGGCGCTGCGCTTGTCGAAGGCGAGCGCATGCGGCGCCGCGTTGTGGCAGGAAATCAGGCCCCACAACTGGCCCTTGACCATGATCGACACCGACATCGACGCCAGGGTGTCCATGTTGCGCATGTATTGCAAATGAATGGGCGACACGCTGCGCAAGGCGGCAAAGGAGAGGTCGTTGGGCGCACCCGTCACCGGATTGATTTGCGGCAGCAAACGCGAAGGCGTGTAATTGGCGTCGCCGATCAGGCGGATGCGGTTGACCCGGTACAGCTCCCTGGCCTGGCGCGGGATGTCGGCGGCGGGGAAGCGCTGGCCCAGGTAGGACGGGTAATCGTCCGCGCGGCATTCGGCCATCACGTGGCCGTGGCCGTCGCGGTCGAAGCCGTAGACCATCACGCGGCCGAAGCCGGTGAGGGCGCGGATCTGGCGCGCCGCCAGTGTGCTCATGGCCTCGATGGTGGTGGCGCCCGGCAGCTCCTGCATGAATTCGCCGACCAGCGGGAACAGCTGGCGGAAATCGGCCGGCGCGCCGCGGTCGGTGGATTCGCATTCGAGCAGCAGCAGGCCGTCGCAGGCGTGACCGAGCAGGTCGACATACGCGCCGTTGGGCAGGGCGGCCGAGCCCAGATAGGCCGGCCGTGCCGGCATCGTCTTGCCGTTCACAAAAGGGGACAGCAGCGCGGCCGCGGCGGCCCCCACCACCTCGACCAGCGGCCTGCCGATGGCGGATTCGGCGGCAATGCCGGCCAGGGCCGCCAGATTCTCGCTTGCCTGCAGCACCGTCATCGATGCAGGCGCCAGGCACAGCAGAAATCCATGCGGCTGTATGCTGCCGGGAATGCGGATCGGCTCCTGATCGCAGCTGGACAAATCCAGTGGGGCGGACGCGGGGGAAATGGCCTGGCTCATCGGTGGGTGGTCGGCTTATGGCCGGCGCGAGGCCGGCAAACTGTGGTGAGAAATAACTGGATAGGCATTTTAGCCAACTTTCCGCCTGAACGACGCACACTTCATTGCTTGTCACACATTTTTGTGACGGCGCGCGACGGCTACGGCGCGGCTTTGCGCGGTCGCAAACGCGCTTCGTAAAACCAGTCTCAACTTCATATAAAACGCGGCAACTTCGTTCAATCTGCCGCCCTCGGCGTTCGTTTGCGTTATCGCAAACGCGTTAAAGGTCAGGCGGTTAGCGTTAGGGCTGGGTTGCGGCGCATCGCGTGCTGCGCTTTTGCCGACGCTATTGCTTGCGTCTCGTCACTGTTGGGATAACACCATGAGACTATCCACCGCCCTCGATCCGCGCGACCCCCATCGTCACCGCGAACGCCGCACCGCGCCGCCCGGTGTCGTGCTGTCGACCCCGATCCAGGACGAGGAGCGTGAATTCGCGGTCTATGCCAACATGGTGCGCGACCACTGGCGGCTGGTGGCGGCGGTGTTCGCCGTGGTACTGGCCGCCGCGGTGCTGATGGCTTTGTTGCTGCGGCCCGTGTACGAAGCGAGCATGCTGATCTACGTGGAAGAAGCGACGCCGTCGACCTCGCGCAATGCGCTCAACGACGTCGCTTCCATGTTCGATACCAAGAAAGCAGCCAGCGCCGAAATGGAATTGCTGCGCTCGCGCGCGGTGGCCGGCGCCACTGTCGAGCGCTTGCGCCTGACCATCACCGCGCAGCCCGACTATTTTCCCGTGCTGGGCAAATTCATGCGCAATCTGCAGCCGGGCCGGCTGTCGACGCCCGGCGTGTTCGGCATGGGCGGGCAGGTATGGGGCAGCGAAGCCATCGAGGTCAGCCGTTTCGAGTTGCCATCGGCCTGGCTGCGCCGGTCGTTCCGCCTGATTGCGCAGGGCAAGGGCGGATACCTGCTGGTCGAGCCATTCAGCCAGAGGCGGTTTCAAGGCCGGGTCGGCGAATTGCTGCTGTTAAACACCTCGTCCGGTCCGCTGGCGCTGCAGGTCGACCGGCTCGACGGCAAGCCCGGCGCCGCGTTCGTGCTCAGCCGCACTTCCACGATAGCCGCCACCACCACGTTACAACGCGACCTGAAAATCACCGAGCAGGGCAGGCAGTCCGGCGTCATCGAAGTCAAATACGAAGCCAACAGCCCCGAAACCGCGCACGATGTGCTGGCCGAGGTGGGCCGCCAGTACATGGCGCAAAACCTGCGCCACAAAAGTGAAGAGGCGGAAAAATCGCTGGCCTTTCTGGACACCCAGTTGCCCAAGCTGAAAGCCAACCTGGAACGCGCCGAGAGCGAGTACAACAATTTTCGGCATGTGCATGGCACCGTCGATTTTGCCGAAGAGGCCAAACTGAGCCTGGCGCGGGCGGACGCCGCGCGCACCCGCCGCAGCGAACTGGTGCAGCGGCGCACGGAACTGCTCACCCGGTTTACCACGCGCCATCCCATGGTGGTGGGCGTGAGCGGACAAATCGCCGATCTGGACCGCCAGCAGGCCGCCACCGCCGACCATATCAAGACGCTGCCCCTGCTGGAGCAGGAAGCGGGCCGGTTGGGTAGGGAGATCAAGGTCAACACGGATTTGTACACGGCGCTCGCCAATACGGCCCAGCAGTTGCGCATCGTCTCGGTGGGCAAGGTCGGCAATGTGCGGCTGGTCGATGCGCCCGTGGTCGACGACGAGCCGGTGCGACCGCACCGCAAGCTGATCGTCATCTCGGGCGCCATGCTGGGCTTGCTCGCCGGTCTGGCGGCGGTGCTGTTGCGCAAAAATTTCGGCGGCGCGGTCGACGATCCTTTGCGGGTGGAAGCGCTGCTGGGCGCGCGCGTGGTGGCGGCCAGCATTCCGCACAGCGTCGGGCAGGCCGAGCTGGCGCGGCGGGGCGAGCGCGCCGGGAAATCGCAATTGCTGGCGCTGGACCAGCCGGGCGACGGCGCCATCGAGGCGCTGCGCAGCTTCCGTGCCTCCTTGCGCTTTTCCATGCCGCATTTTCACAACAACGTGATCATGTTTGCCGGTCCCACCAGCGGCATGGGTAAATCGTTTATATCGGCCAATTTCGCCGCCGTGCTGGCGGCCGGCGGCAAGCGCGTGCTGCTGGTCGACGGCGACCTGCGCAACGGCTGCCTGCACCAGCTATTCGGCGTGGCGCGCGGCCAGGGCTTGAGCGAGGCGGCCAGCGGCGCGGTACCGCCCGGCCAGGCATTGGTGCGCAGCGTCGTGCCCAATCTCGACCTGATGACCACCGGCAGCCTGGCCGGGCGGCAGAGCGAGCCGCTGTTGCAGGTCGATATAGGCGCCATGCTGGAACTGTTGCGCGGCCATTACGACCTGGTGCTGATCGATTCGCCGCCGGTGCTGGCGCTGAGCGATGCGCTGGTCATCGGCAGCCATGCCGGCGCCGTGTTCCTGGTGGTGCGCGCCGGCGTCAGCACGGCCCGTGAAATCGCCGAGGCGGTCAAGCGGCTCAACCAGGCCGGCATCGCCCCGGCCGGCATCGTGTTCAACGACGTCAAGCCGCGCCTGTCGCACTACGGTTACAAATATGCGTACAACCAGGTCGGGCAACTGGAATTCGCCGCATGAAGCCGGTCACTGCCTCAGATCGGCGTGGCCGGCGCCGGCCGCTCGCCGATTTGCTGGCGCCACATGGCGTAGTACAAACCCTTCTGCTCCAGCAGCGCCGCATGGGGACCGCTCTCGACGATACGGCCTTTTTCCAGCACGAAAATCGTGTCGGCGTGCAAAATCGTGGCGAGACGGTGGGCAATCAGGATGGTGATGCGATTGCCCTCGGCAGACAGGGTGCGCACGGTGCTGCTCACTTGCTGTTCGGTCAGGGAATCGAGGGCCGAGGTGGCCTCGTCGAAAATCAGCAGTGGCGGCCGGCGAATCAGGGCGCGCGCGATCGACAGGCGCTGGCGTTCGCCGCCGGACAGCTTCATGCCCATTTCGCCGATCACGGTATCGAGGCCGCTGGCCTGCCCCCCGTCGACGCCGGCTGCGGTTTTGTCGAGCAGGTAGGCGCAGGAAGCCTGCTGCATGGCGGCGATGATCTCCTCGTCCGTGGCGTCGGGTTTCGCAAAGCGCAGGTTTTCGCGCAGGGTGCCGGCGAACAAATGGGTTTCCTGGGTGACAAAGCCGATCTGCCTTCTGGCCAGATTGAAACGCAGCGAGCGGGTCGACACGTCGTTGTAGCGCACCGTCCCGCCCGCCGGGGTGTACAGGCCAACCAGCAATTTGACCAGGGTCGATTTGCCCGAGCCGGAAGGGCCGACGAAGGCGATGGTCTGGCCCAGCGCTGCCGTGAACGACACGCCGGCGAGGGCGTCGTCGGGCGCGCCGCGGTGGCGAAAGCGCACGTCCTCAAAGGCCACCCGTTCGATCGGGCCGACGTCGATGGCGCCCGGTGGGCGGCGCTCGATCGGCTTGTCGAGCAGGGCGGCAAAATTGAGCAGCGACGCCTCCGCCTCGCGCCAGGCCAGGATGATATTGCCCAACTCCTGCAAGGGCGCGAAGATGGCCACCGAGATGAACTGCATGGCGATCAATTCGCCCGTGCTGAGCACATTCCTGAAAATCAGCCAAAGCAGGGCGAACAGCACCGCCAGCTTCAACATGCTCAGGGTGGTGCCCTGCAAAAACGACAGCAGGCGGATGCGTTTGACCTTTTGCATCTCGAGGGCAAAGATGGCATCGGTCTGGGCGCGCAGGCGGCGAATTTCAAAGAAGGTCAGACCCAGGCTCTTGATCAGCTCGATATTGCGCAGCGCCTCGGTAATAAAACCGGAATTGCGGTTGGTTTCACGGGTGATCGACCGCTGCTGGCTCTTGATTTCACGGCTGAGCAAGCCAGTCAGTCCGCCCAGCACCAGCACCCCGATCACAAACACGGGCACCAGCAGCCAGTGCTTGGTGACGGCGTACCAGACCAGGAAACCGATGCCGACCACGGCGGCGAAGCCGGTGTTGATGAAGGCATTGATAAAACGTTCGCTGTCGGCGCGCACTTTTTGCAGCAGGGACAAGGTCTCGCCACTGCGCAAATCTTCGAATTCCTGGTATTCCAGCCGCAGCAGATGGCGCAAACCGTCGTTGAAAATCGCCGTGCCCAGCCGTTGCACCACCAGCCGCGTCAGGTATTCCTGCACCGCTTTCGCCAGGCGCGACAGAATCGCCACCACCACGGCCAGTGCCAGCAGGCGCAGCACGCCGTGGACCATCTGCGGGTCGGCCGCGGCGCCCGGCCTGGTGGTGAACCGATCGATGATGCGGCCAAAAATGATCGGGTCCACCAGCGCCAGGATCTGGCTGACCGCCGCCAGCAGCAGGGCCAGGCCGGCCAGCTTGGCGTGCGGTCGCAGGTAGGTCCAAAGGATGTGCATGAAAATTTACGTTGAATAAATAATGATCTTAGCAATCTAATGCTGTTGAGGTCGCCAGTCGCCAATCGAAGCGTGCGCGGCCGGCGTGTGCGGATGCGGCGGATTGGTGGGAATGAATCTGTTGCGCGAAAGCCACTATGCGGTGCGCGCCGCCTTTATGCGCCGATGTAATATCGACATCACATTGCGCCACAATCGCAATCCACCGATGAAAACAACTAAAAATCTGGAGAACTAAAAATGAACGTACGCACACCTCAAGCCCGGATCGCAATGATTGCCGCAGTCGGCGCGCTGGTATTGACGACGGGATGCTCGGCCATGAAAAAAGACGCCGCGGCGCCCATGGCGGTGGAAAAAACGGCGACCGCCATGGATCCGACCCCAGCCCCCGCCGGTACGCCGATGGCGGCGGGCGGTAGCATGATGCTGAGCGGCGCGATGGAAGTGCCGCCGAATTCATCGATGGCGACCGGCAAGAGCATGATCATGATCGGCGCCGATATGTCGGTCAGCGGTTCCGTCGAAGTGATGGGCATGACGCCGACCGCCGCCCACATTCACGAAGCCATGCAGGGCGCCAACGGCCCGGTCATCGTGCCCTTCGCCAAGACCGGCCCCAATACCTTCGCACCGGCCGCCGGCGCCAAGCTGACGGACGCCCAGTACGCCAGCTACAAGGCAGGCAAGTTATATATCAACGTGCACAGCGCGCAATTCCCGAATGGAGAAATTCGCATGCAGATGATGCCGAAATAAAGCACCCTGTGCAGTAACGCCGTCCAGTCGGCGACGCCAGCTTGCGTCGCCAAAGCGAGCATCGGCGAACATCGCTCGACTGGACAGCCCCATCAGCACAAGGCATGACGGCCAAGCGCATGGCGACAGTTTTAGCTGGCAGCAGTTGTACGAGTTACTGTACAAGTCGAGCTCGGTGCATTTCCGCTACGCCGGTAATGCGTTCAGTTAGCGACATCGGCACGTAAAAGCTGGGTCAGGCCGGGCCGCGTTCGGACGCAGAGCCAGACTCCGGTTCAATTGGCGCTTGCAGCAGGGGTGGCGAGTGCATGCCGAAGGCCTGCACAGCTTGTAATTGCCAACATCTACCGTCAGAGAAAATCGCCTTCGCTGATCGGGATTACCCGCACGCCAGACCATTCCGCCGCCGCACCAGAGCCGGCATCAGACCCTGATGCCAGTCACTTAGCCAATAAATCAAGCATGGGATTCGCTTGCGTGCAAGCGCCCTGCGGACCCAGACCGCCTGCTGCTGGCATCGCGGCGCAGCAATCAGCAAGGGTGCCTGTCCCATGTTTGAGTGGCACCTTGAGTGATTACCGGCTTTGGCACCAGACCCGACTTTCGGCTCCCCTGTCGAGCAAACGTACTACTTGCCCCAGGGACGTCCCTTGCGCCGCCGCTCGAGCGCCGCGTGCGCGGCCGATAACAATTCCTCCTTCGCCCGCATGCCTTCTCCCGGCACCCAGCTGCCGTAGCGGGGCGGCAGGCGCAGGGCGTCGCGCATCGAGGCGGCAATATGAGCCAGTTTCAAGCGCGCACTGGCGCGGCACAGCAGCGAGGCGTGCAAATAATACCGGTTGCCGCTTTGCTCGCACAGGGCGATGCTGCGGTCGAAGGCGGCGATGGCCGGCACGGTGGCGGCGCCGCGCAGCAGCAGGGTGCCCAGGATATGAAAATCGGCAGCTTCGCAGCCGCACAGCGTGGTGACCGCCTGCATGTCGTCGATGGCGCCGAGCCGGTCGCGCAGACGGTCCCTGACGGCGGCGCGCTGGCGATACGCCGCGGCCGCCGCTGGCGCAGCGTCGATCAGCCAGTCGCACAAAGTCAGCGCCTCGGCATGCCGCGATTGGCAGGCAAGCTCGCGCACCGATTGCAAGATCGCTTCCAGGTCGGCCGCGGTGGGCGGTCCGTCGCGCGTACGCATGTCCATGCTTGAAGAGTCCGAATCTCACCAGGAAGAAAGCGGAGAACGCCGCGGCGTGGCGGGACCGGCCCGGTCGCGCGGACCAGCGTCGCAGACACACCGGACGCTTCGGATTGTAGAAGGCTGGCGCGCAGCGCCATTGTGGCAGCGCAGGCTGGCGCGCCTTTGCCGGCGCCTGCGATGGCGCCGGCGCATGAGGCAGGTGGCATCGGTGGTAAAATTTTTTTCCCTACACCTGGACTTCAACATGCAGCCAGCCGTTTCCATCCCGATCCGAACCGAGTGTCCGCCCGGCGCCTGCGTGTGCGATCGCGAGCGGCTCGACGCGCCCGGGGCGGACCGCCGCATCCTGATGCTGACCCGGGAAGAAGAAAAAAAGCTGGTGGCCAGGATCGAAGCTGCCCAAACCTACGACGACTTGCGCCGGCTGGAACAGAAAATGGCCGCTTTGCTGGGCATACGGCTGAGCATACTGCCGGGGCCGAACGAGGTGCGCACGGTGCGCGGTTTTCAGATCGAACTGGCAGAATTGCCCGGTCTGTGCCGCAAGACCCGCCAGGCGATTCCCGCTGCCGTGCGGCGCTGCCTCGACCAGCATCCCGAAATCGCCTTCGCCATCCTCGATTCCCACGACCTGTTCGCCCCACCTGCCGACACTAAGCCATGACCACACCCTTGCACATCGTCACGCCCCTGATCGAATCGCTCGCCATGCGCAGACCCGGCCAGTCGGTCTGGCTGAAAATGGAAGCGCTGCAGCCGGCCGGCTCCTTCAAAAACCGCGGCGTCGGCCATGCCTGCAGCGTGTACGCCGCGCGCGGCGCGCAACGCTTTATTTCTTCATCCGGCGGCAACGCCGGCATCGCCTGCGCCTACGCCGGCCGCAAGCTCGGCATTCCCGTCACCGTGGTGGTGCCCGAGACCGCCTCGCAACGCGCCATCGAACTGGTGAAATTGCAAGGCGCCGAGGTCCTCGTGCACGGCGCCTCGTTCCAGGAAGCCAATGAATACGCGCAATCGTTACTGACAGCCACCGATGCCTTCATTCATCCTTTCGACGACCCGCTGTTGTGGGAGGGACATGCCAGCATGATCGATGAGATCGCTGCGCAGATGCCGGGCGGGCGCCCGGACGCGGTGGTGCTGTCGGTCGGCGGTGGCGGCTTGCTGTGCGGCGTGGTGCAGGGCTTGCGCCGCAACGGCTGGAACGAGGTCGCGGTGATCGCCGTCGAAACGGCCGGCGCCGAGTCCTTGAACGCCGCACTGGCCGCTGGCGAGCCCGTGACGTTGCCAGCCATCACCAGCATCGCCACTTCGCTGGGCGCCAGGAAAGTGGCGCAGGCCGCGTTCGACGCCGCCGTTTCGCATCCGGTAAAAAATCTGGTGGTAACGGATGCCGCCGCGGTGGCGGCATGCCTGCGCTTCGTCGACGACCAGAGAATCGTCGTCGAACCGGCCTGCGGCGCGGCGCTGGCCGCCTGTTACGACGGCGCGGCATTGGCCGGCTACAGCAATGTGCTGGTGATCGTCTGCGGCGGCGTGACGGCAACCCTGCCGCAATTACAGCGCTGGGCGCAGGAGTTGCCGCGCTAGCCCCGGGCTACTTGCTCTCCGGCGCGCTGCCGCCCACCGTGGTATTGGCGCCCTTGCCCTCGCTCACCGCCAGGGTCATGGTGCTCTGCTTGCCCGGCTCGTCGTCGCGCCACACCACGTTGTTGTCCACCGAATACAGACGGCAGCGCTGGCCGCCTTTCTGTTCGCAGTTGGCCAAGGCGCGCACTTCGGGATCTTCGCCGTCCTCGGCCCAGCACCAGGCGCCGTTGGCGGACACGGCAAAGGCGCGCGGGCTCATCTTGCTCAGGTATTCCTTGTAAGCGAGCCGGCCCGCTTCGCGCAGGAAGGGGACGGCGTCGACGTCGTCGAGCGGGGCGAAGTCGCTTTTCGGCATCGATGGCGCCGGCGCCACCGCGTACAACTCCCGGGTCGGCATGCCGATTCCGCGCAAGAACTTTTCGGTTTCTCCCCACCACACTTTTTCACCTTCGCGGCTGCCGATCAGGCCATGGGCGTCGCGGCGGAAGGCGCCGTATTCGACCAGGCGCGCCGTGCCGCCGGCGTGCACGTAGGCGTCGTGCATGCGCGACACCAGTTCGGGATTGAACAGCGAATCGTTGGCGCCGTACATCCACAAGCTGGGCAATTTATTGTTGCCGCCGTAATTGGCCATGGCGCGCACCAGTTCCGAGCGCCAGTCGCAGCGGTTGGCGTTGTCTTTCAATCCGCCGGCAAAATTGATCAGGCCGCGCACGCCGGGCAAGTCCTGGGTGCCCAGGGCCAGGGTGGCGAGGCCGCCGTAAGACTGGCCGGCCACCACGATGCGGTCGCTGTCGACCCAGCTCTGGCGGCGGGCGAAGTCGAGGGTGTCATGGACGTCGCTGGCCTGGCCCAGGCCATTGGCCGTCATGTTGCAGCCATACTCGACGTAGCGTCCGCCGGAGCCGGCGAAGCCGCGCCGCATCGGCACCATCACCGCGTAACCCCGTTTGACGAAGGCCGTCGCCATATACACAAAACGGTCGCGCGCCTGGTGGCTGGGGGCGCCGGCATCCTTGCCATGATTGATGATGATGAGAGGGAAGGGGCCGGGACCGTCGGGACGGAACACCGTGGTTTGCAAGCGGGCATGCCCACCTTTTCCTGCAGGCACCTGAACGATTTGCTCGTTCAAGCGATAATCGAGCAGGTAGACCTGTTCGGCGGCCAGCGACGGCAGCAAGGTCAGGCAGACAATGAAGCCCAAGGTGGTGTTGCGAACAGAGGGAAGGACGCGAACCATAGCAATATAGACACCGTGCTGAGGATTATTTCCGGCTGGAATAATTTTTATTCTAAGCACGACAAATTTCCAGAGCAATACCCGATTGCTAATACTCCGAAGTAATTTTTCGTGCATTGGCAGAACTATAAATTTGAATCAATCGATGAGCTCGATTCCACTGCAAATTCGCCTTCAAGCTATTCATTTCGGGTTAGCCGTTTGAGCAAATTCGCCCCCATCGAATGGCATCCCGACGAAAAGCCAATGCTGCCGGGCTCGCCGTCGACGCCGAATCACCCGACCTGGTTGCGGATTTGCTACTTGCTGGTCGGGATTTTGGTCAGTCTTACCGGCGGCCTCGGCAACGCATTGGTGTCGGTCAACCTGGTCGCCCTGCAAGGCAACCTGGGCGCCTACGCCACCGAAACGGCCTGGCTGCCGGCCGCCTACGTGATGACGAATGTGTCGATGAATTTGCTGCTCGTAAAATTTCGCCAGCAGTTCGGCCTGCGCCTGTTCACCGAATTCTTTCTGGTTATCTACGCATTGGTCACCTTCGCTCACTTGTTCGTGCACGATCTGATTTCCGCCATCAGCGTGCGCGCCGCCCACGGCATGGTCGGCGCGGCGCTTTCCACCCTCGGCCTGTACTACATCCTGCAAGCGTTTCCGAAAGTGATACGGCTGCGCGGCCTGGTGGTGGCGGTGGGGGTGTCGCAGCTGGCCTTGCCGATGGCGTATATCTTTTCGCGCGATTTGCTCGAGTTCGCCGAATGGCGCGGCCTCTACCTGTTCGAACTGGGCCTGACGATGATCGCGCTCGGTTGCGTGCTGATGCTGAAGTTGCCGCCCGGCGACCGCATCAAGGCCTTCGAAAAAATGGATTTCGTCACCTTCGGTTTGTTTGCGCCCGGCATGGCGCTGCTGTGCGCGGCGCTCACCTTCGGCCGCCTGCTGTGGTGGTTCGAGACGCCGTGGATAGGCTGGGCGCTGGCCGCTTCCATCCCGCTGCTGATCGCCGCCGTCTGCGTCGAGCACAACCGGGCGCGGCCGCTGCTCAACACCCGCTGGCTGGCCAGTGCCGACATCGTGCGGCTGGTGTTGTCGATGATCCTGATCCGCGTGGTGCTGTCCGAGCAGGGCACCGGCGCGGTGGGATTTTTGCGTGCGGTGGGTTTGCAGAACGACCAGATGCAAATCCTGTTCGCCATCGTGCTGGCCGCCACCGTCGCCGGCATCCTGCTCAGCGCCGTTTCCCTGTCGCCCGAGCATCTGACGGCGCCCGTCGTGTTCGCCTTGCTGCTGATGGCCGCCGGCGCCTGGATCGACGCGCAGGCGACCAGCCTGACCCGGCCCGAGCAAATGTATTTCAGCCAGGCCTTATTGGCGTTCGGCGGCGCCTTTTTTATCGGGCCTTCCCTGATTTCCCTGATCGGCGGGGTGATCGCCAACCCCGCCAACCTGATCAGCTTTTCCGTGATCTTCGGCCTCAGCCAGAACCTGGGCGGCCTGATCGGCTCGGCCGCGCTCGGCACCTTTCAGGTCGCCCGCGAAAAATTTCATTCGAGTATGCTGGTCGAGCACCTGAGCAGCCTCGATCCGCTGGTGGCCAGCCGCATCCAGGCCGGCGCCGCCGCCTACAACCGCCTGCTGCCCGACCCGGCCGCCCGCACCGGCCGCAGCCTGGCCTCGCTATCGGCCACCGCCACCCGCGAAGCCAATGTGCTCGCTTACAACGATGTGTTCCTGCTCATTTGCGTCATCGCCCTGGTCACCGCGTCCTGGCTTTTCCTGCACGCGGCCTGGCTGCACTTCAAAACGCCCGCGCCAGCTGCCGCGGCGCCATCCACCACCGAACCTGTAACGGATTGACATGAAAGCACCGCTCCCCGCCGCCACCCCGCGCCGCAAAATCGTCATGAGTGCCCTGATCTTCGGCGGCATCGCCCTTGCCGGCGTGCTGGTCGTGTTGTACGCCTGGAATCTGCCGCCGTTTCACAGCACCATCCAGAGCACCGAGAATGCCCTGGTGCGGGGCCAGGTCACCATCGTCAGCCCGCAATTGTCCGGCTACGTCGTCGAAGTGGCGGTACAGGATTTTCAAAGCGTCAAGACGGGCGACCTGATCATGCGCATCGACGACCGCATCTATCTGCAGCGGGTCGATCAGGCGAAGGCCCAGCTGGCATCGGCGAAAACCGCGCTGGCGAACGTCGCCAACGCCCGCGGCAGCGCGGAAGCGACCATCCGCCAGGGCGAAGCGGCGGTCGCCAACG
>JACXTT010001056.1_pt1 | contig 46985 bp, 38 predicted proteins | sample 9270951 | NCBI WGS metagenome assembly JACXTT01 (sample SAMN15532306, study PRJNA645909) | rock metagenome | isolation source: weathered quartz diorite | place: Puerto Rico | collected 2017-06-21 | reverse complement strand
CTTGCATCGTCCTTGCGGCCGCCATCGTCGGAACGCCGCCCGCAGCAAGCCGGCTCCCACAGTGCGATGTTTCACCGCAAAATATCGTCAAGCCCAGGACCGTGGGCTGGCTTGCTCCAGGGTTTGCAACATCAATGGAAGGTAATCGCGCCCGGTGGCGCGGCCGGGCTTCAAACCCGGTTGGGGACGGCATCCGTTCCCGGGCAGGTTCGACTCCGGCTGCCTTCCGCCAACGCTTTCATTCGTCGCCCCAGCGGCGTCATACTCAGGGTGACAACTCTCTCGACACCTCTCAGCAGGACGGACCCTCCCATCGACAGACAACCTCCCGACGCGCAGCAACTGGTTGCCGTCTTGAACCTGGAACCTCATGTGGAAGGCGGTTACTACCGGCGAACCTTCCAGGCCGATGACCGGGCCAGGCTCGCCACCGCCGATGGCGAGCGCTACCTGATGACGTCCATCTATTACCTGCTGACCGAAGCCGCCCCCATCGGCCATTTCCACCTGAATCGCTCCGATATCCTGCACTACTACCATCTGGGCGATGCCATCGAGTACAGCCTGGTCTTTCCAGATGGCAGCTTGAAAACCGTGGTCATGGGCAGTGATGTCCGCGCCGGCCAGTGCCTGCAGTTGCACGTTCCAGGCGGCGTCTGGAAAGCTTCACGGCTGTTGCCCGGATCGATGGGCTACGGGCTGATCAGCGAGGCCGTATGTCCCGGGTTCGACTTTGCCGACATGACCCTGGGGCGGTGCGACGAACTGACCGCGCGTTTTCCCGAGCATGCCCAACTGTTCGAATCGCTGGCACACGCCAGTGCCATTGAAGCCTGAGCCCTGGTTTCTAGTGTGAAACCACTATGTCTGTCATCGGGCGACGCCAACGTTCTTCGAGCCTTGCGTCGTCAGCGCGATACCCCAAGGCGATAACGATCGGAATCACAGCACCGCGCGGCAGTCCCAGAAGCTTGGCAACCGTGGTCGCGGAAAAGCCCTCCATCGGACACGAGTCGATGCCTTTCGCCGCGGCTCCAAGCATCAGGGTCTGGGCCGCGAAGATCGCATTGCGCGCCGCCCAATGGCGACTGCCGATATGACCGACCGGGAGCAGGGATAGAGCGGGACGAATCAGTGCCGCAAGGAAAAGCAGCGGTGACCACAACGCCGACGACCCGAGCCCAAGGATTTTCTCGAACTTGCCTATCTGCTTGCGGTGATAGGCTTTCGAGTTCGACGCCAACGCCGAAGAGGTTTCGACATGCGCGAGTTGCGCCTTGGCGGTTCGTTTTCCCAGTGCGGGACTTGCCACGACGACGATAAGACCCGGTGCTGACGCAGCCGCTTTCTGCCCATTGCACGCCTGCGCGATGCTGGCTTTCAAGGAAGGGTCGCGAATCCAGTGCAGCTCGTAGGGCTGCAGATTTCCGCTGGAAGGCGCGAATGCTGCTTCAGCCAACAACCCGTAGATTTCCTCATCGGGAATCGGGGTTGAGTTGAATGTGCGGATCGCTCGGCGAAAGCGATTCGCAGCCTGGAAGCCGGTCCAGGACCGCAGTTGATCTTGTGTGTCCATCTGTCAAACCGTCCGCTAAAGGATTCAGGAGAGGCCAAACCGCTCGCGCCGCAAATCAATACGTCGAGCGCAAATGGCGCTTTCATCTCGAGGCATATATGTGTAGTTTGCACCTATAAGTGTTAGCCCGGAGGGAAAACGGTGTCAACAAAAAAAGTGCAAAATACACATATCAACGTTCAGATTCGCGAACTCCATGGGGCATTGCTTGAGATTGTGGGCGTCATGAACCGCCCTCAGCGCGACGAAGCGATGGTTCGAGAGGCCGGCATATCCCTTGACCGCGCGTTGTTTCCATTGCTGGTCCTGGTTGAGCGGTTGGGTCCGATAGGTGTTGTCGAGTTGGCTGACCGTGTCGGGCGCGACTACACCACGGTCAGCCGACAGGTAGCGAAGCTGGAAAGCCTCGGCCTGGTCGACCGCCAGGCGAACGCGAACGACCGCCGCGTCCGTGAGACCGTCATCACCGAGAAAGGCAAGAGCATGACCGATCGGATCGATGAGGCCCGCGAAAGGATGGGGCAGGCCATTTTCGCCAAATGGGACGACCAGGATGTCGAGGACCTGGTACGGCTCATGCGCAAGTTTGCCGACGACATCAAAGGTGATGCGCTCGGTTAGATTTGCAGGGACCGCCAGGCAGCTTCGGCCAGTTCGGTCCTGAAGGTCCCCGGGCGACTCTGCACCCGCCCGGACAACCAGGCCCGGCAGTAGTTCTCCGCCTGCCCGACCATCAACGACAGCAACAGCTCCGCGGGAATGCCCTTGAGGCCGTCAGCGTGGGCCGGCTCGTTCAGCCATTCACGCAACTGCCGGTTACGGGCCTTGTTGCGCGTGGCCAACTCCGTGGCGTGGGGACCCTGGGCCACGACAAAGCGCGCCTGGAACTGGAACCGCGCCCATTGCGGTTGCTGGTCGACCCAGTCGACATAGCTGTACACCAGCGCCTGTACACCTTCCTTCAATGTCCGGGCTGCCGAGAGATAGCGTTCACGCAGCGCGGCCTGGTCCTCCAAAGCGGCGAAGAACAACGCCGCGACCAATCCTTCCTTGTTGCCGAAGTGGTGATAGATCGCACCCACGCTGGTGTCGCACTCGGCGCGAATGGTCTCGATCGTCGTGGCTTCGATCCCATGCTCGTTGAAGCTGGACAGTGCCTGCGCCAGGATCGCGCGTTTCAGTTCGGCCCGGCGGCCCGGGTAACAGCGTTCGAGAAGATCGAGGTTTTCCATGCAAACAACAACCTGAAGTCCGGTGGCAAGACAGTAACGGGATGGAACAGCAGGGCGAGCTTGACAGATTTTCAACAAGCAGAATATTGTTCTTTTACAGAATATTATTCTGTTAACCGAACGAGACACCCAGAGAGGTATATCCGATGAGCCAGTTCCTGAGCATGTTCACCAGCGTAGGTCCGGAAAAATTCAGTCAGTTGGCCTGCCAGACGGCCCCTTACTTCAGCACCATCAACCCGTTGATCAGCGAGCTGCGAGCAGGGCATTCGCAGGTCCAGGTGCCGTTTCGTCGGGAAATCACCAATCACCTGGGCAGCGTCCACGCCATTGCCCTGTGCAATGCCGCGGAGCTGGCGGCCGGGGTGATGACCGATGTGTCGATTCCGCCGGGCGCCCGTTGGATTCCCAAGGGCATGACGGTCGAATACCTGGCCAAGGCCAGGACCGACGTGCGTGCCGTGGCCGATGGCAGTGCCGTCGACTGGTCGACGGCGGGGGACAAGATCGTCGTCGTGGATATCCGTGACGAGGAGGGCGTACAGGTGTTCACGGCGCGGATCACCATGAACGTCAAGCTGGCATGAGGCGCTGAAGCCGTGGTGCGGCACCGGATGTGCCATTTTGTCGCACCACCCGCCACACCGTCGGTGTTACATTCTGCGCCCATGAAACCCTTCCTGTCCCTTCGACCGTCCGGACGCCGCCGCACCGCAGCCTGGCTCAGCCTGCTGGCCATGCTGCTGGTCTTCGCCGGCCCGTTGATCGGGCAGGGGATGAGCCTGGCCCACGGCGCCGGCCCGTCGACCGAGGAGATCTGCGGCGCCGCGCCCGGCCCGGGCATGGTATCGCTGCAGGACGCCGGTTCGCCGGATCATCACGGTACGATGATCTGGGAGAAATGCGGTTATTGCTCGTTGCTGTTCCAGCACCCGGCGCTGAGCGACTCCCACGCCCTGGCACCTCGGCTGGGACAGCCCCAGGCCAGCTTGGCGCACATCCCTTTCAGCCCCGAGCAAGCCTCGGCCCCGGTTTTCCCGGGGGCCCGCTCCCGCGCACCGCCTCGCGCCAACGTCTGATCCGCCGCTCCGATCATTGTCGATTCGGCCTGCCGCCAATAAACCCTGACGCCCCTGATGCGCGTGAGGGTGCATTTAACCGGCAACGCAAGGCCGCGACACCGCTTCACAGGAAGGACTACAGAACATGAATGAATTGCTGACTCGCCGCCAGGTCGTTGCCGGCCTTGGCTTGCTCGGCCTCGGCATGCTGACTGGTTGCGACAGCTCCAACGGCCTGTCGTACAAATACGGCAAGGACCTCAGCGACGAGATCCTCGGGCGGACCTTCAAACTGAAGGACACCGCGGGCAACGTCAAAACGCTCTCCAGTTTCCGCGGCATGATGCCGATGGTGTTTTTCGGCTTCACCCAGTGCCCGGCCGTCTGCCCGACCGCGCTGGCCAGGGCGGTACAGGCCAAGAAACTGATGGGCCCGGACGGCGACCGCTTGCAGGTGATCTTCATCACCCTGGACCCGGAGCGGGATACGCCGAAGGTGCTCGATGCCTATGTGAAGGCTTTCGACCCGAGCTTTGTCGCGCTCTACGGCAGCCTGGAGGAAACCGCGGCCACCGCCAAGGAGTTCAAGGTGTTCTACGAGAAGATCCCCAGCGGCTCGACCTACACGCTGTCCCATTCGGCGACCAGTTTTGTCTATGACACGCGGGGCGTGCTGCGCCTCGGGCTGTCGCCGTCGCTGTCGGCCAAGCAGTGCGCAGAGGATCTGCTCACGGTGATGGAAGTCTGCTGATGAATACTCGATTTGATAAGGTCATTGCCATGAAACCCCTGAACGTCCTGATGTTTTCCCTGCTCGCACTGCTGAGTGTCCCGGCCTTTGCGCAAACCACCGTGGAGGACGCCTGGGTGCGCGCCACCGTGCCTGGCCAGCCTTCGACCGGGGCGTTCATGCGGATCACCTCCAGCGACGACGCCAAGTTGCTGGAAGCGAAATCGCCGGTAGCCAAGATCGTGCAGATTCACCAGTCGAAGATGGAAAACGACGTCATGAGCATGCAGCCGGTGGACTTCGTGCCGTTGCCGGCGGGCAAGCCGGTGGCCATCGAGCCCGAGGGCTATCACGTGATGCTGATCGACCTGGTGGGGCAGGTGAAGGAGGGCGACGACGTGCCGCTGACGCTGGTGGTGGAAAATGCCAAGGGCGTCAAGGAGTCGATTGAGCTCAAGGCCAAGGCACGGGCACTGAACAGCATGGCCGACCATAGCAAGATGCACTGAATGTAGGCGCTGTACTCTTTCATGAAAACGGGGAGCTTTTGCTCCCCGTTCGTTTGTCAGCCCGCCATCCCCTTAGTGGGGGGCGCGATGAATCGTCTTGAGTAGATCCTCAGGACTGATATGCCCGACCACTTGCTGCACCCCGCTACCCGGTTGCGGCAGGTCAAGGATATGGCCCTTGATCTTGCCGATCACGTGCATCTCGCAAGGCTTGCAGTCGAACTTCAGCGTCAGCACTTCGTCACCCTGTATCAGCTGCATCGGCGCGACCTTGGTACGTACGCCGGTGACACCCTTGGCCTGCTTGGGACAGAGGTTGAAGGAGAAGCGCAGGCAGTGCTTGGTGATCATCACCGGGACTTCGCCGGTCTCCTCGTGAGCCTCGAAGGCTGCGTCGATCAGCTTGACCCCGTGACGGTGATAGAAGTCGCGGGCCTTCTGGTTGTAGACGTTGGCCAGGAACGACAGGTGCGACTCCGGATACACCGGTGGCGGAGTGGTCTCGGCCTTGCGACCGCCGCGTGGGTGGGCGTTGATACGGGCCGAAGTCAGCGCCTCGATGACTTCGCGGCGCAAGCTCTTGAGCTGCGAATTGGGAATGAAATACGCCTGCGGTGCATCCAGCTCGATGTTCGTGGCGTGGTACTGGGTGGTGCCCAGTTGGCCGAGCAGGTCGTGCAATTGCTCCAGGGCTTGTTCCGGTTTGTTGGCCACGCCGAACGGCCCCTCCAGGGCAACGCTGGCGCTGACGCCTTCCTCGCTGGTGGCGGTCAGTTCCAGACGCTCCTCGCGCAGGCGAGCGACCCAGGAAAGGCCCACCCGACGCTCGGCGGAAGTCTTCAGCAAGGCCTGCTGCCAGTTGTGGTCCAGGTTACGGTTCAGCGGGTGGTTCGGCCGCAGGCTGTGCAGCCCGGCCGGCATTTCGTTGGGCTCGACGCGGTAGCGGTAGCGCTTCTCGCCGTCTTCTTCGAATTCGCCCTTGGGCTCGGCGATATTGGCGCGGAAGCCCACCACCTCGCGCTTGATCAGCACGTTGAGGCCATCGCCATTGGACAGGGGGGCGTGGGTCACCACCTGCAGGTCACGTTTGCCGGACTTCTCCACGATACCCACCGGCAAGCCGGTGAAGGTTGGTGTGTCGAAGGCGCCAATGTCGATCTTGCGATCACTGACAAAGTAGTCGGTGCTGCCACGATGAAAGGTTTTTTCCGGATCGGGCAGGAAGAAGTGCGCGGTGCGGCCGCTGGACGCGCGGGCCAGGTCCGGGCGATCTTCGAGGACGTCGTCCAGGCGCTGGCGGTAGTAGGCGGTGATGTTCTTCACATAGCCCATGTCCTTGTAGCGCCCCTCGATCTTGAACGAGCGCACGCCGGCCTCCACCAGGGCGCGAATGTTGGCGCTCTGGTTGTTGTCCTTCATCGACAACAGGTGCTTCTCAAAGGCAACCACGCGACCTTGATCGTCTTTCAGGGTGTAGGGCAGGCGGCAGGCCTGGGAGCAGTCGCCACGGTTGGCGCTGCGGCCATTCTGTGCATGGGAGATATTGCACTGACCGGAGAACGCCACGCACAGCGCGCCGTGGATGAAGAATTCGATCGCCGCATCGGTCTCGTCGGCGATGGCGCGGATCTCTTGCAGGTTCAGCTCGCGGGCCAATACCAGCTGAGAGAAGCCGGCCTGGTCGAGGAACTTCGCCCGCGCCAGGGTGCGGATGTCGGTCTGGGTGCTGGCATGCAGCTCGATCGGCGGGATATCCAGTTCCATCACGCCCAGGTCCTGGACGATCAGCGCGTCGACACCGGCATCGTAGAGTTGGTGGATCAGCTTGCGCGCCGGCTCCAGCTCGTTGTCGTGCAGGATCGTATTGAGGGTGGTGAACACCCGCGCGTGGTAACGGCGGGCGAACTCCACCAGCTCGGCGATATCACTCACTTCATTGCTGGCGTTGTGGCGGGCGCCGAAGCTCGGGCCACCGATGTACACGGCATCGGCGCCATGCAGGATGGCCTCGCGGGCAATGGCCACATCGCGGGCGGGGCTGAGCAATTCCAGGTGATGCTTGGGTAGGGACATGTTTTTTTAGTCAGGCTTCGCGGTCAAGGCGTGCATTGTAGCGGTGAAACGCCTGACCGGCACCCGTAGGCTGCCGGTCGGCGACCACTCGCTGAGCGGGGGAGTCGGCCAAGGCCGAGGACTCAGCCCTTGGCGGCCATCGCGGTGACTTCCACGCGCATGCCTTCGACCGCCAGGGCGGCCACGCCAACGGCGGCGCGCACCGGCCAGGGCTTGGCGAAGAAACGCTGGTAGACCTCGTTGAACGCGGCGCGGTCAGCCATGTCGGTGAGGTAGATGGTCAGGTGCAGAACCCGATCCATGGAACTGCCGGCGCGCTCCAGCGCGACCTTGAGCGCCTGCAGGGTGCATTCGCTCTGCAGGACGATGTCGCCCAGCTCCAGGCTGCCGTCGGCACGGGTAGGGATCTGGGTGGAGACCAGCAGACCGCCGAAACCGGCAACATCGGAGGAGATGGATTCCGAGTCGGGATCGGGGAGGAAAGTGAGGTCGTGGTTTGCCATGGGGATCTTCCGCTGGGTCATTGTTTCAGTCACCCACCACTCGTACGGCCTCTCCTGGGGAGGGCCGTACAGTGGGTGCCTGATTTGGGTTCGCAGCATAACATCCCGGAGGAAGGCGCGGCCTTATCGACTGCGTTCGAGCCGGCTACGCACCGAGGTCAGGTAGTCCGCACGGAATTGGCGCAAGATATAGTCCTGGAAGTTCTCCTGTTCCAACTCTTGCCAGGCAAGTTTCCTGGCGTCGCCCGAGCGTTCAGTGGCGACCATCGACATCTGGCTGTCAAATGAAAAATTGGCCTCCGTCATGGGTTCATATCCATAGCGCAACATGAACTCCTTGGCCAGGGTCTCGATAATTTCGATCTCCTGCGTTTTCAGTTGCCCTTTGAACTTGTCGATATTCGTGGTGATCGGAGCAAAGCAGTTGGATGACCAAAGCGCCGACATTTTTGAAATCTGCCTGGCCTCCTGAGACTCGGAGATATCCAGCATCTTGTCCAGAAACTCAATCTCGAAAAACTGGCATATCTGTTTGAGCGTGGTTTCTTCATCAAGAAGAAAATCTTCATAGCGGATTGTCAATACGCGCCCTGGGTAGCGCTCGATCAGGGATTGCGCCGCTCGATGCGCAGCTACCCATGTCTGTACGTTGATCAAGGTGTCAAAGTCATGAATGATCGCACGATTCATCGAAGCGACCTGGGCGCGCGGGTCTCTTACGACATTGAGCAGGCGCATGTCTGGAAAAAGCTGCATGAGTTCATGGGCGTAGTGCACATCGTCGAGAGACTTGTCCATCACCACCTGCGCTTGATGTTGTTCAGCGGCGCATAACAGCAATTCCCAGGCAATTCGATGCACGCTTCGTGGTTCGTGGCGGACTCTCTCGAAGATATCGACCGGATCGAAGGCAACACCCGGCCATTTGACAATACTTGCCGCTTGCAGGCCGACAACGTCGACCACCATGCGGAAATAGGCGTTGTCGTCGGCAATATCGCCGTACAGGGGGACAATCGGCATGAAATCAGCGAGGTGCAGCGGATAAGGTGAATAGAACTGTGGATTAAGATTGAGACGTAGCCGCAGTGCGTGGCTACCGCAACGGCGCAACGGGATCATCAATACGGGGCGTGGACGCGCGTTGCCAGGGGACACACGTTTTTGAGTGACGTTCAAATTGTTCTCCTTTGGAACACAGCAGGTTCGACAGATCTGGAGGGTATTTAACTGACACACAACGCTGTTGCGATTTAGCGCTCATGAAGGATTGAGGAGGGGAGATAGCCTAGTTCGACCAAGGTGGACATAATCAACTCTACCGCCTGGGCCGCACTCAAACAGGCTGTATCAATTCGTAAATCCGGACTAAGCGGTGCTTCGTACGGGGCATCGATGCCCGTCATCCCCGGCAGCTTCCCGGCCCGTGCCTTGGCATACAAACCCTTTCGGTCACGCTGCTCACAGACTTCCAGATCCGCCGCTACGTGGATCTCGAAAAAGGCCGTCTTGTGCGTCATGGCCAACTCCCGACATACCTGTCGCGTGCTCGCATAGGGGGAAATACACGCGCATAGGGCGACGCCACCGGCTCGAGCGATCTCGATAGCCACAAAACCAATGCGTTCGACATTGGCATCACGGTCCTCTTTCGAGAATCCGAGTCCCCTGCAGAGGCTTTGTCGGACGACATCGCCATCCAGCAAGCTGACGCTTCGTCTCCCGTCTTCGCGCAGTCGCACGGCAACGCCATTGGCAATCGTTGACTTGCCAGCGCCAGACAATCCGGTAAAGAAGAGCACAAATCCTTGTTGTTGTTTCGGACGATAGGAACGACGCAGTTCCGCGACGATATCGGGGGTACTGAACCAATCGGGAATCTCGGCGCCGCTGGCCAGCTTTTCTCTGACGGCTGTTCCCGACAGGCTCAGCACGGCGGCGCCACGTGGCACCTCCGAGGCCGGCGCATAACGTCGCTCTTCCTTGAGATATAACATTTCCTCAAAGGCCAGAATCTGCAGGCCTATTTCCTGCGCATGGGCCAAGGCCATTTCCTGGGCGGCATAGGGTGCATAAAACGCGTTGCCGTGCTGATCCTTGCCGGGGCCTGCGTGATCACGACCGACGATAAAATGCGTTGCGCCAAAGTTCTTGCGAATCAGTGCGTGCCAGACGGCTTCGCGGGGACCACCCATTCGCATGGCCAGCGGCAGTAATGACAGCAATACGGCATCGGCCGCGTAAGATTTCACGGCGTGTTTGTAACACCTGACACGTGTGTAGTAATCGATATCATCCGGTTTGGTCAAACCTACCACCGGCTGGAGCAACAAGGCCGCATTGGCCTGTTTCATCGCACGACGTGTCAGTTCGATATGGGCACAATGCATCGGATTACGTGTTTGAAAGGCGACCACTGCCTCCCAGCCGCGACGGGCTATTTCCTGTTTGACTTGGCAGGGTGATAAACGCAAGTCGACAAAGTCATAATGCGTAACCGAATCAACTTTTCTAATGATGCCGCCAACATTAAAGGCGTGCTGACGAAACAATGCCGCTACGCCCGGATGCCCCTTGTCCAGCGTGCCAAATACGTGCTGCGCTTCGGTCTGATGGTCCGGTTGGTAGATTGAATCAATCATCAACACGGCGAGCGTAACGCCTTCCGGATCACGTAAAGCCAACTCACCGCCCAGCACCAGCTGATCAGCCAAAGTTTGCGGGATATCCAAGGTAATCGGCATCGGCCAGAGGGCGCCGGAGCTCAATCTCATGTGGTGGACAACGCTGAGATAATCCTCCAAGCCGAGAAAGCCTTTCAGTGGCGAAAAGGCTTCGTTAAGGATCAACTCCAGATCGCAGAGTTGTCTCGTGGAGAGCACCCAGAAAGGAAGGGAGGAAATGCTATGCTTTTTTTCGTAGTGTTCCATAACATACCTCTCCCTTTATTCGTTCGAGCCGATCCGTCTCAGCGCGCATCGCCAACTACGCTATTCATATAATTCAGTTGGGAGTGTTTACCATTTGCCTTCGGAGATCACACCGCGAAATACAAGTGCCGGCCATGGGCGAACGTCCATTAAAGGTCAGTGGGTTTCAAAAACAGGTTTTCCGGAGGGGAAATTCGACTGCTGCAGCATCCTTGCTCATGCGCTGACTCCCTGTAGAAAGATGGCGTTATGCCAACCAGAGTAAAGTTTGAGACCAAAGAGCTGTCAATGCATATCGATAGAACAAAATAGACTTAAGAGGGCAGCCAGGTGGCGCAAGTCCTGTTGATCATCATTTTCCGCCTGGCCTGAGCAGGAGCCGTCCACCCGAGGCGGCTATTTGCTCTTCCAGTATTTCTGCATCTCGAGAAACAAAAACGATGCCGTCCAGGAGATGAGCACCAGACCGGTCAGAGCCTGTAACCCGGTCAAGTACTTGAGCTGGCCCATGGGCGAGATATCGCCGAAACCGATGGTCGTAAAGGTGGTGAAGGAAAAATATACGCAGTCCATGAACGAGCCGTCGAAGTTACCCCTCAGACCTCCCCACTCGCCGGAGCGTGTCATCAGGTAATAGACCAACGCGAAGCACCAGACCTCCAGCGCATGGGCCAGCAGCGCGCCAAATACCCCGACGACGATTCGGAAGCGACTCCAAAGTTTGAGTTTTGGTAGCCAGTCGTTCAGACGTAGCAGACATTCGTAGTGGATAACCACCGCCACGACTACCACTAGCGTATTGATCAGCGTTACCGCAAGCATGGCGAGCCTCAAAAGTGCGGGTTCCCGTGTCGATCCAGGCACAGGCAATGGCAAGGATTGATCTTTAAGGAGGCGCCTGTGTCGGTGTGGGTGTTGGCGAGGTCGAGGAGGATATGAGAGGCATCAATGGAGGGAACTCTTCGGGCGTCAGTGTTTCCTTTTCCAGCAGCAGGTGGGCGCCGGAATCCAGGTCGGCCCGGCGACTGTCAAGCAGCGCTATGGCACGGCCATAGGCTTCATCGAGCAAGGCGCGGATGCCCAGGTCGATTTCCCGTGCGGTTTGTTCCGAATAGTCCTTCTGGCCCAGTCCGGCCATGTGCTCGCCCAAATAGGTAGGACTTTGCCGTTCCAGTACCGATTGACCGAGTTCGGCACTCATGCCGAAACGGGTGATCAACTGCCGGGCGATGTCGGTCGCCCGGGTCAGGTCGTCGGCTGCGCCTGTGGAGATCTGGCCATAGACAATGTACTCGGCAGCCCGACCGGCCATCAGCACTGCGATTCGATCCTTGAGCATCTGACAGCTGATCAGGAAGTGATCCTCGGTCGGTCGCTGCAAGGTATAACCCAGCGATCCAATGGAGCGGGGGATGATCGAGACTTTGTGTACCGGGTCCATCCCTGGCAGGGTTCCTGCGGCCAGGGCATGCCCCATTTCGTGATAGGCCACCACCAGGCGCTCATCAGGCCGTAACAGGCTGCTCTTGCGTTCGACACCGGCGACGATGCGTTCCACTGCGGCGGTGAAGTCGTCGAGGCTGACGACCTCGCCTCCCCGGCGGGTGGCAACGATGGCGGCTTCGTTGATCAGGTTCGCCAGGTCCGCACCGGTGAAGCCTGTGGTGATTTCGGCAATACGTTCGCAGTCGATGTCGGGAGATACGCTGATTTTTTTCAGATGGACCTTGAGAATGGCTTGTCGGCCTTTTCGATCGGGGCGGTCGATCACCAGTTGACGGTCGAAGCGGCCGGCCCGCAACAGCGCTGGGTCAAGTATCTCTGGTCGATTGGTCGCCGCCAGCAGGACCACACCTTCACGTGGGTCGAAGCCGTCCAGCTCGGCCAGAAGCTGGTTAAGGGTCTGCTCCTTTTCGTCGTTGCCACCAAACGCCCCGACACCGCGCATTTTGCCCAGGGCGTCGAGTTCGTCGATGAAAATAATGCAAGGTGCCGCTTGCCGTGCCTGCTCGAACAAGTCGCGCACTCGAGCGGCACCGACACCGACGAACATTTCGACGAACTCGGAACCTGAAATCGAGAAAAACGGCACGCCGGCTTCACCGGCGATGGCCTTGGCCACCAGGGTCTTGCCGGTGCCCGGTGGGCCGACCAGCAGGGTGCCCTTGGGAATATGGGCCCCCAGGCGGGCGTATTTGGCCTTGTCCTTCAGGAACGAGACGATTTCCACCAGTTCGACCTTGGCCTCATCGATGCCCGCTACATCGGCGAAGGTCACGCCGGTATCACGCTCGACAAATACCTTGGCTCGCGACTTGCCGACGTTCATCAGCCCGCCAATACCCTGCTTTTCGGCCATGCCGCGGAACAGGAAGTGCCAGAGCACCATGATCATGACAAAGGGCAGCAGCCAGCCCAGCAGCGCGTTCAACAGTGTATTTTCGCTTATGCCGGAAAAGCCGACGCCTGACTGGGCCAATTCAGTCGCCAGGGTGGGATCGACCCGCACGGTGGTGAACAGGTCGTGGCCGTCGATGGGCTCCTGCAGCTTGCCGCTGATCTGGTCCTTCTCGATCCGCAACTCGCTGACCTTATGCTCGCCCAAGAGTTGCAGGAACTGACTGTAGGGGATGCTCTGCACGGCATGGCGTTCAACAAAAAAAAGCTGAGCGAGCGTAAGAACCAGAAAGGTGATGGCGAAGTAGGAAAGGTTCCACTGGTGATTCTTCTTCATGGCCTTGGCTCAGGGATGAAAGACGGGCTTGGGCGGTACCATGCTTATCGGTTCAATCGTCCAACGCTGGGGCTCAAGTCCTTTGGGCATCTGAATACGATTCTAGACGCCATCAGCTCAAGCACGGGTTCACGCCGCACTCTCTGTGCCGTTTTTTGATCATTCCTATGCCTTGATACAGACGATTAGTTGAGTTTCGTCAATAAAAGCTGCAATGACACATGAGAAGGTGCCCACATTAAGCACCCGCAGCCCGCTCAATATGACCGTCCGCGAGGGACGTGACTCGCGTTGCAGGCTTAACGACGGAGCTCCCGACCGAACTCGTAAATGGTCTGCATCTAGTTAGGCTCCACCCTGAGTTATGTGACGACGACCTCTTTTCAGGGGAAATTGAAATGTATGTGCAAGACGGCGGGGTTGGAGGGAAGAGGGCCGGTGCTCGGTGGTTTTTTTACGGGCCACTTGGGCGAACGGGAACACTGCTGGCGGGGCTGTTGCTCCTGGTGTTCTGTCAGTCGATCCAGGCCTTGCCTTCCTTTGCACGTCAAACAGGGCAGAGCTGCATTGCCTGCCATGCGGGTGGGCAATTTCCCGAGCTGACACCCTATGGACGCCTGTTCAAGCTGACGGGGTATACCAACGGCGTACAAACCAACCCCCTGGCGGCGATGATCGTCGGCGACTTTACCTCAACGCGCAATAATAGCGACGGTGCGGGTGGCTCGATTTCAGCCAAGGACAAACAATTCATCATTGATTATGGAAGCGTGTTCCTGGGCGGGAAGATCACTGACGTCATCGGCGGCTTTGCCCAATTCACCTACAGTTCATATGACCACCAGAACGCCTCGGGTCATTGGGTAAGCCACCTGGGTTCGGACAACTTTGATCTGCGTTATGCGGATCGCCAGGTGGATGCCTCGCGTGATGTCATCTGGGGCGCCACATTGAATAACAACCCCACGGTTCAGGATGTCTGGAACAGCACGCCTGCCTGGGGCTATCCGTATGTCCGTTCAACATTGGGCGCATTTGGCGGTGTTCCTGTCTCGACGATGATTGAAGGGGCATTGGCTCAACAGGTGGCGGGTATCGGTGCCTATGTTTATTTGAACCAATCGTTGTATTTGGAACTGACCTCCTACCAAACAGCCAAAGAAACGTGGTCCTTTCTAAGTATGGGTAATAAGAAAGGTGACACTTACCATCCCCTGAAGTACATGGATGGCTCAAGCCCTTATGCGCGGCTGGCATATACCTACGAATGGGGCGCCCAAAATGTGATGGTGGGTGCCTTTGCGATGAATGCCAAAATTCTTCCCCTGGATGACTCCAACAATCCGATCTACGGCCAAGGGAGCACCGAGTACCGGGATGCAGGCTTTGATGCCCAGTACCAGTACCTCCTTGAACCGCATGCGTTCACTGCGCAGATTCGGTATGTCAAAGAAGAAATCAGAGACGACACCCAGACGCTCTACGGTGGACCTGCTTCCCTCAGATCATTCAAATTGAAGGGCAGTTATGTGTACCGTGGCAAATATGGTGCGAGCCTGGCCTATACCAATGTCAATGGCAGCTCGGATGCCACGGCGTATCCGGACAGTGCCCGCTTTTCACCCGACACGCAGATGTGGACGCCGGAGGTTTTCTGGTTACCGATGCAGAACCTGAGAGTCGGACTTCAGTACAACTATTTCACCCGCTATCTGGGCGCGACGAACAACTACGACGGCAATGGCCGTGATGCCAGCGAAAACGACACCACTTATCTTTATATGTGGTACGCGTTTTGAGCGGTTGAACGCAGCGGCGTAGACCATTGAGGTAATGGGCATGAAAGGTACTTTCAATCGATCATATTTCATTCCCGCCCTCTGCGTGGTTGCGCTCACGGGCTGCACAGGTACAAACGGGGAGGCATCGCAAAAAGCCTCGGTCCTGTCCGGTGTCGCCATGGTCGACAAGGTTTGTTCCATGTGCCATGGCGTGACGGGGGAGTCCGTCTCTCCGATGTTCCCCAAGTTGGCCGGCCAGCAAAAGGAGTATCTGAAGCTGCAGCTAACCGACTTCAAGGGCCACGCACGCAGCGATGAAACCGGGACTCAGTACATGTGGGGGTTTACCCATTTGACAGAGACCCAGATCGGCGAGCTGGCAGACTATTTTTCAAGTCAGAGCCCCATGAAGGCTGACGCCGATGCGCCTGATCCGCGGGGTGAATTGATTTTTCGCAAGGGCTTGCCTGAGTCGGGTGTTGTTCAGTGCAGTTCCTGCCATGGTGCTGACGGTCAGGGCAATGGTCAGTTTCCGCGCCTGGCGGGTCAACACGCCTACTATGTGATCCGCCAGATCAAGGTTTTTCAACAGACCGACCAGCGCCCCCGTGGTGCGCTGATGAAGCAGGTCGCGCATTCACTGTCTGACGCTGACACCGAATCTGTTGCTCATTACATTGCGACACTTGGGGCAAAGAAATAATGGTTTCTCCGTAGTGGTTGGGTGCGTGACGAGGAGTTGATATGAACGCGTTATTGAATGAATTGCATGCCTATCATCATGAGGTGGCTATCAAAATTACTCAGATCAAAGGATTGCTGGGGAGGGTGAGGCACGAGTCCGCTAGTACCGATGACCGCAAGCTATTGTTTAAGATGATGGAAGCCTTGCATGGTGACGCAGAGCGACATCATCATGAGGATGAAGAGCTTATTCGGCGGGCCTTGCTCGCGACTGAGGCACCTATCCATCAACGGGTCAAGGATATTGAGCGCGACCATCTGGCATTTGAGCGAATTGCTGGACAGCTCAAGATGTTGGAGGACTCAACTCAGGAGGCGAGAGTCATCGCTGATGTTATCGATGATTTCATCAGGAAGTACTACGACCATATGGATGCTGAGGAGAATATTTTCTTTCCGATGGCAGACAAGTGGCTGTCAGACATCCAGTGGCAGGAAATAAAGCGTCAATGGCACTGATTAAGAGGAGGACTTGAAGGTATTGCAGGAGAATGCCGAAGCGGTAGCTGGGACGTCGCTCGCGAATTCGCTGGCCGATCAGCCCGGCAACTTATAAGGAAGCACCGCCGCACATTACCAGGCTTTGTCCGGTCATGGCGCCGGCATCCGGTCCCAGCAGAAAGGCCGCCATGCCCGCCACCTCCGCAGGTTGTATGAAACGGCCAATGGGTGGCAGCTTCGGGGGCGTCCCTTGCCGCGCCGGGTCCTGCAGCATAGGGGTCTGCGTAGCACCCGGTGCAATCAGATTGACCGTGATGCCCCTGTCCGCCAGTTCCAGCGCCCAGGAGCGCACCATCCCTTGCAGTGCGGCCTTGGTGGCCGCGTACTGGCTCCGGCCGGCGGCTCCCTGCATGGTGCGGCTGCCGATCATGACAATGCGCGCGCCCCAGGCCAGCCGCGCATACAGGCTGTTGACCAAATGGCTGGCGGCCGCCACATGCAATTGCCACATGGCCTGGCCATCTTCGGGATCCAACTGGCCAAGGGGGGCTGTGCGCATGAAGCCCGCGGCGTGGACAACCGCATCGACTTGGCCGAGCGGTAGCAGTGCGCTGCTCAGGTCTTGCAGATCGGCAAGATCGCAGCGCTGCCAGTGCAGCGCGGGATGCTCGATAGCCGGCGCGCGTCGGCTCAGCCCCTGCACTTGCCAGCCTTGGTCGAGCAGGCGCTGTGCAATGGCTTGGCCAATGCCGGAACTGACCCCGGTCACTACAGCGCATTTGCTCTGAATCATGTTCGATGGGTCCTGAAAACAACCGCCGAATCAGCTCGGCGGTGACGACTGGGCGCCTAGCGTAGTGCGGAGAGCGGCAGGTGCACGTGCTTGATCTTTTGCCTGAAGTACGTGAACGCCACATGCACGCTACCGTCACGGGCCTGGATGATGCTGGGATAGGAAAACTCGCGGTTGAGCTTTTCCTGGGAGTTATTGGTCAGGCAAAAGCCGTCACCGAGCTCGATATCCAAGCGCAACGACCAGCTTTGGCCCTGGTCTCTGGACACCGCCAGGCTCATCGGTGCCCGCGGGATGCCCCACACGGCGCAACGGCCATCGGCACCGGCGCCTGGGGTAACCCGGTCATCGCCCTCATCTTCGATTTCGTCGTACAAGGACGCACGTCTTGGGTGATCGCCTTGTGCACTGACAGGGTTGTAGGCAATCGCCAGTTCTCCGCTGGCCAGGCGCACATACTGAATGGACGAGTTGTTGTTGGGCAGTGCGGTAGGCACTGGCGTACTCCACGTCCGCCCGCGATCATTGGAGCGGCTGCTATAGACCGCATCGGCCCAGCGGCTGCGGAACAACCCCAGCAGGCTGCCATCCGCCATCTGATGGACGTTCATGTGTACGCACCCGGTGCTTTGCGCAACGGCAAACTCCTGCCAGGTCTGGCCTTGGTCGGTAGAAATCATCACCGCACTGACGTCATGGTTGCCGATCCACTTCTCCCCGGGTTGGGTGATGCAGTACCACACCGGCAATAGCCAATCGCCGTTGTCGAGCACTACCGGTGGCTGGCGCACGAAAGTGCCGGCCTGCTCGAACAGGGTTTGCACAGGGCCCCAGGACAGGCCTTGATCATGGGACAGGCGGCGACGCACGATGGCGGTTTCCTGGTTACCGGACACTTGCGCCGTCCAGATCAGCCACAGCGGTCCGCCCGGGGCCTGGAACAGGATCGGGTTCTGCTCCGAGCGGGTATCGTCCTGCGACAGCTTCTGCGGGTCGCTCCATTGCCCAGTAGCAGGGTCGCGGCGCGAGAGCAGCACGAAGATGTCGGCCATGCCTTCCTGCGTTCCGGCAAACCAGGTGCACAACAAGGTCCCGTCAGCCAGCTCGTGCAGGTTGGCGGCGTGATTCTGCAAGTAGGGCGTGGGCAGAAACGCGTCCTGTCGCTGTTCACTGATTGGCATGGGATACCTCCTTCTTGTCTGGCCGATTCGCGATGGTGCGTGGAAAAAGGTGCTCCAGGGCAATGACGACCGCCGGAGTAATCAGTGCGATATACATGTTGTCGATGCCGTAGGGGTTGTTCAGCAGGTACCAGACACTGGTGGTGATCGACGAGGCCACCAGCCCCAGTGTCGCGCCTCTGCCACTGCCGAAGAAGGGCAGGTAGATGGCGATCATGGCGACCACGGCGATGGACAGGCGCAGTGCACGGGTAAAGAACGACAGATTGAGTATCTCCGGTGCGAAGAATACGAAGAACAACGGAATGAAACCGATGACCAGGGCTATCAGGCGTGTGGTCTTGAGTTCCTGGTCGACGTTGGGTTTGCGCCACGGCACATAGAAGTCCCGTACCACCAGCGAGGCAATGGCCAGGGCCACCGTGCTGACACTGACGAAAATCGACGCGACCAGGGATATGGTGACCACCCCCGCCAGCAACGGATGCATGGATTGCAGGAAGACGGGCAGTGCATAGAGGCTGCTCATTTCCGGGTGCAGATACTTGGCGGCCACGCCGATGAAGCCCAGCGCCAGGGCGATGGGGATGCACAGCAGCGACGCGTAATAAGTCGAGCGGCGTGCGGCATTGGGACTCTGTGTGGAAGAGATCGCCTGGATAATGAACTGGGTGGAGAAGATCGCGCCCACCGTACCGATGATCCACGCCACGATCTTGGAGCCGCCGATGGCACCGTCCCAGGTGAAATACTGCTTGGGCATGCCGTCCACCACGTTGCTGAAACCGCCGGTCATGTGCAGTGCCACGCCCAGGACGATCATCACGCCGACGTACTTCACCGCCGTGTGCAGAACGCTCATGTAGGCGACGCTTTTCAATCCGCCCAGCACGTAATACAGGGTGCTGATGACCGCGGTGATGAAGGCTGCAGTGGTGAGGTTGATCTTCAACACCGTCGCGATGGCAGCGGCGCCACTCACATAGTTGCCGACGTTCACCAGCAACAGGGCGTAGATCATGATGATCGACACGGCCAGCTTGGTGGAAAGCCCGTATTTCTTGGCAATGAACCCCGAGATGGTGAACTCGCCGGAGCTGTAGAGCTTGCGGGCCATCAGCAGGCCGAAGAGGGGAAAGCCGATAGCGGCGGCGATGACTGACCAGGACGCGGCGAAACCACTTTCGAAGGCTGCCTGAGCAGTGCCCACGGTCGATTTCGCACCGATGAATTCGGACATCATCAGGATGCCGACGACATAGGCGGGCATGGTCCGTCCGGCAACCATGTATTGCTCACTGGTTCGGCTACGCAGACGCAGGCTCAGCCAGGTAGTGACCGCGATGTAGACCACCACCATGGCAATGATGATGAAGGTGTCTTGCGAATTGAATGCTTCCATCTTTATCGCTCCATTGTTGTTTTTGTGGCGCGCTTTAAAGGAATGTCAGCCGCGATCAGGCGACCAGGGAACGGCGGGGTTCTCGTTTGTGAGGTGCCAGTTCGACGGCGGCCTGGCGAAGGGTTTCGATCAGGCTGCGTTCCACGTGCTCAGATCCGTCACTTTTCTGTTCGATTCAATCACTGACGATCTCCATTCGTTGCTGACCCGGATTGATAGTGATTGAATTGATCACAAATATCAACTGAAGGCAGCCGAATTTCTCGAGTCGTGACTGATTCGATCAATTGATCGCTCTGCGGACGAATTTGGCGCAGTCATCAAGTGGTCCACAATCCGTGCCGAATGCTGATTGATCACGCGAGAGGATTTACGGGAACGGGTAGAGCGGGGGGAGGGTGGTGTTTGGGTAGGCTCCGGACAACAGCCCCTCAGTGCAACCGCAGCAAGAGCTGCGGTTTGTCCGTCCGATTTACCTTATGGGCGTATCTACTTTTTCGACCATACGACCTCATCGTCGACCGCGTAAGGTCGACAGTCCCGATGGGCTTTTTTACATTCATCCAAAGTAGTCTGCAGTGGTTCGTTACCGCCGGCCGAGGCATACCACGCGCCCTCGGGTGTAATGGTAAAAGCGCGCGGTTTTTTAAGTGCCAGAAACTTTCGATACCCATCCCGGGCCGCTGCACTGAGGTAGGGAACAGCCGTCGCATCCTCCAGTGCCGCAAAATGCGTGGGTGGTGGAGCTTGTGCGGGTTTAACCCAGACCACGTCATTGCCCACGGCGTAGGGACGGCAATTTCGCCCCACTTTTTTACATTGGGCTAATCCCCTGCCAAGCGGATCAAAACCACCTTGCGTTGCAACCGCGGTGCCGTCACCCGCAATCAGAAAGGCGCGTGGAAGCGGTTTTGTTAAAAACTGCCGATAGCTTTGCCGGCCCTGATCGTTGATATACGGCACGGCATTCGCATCAGCGAGTGCCGCAAAATGTGTCGGTGGTGGAGCGGGAGTCAATAATGGCTTCACCCAGACCACCTCGTTATCCACCGCATAGGGGGAGCACTTGGCGCCTTTATTTTTACAAGCGCGCAATCCGGCACCGAGCGGATCGAACCCCCCATGCATGGAAGCGATGCCACCGTTTTCACCGATAAGAAAGGCGCGCGGCATGGGCTGGGTCAAGAACTCTCGGTATTGTTGTCGCTCTTGGTCATTCATAAGCGGCACGGCGCCTACATCCCCAATGGCGGCATACTGAGTTGGCGGCGGCACAGGTACTGGCAGGTACTCGGGATAGACCAGTTGGTTAGGTAGCCCCAACTGGGCCAGGAAGGTGTCTACTTTGCCCCCCCAAATCGCCAGCCCCTCCGGAAAACCCAATAGGTTGTGCGAGTCCTCCATGAAGTTACCGTACGCCACTAGCTTGGCCGCGCCACCTGCTGCGGTATACCCCGCATACGCGGCGCGCCAGGTCGACTCGGAAAACACTTTGTCATTGCTGCCATAAAACCAGATGGACGGAATGCTGGTATGTGCGCCGTCGTAGGCGGCGGCAGCGGCCATACTCTGCTCGGAGGTGGCACAATCCGACTCTTTGAGCCCACCGGCAAAGTTAATCAAGCCTTTGACGTTGGGGACGTTGAGCGTGCCGAGTGCCAATGTGTTGAAACCACCAAAACTCTGGCCAGCAACAACGATGCGTTGACCATCGATGTAGGGCTGTGCCGTCATATACTGGATGACGGCGCGGATGTCTTGGGCATTGTTGAGACCGGTCGCTATAAAGTCGCAACCATGGTGCTCAAGTTGCCCGCCCGACCCGGCAAAGCCGCGCATCATGGGCAGCGCCACGGCATAACCGCGCGAGAGAAAATAATAGGCGGAAAAAGTGATGTGGTAGCGGGGATTATCCTTCGGCGCTTTTTTGCCGTCGGAGCCGTGATTCATCACCACCAAGGGAAACGGGCCTGGACCACTGGGAGTCAATACCGTCAGTTGCAGGGCAACAGGGCGCTCGTGATCACCGGGAACATTGAGCACACGCTCATTCATGGATGCCTCAGGCATCTTGCTGGCGTCAGACGCCTCATTCGCGGCGTAGGCCGGATTTGCCCCTTGCAAAATGACATAAAACAAAATGATTATTATTTGTTTAAAGCGTGTTGGCATAAGTTCCTCACCGCATCGTCCTGAGCGAATGGGAGCAGGGTGCTATGACCCTGCATTGCCGTCAAGTGGCGTATTGCCATTAATCAAAATATCACGGCTGCCTGCGTGTCCAAATCATCGACTTTTTGAAATCACACCACTCATGTATTGATTTAAATCGCGAAAATCCTTAACTCTCCAAGAGAATGGCGATAGCTTTACACCATTCTCTTGCAAAGTTTTTGGAATCAAATCTCCATTTGGACGAAGTATTATCGATGACACAATAACGCCCGGATAATCACTTAGCCGTTTCTTGAAAGCGGATGTTGTGAGATCAGGTGTGGGAGGGTTGCTTTTGTTAGCCAATGGTCCTGTTCCTTTGAGGTCTGTTCCGTGGCACATGACACATCTCTGTAAATAGATATTTTTCCCATCTACATTATCCGCAAAGGATGGCGATGTTTGAATTAGCGATAAAATCCCTAGCGAAGCGATGAGTAGTGTCTTCATTTTTCATGTGGTCTTATTGTATGAATCAGATCTGAATCGAGGGCAAACCCCAGAATACAACGAGGCCGCTAGCGGGTGCTACGTAACTCGAGCTTCGGCCTCGAACAATCCAGAGGGCCTGTTCAGCGAAGACTACAAATGCGAATGCGTATCAAACGCCAATGAGATGATGTACTATACGCTGCACGTTTTGGCACGTATGCCGTCCCATTTGGCTTCTTCACCAAGGTTCATCATCAATGCGTCGTACCCTGCTTTCTATCTGTGTGCTTCAGGTGTTTTCTCCTTCTACATGGGCCGAGCAAGCCGCTACGGAAAAGACCAGCCTGGAGTTGCAAGCGACTGACATCATCGGTACGACAGACTATGAAACGGCACAAGGGCCGGTGACGGGGTATCACGCAACTCGGTCGGCCAGTGCGACGCGAACCGACACTGCGATTCACGAAACGCCGCAGTCCATTAGCGTGGTGTCCAAGGATGTCGTAGAGGACATCGGTGCAACTCGCCTTCAGGACGCACTCGATTACGTCGGCGGAGTGGGGCGGGCTAACAACTTCGGTGGTCAGGGGCTGACCACTTTTACGGTGCGTGGATTTACCACCGGAGAGTTCTATCGCAACGGTTTTCCGATCAACCGTGGTTATCCGAACATGCCTGACTCCAACACCATCGAGCGTCTGGAGGTTCTACGCGGCCCAGCGACCATGCTCTATGGCCGGGGCGATCCTGGTGGCACGTTCAACGTTGTCTCCAAACAGCCGCTGGCAGAACGCACGGTAACTCTGGGCAGCCAACTGGACGACCAGGGCATGCAACGCGGCACGCTGGATGCCTCTGGCCCGCTCGACGAAGAAGGCCGCCTGGCGTATCGCCTGAATGTGGTGGGCGAGGGTGGGGATACCTTCCGTGATCATGTGGAAACCGAGCGTTATGGTGTGGCGCCAGTTCTTTCCTGGCAGGCCAACGACGATACCAAGGTGATTTTCGAGGGCGATTTCATGCGCAACAATCACCCGCTGGATCGCGGTGTGACGCGCTATCCGAATCAGATTGGCACAGCGTCTCGTGAAACCTTCTTCGGTGAAAAAGACGCGGGCAAATTACACAACGACAACAACATGGCGCAGCTGCGGTTCGAGCACCTGCTAAGTGATAACTGGACGTTGGGCGGTGGTTTTCAATGGCTCGATGGCACGTTGCAGGGCAATGCAGTTGAAGCCAATGGTGTCGCCGCTGATGGGCGCACGCTGGGTCGTAACTTCAACTACCGCAAGCTGGAGTGGACGGACAAGGACACTCAACTGAACCTCACCGGGCATTTCTCCACGGGCGGCTTCGATCACACGCTGTTGACCGGTGTCGAGTACGAGGATTATGACTACAAATCCATCATCCAGCGCTCCAGCGGAGCGGTCGGGGCCTATTCGATTGACCTCTTCAATCCGGTGTACGGTCAACCTCGTCCAGCCCTGAGCCGTACCCCGACCCACGACAAGGAAAACCTCAAGACATACGCGGTCTTTGTCCAGGATCAGGTGGCGTTGACCGAACGTTTGAGGGTCTTGGGCGGTGCCCGTTTCGAGCGCTTTGAGCACGACTACAAAACCTTTGTACCGGGTGGCAGAAGCTGGGCTACGAGCGACAATGCGCTGACGCCGCGTCTTGGGGTCATTTACGACCTTACCGATACGGTGGCGGTGTATGCCGATACTGCGCGTTCATTCAAGCCCAATACGGGGGCGAGCCGTCAGGGTGGCGGCTTTGAGCCGGAAAAGGGCAAGTCTTATGAGACCGGTATCAAATGGGAAGCCCTGGATCGCCAGTTGAGTGTTGACGCGGCGATATACCAAATTGAAAAACGCAACGTCCTCACCACCGACCCCGTGGACTCTACATTCAGCGTAGCGGCTGGCGAGGTACGCAGTCGTGGCCTTGATCTGAACGTGGCAGGCAACCTGACTCCAGAATGGCGGGTGGTCGGCGGTTATGCCTATGTCGATGCCGAGGTCACCAAGGACAATGTGATCCGGTCGGGAACCCGGCTGATGAACATTCCGCAGAACAGCTTCAGCCTGCTCAACGTCTACGAGTTCCAGGATGGCACTTTCAAAGGGCTGGGCTTGGGTGTGGGTGGTAAATACGTCGATGAACGTGCGGGTCAAACCGCTAACACGGCGTTTTCGATGGGCAGCTACACAGTCGTCGATCTGCTCGGTTTCTACAAGGTCAACGACAAGGTCAGGCTTAATCTCGATGTGAAGAACCTGTTCGACCGTGACTATGAAGAAGGCGCCTTTGGCAATGTCTATGCTTACCCTGGTGAGCCGAGAACAGTTCAGGTCGGTATTTCTTACACGCTCTAGAGGATCTAGCCGCAATCGCAAGCGATTCAATGTGGCCCCCGTTTAACTACGCAAGGTGTGTCCGGCGGACGCTCACCCTTGGGGGCTTGCACGGCTGTTGAACCTCATTCTCAAATGAACGGGAAGTCCCGCTTCCCGTTCAATGAACTGCACTGTCAGCCGTTGACGTTGACCAGCTGTTCATCCAGCACCAAGTCCATCTTCAGTTGCGCCAGCTCAATCAGATGCACCACACCCATCGCCACCTTGCGGTTCGAGCCGGTTTGGTTGTCGGCGTGTTCATAGGCTGTGGCCGCAGCGGATTGCAGAATCGAGTAGACGTTGGCCAGGGCGTCCTCCAGATGCCCGGGTGCATTCAGATGATCACGCAAAACGCTGACAGGGGAAGGTTTGGAGCCTGCGTCCGGACCGAGGTTGTAGTGAGACAAAGCTCGGTCGGCGATACGAGGGTCGATGGTTTCAACGCGAGGTGTTACAGGCGGATTGGGGGTTACTTTGAACATATCATGCACTTCCAATGTTAAGTGGAACTGCCAGTTATCGCTGCTAAACGAAGAGGTGGCAGCTGTACGCAGGTTAGCAGACCGGAACATTGGGAACCCGGCGCACCCGTGAGGATGCCCTGCGCACAGCCACCATAAAGCGGAGGCAAAAAAATAGCGCCCGATTAGGGTGGCGCTGTGCGCCCAATGTTAATTTCCAGGCTGCTAAACCTGATCACTGATGGGCAGTGACGAGTCGAAGCCTAGCTGCAAGATTGGGCGCAAACAAGCGGTCAGGATTTTCTAGGAAATTTCAGTCAAGAGAAAGAGATATCTCTTTCCGGTCGCTGAAATTGTCGGCTTCCGTGGGAGGCTTCGAGCACCACTGACCGTATGGTCGATCCTACCTGTAACTCACGTCTAGCTGGCGCCAGCTCAGGCCGAGAAAAAACTTAACGCGTGTCCGGAGGCAAGTTGCTGGCGAAGCTGCTAGGGCAGGGTGGGACGATGCCGTTCGCGTTATCCTCGATGCATCCCGGCCCCGACCCGCAGAGCACTACCAGCGACATGAAGGCATAACTCCACGACTTGTTGAGCTTCTTTTCGAGGTGCATTGATCCTTTGAAAATGCGCCGGAACGGATCGAGTAAATCGCTATGCCAAATACCTATGAGATGTTGAACACCCTTAAGACGCCCGCGGAGGTCAAATCATCGTCGACACCTGCAAGCGTCGAACGGGTCATGGGCGTCCAGTTCGAGTTTTCGGTCAGCGGCTATTTGTGCTGCGCAACAGTGGATACGGAGATCAACTGCCTGGTAGGCGTTGTGTACCGTGAGACCCGCGGCCGGTTCCGAGATGGGTCAACCATCCGGACATCCTGGCTCCGCAGACGGTTCGAGAGTCGTGGGTACCACGTCTTTGAAACATTCAATCGTAGCGCCTATGTCGTGTGCGAGTGAGCACAGTACGGGAAGGGTAAAGCCTCTAGCGTAGTTCCTGGAAAAAACATGCTGCAAAGCTCGCCCTAAGATCCGAAGTCTCTGGTTCTCAGTGACAGCCACTGTTCACTGAGAGTCTTTAAGTAGATCAACTATTGAGTACGAGCCACTGGGCCCGTTCCGTGAAATCGTGCCTAGCAGCTCATGCCTGTCAATTCATGACGCGCCCTCGACAGACGTCTGCAGGGCAAAACTAAGCTTCAACCAGAACCGACAACGCTTTCATACGCAATCGGATCGCCGTAAGAGAGACCTCGAAGTACTTGCTCAAGGCGGTGGCAATCATCCAGAAGTTCTGCGTGTTGTCGGGCTGAGCATCCAGATAGAGCTCGCCGTGCCCACGATTTCTGACTCCATGGTGCTCAAGCAGAAGGCGAAGAGCCATAAGGAATTCATTCTTGGGCATCAACAGGCAGGAGGCGAACGCATTTGCCTGCCACTCAAGACGTTCCACTTCGCCTCTTGGGATCGTGATGAGCTGGCTCTGGTCGATGTCTTGCGATCGAATACTTTCCCGTGTCATGTACCGTCCATGGTTCAGAAAATAGTGTCCCAGCTCGTGGGCGAGGGTAAATCGGGCCAAAAATGCATTTGGGTCAGATGAGAAGATTTTGATCTCCGGCGGATTGAATGTGATGCTTCCAAGCGCAGATCCGGACGCCTCAAGAAAGCTCACCGAAAGGCCACTACTGTCGTGTTCGTGAGCAACCAACTGAGTGAGGTTCACCGCACCACGGATGTAGGAAATGGATTTCAGCACTCGACCGGCCTGTTCCTCGATGCTTTCTTTGGAAACGTAAGAGACCCTAGGCTTGGCAGTGAAGGTGGGGCGGCGAATGAGCTTGAGCTCATCTTCATTGAAAACATCTCCTACTCCAAGTCCGCGCCACATAGCTTCCCAGCCATCAGTGAATCCAGATGGCGTTACGGAATAGGCACTGAACACGGTGGGGCGGAAATCAGGGTAGGTGAGGGCGTACTCAATTTCTGCGCGCTTGCGCGAAGTGGCGCTCCCGGCTCCCGTAAGCAGAGCTCGGGGTAGCTCCCAACGGAACTCCGAAGGGTCGAAATACCGCAAAAGGCCAAATTTTCCATTCCGGGCGATGTTGAACGCACCTTTTTGGAAGGCACTGGTGGATGCGAAAATACCCTTGCCGTTGTAACCTGCTACCTGACGGATCTTGGAACCAAATTCCTCAATGTCACTGACTGGTACCGCTCCGCTGTAATTTTTGCACTCGATGAGCACGAGCATTGACGGCTCATCGAACCCTGGCATGAACACTTCGATCGCGATGTCGAAGATGATGTAGTCTTCACGATCGCGCGAGTAATAGCTCTTCTTCCTGAAGATCCGGCAGCAGTCTGAACGAAAGGCATAGAACCGACCTTCGTCGATCTCGCGGGACAAATAATCAAAGACCTGCTCTTCGAACCGATCACCCTTAGCGTATGTACTCAGCTTCTCACTTTCCATCTTGATAGAGCGTATCCCCTAGTCGGACGGGAAGCATAACAGTCGCGGCAGTAGATTTTTCAATGAATAAGAGCATTGCTGTTCGGTATCACGGTGGCTATTGACTGACAGTGCGGATTGCAGGGGGCACCCCCTGCGGTAGCGGTAACCAGGCGACAACGGTTAGCTTCCGACCCAGTCTCCGTGATGGGAGGCTTGCTAAGTAAGTGCTGCGACTACCAGTCCTCAACGTCGGATCGGCAAGGTGACCGTTCAAGCGCATCATGATGTGCTGATCTCGTGAATACAGAGAACATGTGGCCAGCGAACTGAGCGGTTGATCTGCTCGAGCTTTGAATTTTTCGCGGAGTGCAGCGCAGAAGGGGCAAGCTCGCAGTAGGTGAGGCACTGCTTGCTTTCAACCTCAGAACCGCGCTGCACGAAGCATCTGGGGTATGCTTCTGGTACCTTGGCCGTTTGAGCTAATGGAGTAGTGGGAGACGATGAGTTTTCATTCGCACATGGATTGTCCTGTCTATGAACCGTTCCCTGGCTCGCTCCGCGTAGCCTCACGCCTTCAATGCCTGCAGGGAGTCAGGGCGCAGCATGCCCCCAGTCCAACTCTCCATGCTCCTGCGATCACGACGCTCAGGCCACATCCGTGGATTATTGCGTTAGGCGTCACGTCAAGCACACTTGCCATTTTTGACTTATCGAGAAGGAAGCATTCATGAGTAAGCCTTTCAAAGACCGAATCTACGCCATGAATCAGATGTACAAGCTGCCGATCAACAGCACGCCTACGCTACTGGCCGAACCGGCGGACAAACTGAAAAAATTCAAGGCGACACTGATGGCTGAAGTTCATGAAATCGATGAGATCGTCGAAAAAATCGAGAACGGTGATACTGAAATCGATGTCAAGGTTGCCATCGCCGACTTGCTGGGAGACGTGATTGTTTACTGCAGGTCTGAGGCTCTGAAGTACGGCTTACCGCTCGAGGAAGTACTGGACATCATCATGGACAGCAACGAGAGCAAGCTGGGGGCGGACGGCAAGCCCATCTACGACGAAAATGGCAAGTTCCTTAAAGGCCCCAACTATTGGAAACCTGAGCCCAAGATCAAGAGCTTGCTTCTTGGCTATGAGGCCAAAGCTGACGCTTGATCGGAGAAACAGGCTTGAAACCAACCACTATTGGCAAGACCCGTACGCTCAGAGAGATCGAAGCGGCCATTCACAAGATCTGTGATAACCCTGGGAGGAGATTCCTCATTCAGGCCGACATGCTCAGTGCGCGGCGTGGCGCCATGCACGATGCAGCACGCCTGCAGCTTATCGTCACACTGGCCCGGCAGCAGTTGCAGAGCGGCTACCTCGATTTCAACCCACAGGCCGATGTTCAAACGTTGCTGCGCAACCTTGGTAATTGCTCGCCAGGTATCGCAGCGGTACGTCTTTCCAAAGGTATCCGGCTAGGCGAACAAACATTCAATCGGCGAGAGGTCTTCCAGGAGTCTGTAGAAAGAATGCAGGCTATGGACGCCGGAAGGTATGAAGACGTCGTCAACGGCCGGGTCGTCGATTTGATTTGTGTAGCGGGTTCGAAGGTTCAGCACCTGCGACCGCTATTTCGCGCCACAGGTCAGGTAAAGCCTCCATCCGAAATGGCCGCTGAGATGCGCAGGCTCATTGACTTCGTCAACAAACAGAGCGGGCGCACCAGCGTTCCGGAATCATTGATAGAGAGCTTGGGCCTCTTCTGTACTGAGCTTGTATCCAACACGCAGGAGCACGCGACCTCCGACCATCTTGGGCTCCCGTATTTTGCCCATGTGGAAGGCGTCATGGTCGGCTGGAGGCGTTTGGAGGACGAGATATTTGCTGAAGATTTTGACGGTAGTGAGGACTTGAGGCGCTACTGGCAGCGTGAGTCTTCTACCACTGACAACAACAAGACCAGCTTGCGTGCGTTGCACATCAGTTTCTTCGATTCGGGCCCTGGGTTTGCCTCCAGGATGAGCGGCAAGGCGATGCAAGAGATGTCGCTCCCGGAGGAGCGGGAACATCTGCTGAGATGCTTACAACCGCGCAAGTCCAGCAAGACTCTGGACGCCGCAGGGTTAGGTCTGCCTGCCATCCTGAATGAGCTTCGCAAGGTGGGTGGGTTAATGCGTATCCGCTCTGGTCGGCTGTGCGTCTACAACCAGTTCGAAGAAAACGATCGGCAGCGCGACCCTGGCGATTTCAGGGATTGGGACAACGCCGACTTGGCGCCCGTTGCAGGGGCCGTTGTTACCATCATGATTCCATTGAGGGGCATGTAATGGAGCGTTTCTATCAATGGATGTCTGAGGCCAACAATCCCAGTGGCAGTCACGAGGCGTTGGTCATCTGCTACAACGATTCGGAGCTGTCGGTACAACACGTCTTCTCAGATATCGAAATGGCGCTGAAGGCCCAACGACATCTGCCTGACTGTGTGTACATCCTGGGCACGTCTGAGCAGTTGTCGGTGTTCAACAACGGTTGGGCCGACGATCAAGGTCGCCTGGCTAACCTCCTTAGTCGTGGTGTAAAAAACTCGCGTGTGTGTGTCCATGAATACGTATTCCTGGAGTGGAATGGTGAGGACTTCAACACTCATGTGCTGGGCGGGCGCGATATCAGCTACCGCCACGATCCGAGCGAGCTCCTGAAGCACGGGTTAAAAACGCTGATCGAAAAGAACAACGTCATTCATTCAGCACCGTCTGCGCACTCCTTCAAACATCCCTCCGGCACGCTGAACAATGTGTTCATCCAGGCAAGAGAGCTGGCGAGCGACGAGGCAGAAGTCTGCGTGGTGGGGTATGCGATTACACTGGAATACGGTGCCAGGATGCGCCTGGCGGACAAGGTGTTCATTGACACGATGGGCATCTATGCATTCTTAAAGAATGCGCTCGGCCGCTTGGGCAGCAAAGCCGAAGTCATGAGCTTCCATTCCTACGAGCGGCTCAAGACGATGTTCCCCCCGGCAAGTGATTACTTCTGCGTGGTGTCGGCCTCCACATCCGGCGGGATGGCCAAGAAAATGGGGGAGCAGTCCTTCAGGGATGATTGCGTTGCCACGCTGATCGATCGCACTGCTGATGACCGATACGGTCGTGTCCTGGTCGCCCTGGACGACATTGGCTATCCACTGCCTGTCAAAGCGGAGGAGGGCTGTACGCTGATCGAGATCATAGGGGAAAACTTTTCGGCAAAATCAAAGCCGCCTAAATCGATCACGATCTCCATGAAGCACGGGCCAAAGCCGCTGGCCAAGTTCCACAGGTATTTCGGCATGGGTGGAATTATCGGGTTCAACAGGTCGAATCAGCCTCACAAGCTGTTGACGCTTGATCCCGATCAGCTGCTAGCGGACGCCGACTTCAAGCGCTGGCTTGCCGCTGAAATCGACTGGTCTGTTTCTATGGCGACAAACCTCATCGTGTATGCCGACGATGCCGGGTCGAAGAAACTTGGCGAGGTGGCCCATGAGCTGCTCAGCCAGAAATGGGGGGCTACCAAGTCCATCCGTTGTGTCCCCTACAGCCAGCTTGATGAAGTCGATTTCAGTACCGTTTCCGGGGTGCTTGTTGCCACGGTGGTGGCGCGCGACGGGGGGATTCTGAGGGAGATCAGTCGTGATCTGCGGGCTTACATGGACAAAGGTGTGCCACGGCGCTTCCTTGCCCCGATCGGGATTCCGCAGAGCGGCAGATCCTGGACGCTCCTCAAGAGCTTCTTGATGAAAAACCCAACAGCCCGGGATTACGGTTTCTCCAACTGGCTGTGTCTACCGATTGGTGATGATGGGAAGGAGAACGCCTGGAATCGCTTGGTCAGGATAGGCTCTGCTGGACAGGTCGATGATGTCGGCTTCACGCCCAATGTCGCAGAGAAGGTTCGCCATGACTCCATTGATATGGCCACTGAGCTCGTGGAGGAGCACAAGCACAACTTCCTGCCAAAACATGATGGGAACGCGCTCGCCTTGTCCGATGGATTTCTGTTCTTCGACCCATCGAGCAATGTGGGTCGGGACTGTCCAAACGTGCCGCAAAGCACAGTGTTCTTCACGATTGCAGCCGTTTTGCAATTTGCTCGCGAACACGACGATCATGAGCTACGCCTTCAGCCGACGGGGTATGAGTCCGTGGTGTTGTCGCCTGAGTGCTTCCTCCGGTTCAACGACAACATCCTCCAGGCTTCATTCCTGCGGGCCTGTCTTCCCTCGGAACTTGATTACTCAGCGAGTCCAGAGCTTAGCAAGCTGATGAAGGAGTTCATCGCCAAGGTGTTCACCCGGTGGGAGCGAACCTACGGCGATGCAGCCCTTGAGTTCGCTGCGGCGCTGGCCACCGGTTCGCTGAAGCTCACACAGGAAGACATGCGGGCCCTGCTCGATGAGGGTATCGAAAATCGTAAGGACGAGGCTTCCAGTCTTCTTGGACTACTCCTGCTCACTCAGCGTGCTCAGTTCCCCGTTCTGGAAAGCAGCTAACGCCAATGGAGCAGGAGCAGAGTTCCTTGGCTGATGCAGTGGAGGAATTACCGGCGCCGGTTTAGACACAGCCGCCAGGCTCTTGCCAGTTTGCAAGAGTTTGGCCACCGGGTGGTAATGCCGTGTTCTAGCCGTTACCTATCCAGCGCTCCCTGACAGTTCCATCCATTGATTTTCACGGGTGTTGTAAGCACTCGCCAGTGAAATCGTGGGTGCACTCACGGAATGACGCCACGCCAGATAGGAGGCGTAGCGGACACCGGGAAGAGGGAGAGGGCACCGTAAGCGTCCGGACATCCCGTGTTGCGTAACTAAGCCGGTTGCCAACGATGCGGCAACTTTGGAGTTCGGTAGGCGTGTTTGCTGTTCGCTTACCCGCCGACACCTTCCGCACTAGGGCAGGGTGGGGCGATGTAGTTCGCGTTATCCTCGAATGCATCCCGGCCCCAGCCCGCGGGAAACTCCCTTCGAATGAGTGCACTGATTCAGTAAAGTCTGTAGCTATCAAAGGCAGGTACCTCCGACAGCAAAACGGTCGAACTCCCAGATGAATCCCAGGGACTGGTCGCAGACCTCTTTATTGAACCTTGTCGCGGCGGGTGACCCCGAGTGGATGATCGTCTGATGTGTGACATCGGCTAAGTTGGATCGAGCTGTCGATTGAGGAGCTCCATGAGCCTCGACCAGTTGCTGCACGCGGCTACTAATGCAACCGTACCCTGGCTCTTGCTTAGGTTTCTATCACGTTAGTCGTGTCCGCCTCACGCTGGCGGCGTTTCAAATCTACTATTTTTCGAATCATATCGAGTGCGGTGTAGCCATAGATTACAAGGTTGAACACGTGCATCAAAAGCAGTATCACGTCTTTGCGCCCTAAGGCTGCGTCGCTAGCCCAAAACAGGTAAATGCCTAGGGCCGAGAATCCAATAATTGCTATGAAGAAAGCGACGATCATGAATCGCCTGAGGTAGTTGAAGGTCTTTGTACCAATGCCAAGTAGCTCTGCACGCTGCTCGGGTGAGGTTTTGACCCAATCGAAGAGGATTTTTGCGATCAGTCCAACGACAGCTATTGCGATGGTCCATGTATTCATGACGTCTCCTTGGCATTGGAGCAATCATATTCGACCATGGGGAGCAGTTAAATGGCTTTTTGATATCATCGCTCGGTCGACACGTAATTTAACATAATATACATTATGCGAAGCCATGGATGTGGGCTAGCACGCAAAGCCTCACACAAATCTACGCGCCGTTACGGTACTCGAACCATTACACCAGGACTGCTGCCTGCGCCATAGGCATCATCTACACGGTCCCATGCATGGAGCTCACGCAGACTATCAGCCTCTTTCTCGCGACCCGTCGCGCCTCTCGCCAGTTTGTATCCGGGCCTGCCGTGCGGCTCTTCACATGATCGATGAACGCGCGCAACTTCGGCATGATCTGCTGGCGGCCTGGATAGCAGAGAAACATCCCCGGCATCACGGGCACGTACGCCTCCAGCGCGTGTACCAGTTCTCCCGGCCTCAACCCAACACCTGAATGACCTTTCGTCGTCTTTCATGGCAGGTCAAGAAAAAACAGCTAACGTACTATGAGCTAGCTAAAGGCTACTATTGGCAGCGTGTCAGATTTCCACTCGCTATTATGTTTTCACAATAACTCATTGATGAGTTATTTCGCATGCGTCGTTGTTCTCGACCAAGGAAAGAAAGATGACCAGCGCACAATCGATCGGCCCACCCTGTATAAATTTCACTCTGGCGACTGACGACTGGCATTAAAAGCGTCTTCGATGCTGACGTTGTTGCTGAATGGTCTGGCGGGAATACCGATATAAAATAGAGTCCGAGTTGGCTGGCTTCAGCGAGCGCTTCTGTTATTAAGTTTTTGCGCCAAAAGCCTACAAGCTGTTCACTTGCCACGACTCTTTAGCGCCAGACTTTTGCCTTTCGAAATCCGACTAGAACTGCCTGCAAAGGCCGCTGGCTACGCGACATGTCTTTTCTATTCAATCAACAAGAGGGAACTGTTCATGAATATTCAAGCCGTACAAACTAGCACTGCAGCGGTAAACAATCAGGGGGACTCTTTTACCGGCATCCCAGTTAAGATAACCAACCAACTGAGCGTTCCGGTAGATATCTATGATGTCTTCAACCCTGCTGCTGCCGGTCAGGCAGCCCCTTATCTCTATACCAAACTCGGCACCGTCGCTGCGGGGGCTACCGGCACAGTGACAACAATCCGCCAGGTCGCGCAACTTGAAGCCATGTACACCGGGCCGATCACTGAGCTGCAAAACTGGTATTACTACCAGTTCCCGATCAAGTTCATGTCCGGAACACAGTTTACTTTCGGTACGCCGGCGCCATTGGCTTACACCATTGTCGAGGCCGACCGGCAATCCATGATCCAGTCGTTCCTGTTTCATAAGTTCGCCATGGCCAACCCCAACTCGGTGCTGACCACTAATCTCAATACGGCAATCAAGAGCGGCAACCCGACAGCCATCAATGCCTTCTTCGCGAGCACGCAGAACTTCAAGAACTGCACCTTGAGTTCATGGAACGCCGTGATGACCTGGCTGACCATGTTCACGTCCGGCTGGCAGGGCCCTTACTACCTGTATGAGGCCGCACCCAGCCCGTTGCCACAGAACTACGTACCGACCCTGGTCGGCACAGTCAATATTGTCTCCACGGCCACCAGCAACACTGCCACGCTCGCGCTGTGCAGCCAGGACAGCAGCGGTAACCTGCAACCGCTCTCCCCGGCTCAAGGCTCGACTGTGGTAATGGCCGGGGATGGCACCGCGACGGACCAGAATCCAGGACAGGACGTCACCCTGTCGCTGACCCCGGTATGGATGAACGTGATCCAGACCACCATGAACAATGGCACGCCAACCACCAGTTACATCTCCGGGCCGACGCTGAGCGGCACAGTGGCCGGGAAAAAGGTCGTCTCGACACAAACCCTGATACCGCTGTCGAGCCAGAGCGGCAGCAAGCCGAAGAGCTCCTCGTCCGCCTCCAGCCAGACATTCAACACCATCTGCCAGGTGGTCGGGCTCATCGTCGGATTGGTGATGCTCTACGAAATCGCCGAAAAGAGATTCGGCAGCAAACAAACGGCGGAAGAAAAGGCCAAGGCCGACGCCAAGAGCGATGCGGACTACAAGGATCAGGTTGAAAGCATCGACGAAAGCACCGCTACCGATAACGCCGAGACCTTCAATGAGAACGCCGGCACGATGGCTCAGGACAGCAAGGGCGTGGCTGATGGTTACTCCCAGACCTCGGAGATCCAGCAAAAGGATGTGCTCACTCAAACCATCGAAAGCGAGACACAGACGCTCAACGAGGAAATCAACACCCAGCTGGAAAACGGCCTGACGCCGACGCAGGACTTCGAAACGGCTTACCAGAATACGACGGAATCCTTCCAGACCGCACAACAGCAGATCGACGACGGCAAGCTCACGGAGGCCAGCACCACGATGTCTGAGGCGGCCACCTCGATGCAGCAGACCATCGACCAGAGCGCCTCGCAAATGCAGCAGTCGGAAGTCGAGGCACTGCAGCAGTCTTCCGATGCCGTCGACAGCGCATCCAAAGAGGCTGACGCCCTGAATGAAGCTCAGGAAGAGTACGAGCAGAAGACGAATAACGAACAGGACGACTCGGGCTTCAACGACGAAGACACCACCCCCGAGACCGATGAAATCCCGGAAGGACTCTGATTTTGACTCGGTTGCCGCAACCATCCACTCGGTTGCGGCACTCACTTCAGCCATGTAAAGGACACGCGAATGATCATCTCCTGGTTTACCCAACCCCCTGGACAGAATGCTTCCTACTACCAGTACGACACCGTCACCCAGCAGTTCTCCCGCACCCGCCTGGAGCTGGGCCGACAAAGCAGCTCCAACACCAATGACACCTTTGTCAGCTACAGGTCGCAACGCACGGTCGGTTTTTCCGACGTCAGGTACTCCACCACGAATCCCGGCGACCATTGGACCGTCAATGACGGCACGCTGTATTTCGACGGCACGCCACTGGCTACGACACCCAGTGCTAATGCGAAAGTTTACGACTGCACGGATCCAACGGACTTCGTCCACAGGGGCAACCCGGTGACCGAAACGCCGACGTTACCTCTCGGTATCGAGCCCAAGCATCTGGCATTGCTCGCCAACGAGGCGATGGTCAGCAAAACGAAGATTACTCTGACCGCTGGAACGGCGACGCAAGAACAACTGATCGCCACCATCCAGGGCGAGGTTTGCAAAGTCTTGAAAGTTGACAGCTTCGCCGCTGCCACCGACGCGGTGATTCTTGAAAAGCTCAAGAGCCAGGCCGGACAAATCAGTGACAGCGCATCTCGTCAGCAGGCCAAAAGCCTTGACCAGGCGCTCGAAACAACAAAAGCAGTCAATCAGCGAATCAATGAGCAGATTACTGACGGCGTACTCACCCCAACGCAGGAGTTCGAAACCGCCTTTGCCGAACTGCAGACAGCGGTCGACAGGGCACAGGACGCCGGTGGCGACGTCAGACAGGCGTTGACTGAAATTGGCAGTGCGCAGCAATCACTCAACAAGGCGATTGCCAGTATCGACGCGGCCAAGTACGAGGCCACCGCCAAACAGCTCGAAAATGCCGGAGCAGCACTCGAGGATGCCGCCCAGAACGCGACCAAATGGCAGGAAATAGAGGTGGAATATGAACCGTTGACCGAAGCCGAAAGTATTGAAGATTACCAACGGGAGATTGGCATCGAAACCGAAGTTGCTGCTTGAGCGCCACCTCGCGTCGACCCGCCGCCGTCGATTCGCGGCGGGCAAACTTCTGATGTATATCCAGCGGAGATTATCGATGGCCAACTATCCACAAGTCAGCATCAATAACCGCCTTGCTCAGGCTGTGTCGGTATATGACGCTTTTGACAGCAACACCGGCGACAAGACACTTGCCAATTACTTCGGCACCTTGACCGCCCTCGGCAATGTCAAAGCCAGCACCAACACCAGCCTGACACCGATCAACGGGCCGATTTCCACCTATATCATTTATGACAGCCAGAACAATCCAGTGAAGCGTGTTTTCACCCTGGGTACTGCCCCGCAGACCTTCGACGTCGACCAGAATGACCTGGATGTCATTGCCACCACGCAGAACTTCGTCAAGCTGATGCAAGACAGCCCGAGCATTCCGGTCGTGCAGCAATTCAATGCACTGATCAAGGGAGGCAGCAGCAACGCGCAGGCCATTAATACGTTCTTTAAAAACAGCAGCGACTATCAGACCTGTACCTACATTTCCTACATGCTGGTGGTTGTTGCTCTGGCTCGCACACCCGCCACACGTAGCCTGCCGCCCAGCCAGCAAAGCTACAGTCTGTCGACGCTGCTCCAGTACATGGGCATCGACTGGCCATCGGGTCTGCCCGACATTACGCTGTCGCAGTTCTATTGCTCGGACGCCAATGAGCGCATCCAACTCGGCGGCCAACTCAGCCTCCAGGACATCACTTTTGGCGACGGCGTGCTTGACCACGTGCTGGCCATTCTCCCCTCGGAGACCTTCCGTTTTTCGGTGGTGGTCAATCTTGAACCCGGCCTGGCTGTCGGCAGCACCCAGCTGCAATGTCTGTTCGACACTATTTTGATCCCCGTTGGCGGCGGCAAGACCATCGCCCTCGACAAGCCGACCGTGATGCTGTCGATCATGCCGCTGTTCAAATTCGTCGTGTTCGAGATCAAGGCCACCCTTCCCTTCTCGCTGTTCAATAGCCCGACCTTTAACGCCATCGCGGCGATGACCATCGATAACGTCGAGGCAGAAATCGGCCTTACCCTGGATGGCAATGGTCATAACCTGCTCACACCGCCAGGCATCAAGGGGCTGCACTTCGACCAGTTCGGCGTTGGCATGGGCCTGTTTTTCGAGCCGCCCGGCTACGCCCTCGGCGTGCAAGGCAAATTCCACATCGGCGACGGCAACCAAGTGGTAGCGCTCGATGACGATACCTTTGCCGTGGTCTGCCAGTTGGAAGGCGACGTACCCAATCCGCTGTTTCTTTCCTTCTACGTGCCCAAGCTCGACCTTGATCAGGTCATCACCCTCTTCACCAACCAGTCGTTCGGCCTCGACTTTCCAATCCAGTTCAGCGACCTGTCATTTCATTGGGCAGAAAACCCGATGGAGCCTGTCACCCTGCCCGACGGCACGCTGGCACCAATGGGCTACGGCTTCAGCGCCGCGATGGATCTGTTCGGGCTCGGCTTCTACGCCGATCTTTCCCTCGACCTCAACAATGGCGTGCAAGGCAAGGCCCAGCTCGCGCCGTTCTCGCTGGGCCCGGTGCTGTCGCTCAGCGGCGACGGGGCTGGCGTCACCATAAAAGTCGATGCCGCTGGAAATCCGATACCCAACAACACCATTGCGCGCACGGCTGCCGAAAAACAGGCCATTGACCAGGCCACGACCAAACAGTTGGTCGCATCCGGCGGTGCGCAGTTGCAAGTGAGCACTTCAAACTCGCCGTATTTCAAGTTGGATGCCCAGCTCGCCTTTCTCGGGCTTCACGACCGCATTGACGCCACCGTAGACAAAAACGGCATCCACTTTTCGCTTAACTACGGCGGCATCATTTCCGGTGATATGGACTGCGTGCTGCAGGACTACCACAACTTCAGCGGTCAGTTCTCCTACGGCCCGAATTTCGATATCCCGCTGCCGAGCATTGCCGGCTTCAGCCTCGGTCATATCCACCTCACCGCTCAGATCCATGTGAAACTGGGCCTGTCCACGTCCACCAGCGACGTCGTGTTCAGCTGCGGCGGCGGTTTTAACTTCGAGGGACTTGATTGCGGTATCGGCCCATTCGACCTCGATATTCATATCGGTGCGATCAGCGATTTACTCTCGCAGATTGAACAATGGCTATTGAACAACGTGGAAAAGGTATTCGGTGAGCTGCTGGGCGATGCCCGCAAATGGGCGCAGGCGATTTATAGCAACGCGATCCTGCCCGCAGTACAAGGTGCCGAATATGTGGTCAGTGTGCTGAAAAACAGCTTCGGCAAAGCCGTGAACGAAATCGGCGATCTCCTGAAGGGTTCGGCCTATGCCTTGAGCGACGTCGCCAACGCCCTGAAAAACACCTTCGGAGCCACCGCCACTGACGTCGCCAACGCGCTCACCACTGCCTACCAGGCAACCGCAAACGAAGTCGCCAGCGCCTTGAAAACGGCTGGCTATGCTGTCGATCAGATCGCCGATGCACTCAAATCCGTCTGCCACCTGACGACCAACGCCGCTGCAGTGGTGCTCAAAGGGCTAGGCTATGGCGCCAATCAGGTAGCCAGTGCACTTTCCACTGCCTACGGAGCGACTTCCCAGGCCGTTGCGTCAGGCCTGCAACAGGCCGGCTACGGCGCTGCAGATGTCGCTCGCGCGCTAAGCAGCGTATTCAACCTCGCCCCGGACGCCATCAACACGATTTTGCAAGGCGTCGGCTATCCGGCGAACGCGGTGGAAGACGCGTTTAAAAGTATAGGTGGCGCTTTCGCGAGTTTTGCCGAAAGCGCTTGGGGCACGGTCACACACAACTTGAACCCCTCGAACTGGTAACAAGGGAGAAGCTCATGCTCATTACCGAAAACACGCCCTTAAACAGATTTGCCAAGGGGCTCCAGGATCCGGCATTTTTTGCAGAAGTGGGCCCAAGCTTCGCCCTACTCAAACCAGGTGACTGGCAAGGGTTTCTGCGTTGGGCAGCGGCGCTGGGCTACGTATTCACGTTGCAAGCGCTCCACACGCTGTGCCGAGATAACCCACAAATCCTCGGCCAGATGGAGAAATCAGAGTCTCTATCCGGTTGGAACCTGGAAAGCCTGCAACGGGCGGCGCAAGCCGAAGCCAACTGAACCGATAGCGAAAGGAGCCGTGCATGCCCGCCTGCCACCGATTGCAACTGCTCGGGCATCACCTTGCCAGTGTGCCGACGCTGCGCATCGAGTGCTCATTGCAATGGGCTGGCGGGCGGTTGCAGATCCGCCCCAAACCCATGTTCTGGGTTGGGTTTGCCCACCGTGACAGCCGGGCCGACTTCGAGCAACTGCACCAGCTACTTGTAGCACTTGAATGTCCGCCCGCGCTGCTCGACAGCCACCGCAACCTTTCACTGTGTTCGCTCTACCAGGGCGTGGTGGTCGACATCAACTCCGCGCGCACGCAGGGCACTCTGTTCATGCACTACCGCGACGACGCCGGCGAGCGACGGCTCGGCCTCGGCTGGGACGAGAATCGAGTGCAACCGACCGACTACCGAACCGGAAGGCTGACGATTGCAGAGGAGCGAAACTGGCTGCAGCGCCACGTACACCTTGATTATCAACAACTGCTGGGAGAACTGCTGGATGACGCTCGGTTGATCGACAAGGGCGGCTACTGGGTGCAACGCAAACAAGGCCAGGATACCGAGCTTTATCTGACTTACCCCTGGCATCCATCCTTATGGAGTCTCTCACAGAGCTTGAGCGCTCGCCTGCTCGAGACGTCGCCTGACGAATGGCAGCGCTACCGCGCCGTAGCGGTTCGCCACATCGGTTTCAGTTGCCTGCACAACTCGAAACCAGCCATGACGTTCTATATCTCGACTCCGTACTCCGGGAGCTGGCCATGCAATTTCGAGGCGTTCGAAATGAAGGTGCTGGGAAGTTGATTGTGCCACTTTGGACTCAGCCGGTTGATTACTACTGTACTTGGTTGCGTCCATTGCGCTTGGCTTGGTAAAGCGCGTCATCGGCGCGGGTCAGCAGGCTTTCCAGGTTGTCACTCGTTCTGGCGAGAGCGACGCCAAAGGACGCTGTTATCGTGTCGAGCACCTTGTCGGTGCCACGGGCCTTGATTCGTAGCGACTGGATTTTCAGACGCAGCTGTTCAGCGAAGGCGCAGGCATGCGTGAGATCCGGGCACGCTTGCAGGATGACGCAGAACTCTTCGCCACCATAGCGCGCTGCCGTTGCGTTGGGGGGAAGCGAATTTCGTAGCACCTGACCGACATGTTGGAGTACCCGGTCGCCTAAAGGGTGGCCGTACTGGTCATTGAATTGCTTGAAGTGATCGATATCCAGCATGACCAGTGCCACGCCTTGGCTGGCATTGCTCAGCGCTTGCTCCAGCACGCGAGTGAAGGTCGTTCGATTGAGGACCTGAGTCAGGCCATCAAGTGTCGCGGCCAGTTGGGCGCGTTCGAGCTTGTCTCGCAGGCTCTTGATCTCCTCTTGCGCAGCGTGCAGTTGGGAGAGGAATTGCTTTTGTTGATCCTGCATGAGCTGGGTGCTCTGTTGCAGTTCGCTCAAGATGCTCGGCAATCGCTCGTTGAGCGGCTCCTCAAGCATTTCCAGGCAGTGCCCAAGACTGGCCTGAAAGCTGAGATTACCCTTCACGCTACGCGAGAGATCGCGCTCCATGTCATCGACCAGATTGATCGCTTGTTGTTGTCCGGTACGGGCATCTTCCAATTCGTCACGAATGATGTAGTCGCGAAAAAGCTTCGTAGCGGATTCTGGAGGGAAGCAGTCGAAGTCTTTGACAACCCTGTCCAGGTGGCGATTGAGTTCTGGCTCCTGACCTCTGCTGTAGGTGTACCAGAGCGCATAGTGCACGGGATTTGGCGGAATGTTGTGACGTACCATCAGAGGTATGGCTTGCTTCAGCAGGGCCGCCGCCTCGCGGGCGTCCTCCGGGTATAGCGCCAGGGCTGTCCCCCGCTTCTCTGATTGGCTCATAACGTCACTGCCGTTGTTGATTATTATTGGCGAATATACAGCAAGAGGCACATGGCCATGTGGGTCTTCGGCCAGAAATGGCACCGATGGCGGGATCAGAAAGGCCCCCAGTTCATTTCCACGCCGATGACCAAGGTGATGATGCAGATCGCTGCCCAGACCGCAACCAACGGTGCAACGAACTTCAGCCAGCGCCCAAAAGGAATCCCGCCCACCGCCAGCACACCCATCAGAATGCCTGAGGTCGGACTGATGCAATTGACGATGCCCTCCCCCAACAACACCGCCTGGACCGTCACCTGTCGGGTCAGCCCCACCATGTCGCCAATGGGCACATAGATCGGGATCAGCAACGTGGACTCACCTGAGCCGGACGAGATAGCAAAATGCATGAGTGCGGCACTGATATGCATGCCTACCGCGGCCATGGCCGGATGCAGCGGAGCGATAAGTTCGGAGAGGTAACCCACTATCGGATCAAGGATATTGCCGTGTTCCAAGACAATCGATATCGCCCTGGCCATGCCGACGATCAGGGCACCCTGCAGGATGCCGGAACAACCACCGATGAAGCGGTTGACGATGGCCGATGGGGAAAGACGCCCAAGTAGACCGCTGCCCACGGCCATGAATAGAAACATCGCGGTCATCTCGGTTTCGCCCCATTGGGCGGTCATTGCGCCGTAAATGAACGCGATCAAGGTCACTGAGGCAAAGGCCAGGATGATCCAGTGACGCCAGGTCGCCGGGGCGTCAGTCGCATCCTCCACGGGATTGACCGAGCGTTGCTCGCCGTTTCGCCGGCAGCGACGCGCATATAACGTCAGAAAAACGATGCAGACCACAACGAACAGTGCTGACGTTATCCCCCTGAGACCGATACCCGAGAACAGCGGAAGTTGCGCCAGACGCTGGGTCAACCCGGTGGTCGCCGGGTTGCTGATCGCCGTGTTGAAACCGGCGGCGCAGGTCAGGTAGACGAGAGACACCCCGAACATGGGATTCAGGCCGATGGATCTGGCAACCAGCATGCCGATGGGAACAAAGGCAATCACCGCATTGACAACCACACCCGTGGTTCCGAGCACACCAAACACCAGCGCAAAAATCAGAATGATCGAAAAATCATTGAGCTTTGAACTGCGCGCGATGCCTTTAAGCACCTGGTGGATAGCGCCGGTACTTTCCAGGACCGCCAGTGCGCCACCGGTAAACAAGATAAGAAAGATAATCGGCGCTGACGTCTGCAGGCCCTTGGCAACAGCCACAAAGATATCCAGCGGACGCGCGCCGCTTTGCTCGACTGCATGCAGACTGCCGGACACGGCAAAGGTAATGCCATCGCGCGTCTCCTTGTCGAAGACGCCCGCAGGAACGATCCACGTGCCAATGGCAGCCACGATCAAAATGATAAACAGCAGCACGTAAGGGCTTTTGCCTTCTTGCCTCGGTTTCGCCGAGGGGGCTGCAGCCGGGTGAACGTGAGTCATTTCAAGCCTTCCTTATTATTGTCGTGGCCGATGCCTTAGAGTTTCTTGATCAGTTCAGCAAGCAACGCCGCGCGAACGGGAAGATCGGCAATGATGATGTGCTCGTGGATAGCGTGCGGGCCGACACCGGTTGCCCCCAGGCCATCCAGCGTCGGTATGCCGATGGCCGAAGTGAAATTGCCGTCGCTTCCGCCACCCACAGAAGCCTGGAGCAGATCGATTGATAACTCACTGGCCGCCTCCTTGGCGAGCGCAAACAACCTTCTATTGCCCTCGGTGTTTTCCAGGGGCGGACGCACCAATCCACCCGTCACCGAGATTTGCGCTCCAGCCAAACGCGGCTGAAGGCCGTTGACTGCGGATTCGACACGACGGGCTTCGGCGAGGCTGGTAACGCGTAAATCCACGCTTAAACGAGCCCGCTCGGCAACGACGTTGGTGCGATCACCACCCTGTGCAATCCCCACGTTGATCGTCGTCCCACGCTCGGGTGCATTGAGCCCCTGCAGAAAAAGAATCTGCTCGGCCATTTCATGCACGGCGCTGATACCGTCCTCTGGGTTGTTGCCCGCATGGGCCGCACGTCCTTTGATGGTGATTTCAAATCGACCCGTGCCCTTGCGCTCGGTTTTCAATGCATGGGTATATGCGGTCGCGGGTTCCACCACCAGTACTTGCTGACAGCGCCGAGCCTCTTGCTCGATCCACTCGCGGGATGTCGGACTGCCCAGCTCTTCATCGCTGGAACAGAGGAATCTGATCTCGTGATTGCCCAGGAGGTCGAGCTCCACCAACGCACGTACCGCCCAGATCGCCTGGACAAGCCCGCCCTTCATGTCCAGGACCCCTGGGCCATAAAGCTTGCCGCCCTCCTCGCGCAAGGTCAGGTGGCCAACATCCCAGACCGTATCAAAATGCCCCAGTATCGCGGTCCTGCGCGAACCTTGACCGACGCTGAACGCAAGGTGATCCCCATAAGCCTCACGAGGTGTCACCTCGGCAGACGAACCCAGGCGCTCGGCGATGATCTCCTGCAAGACCCGGCCGCAGGCGTCCACGGCCTGCTTGTCGGTAGAGGGCGATTCGGCACTGACCAGCCGTTTCAAATCATCCAGAATCTGCTGGGCATGGAGATGAAGGTACTGTTGCACGCTGCTCATGGGAGGGTCGCTCAAGGCTGGATATAGGCCGAAGTATGCCAAGCACCCGGATATTGAAGAATGCGAGGCCGGTGCTTATATTGTTGCCCTATAGTCAACAGTTTAGTGGGTCAAAGCCTTGGCGATGGACGACGACTTTCAAGAAAAACGACTGAGCTACCTCCATGAAGTGGGGGTACAAGGGGGTATTCGCAAAGCCGCCGATGCCCTGAACGTCAACCCATCGGTCATCAGCCGCCAAGTGGCATTGCTGGAGCGCAGCCTGCATCTGCCGCTTCTGGAGCGCAGCGGCAGAAACGTCATCCTGACCCAGGCGGGAAAGCTGCTCGCCGAGCACTTCGCCGAAACCCGAGCGCGTCGAGAAACGCTCACCAAACACCTGACCGACTTGCGCTACATGCGCGGCGGCACAGTGAGCCTGCGCATTGGCCAGGGCATGATTGAAAGCTTTGTGAACGGTGTCCTGCGGGAATTCTCCAATGACTATCCTGATGTCTTTGTCGACATCAGCACTGGCGACTTGGGCACCACCTTGATGATGCTGGTTCGCGGTGAGCTGGATATGGCCTTTTCCTTTGGCTCCGTCGGCAACATGTCCCTGCACCGCCGAAGTTTTTATCGGGGTCCGGTGTGCGCCGTCGTGCCGCAGGAACATCCCCTGGCCAAGCAGTCGGATGTCAGGCTGAGCGAGTTGGTCGAGTACAGACTGATTGCACTGACCGACGCTTTCGGCATACAGCGTTACGTCAACAAAATGTTCGAATCCGAAGGACTGATATTCAGCCCGGCGTACCGCTGCAACCTGCTTTCATCGGCCCAGTCGCTATGCCAGGCAGGCCTGGGCATTGCCTTCATGACCGCCCAATCGCTGGATCAAAGTGTCACGGCGAATCCACTCATCGCGATCCCGATCGACCACCCTATCGCGCGAACATCCGAATGCCATGTGCTACGCAGCTCCGACCGACGACTCTCCCCGGCAGCCGACCACCTGTGGCGGTTGTTGATCAATAGTTTGGAGCGGGAGGTGTCGCTCGAAATGCCGACGCGCTAGAGAATAGGACCTGCCGGGCCCCAGGTACCCCCGCCCTCCTCGCCCTTCGACTCGGTCAAGGCAAACAAGTCCTTACAAAGTGACTACGCGCCGCTGGACGAAACGATCAACGTATTCGTCGGCGGGCGAGTAAAGAATTTCTTTCGGGGTACCTACCTGGATCAATCGGCCGTCCTTGAGAATCGCGATGCGGTTGCCGATCCGCACCGCCTCGTCGAGGTCATGGGTGATGAACACGATGGTCTTGTGCAACGTCTTCTGCAGCTCCAGCAACTGGTCCTGCATCTCGGCACGGATCAACGGGTCCAGGGCACTGAACGCCTCGTCCATCAGAATGATGTCGGTGTCCGCCGCCAACGCCCGGGCCAGGCCGACACGCTGGCGCATACCGCCCGACAGCTGATGCGGGTACTTGTTCTCGTAGCCCTTCAGGCCCACGGTATTGATCCAGTGCAGCGCACGCTCGGCACAGACTTGCTTGGTTTCACCACGGACTTTCAAACCGTAAGCGACGTTTTCCTGCACGCTCTTGTGCGGCAACAGGCCGAAGCTCTGGAACACCATGCTGATCTTGTGCCGGCGAAACTCGCGCAATGCGCCCATGTCGTGCTGGAGAATGTCCACACCGTCCACCAGGATCGCGCCGCTGGTCGGATCGATCAGACGGTTGAAGTGCCGCACCAGGGTCGACTTGCCAGAGCCGGACAGGCCCATGATCACAAAGATCTCGCCGCTGCCAATGGACAGCGACAGGTCGTTGACCCCGACCACGCAACCGGTTTCGACCAGCACCTGATCCTTGGTCTTCTTCTGGCGAATCATCTTCAGTGCATCTTCAACACGGGCACCGTAGATCTTAAAGACGCTCTTGATTTCGATCTTGTTCATTTGCTCATCTCGTGCCGTGGCCGACCATAGGCCTGGGTAATGCGGTCGATCACCACCGCGAGAATCACGATCGCCAGGCCCGCTTCCAGGCCACGACCGACGTTCAGGGTCTGGATGCCCACCAGCACATCCTCACCCAGACCACGAGCGCCGATCATCGAGGCGACGACCACCATCGACAGCGCCATCATGGTGGTCTGGTTGATCCCGGCCATGATGCTCGGCAGGGCCAACGGCAACTGCACGCCGAACAGTTGCTGCCAGCGGTTGGCGCCAAAGGCGTTGATCGCCTCCATCACCTCGCCGTCCACCTGGCGGATGCCCAGGTCGGTCAGGCGGATCAGCGGCGGCGCCGCGTAGATCACCGTGGCGAAGATCGCCGGGACCTTGCCCAG
>JACXTT010001055.1_pt1 | contig 46998 bp, 41 predicted proteins | sample 9270951 | NCBI WGS metagenome assembly JACXTT01 (sample SAMN15532306, study PRJNA645909) | rock metagenome | isolation source: weathered quartz diorite | place: Puerto Rico | collected 2017-06-21 | reverse complement strand
CAAGCTGGAGCTGATCGCCGGCTTCAACATCTCTGGCACCCTCAAAGCAGTGCTCTCCGGCTTGGTGATCATGCTGATAGGGTCCGTCATTGCCGGTGTGCCGAATCCGTTCGACCCGCTACGTGCAATGCGATTGCTCGTGGTCATCGTCGTGACGGCCTTCGCCCTCATCAGCATGATGTTTCTGCTGATGGTGCGTGTCAGCGATCCGCTGATGCCGCGCATGATCTTCGGCGTGCTGAACACGGTGCTTTATTTCCCGAGCGGCGCCGTCTACCCGCGGCAGGGTTTCCCCGGCTGGATGCAGGCGATTGCGACCGTGGATCCGTTCACCTACGCCGTCCATGCATTCAAGGGTCTGTTGCTGAAGAACACGGGGCTGGAAGCTATTACGACGGACCTTCTCTATCTCGTTGCGTTCTCGGTCGTTGCGTTGACCGCAGCGACGTCGCTTTTCAGACGAACGCTGTAACGATGGCGACCCACGAGCTTTCCACATCCGACGCATCATCCGCCGGAAAGTCCAGCGAGGACCGCGAGACCCGGGCCCGTCTGCTCCACGCAGCCGCGCGGCTGTTTGCCGAGCGCGGCTACGCCCGTGTCACGGTACGCGACATCTGCAAGAAGGCGCGGGCGAACGTGGCGGCCGTCAACTATCACTTCGGTGGCAAGGACGGGCTGTATCGGGCGGTCATGCGCCATGCGATGGAAACGATGCAGGCGACCACCGCGGCAGCGAGCGAGGCCGGACGAGATCTTCCCGCGGCAGCGCGGATTCGCGCATACGTATCGGTGTTCGCGGATCGCCTGCTCGGCGTTCATCACGAAACCTGGATCCACCAGCTGATGCTGCGCGAGATGTCGGATCCGACGCCGGCACTCGAAATGGTTGCTGACGAAGTGCTGAAGCCTCGAATGGTGTATTTATCCAGTGCGATTGCAGAACTGCTTCACTGCGCGCCAGACGATCCAAGAGTTCTGCGGTGTGCGCTCAGCGTCACCTGTCAGTTCAACAGCATGCTGTGGACGAGGGCTGTCGCGAAGCTGCTGGACGCAGAAGCGGGCGTGCCCGGATCGATCGACGAGATCGCGGAGCACATTGCGCAGTTCTCGCTGGGCGGGATGAACGCGGTGAAATCGCAGTGATGTGTCGGGGCCGATCTTAAGGTCGGCCCCTACGATGGACGCGACCCGGTCTTCGCAGAGCCCATCCGCAGCCTTCGTCCAACGGCGAGCCCAAGGTGGTACGCGCCTTCCTGCTGCAGCCACACATGCCGCGCGTGATTGTCGGCGAGCTCGACGATCATCGTCCGCTTGTCTTCGGGAAGCGCCGCGGCGATCTTCTCGACGAGCGTCTCCTGCAACTCGATATCAACCGGCGCAAACACGTCGTCTTCGTGAATTGCCTCCAGCAACTCCTCGTACTCGTCCTCGCACTGTTCTTCCGCGTCGGAGAATGACGGGATGTGCCGTTGCTTGTCGTCGACGTCGATTTTCTTCGCGCACTGCTCCGCGAGCTCGAGAAGTTCTTCTGATGTAGGCATAACCAGCCAATTAGTCAAACCACGTTGGTTAAACGATATCTCCCAGATGAAACGCTTTCACTTGCAGGAACTCGTCAATCCCGTAATGCGCGCCTTCCCTGCCGAACCCTGACTGCTTGATCCCGCCAAAGGGCGCCATCTCGACCGACACGCTGCCGGTGTTGCAACCGACCATGCCGAACTCGAGCCGCTCGGCGACGCGCCAGGCACGCCTGATGTTCTCGGTGTAGAAATACGCCGCGAGGCCGTACGGCGTGCTGTTCGCCATTTCGATCGCCTCGTCTTCGCTGTCGAACCGGAACAGCGGCGCGACGGGGCCGAACGTCTCTTCGTTGCTGATGCGCATCTCCGTCTGGACGCCAGTGAGCACAGTCGGCGCGACGAAATGGCCGCCGAGGGCATGCGCACCGCCGCCGACGGTCGCAAGGGCTCCACGAGAACGCGCGTCCTCGATATGACCTAGCACTTTCTCGGTCGCGGCATCATTAATCAGCGGACCGACCGTCGCCTTCTCCTGCAAACCTTCGCCGACGACGAGGCCGGACACTTTCTTTGTCAGCTTCGTTGCGAACTCGTCATAGATCGATTCGCGCACGAGAATCCGGTTGGCCGACACGCAGGTCTGCCCCGCATTCCGGAACTTGCTGGCCATCACGCCTCTCATCGCCCGGTCGATATCGGCATCGTCAAAGATGATGAACGGTGCGTTGCCTCCAAGTTCGAGGCTCAATCGCTTCAGCGTCCCCGCCGATTTCTCCATCAGGTAACGCCCCACGCGTGTCGAACCTGTGAACGACAGCTTGCGAACGATGTCACTCGAGGTCAGTGCTTCCCCAATGGGGCCCGGCTGACCCGTGACGATGTTGAGGACACCGGCGGGAAAGCCGACGCGTTCGGCGAGGACCGCGAGGGCGAGCGCTGAAAACGGGGTGAGCTCCGACGGCTTCAGCACGAGTGTGCAGCCGGCCGCCAGCGCGGGTGCGACCTTCCGCGTGATCATCGCGTTTGGAAAATTCCACGGCGTGATCGCGGCGCACACACCGACTGGTTCCTTCAGAACGACGATGCGGCGGTCAGCCGTCGGCGACGGAATCGTCTCGCCATACACGCGCTTGGCCTCCTCGGCGAACCACTTGACGAACCCTGCGCCGTAACTGATCTCGCCGCGTGCTTCCGCGAGCGGCTTCCCCTGCTCCACCGTGAGGATCTTTGCGAGGTCGTCGGTGGTCTGGCTGATCGCTGCGTACCACGCTTCGAGAAGAGTGCTGCGTTTGGCCGCAGGCAACGCGCGCCACTCGGGCAGCGCAGCCTCGGCAGCTGCGATCGCCCGGTGGGTGGCGTCGGCGCCCAGATCGGGAATGTGACCGACGACTTCTCCATTCGCCGGATTGCGTACGGCGAGCGTTGAGCCGCCGCTTACCCATTGACCGCCAATGTATGCAGCCTGCTTGAAGAGCGCAGTGTCTTTCAGCAACTCGCCAAGGTCCGTCTTCGAATGTAGTGCTTCAGCCATACCTTTCATCCTACTGCCGCGCCGCCGCGTTTGCGGCGAAGGATCGCGCCGGCGCGCTCGGCTGCGTCTCTAACCAGGAACCCCATCTTTGGGTGGCTTGCCTCGATGTCGATCGTAATACCCTGCTCGCGAAGTTCGTCTGACGTCGTCGGCCCAATCGACGCAACGGCAACCGATTGGAAGCCCTGGCGAACCCCATCGTCGAGATTGTGTTGGCGGGCAATCTCGAGGAGATGGACGACCTGCATCGACGTCGTAAACAAGGCGACGTCAACCTGCCCGTCCGCCACAGCGCGTGCAGCGCGCAGCAACGGCGCGGTGTCATCCGGCAGCCCGTAGCGATACACCGGCACACGTGTCACGACAGCTCCCCGCTGAGCAAGCCCATCAAGCAACTGCGGATTCGATGCCCCGTACTCCTGGACAGCGACGCGAGCGCCCTGCAACCGGAATTCGGGTGTCTTGTCGTCCAGCGCGGCGAGCAGCTCTCGCCACGTATTCGGCTCGGGCGCGACGACCCATGGCGTCAGATCGAATTCGCGGAGCGCCGCCACCGGCTTTGGTCCACGCGCGGCGATACGCGTTCGGCCGAGTGCGCCGACAAACGCAGCACGATCCTGCAGTTTGTTTACGAGCGCGATGAGCGCGCGCGTGCCGACACCTGTCAGCAGGATGACGAGGTCGATTTCTCCACGGATGAGCGCATCGGCGAAGGCGATCGCCTCGCTGTTGCTTTCAATGGGGACTTCACGCAGCGCGGGCGCGGAGATGGCCTGACCGCCGTAATTGGCGATGAGGGCCGCCATTTCGGTGCTGCGGCGGCTCTCAAAGCTGAGGACGCGAAGCCCGGCGAAGGTGGGACTTACCACGAAGGCCTTTCGGCAGACACGAAGCTCACGAAGGACACCAGAAATTCTATTGTCTTCGTGACTTTCGTGCCTGCCGCGCCAGCGGCGTTCGTGGTACGCGGCCTTCGTGTCTACGCGACCATGCCGCCTTCCGACGAGTCAGCATGCAGATACGCTTCCTCGCCGTGCTGGCCGATATCGAGCCCGCTGATCTCGTCTGCAGCGGTCGCACGCAGCGGGATCACCAGGCCAACCAGTTTCGCGAGGATGAAGCTGGCGACGAAGCTGTAGACCGCCGCGCCGGCGACGGCAACGGCCTGAATGCCCAACTGGCCGGGATTTCCGTACAACAACCCGTCCTGCACGCCGTTGAGCGCCTTCTGCGCAAAGACGCCTGTTAACAGCGCGCCGACCGACCCGCCGATGCCGTGTGCCGCAAAGACGTCGAGCGAGTCGTCGAAACTCGTCTTGGCGCGCCACTGCAGCACCAGGTAGCTCGGAATCGCAGCAAACCCTCCGAGCCAGATCGCATCCATCGGACCGACGTAGCCTGATGCAGGGGTAATCGCGACGAGTCCCACCACTATGGCAGTGGCAGCGCCGACTGCGGTCGGCTTTCCGGAGCGGAAGTAATCAAGGAAGGTCCAGACGACCAGCGTGGCTGCCGGCGCGAGGAAGGTGGCCGTAAATGCAAGCGCCGCAATGTTGTTCGAGGCCAGCGCACTGCCGGAGTTGAACCCGAACCACCCGAACCAGAGGACGCCGGCGCCGAGGAGCGTGAACGGCACGTTGTGCGGCAGCAAGGAGGATGACGGGTATTCGCGACGGTTGCCGACCGCAATCGCGCAGGCCACCGCGGCCATTGCCGCGTTTACGTGGACGACGGTGCCGCCCGCGAAGTCGAGTGCGCCCATCATCGCCAGCCACCCGCCGCCCCACACCCAGTGCGCGATCGGCGCGTAGACGAATATCCCCCACAGGGAGATGAAGGTGACGTAGGCCGAAAAGCGCATGCGCTCGACGATCGACCCGGATATCAGCGCGGCCGTGATGATGGCAAACGTCGCCTGATACGACATGTGGAGCATGTGAGGAATGGTGCCGAGCGGCTCAAGACCGACGCCCCTCAGAAACAGGTTAGACAGGTCGCCAATCCACGGGCTGCCGGTGGTGAACGCGAGCGAGTACGCGATGAGCGCCCAGATGATGCCAGTGAATCCGAGCGCGATGAAACTCATCATCATCGTGTTCAGGGCGTTCTTGGAGCGCACCAGCCCCCCGTAGAAGAACGCGAGCATCGGCGTCATCAACAGCACGAGGGCGGTCGAGCAGAGCATCCACGCAGTATCTGCCTGGTTCATGCGTCACCTGTTTTTGGGGCGTCCGCAGAAGTGGCTCCAGTCGCGGGCGCCGGATTCAGTTGGAAGGCGTGCCGTGTCAAATTGAGCAAGCGAAATGCCAGTAGGGGCGGACGTCGACTGCGCAAAATTCCCCGGAAAACCGGCGCCACAGCGGAGACGCAAGCAAGAAAGCCAACTCTTTTGTCTGGTCGGCTCAGAGATCAAACATTCGTGTGGGACTGAGCGACTACGGTACAGCGCGGAGCGAGACAGGCGACCGTGTCAGGAAACATTTATGTTCCTGATCGCGGTCACACGCTCAAAATTGTTCCATCAAGCGAGTTGGGCAAACCCCACAGAGTCGGTTCGGCGATCAGGATGTGCCTGGCGCTCACGTCGTAGGACGAAGCCGCGCGGCGAGACAGCCGAAGAACCCGGAGATCGTCATACGCGCAACCCCTTCGATGAGCCGCTGACCGACGCGGGCAATCAGGCCGCCGACTTCCGCCGTCGCCTTTACTTCCACTTCTGTACCCGACTCGACGCGCTTGAGGAGCACATTCGCCGATCCACGCGCGAAGCCTGGTTTGCCTGTCGCGTGGACGCTGATTCGATAGGAGTTCGGTGGCGATAGGTCGGAGAGCTCGACCAGGCCACTGAACACCCCCGACACCGCGCCAACCCCAATGGTGATGTCAGCCTGATAGCGGTTGTCGCCAACCGGGCGAAGCTCCCGACAGCCTCGAAGACATGCCTTGATCGCGGTCGGATCCATCAACACGGCCCAGACTTCCTCCGGCGGCGCGGCAAAACTATGGGTGTCGCTGATCTCCATGATGACCGTGACTGATATGCCGCAGATGCGCGGCCAGATCTTCGAGACTCTGGAGATTATGCGCCGGCATGAAGTCGTCGATGTGCTCAAGCGCCGCCTGCATCCCGCGCGTCAACGGCTCGTATCCGGCCGCACCCAGCAGCGGGTTCAGCCAGATCAACCGCGAGCAACGGCGCCGAAGCCGCGCGAGTTCCTGCGCCAGCAGTTTCGGATCGCCACGATCCCACCCGTCGGACACGATGAGAACGACGGGACCGTGGCGCATGACGCGGCGTGCCCACGTCGTGTTGAACGTGCGCAGCGCTTCGCCGATACGTGTGCCGCCACCCCAGTCGTGGAGATCGCGGACCATGCGGGAGACGACGCGGTGGCCGGTCGGCGCCGAAACGAGGCGGGAGACTCGTGTCAGGCGCGTCGCGAAGACGAAGCTTTCGACCTGCCGCGCGCTGCGCGTGAGGCCGCTGGCGAATGCCAGCAGCATGCGGCTGTAGCGATCCATGGATCCGCTCACATCGGCGAGCATCACGATCGGCCGTGGCGCCTCGCGGCGGATGCGCCGCGGCAGTGCGATGAGCTCTCCCCCGCGCATCAGATTCGCGCGAAGCAGGCGCGGCATGTCGATGTCGCCATGCGACGCGCGTTGCCAACGGCGCGTGCGCCGAACGCCGGGCTGCCAGCGCATGCGCAGCATCAGGCGTCGCGCCGCTTCGAGCTCCGCGGAAGTGAAGTCCGCGAAGTCCTTCGTCCGCGACACTTCCACGGTGCTGTAGGCGCCGATGGCGAACATGGCGGACGCCGCCTCTGACCGCGCCGATTCAGATTCCAGATCCAGCCGCTGTGGTGTGCCTGCACCGCGCCTCATCACGATGCGGGCGCGTTCGCCGAGCGAAAACAGCGGCAGGTCGAGCGCAGACGAATCGTGCGAGCGGAAAAAGAGATCGAACGCTTCGTTGAAGAGCGCGAGATCCTCGTGCCGGTGGACCAGGAGCGCCGACAGCGTGGCACGCAGGTCGCCGCGGCTGCGCAGCCCAATCCACTCGGTCGCCTGAATGGCATCGACCATCCGCTCGCGGTGTATATGAACGCCGGCCGCGCGCAGCACGCGGCCGAACAGGAGGAGGTTTGAAATCAGTTTGGGTTCATGAGGTTCAAAGGGTTCTGGTTCGTTTGGTTCTTTCGAGCGCGAACCCATTGAACCCATTGAACCCTATGAACCCTTTGAACCTTATGCAAGGACGCGGGCGAGAATGGCGCCGACTCGCTCGCCGCGCACGCTGTCGATGTCTTCCTGGTTCTTGAGCAAAATGCCGAGCGTCTCGTCGATCACGTCGCGATCGAGCACCTCGCGGTCGAGGGCCACGAGCGCCGCCGCCCAATCGAGCGTTTCGGAGATGCCGGCGGCCTTGTAGAGATCGGCGGTGCGCAGATCCTGCACGAAGGCTGTGACCTGCCGGGCGAGCCGCTCCGATGCAACAGGCACTTTCGCGGTGACGATTCGATATTCCTTCTCGAAGTCCGGATACGGAATCCAGCTGTAGACGCAACGGCGCTTCAGCGCGTCGTGCACCTCGCGCGTGCGGTTCGACGTGATGACCACGACCGGCGGCTCGTCGGCGCGAATGGTGCCGAGCTCGGGAATCGTCACCTGAAAGTCGGACAGAAATTCCAGCAGGTATCCTTCGAACTCTTCGTCCGCGCGATCGATTTCGTCGATCAGCAGCACGGGCGCGCGTTCGCGCGTGTGCTCGACCGCACGCAGCAGCGGGCGTTTGATGAGGAACGTCTCGGTGAAGAGCTCGTGGGTCGCAGCGGCTCGATCGAGATCGCTCGCCGTTTCAATCATCCGGATTTCGAGCAGCTGCCGCGGATAGTTCCACTCGTACACGGCCTGGTTGACGTCGAGCCCCTCGTAGCACTGGAGGCGGATTAACGAGGTATTCAGCGCGGCGGCAAGCACCTTCGCCACTTCGGTCTTGCCGACGCCGGCCTCACCCTCGAGAAACAGCGGCCGTTTCAGCCGCAGAGCCAGGTAGATCGAGACCGCCAGCGCCCGCTCCGCGATGTATTGCTCGCGGGCGAGCGCGTCCTGCAGCGCATCAACCGACGGCGGAATCGCCAGCGGCGCGCGGCTCACGCGAGGCCGGCGCGCGCGGCAGCTGCGGCAATCGCGCGCTTGACGTACACGGGCGCGACTGCCTTCCGATACGAAGCGGATGCGAAGATGTCACCGCTCACCTCGCCGCCGAGATCGGAGCCGACCTGTCCCGCCGCGGAGGCAATCGCCGCAGCATCGAGTCCCTTCCCGCCGAGCGCCTTTTCAACCGCCGCCGCGCGGCGTGCATGGGGCAGGAGGCCGCCCAATGCGACGCGAGCCGCCGAGCACTGGTGGTTCGCGACCGTGAGGGAAGCCGCAACCCCGATAACGGCGTAGCGCGACGCGGGATGGGAGAACTTTACGTATGCGGACCCCTGCCCGCGCGCAGCGACCGGCACCACAATCGCGGTCACCACCTCGTTGTCGGCGAGCGTGGTCGTCATGATGCCGGTGAAGAATCCATCCGCAGCGATGGTGCGCTCCCCTGATGGACCGACGACGACGATTCGCGCGTCGAGCGCAACGAGAACGGTGGGCAGATCGGAGGCAGGATCCGCGTGCGCGATGTTGCCGCCAATCGTGCCGCGGCTTCTCACTGCCGGATCTCCGATCATCCCGGCCGCCTCGGCGAGCGCAGGCGCCGCCTTTTGCACATCGGCTGACGCTGCGATCTCCGCGTGTGTCGTCAGCGCGCCGATCCGGACGGTGTCGCCGCTGCGCGAGATGCCACGCAGTTCCGGTATGCGGCCGATGTCCACGACGGCCGGCGGGGCGGCGAGGCGCAGCTTCATGAGCGGGATCAGACTATGACCGCCCGCCAGAAGCTTCGCACCAGGGTTGGCGGCAAGCAGCCGATGCACGTCGCCCAGCGAACGCGCGCGGTGGTAGTCGAAATTCGCGGAATACATGACTAGGCTCCCTTTGCCGTTGCCATCGCATTGAAGACGCGCTCGGGCGTCAGCGGCATCTGGATCGACTTCACGCCGAACGGCGCAAGCGCGTCGATGACAGCGTTGTAGACGGTGCAGGTCGACACGATTGTCCCTGCCTCGCCGACTCCCTTCACGCCGAGCGGATGATGCGGCGACGGCGTCACCGTCGACAGCACTTCAATGTCCGGCAGCAGGTCGGCGCGCGGGATGGCGTAATCGCTGAGCGACCCGGTGAGCAGCTGGCCGTTGTCCGCATAGACAGCGTGCTCCCAGAGCGCCTGGCCGACCCCTTGCACGACCCCGCCGTGCACCTGGCCTTCGACAATCATCGGATTGATCTGGCGACCACAGTCGTCGACGGCGACGTATCGCTTCAGCTCAATGTTCCCCGTCTCGGCATCGACTTCGACGACGGCGATGTGCGCTCCGAACGGGAAGACGAAGTTCGGCGGATCGTAGAACGTGCTCGCCTCGAGCCCCGGCTCCATGCCCTGCGGCATGTTCCAGGCGACGTTGGCCATCAGCGCGATGTCCTGAATGGTCTTGTGCTTGTCGGGGAAACCGCGAACGAAGAACTTGCCGTTCGCGTATTCGATGTCTTCAACGGCCGCTTCGAGCAGATGGCTCGTCAGGAGTTTCGCCTTCTCCTTGATCTTGCGCGAAGCAACCGCGAGCGCGGCGCCGCTGACGGCGGTCGTACGGCTTCCGTAGGTACCCCACCCCATCGGCGTGCTCTCGGTGTCGCCGTGCACGATCTTCACGTCCCCGACGCTCACGCCGAGTTCATCGGCGACGATCTGCGCGAACGTCGTTTCTTCACCTTGGCCATGCGGCGACGAGCCGATGAACACGTGTGCCTTTCCGCTCGGATGGAAGCGCACGATGACGCTCTCCCACAGCCCGCCCTGGAAACCGACGGCGCCCGCGACCTGTGATGGTCCCAGCCCGCAAATCTCGACGTATATGCCGACGCCAACCCCGACGTGGCGACCCTTCTTCCGCAGCTCCGCCTGCTCCTTCCGCAGGCCGGCGTAATCCACATGCGCGAGCGCCTTGTCCAGCGCACCTTGATAGTTCCCGCTGTCGTATTTCAGACCTGTGACCACGTCGTGGCCATTGTCGAACGGCGGAATCAAATTCTTCTTCCGCAGATCCACAGGATCCATCTTCAGTTCGTCGGCGAGACGATCGATGACTCGTTCGAGCATGAACGTCGCCTCAGGACGCCCCGCGCCGCGATATGCCTCGACCGGCGTCGTGTTCGTGTAGACGCCGTAGACGTCTTCTTTGACTGCGCCAAGCTGATAGGGGCCAGACAGCATCAGGCCGTGGAGAATCGTCGGGATTCCGGGCGCCGCCGTGGACAGGTAACCACCCATCCCGGCCCACACTGTGCACCGCAGGCCGAGAATGCGTCCGTCTTTGGTCGCCGCCATCTCCACGTCCTGCACGTGGTCGCGCCCATGCGTTGTTGATTGATAGTTTTCGGATCGGCTTTCGATCCACTTGACCGGTCGTCCGAGCTTCATCGAACAGAACACCGTGATGAAGTCGCCCTGAATCTGCGGAATCTTGCTGCCGAAGCCGCCGCCGACTTCCGGCGCAATCACGCGAAGCCGATCTTCGGGAATGCCGCAGACCAGCGAGACGATGAACCGGACGATGTGCGGGTTCTGGGTAGTATTCCAGAGGGTCAACTCCCCCGTTGCCGGCAGGTAGTTCGCCAGCGCCCCGCGCGGCTCCATCGCGTTTGGAATCAACCGCTGCTGAATGATCCGGTCCCGGACGATGACATCCGCTTTGCTGAACGCGGCATCGACGTCGCCGCCCGCAACGGTCCAGTGGAACGCGATGTTGTTCGGCGCCTCGGCGTGGAGCTGCGGTGCGCCAGGTTTGACCGCCTGCTCCGGATCAACCGTCACTGGCAATGGGTCGTAATCCACTTCAATCAATTCGACGGCATCGGCCGCCTGCTGAGGGGACTCGGCGACGACAACCGCCACCGCGTCGCCGACATACCGGACCGTCCCTTTCGCCAGCGGCGGATAGGGCGCCGTTTTCAGATCGGAGTTCGGCACGAGCCACGCGCACGGAATCGTTCCCAGGATGCCTTCGGTGTCGGCGCCCGTGAACACCGCGACGACGCCGGGCGCCGTCTTCGCGGGCGCCGTATCAATCTTTCTGACTCGCGCGTGTCCGTGCGGACTGCGCAGGATCGCCGCGTACAGCTGTCCCGGCACGTTGATGTCGGCCGTGTACCGCGCGGTGCCCGTGAGCAGCCGCGGATCCTCGCGCCTTTTGATGCCGGAGCCGAACACACGCGCAGGCGCCGCAACCGTCGTCGCCATCATCGTCCTCCCGCCGCTGCCGCGGCCTGCACCGAGCGCACGATGTTCTGATAGCCGGTGCAGCGGCACATGTTGCCCTCGAGCGCGTGCCGAATCTGCTCGGCCGACGGATTGCTGTTGGCCTCGAGCAGCGCGCGCGTGGCGAAGATCATTCCGGGGGTGCAGAAACCGCACTGGAGGCCGTGCTTCTCCCAGAACGCTTCCTGGATCCGATCAAGCTTGCCTTCCGGTGCAAGACCTTCGATGGTCGTGACCGATGAACCATCCGCCTGCGCGGCTAGACACGTGCACGACTTCACCGCGACACCATCGAGCAGCACCATGCAGGCGCCGCACTGACTGGTGTCGCAGCCGACCTTCGTGCCCGTCAGGCCAAGACTGTCACGAAGAAAATGAACCAGCAGCAGCCGTGGCTCGACGTCTCGATCGTAGCGACGGCCGTTTACGGTAATGCCAACGGAGAGCGCCATTATCCCCTCCAGACCCGCGATAGGAGGGGCGAAGCTTACCTCTGCAATGTGCAATCTGCAAATTGCGTTAGAGAAATCAGGCAGGTATCAGTATCAGGTTTCAGGCGTGGTCCAGGTGTCAGCTGTCAGGTTTAGGTTTCAGGCGTGATCGAATGGTCTCATCAAGGAAGCAGATCGCCCACCGCAACAGCATTGCCGAACGACGGCGCGATCGAGTCGGTGCGCGTGGCACGAACGTGTTCGGACCGAGTACGCGTCGCCGCACCTGCACTCCACTCATGGAATTGCTCGCGCGCATCGTAACATTGGCGACTAGCGCGAAGCCGCGCTCCGATTGAACCTGCACACTCACGATCCCGCGAATTTTCGAACCGCTGTTACACGCGCGCATCCGTCCTTCTGGAAGATCAACCTTGCCGTTTTCTCCGCGGGGTTTTCCGTCTTCCTGCTGATGTATGCGGTACAACCGTTGCTGCCGATCTTCACGCGCGAGTTTCATATCAACGCCGCCACGAGCAGCCTCGCGCTGTCGCTCACAACAGGATGTCTCGCCATTTCGATGCTGGCCATCGGCGCGGTGGCGGAGGGTTGGTCACGCAAGCCGCTGATGAGCGTGTCGCTGCTGTCGGCGGCGCTCTTGACAGTGCTGTCGTCAGTCATCCACGACTGGCCGATGTTTCTCCTCATTCGCGCCATCGAGGGAATCGCGATCGCGGGTCTGCCCGCACTCGCAATGGCATATCTCGGAGAGGAAATTCATCCCGATGACGTCGGCGTCTCGATGGGGCTGTACGTCGGCAGTGGTGCGCTCGGCGGAATGACCGGCCGGCTGCTGACGGGCCTGCTGACGGATCTGTTTTCCTGGCGTCCGACGCTCGCGACAATCGGCGGACTTGGTGTTGTTGCCGCCGCCATCTTTTCGGTCAGCCTTCCGGCGTCCGCGCGATTCCAGCCACGGTCATTGTCGATGGCGGCACTCGTCCGCTCGTACAAAGCGCACCTGCATGACCCGGTCATTCGGACACTGATGATCGAAGCGGGAATCGTGCTCGGCACGCTCGTCACCGTCTACAACTACAGCTCGTTCCGCCTGCTCGCACCTCCGTACCTGCTGAGCCAGACTGCGGTTGGATCCGTCTTCGGTCTGTACGTGTTTGGGTTCTTCAGCTCGTCGCTGATGGGAATCCTCTCGCATCGCTACAGCCGCCCGTTTCTGCTTCGCGTTGGACTCGCGACGATGATGCTTGGCGTCGCCGCGACGTTGCTGCGGCCGCTTCCGGTGGTGATCATCGGGATCGGTCTGGTCACGATCGGCTTCTTCGCGTCGCATTCGGTGGCCAGCAGCTGGGTGGGGCTTCGCGCACGCGACGGGAAGGCACAGGCATCGGCGCTGTACCTGTTCTTCTATTACATGGGGGCGAGCATCGCCGGGTCCGTCGGAGGCTTCTTCTGGAGCGCGTACGCCTGGTGGGGTGTGGCTGCGTTCCTGGCCGCGCTGCTGATCGTCGCGTTCACGCTCGCGCGAACGTTTTTGAACGCCGACTACTCACGAACTCCAAACGACTCGTCTTCGCGATCTTCGTGATCGGTGGGGCTTCGTGACCTTCGTGCTTAACCTCGCGGCAGCCGGATGCGGAATGTGCTGCCGTGCCTGTCAGTCTGTTCGAGCGTCAATGTACCGCCGCTCGTTTCGACCGCGGACTTCGCAATCGACAGCCCGAGTCCTGTGCCGACGATGTCGGCGGGCGCGGAGCTGCCGCGGAAGAACCGGTCGAAGATGTGTTCACGAGCGGCGGCAGCAATCCCGGGTCCGCGATCGATCACGTCAATGGTTGCGTCGGCGGCGGAGTCGACCACGCGGATGACGATGGCGGTACCGGCGGGGGCGAATTTGATCGCGTTGTCGACCAGGTTGATGAGCGCCTGACGGACCATGAGGCGATCGCCCCGGCCGCGCGGCGATCCATGCGCCTCGATGACCAGTTGCTGCGACTTTTCTTCGGCGAGCACCGCGAGATCGGCAACCACGCTTTCCGCCACATCCTTCAATGCGATCGGTTCAATCGACCGCGCGGCGGCACCAGTCTCAGCGCGCGAAAGCGTCAGCAGGCGATCGACGAGACCGGCAAGCCGATCCACCTCCTCGAGCATGCTTCCGATAATCGTGCGGTAATCCGCTTCGTCGCGCCGGCCGCGGAGGCCGACTTCGCCAACGCTGCGGATCGCCGTCAACGGCGTCCGGAGTTCGTGCGACACATCGGCGGTGAAACGGCGCATCTGCTCGAACGACTCCTCCAGCCGCGCCAGCGTCGCGTTGAACACGGTCGCGAGCCGGCCCATTTCGTTGTCCGGATTACTCACCGGGAGCCGATCGCTGAGCCGCTCTGCCGTGAGGGTTTCGGCGCGTTCGGTCATCCGTTCGATCGGCGCGAGCGCCCGGCGCGCGAGCATGTAGCCGCCAAAGCCGGCGGTGGCAACGCCTAGCGGCAGGCCAAGCAGCAGAATCAAGGCGACGGTTCGGATCTGCTCGCGCATCGTCTGTTCGGAACGCCCAACCTGAATGACGACAGGGCTGCCCGCAATCTCTCCCCGGCGGCTGAGGACTCGCAGAGGGACGCCGCCACCCGTCGGCACGCTGACCACCGCGTCATCCGGCAGATTGGGCAAATCGAGACCAATATCGGGTTGTCCGAGCGCGACGCCGTTGCGGAACAGCAGCTTGCCGTCCGCTCCCCACACCTGGAGCCAGGGATGCTCTTCGATGGCCTCTTCGCCGTTCCACGTGATGCCGCCTTCGGGCGTCTGCTCGACCATCACTGTGGCCCACTGGAAATCACTTCGCAGCTGCTGATTCAGCAGCTGGGACGCGCTTCGACTGACGTAGGCGAGGATGGCGGCGGCATACACGCCCAGCACCAGCGTCATGGCGGCGACGTACCACCCCGTCAGCTGCACGCGAACGCTGTGCGATCGCCACCAACCTCTCACGGTTCTCCCTCTCGAAGCATGAAGCCGACGCCACGAACGGTGTGGATCAATTTCACGGAGCGATCGAGATCGACTTTGCGGCGGAGGCGGGCGATGTGGACGTCGATGACGTTATCGAGGGGTGTCGTCCGCGCGGTCTCCTTCCACACGTCGCGGGCGAGCGTCTCGCGCGACACGACTTGCCCCTCGTAGCGCATCAGATACTCGAGGAGCTCGAATTCACGAACGGTGAGCTCCACGTGCTGGCCGCCGCGGGTGACCTTGCGCGTAATCAAATCCATTGTCAGATCGCCAACTGCGAGACGAGGCGATTCAGATGCACGGCCGCGCCGCAGGAGCGCGCGGATGCGGGCGAGCAGCTCGGCGAACGCAAACGGTTTGACAAGGTAGTCGTCAGCGCCGCTGTCGAGCCCCGCGACGCGGTCCTGCAGCGTGTCGCGCGCGGTCAACACGAGCACAGGCGTCTTGACGCCCTTGCTCCGCAGTGTCGTCAGAATTTGTAAGCCGTCGCGGCCAGGGAGGCCGAGGTCGAGCAGGATCAGGTCGAACGCTTCGGTGGTCATCCGGAAGAAGGCATCTTCGCCGGTCCGCTCGACCGCCACGTCGTACCGCTCGCCCTCGAGCCCTTCCCGGAGGGCGTTGGCCACTTTCTGTTCGTCCTCGACGACGAGAACCCGCACTCCGGAAAGGTATCAGGTATCGGGTATCAGGCGTCAGGCGTGGTCCAGGTGTAAGGCCCGTGGGTATCAGGCTTCGCACCCGGACTGCGGCTTACAGATGAAGGCGATCGAGGAGCACTGAAAATCTTGTGTCGCCCCGAATAGGGTCGAATCGTGGATCGCGATTCAGGTTGATAAGCGCCGGGTCGCGCTCCTCGCACGCGATGTCGAGTTGACGGAACGCTTCGTCCGCGTCGCCGAGCCCGACATGTGCGAGCGCGAGGTGATACGCGGGGACGAAGCGCTCAGGACGCAACCGATCGAGCGCCGCGAGAATCGTTCTCGCCACACCGCACTCGCCACGGACGGCCTTGGCGTGCGCCAGCCATGCAAGCAGTACGGGATCGGTGGGCGCGGTGGCTGCGGCCACTTCGAGCTCCGCTACACCCTCCGCATCGCGACCCATCTGAATCAACGACGCGCCGAGCACGCGCCACGCGGGCGGGAAAACACGCTGGATTTCCATGACCATCTTGCACGTGTCGATTGCTGGCTGGTACTCGCCGGCCATGTACTGCGTCCATGCGGCACCCGTTCCAGTAACCAGGCAGAGCGGATCGAGCTCGTGCGCGCGCTGCGCTTCTCGAACGGCCTCCGTCGATCGTCCAAGGCCAGCCAGCACGAGCCCATACCACCGGTGCGCGCCATCGCTGCTTGGGTTGAGCGCGATTGCCTGCCGGAAACCCGCTTCGGCCGCTTCCCAATCCCAATCGAGCATCGCGCGGACGTTGGCGACCGCGAGATGGGCGTGCGCGTGATGCGGATCCAGTTCCAGCGCCCGCTCGGCGATCGGCTGCGCCAGTTCGAGGGCCGCGCGCGGCACGAGGTTGTAGTACTCGGCACGTGCCGTATGTGTCCGCGCGAGATCGGCGTGCGCCGCCGCAAGGGTGGGATCGACGGCACAGGCCTGCTGGAAGTACTCGAGTGCCTGGGGAAAACCCTGATCGCCGGGAAGATTCCAGTAGTAGCGCCCTTTCAGATACAGCTGGTAGGCCGCCGCATCATGCGACGGTTGGACAGGTTGTTCCGGCAACAACTCGACCGCCAGCGATCGGGCGATGCGCGCCGCCACCTCCGCCTGCACCGAGAGACAATCGGTGAGACTCCGCTCGTAAGCATCGGTCCACAGGTGTGCTTCGCTCCGCGTCTCGACGAGCTGAGCGGTGATGCGAACGCGGTCTCCCTCCCGCCGGACGCTGCCTTCGAGCAGATAGTCGGCCCGGAGCACATCCCCAATTTCACGAGCCCTCCGACCGCTTCCCTTGAACACGTTGGACGAGGAGCGCGAAATGACGGCGATGCGACCGCGGCAGAGGCGCCCTAGCTGCTGAATCATTTCCTCGGTCAACCCGTCGCTGAAGTACTCCTGTCCCGGGTCTCCGCTCAGGTTCGCGAACGGAAGCACGGCGAGGCGCGCCTTGTAATCCGACATGACCGGCAGAATCGCGACGGTTTCGCCGTCGCGAAGCGACGCAATGAACCGGTACCCCCGGCGTGGAAGCGTCTCGACAAACCGGGGATTGTCCGCATCGTCGCCAAGAGCGGCTCGCAGCCGCTTCACGGCGGCGTTGAGGCTGTGCTCGAAATCGACAAACGTGCCTTTCGGCCAGAGATGACGGGCGAGCTCCTCGCGGGTGACCACATCGCCGGGGCGCTCGAGCATCAGGCGCAGGATTTCGAACGGCTGTTCCTGCAGGCGAATCCGCTGCTTGCCCTTCCGCAGCTCGCGGGACCGCACGTCGAGCTCAAAGGATTCGAACCGGAGAAGGCGTTGGGCGTCCATAGGGAATTATCTCCGAGGTGACACGTGACGAGCCTGACACGCCATCTCGGGTCACCAACGTTTCACCTCCTGTCACCTCCAATGCATTGAGGCACCTGCCGAGACGAAGCACATTGGGCGCGTGCGAAACGCAATCACAGTTGCATGGGCGATCGCGCTGGTGGCCATCCCGACAAGTGTCGCCCGTGCGGCGTCGGATGGCACTCCGCGCGACAGTAGGCAGCCGGCAGTCGGCAGTCGGCAGGAAATTCCTGCCCACCGCCCCCTGCCCACTGCCGACTTGAAGGTGCGCGTGTACAACGCGGCAGTCGTGCCGGCAGCGGATCAGGCGGTTGCTCTGCGTGCAGCAGCCACGATCCTGGCCGCTGCCGGCATCGGCACGAGCTGGCTGCCCTGCGGAGACGTGGCCTCCGACCCGGCCGCGACAATGTGCAGCACGCCGCTCGACCCGTCGGAGCTCTCGGTGAGACTCGTGAGGCTTCCAGGGACTGCGTCCGCTCGCGGTGAGCTGCAGCTAGGCTACTCACTGGTTGACACCGCGGCCGGCGCAGGAACGCTCGCCACAATCTACGCGGATCGCGTGGCCTGGCTCGCCGGCGAGGCGGGAGCCGACATGCCGACGCTTGTCGGTTTCGCCATCGCGCACGAAATAGGACACCTGTTGCTCGGCACCAATGCACATTCCGGCACCGGGTTAATGCGCCCCGTCTGGTCGCGCGCGGAGCTGCGGCGAAATGACGCCGCGGACTGGCTGTTTGGTCGATCCGAAGCGGCGCGAATGCGGTCGTCGGTCCTGCGACTGGAGGGTCTAAGATCTTCCCAGCGCGATTTCCATGCGGCTGCCTGTTATTCTTCTTTCGACGCTGCTTCTGCTTCCGCAACAGACACCTCCGAGTGCGCCGGAGGCACCGTCGCCTCCGTTCGAGCAGTGGCTGCAGGGGGTGATCGATGAGGCGCGCGCACGCGGCTACAGCGATGAACTGATCAACTCGACACTCGTCGGCCTGACGCCGATTGCGCGGGTCGTCGAGCGCGACAGCGCGCAGGCCGAGTTCACCATCACCCTCGAACGTTACTTCCGAACCCGGATCACGCCGCGTGTCGTTCGCCTGGGCAGGGAGCATGCGACCGAACAGCGCGCACTGCTCACACGCATTCAGGCAACCTACGGCGTCTCCCCATCCATCCTGCTTGCGATCTGGGGCCTCGAGTCACATTACGGCCAGTTCACCGGCGCGTATCCCGTTTTCCAGGCGCTGGCGACGCTCGCGTTCGAACCGCGGCGCGCGGAGTTTTTCCGAGGCGAATTGTTCAACGCGCTGGCGATTGTGTCCGGCGGCTACATCGACGCAAAGACGATGACCGGATCGTGGGCCGGGGCGATGGGCCAGCCGCAGTTCATGCCGTCGAGTTATCTCAAGCATGCCGTCGATTTCGACAATGACGGCCTTCGCGATATCTGGCATTCCAACGCCGATACGCTCGCGTCGATCGCCAGCTACCTCAGGGATGTCGGATGGGAGCGCGGGATGACGTGGGGACGCGAAGTGACGGTGTCCGCTGCGGCGCGCAAGCGGATCGCAGATATCCCGATGCGCGACGTCGGTTGTTCGGCAAAACGCAAGATGACCGAGCGACGGCCGCTGCCAATCTGGAGCGAATCGGGGGTGCGGCTGAAAACTGGTGCGCCGCTGCCGGCGTCCGACCTGGCGGCGAGCCTCGTCGAAATCAACGGTCGCAGCTTCCTCGTCTATCCCAACTACGAGAGCATCCTCGATTACAACTGCGCGCACCTGTACGCGCTCAGCGTCGGCATGCTGGCGGATCGACTCCAGTAGCGTTCCTCGTTGGTCGGTCGCCAGTTCACCGTCCATCGCGAGATATACTCCCGCCCATGAGATCGCGATGGCTGCTAGCGATCTGGTTGTGCGCGCCTGGTCCGGCACTGCTCCTCGCGCAGCGCATCGGGGAGCCCGCGCCCCCGTTGCCGCCGCCTGTGCCAAACGCGTCGCCGCCGTCGCTGCAGGCGGCGGCGGATCCCGGTTACGCTGCGCTGATCGCGACGTGCAAGACACCTCCGCCTGCTCGTGGCAGAGGTCCGGGACCGGGACCCGCGGGCGGACGCGGCCCGGCGCCTGTGCCGGGGCTACGCGAGTACACGATCACCGAAATCTCAGGGGTCGTCGCCGGGGGCCAGCGCTGGAAATTCGTCTGGCAGGAGGCGGGCAACAACGGCGACGGAATCGTCGGCACGAACGACGGCGGCTTGCTCATCGCGCAGAACGACAACAGCAAGGTCGTCAAGCTCGATAAGACCGGGAAGCCGTCAGTCGTGTACGCGGACACGCACACGGGTGGATCGCTCTCGATCAGCAAAAGAGGAGACGTGTTCATCGTGCAGCGGGGCCTCAAGTCCGGCATCCTGCAGCTCGCGCCGCGGCGCCGTGAGCTCGCGAACTCCTATCAGGGTGATCCGCTCGACTGCGTCGGCGGCAATCCGAACGATCTCTCGGCCGACAGCAAGGGTGGCGTGTATTTCACGCAGGGGAGCGTCTATTACGCCGACTCAAAGGGCGCCATCACGAGGTACGGTCAGAACATCGCGCCGAACGGCATCGTGCTGAGTGCGGACGAGAAAACGCTGTACGTCACCAATGGTCCGACGCTCGCGGCTTTCGATGTCCGTTCTGACGGCTCGCTCGCGAATCAGCGCGATTTCGCGAAGCTCGAAGGCGGCGGCAATGGCGACGGCAGCACCATCGACGCGGCCGGCAGAATTTACGTCACTACCAATCCAGGTGTACAGGTGATCGGTCCGGACGGAAAATATCTCGGTATCATCCCGACACCGCGTCCGGTGATCAGCGTGGCGTTCGGCGGTGCAGACAAGAAGACGCTGTACGTTTTGGCGCGCGGCGCGAAGTCAGCCAACGGCGAAGAGGTGACCAACGCGGCTCAGGTGTACGCGATCCAGATGGTCACGCAGGGATTCAGGGGAAGGGCGAAATAGGACGGAGGGGACGATGACAACCCGTTCGCTGGTTGCGGTGGCCGCCGCGACCGCCGCTTTCTTCGTCGTGGCGACCCGCCTGGCCGGACAGGCCGAAGGCTTCGTGCCGGTCACGCAGGCAATGCTGGCGCATCCAGATCCGGCGGACTGGTTGCACATCAGCCGGACGTACGACGAGCATCGCTTCAGTCCGCTGAAACAGATCAACAAGGGTAACGTCGCGCAGCTGCGGATGGTGTGGTCGCGGGGGCTGGCGGTGGGCACGCAGGAGTCGACGCCGCTCGTGTATCGCGGCGTGATGTACGTCATTGCGCCCGGTGCGACCGTGCAGGCGCTCGACGCGACCGACGGTGACCTGCTCTGGGAGTACCGCCGTGAGTACCCCGCCGGAGTCCAACCGCGCGCCGCGCGCAGCAAGAACCTCGGGATCTTCGAGGACATGGTTTACTTCGGAGCGCCCGACGGATTTCTTGTCGCCATCGACGCGCAAACCGGCAAGCTGCGCTGGGAAACGAAAGTCGACAACGGACAGATCACCGCCGGCGGACTCCTCGTCGCCGACGGCAAGGTCATCTCGAACCGTACCTGCGACCAGGGTAAACGCGAGTTCTGTTTCATCGCCGCGCACGACGCGAAGACCGGCAAGGAAGTCTGGCGGTTCTATGTCACCGCCGCGCCGGGCGAACCTGGTGGCGACACCTGGGGCAAGTTGCCGGTTGAACAACGCGCGGCTGGCCCATGGGGACTTCCGGGCTCCTACGATCCGGTTCGCAAAATCGTCTACTGGGGAGTCGCCAACCCGAACGCCTACACGCGGTTCAAACGTCACGGCAGCTACGACGCGGTTTCGAACACGTCGCCATCGGAGCTTTATAGCGACTCGACGCTCGCGCTCGATGTGGCAACGGGCAAGCTCGTGTGGTACTTCCAGGAGCTGCCAAGCGACGACTGGGACGCGGACCACAACCAGGAACGTATCCTTGTTCACACGCGCGTGAATCCGGATCCGCGTCATGTGAAATGGATCAATCCGTCGATCTCGCGTGGCACCGAGCAGGACGTCATCATCACGGTTGCTGAAGGTGGCGGCATGTTTGCGGTCGCGCAGCAGACCGGACAGTTCCTCTGGGCGCGCCCGTTCCCCTACGACGATCCGAACGTGAACATTCGAGTTGTCGACGTCAAGACCGGCCAGACGGGGGTCAATCCCGACAAGCTATTCAAGAAGGACGGCGACACGATCGTCGGCTGCTACCACAACACGCGCGGCCTCTGGCAGATTGCCTACGACCCCGACACCAATTCCGTCTACGTGCCGTTTCACGATCAGTGCCTGTCGATGGAGGCGGTGCACGCCAATCCAACCGGATACGGCCGCCGGACGGGTGTCATGCGTCCCGGCAGCGATCCGAAGGCGTACATGGGCATCGCGAAGGTCGATGTCGCAACCGGCGAGATGAAGGTGATCTACTCGCAGCCGCAGCCGGCCAACGGGTCGGCACTTGCCACCGCGGGCGGTCTCGTGTTCTTCGGCGACCTGAATCGCCGGCTTCGCGCGATCGACCCGGAGAATGGCAAGGTGCTGTGGGAAACCATCGTCGGCGGCATGATCATGAACAGCACGATCACCTATGCCGTGAATGGCAAGCAGTACCTGATGGTGTTCACCGGCGGCGGGCAGTCGGTAACGGCCGGCCCGCTGGCGGTCGCGAGCAACGCCGTGCCATCACCGGTCATTGGCCACAACGCGATTTACGTCTTCGCGCTGCCCTAGCGTCTGCCATAAATTTCCACGTTTGGACCTGGCCGCGTTACGGCACCAAATCCTGACAGCGGAACGAAGAACGCGTCGTCTCTGTCGTAGACGAGCTCCGGATCGTCCAGACGGCCAGCGACGAATGCTGTCAGCGGCACGTAGCCAGTCAGTGCGCGGTTGAGGCCGGCAGGGACGTCGCAGTAACCAAGCGGGCATCGGACCACGACGATGACGTCGGGAGCAGGGGTTGCGTCGATTGGCACTTCTGAATACCGCGGGTCTCGCACGAGCCCTTCCTTCTGCATTTGCAGGTGCCCATAGCTCGAACCGGTTTGAAAGAGCGATGCTCCATTCTGGAAATTTTCGCGCAGCCAGGCGGCGGCGAGCAGCCGGTTATCGACGCGCGCGAGCAATCGATCCGTTTCAATCGCGGACCAGAGCGAAGGCGCAGCGACGAGCGCCGCGATAATCGTGGCGAACGCCGGCGCGGCGGCCGGCCGACTCGACCATCGGCTGATGGCTCGCGCAAGCTCCGTCACCAGAAGGGCTCCACCCAGACACAGGAACGGAATCGTCGGCAGGATGTATCGTGCAAAGGCGGTTTGACCGGCGCCAATGAGCGCAAAGTACGCCACAGGGCAGAGAAGAAACAGCGTGCCCTCGCGATGGCTGCGAAATACCAACAGGCCCATTCCGCCGAGGCCGGCCAGAAGCATCGGCAGACCGAGTCCATAGCGGAACGACGAGGTGAGATGGATCTGCCAGGCATATCCGGCGAGCGCCATGTGCCCACGACTGAGGTGTCCGGCGACCTCACGAAGCGCAGCCGCAAAATGCGACGCATCGAGTAACGCGTAGGGTGTCCCTGCGGCAAACGCAGTCGCCGCCGCAAACGCGCATATCGCCATCAGGCGCACGCGACCCGTCCAACCATCTGAACGCTCGCGGGAAGCGATGGCCCAGAACAGCGGCAACGTGACGATGCCGGCGTTGTACTTCGTCGAAGCCGCGAGCCCGCCGAGCAATGCGGCGAGCAGAGCATCGCGGCGGAGGCCGGACCGCCAATACCTGACGATGTACAGAAACGAAGCCATCAGGAGGCACGTCGCCGAGACATCCGTCAGGCCGAAATGCGATTCCCGGACGTGGAGCGCGGCAACCGCGAGAAACAGCGCCGCCACGAGTGCCGTCGTGCGATCGAACAGATCGACGCCGATTCGATATGTGACGGCTACGGTGGCGATCCCCGCCGCCGCACTCAATGCACGCGCGATAAGAAACAACGGCGCCGGGTGCGTAGATGCCCCGGCGATGAACGACGCCTCGCGCCCGAACCAGCCAACCAAGCGGCCGATGTTGAAGTAGACGACGAACGCAGCAGCGACCGTGTACATGAAGAGGGATGGCCAGTCGAAGAACGCGGGATTCAGGTTCCGCCCGAAGAAACGGAGAGCCACCGAAAACACCGCTTCTTCATCCGGGTGTGCGACGGTACTCGGCAGACCGTAACCAATGCCCCATACACGGAGGGCCGCAGCAACGATCAGCACCGCCAGCAGCGGGGAATCAGTTCGTCGCTCTATCGACAAGCCTGCTCATCGCCTGGTTGTAGCGAGCGCCGGCCGCAGCGTCGGGGGTAAACGTTGATTCGAGCTCGGCGACCTCCGACTGAGACAAGCGGATGGGCGCAGCACCGACATTTTCCTCCACATATCTCACCCGTTTGGTGCCGGGAATCGGCACGATGTCATCGCCCTTGGCGAGCAACCATGCCAGTGCCAGCTGCGCAGGCGTACACGGGCGGCCAGACGTGCGGGATCTCTGCTGCGCCATCTCCTCGAGCCGCGCCACCAGCGTAAGATTGCGGCGGAAATTGTCGCTCTCGAAGCGCGGCAGCCGCCGCCGCATGTCGTCAGCGGCCAACGCACTCGTATCCTTCACCGCACCGGACAGAAAGCCGCGGCCCAGCGGGCTGAAGGGGACGAATGCGATTCCCAGCTCGCGGCACACCGGTATCACGCCCGCTTCCGGCTCGCGGAACCACAACGAGTACTCACTCTGCAACGCGGACACTGGATGGACGTTGTGTGCGCGCCGAATCGTCGCGGGAGCCGCTTCGGACAATCCGATGTGCCGCACCTTGCCCTGGCGGACGAGTGTCGCGAGCGCGCCGACGCTCGCCTCAATTGGAACCTTTGGATCCACGCGGTGCAGGTAGAAGAGGTCGATTACGTCGGTGCCGAGACGTCGAAGACTTTCATTGCACGATGACAGGATTGCGTTCGGCGATCCATCGGCATCGACCCCGGGGCCCGGCTTCGCGGGAACGATTCCGCATTTGGTCGCGAGGACGATACTCCTGCGGCGGGGGCCGAGACCGCGTCCGACGAGCGTCTCGTTGTGCCCCTCGCCGTATATCGCGGCAGTATCGAAGAAGGTGACGCCGAGATCGAGGGCCCGATGGATTGCGCGGATCGACTCCTCGTCATCGCGCGCGCCGTACGACTGCGACATGCTCATGCATCCGAGCCCGATCGGTGATACCAGCGGACCACCAGTTCCCAGTTGCCGTTGCTCCATCGAAAGCTCCATGCTAGGTATACCTACACGTGATCCTCAAGCAGTTTTATCTGAACTGTCTCGCACATGCGTCCTACATCGTTGGCGACGAGGAGAGCGGCGCCGCTGCCGTAATCGATCCTCAGCGTGACATCGATCAATATCTGACGTTCGCGGCGGACCACAACCTCCGCATTACCTACGTGTTCCTGACGCATTTTCACGCCGATTTCATTGCCGGCCATCTCGAGCTCCGCGACCGCGTGGGAGCCACCATCTGCCTGGGACGGAAGGCGGTTGCGGAATATGAGTTCAAACCGGTGGGCGACGGGACGGCGATCAGCCTCGGGTCGGTTCGGATCGAGGTTCTCGAAACGCCGGGACACACGGTCGAATCAATTTCGCTCGTCGTGTATGAGCAAGGTCGAGCGCCGGAGCCCGGATCCCGCATCCCGGATCCCGCCCCAGTCGCCGTCCTCACCGGCGACACGTTATTTGTCGGCGATGTCGGGCGGCCCGATCTCCGGGCGTCGCTTGGATGGTCTGCCAGCGAGCTGGGAGCAATGCTCTACGACTCGGTGCACGAAAAGCTGCTGAAGCTGCCCGACTCGACAAAGGTCTATCCCGCACATGGCGCCGGGTCGCTGTGCGGCAAAGCGATCTCGAAGGAAACGGTCTCCACGATCGGCGATCAACGGCGCGTCAATTACGCGCTGCAGCCGATGTCGAGGGAACGCTTCGTCGAGCTGGTCACCGCGGATCAACCAGATGCGCCCGCCTATTTCACCTATGACGCCGTATTGAATAGCCGTGAGCGGCCGACGCTCGATCAGGCGCTGGCTCGCGAGCTGAAGCCGATGACCGTCGAAGAGGTCGCCGCCGCTGTCGACGCCGGCGCGCAGCTCCTCGACACGCGAGACCCGTCGGAATTTGCCGCGGCCCACCTGACGGGCAGCGTCAACATCGGGCTTGGAGGGCAGTACGCCACATGGGCGGGCACGCTGCTCGACGCAGCGCGGCCCATTGTCATCGTCGCCGACCCCGGCGCAGAGGGGCAGTCTGCGCTTCGACTGGGACGGATTGGCTTCGATCACGTTGTTGGTTTTCTGGAAGGAGGTCTTGCAGCGGTCGAGCGCGAACCCTTTGGGTTCGCGATCACTTCAACCAGTCGTTTGAGTCCGCAGACCGCCGCAGACCGGATAGCAGGACCAAATCCGCCGCTCGTGATCGACATCCGAACGTCGGGTGAACGAGCGGACAAGTCGATCGACGGCAGCCTGCATCGGCCGTTGAACACCCTGCGCGAAGGGCTGCCCGATGTCGCGCGCGACCGGGTGCTCATCGTCCATTGTGCGGGCGGATACCGATCGTCGATCGCGGCCAGCCTGCTTCAGCGCGACGGGTTCACAAACGTGAGCGAACTCGCCGGCGGCGTCGCGGCATGGGAGGCCGCGGGGCTGCCACTCAATGGATCCGGCCAGTCCACGTAGCTGCGTTCGCGTTCGCGGATTCCGCGATAACGCCTGAACACATCGCGCGCCGTTTCGAGCCCGACGAGCGATCGCCACGTCGTCCCGCGGAAGGTATGGGCCAGCATCCGGCGCCCGTGCTGCACGACGAACCACGGGTCGTGACGCGCCGCCGCCGGCATATGCCGCAGCTTCATCCAGCGCTCGGCCTTCCAGCGGAGAAATTCGATCTCCTCCGCTTCCAGATGCGCACTGCGCGTCACTGCCGTGGTGCCGTCGTATTCTTCGACCCGCTGGTTGACGACGAGGCCCCGTTCGACGAAGTCGCGTGTCATCGGCGTCCCTGGATACGGGGTGGGATGCTGAATGTAAGGCCAGTCTACGTACTTCCGCGCGAACGCGAGATTGGCGGCAATCGCGTCGGGCGTGTCGTCGGGATTGCCGACAATGAGGCCGCCGACCACGACCATCCCGTGTCGATGCAGGACGTCAATGGCCTGGATCGAGGCGTTTCCTGTGCGCCGCCCGCCCTCGCGGGTCCTGTTTTTCGCATCCGCCTTGAGAAACGCCAGGTCGTCGTCGAGAACGTTTTCGATGCCAAGAAAGACGTATCGGAATCCCGCGCGCTGCATCAGCGGCGCAAGCGTCTCCCCGTGCGCCGCGAATGCGGAGGTCATCCCCTGCACGAGATAGTCGATATCCGTCAAACGGGCCGCGATAATCGCTTCGCACAACGTCTTGAAGCGCTCGACGTCGAGCGTGATGTTGTCGTCGACGAGGAAGATCGCCCGCGCGCCGCGGGCCCGTGCGTCCGCGATGTCGTCGATCACCCGCGGGATTGGAAACCGGTGGAAGTTACGGCCGCGCATCTCGATGATCGAACAGAAGCTGCAGTCGAAGGTGCAGCCGCGCGACGTCTCGACCACGTCTACGTCCCGTCCGAGCAGCGTGTAGCCGGTCAGCACACGCGTCTCACGCCGCGGCGGCGCCACCGTGCCGTTCTCGATTGACGTGATCGCGCGCGGACGGCTCTGCCGGAACCCCTCGCGATCGCGAAACCACAGGCCATCAACCCGATCGAGCGGTGCGCCGGCTTCGAGCGCGCGTACCAGCTCGCGGAACGTCACCTCTCCCTCGCCGCGAACGATCGCATCGACGCCGATTGCAGGGTTGGTCCACGCATCCGGCGCCAGGCTCGGGTCGTAGCCGCCCACGACGATGAAGGTCGTCGGCCGCAGAGTTCGAATCAGCGAGATCAACCGCCGAGCCGTTGACCGCTGAAAGGTCATCACCGACAGTCCGACAATCTCCGGCTGGTGATCCCGAAGGAGCTGCTCGACCGTTGTGCGTACGGCTGACTGCGCCAGGATGAGATCGGCCACACCGACCTCGTGCTGTGGATCGAGATTGCCAGCCAATGAGGTCAATGCGCCGTTAGGCATGCGCATCGCCACGGTCGGCGTGTGCTCGAACGAATCTGGCATCGAGAACAGCAGAACTCGCACGAGGGAAAGATAGCACTCCTTGGCGGCTGGTACGCGTGATGCTCCTCAAACGCCGAGGAGGGGATATGTACCAGAGGTTCGCAATCCTGTTATCAGCCGGTGCGCTGGCGGTTACCGTCGCGTGCTCGCAGACGGATGCGGGGATTACCAGCGCTGTGAAAACGAAGATGGCTGCCGACAACACGGTGAAGGCGAGTGAGATCAACGTGGATACGCACAATCACGTGGTCACGCTCAACGGCACGGTCGGCTCGGCCGCTGAACAAGAGCGTGCGGTGACGATCGCGCGCACTACCAAAGGCGTGAACTCCGTCGTCGACGATCTGAGGGTTGGCCCGGTCGCGACCTCGGGCACCCTCGACCGAGATCGCGATGCCGATCGCGACCGCGATTACAGCGAGTCGGCCAAGCAGACGACGAGTGGTGCGAAGGAGAAGACTGAAACCATCGCGCATGACGCGAAGGTGAAGTCGGAGCACGCCGCGGAGAAGACCGCCGAAGTGGTGACCGACGCGGCCATTACTTCCGCGGTGAAGACGAAGTTCCTCGCCGAGCCGGGCGTTCCAGGGACGGCGATCAACGTTGACACGAACAATCATGTCGTCACGTTGACGGGCACCGTGAAGAGCAAGGCTGAATCGAACAAGGCGGTGGCGATCGCGCGCGACACCAAGGGCGTCAAGCGCGTCGTCAACCACCTGAAGGTCGCGGCGTAGGATTCCCGCTACGTTGTTCGCAAAGAGCCGGCCCGCGTGCCGGCTCTTCTTGTTTATCAGCCGTTCCGGCAAACTACCGCTACGTCCCGCGAAAAATATTTCCCCGCTCCGTGTGTCGTCGCGCTGACGCTGACTTTGGCCGTGGCGGGGTGCGGCTCCACGCCTGGGAGTCCGACGCCCCCCTCGCCCTCCCCGGCACCGGCTCCTTCACCAGCGCCAGCCCCTGCTCCGCCTTCCAATTCCGCCACGGTGACAATCAGGGAGGCGTCGATCCCGAGCGGGAAGATTGTGATCCGTTAGTGGTTGGTGGTCAGTGGTTGGCGGCACAAGCCTCAGAGACGCAGAGACTCAGAGAATAGAAATCTCTGCGTCTGCGAGTCTCTGCGGCAGTTGCCGATTACCAGATATAGCGAATCGCGATCTCTCCCTGCTGCCGCGGCTGCGCATTCGGAATCTGACCGAACGTCGACGCCAGCGCATTGGTCGTCTGGCTGGTGCCGATGCCACCAAGGTTGTCGGTGCCGAACAGGTTGAACACCTGACCGACGAGTTCGATCTTCCGGCCGCCAATCCCGAACCCCTTCGTCACGCGCAGATCGACCCTGTTGAACGTGCTCTTGTCCATCTGCGATTCCGAGATGGGCGGAAGCGCTGGAGTGCGCGAGGCCCGGTACGCATTGACCGCCGCCAGCATCGCCGCGGTGTCACGATTGCCCATTCCACGGTGCGTGCCCGGGACGAAGTCGGTCGTTGATGAACCGTCGTTATTGAGATCGATGCCGGCAAGGGCATTGAACGGCGTGGTACTGCGGAACGCGTAGATGATTCCGGCAACAACGTCGGCCGGCAGTTGCATGCCACTGCTGACGACGAGCGCATGACGGCGATCACTGGCCGACGGTCCCACTTCCGGTGCGAAGTTATAGGCATCAGCCATCGATGGCGTTCCGGTGGAACCGAAATCGGTGTCCTGCTTCGAGAGCGTGTAGGCAATCTGGTACTGGTACCGATGCGACAGCCGCTTCTCGACCCGCACGAGCAGTGCCTTGTAGTCGTACCCGCCAATCGTCTGGACCATATTGATCTGCCCCCACTCGGGCAGCGGCCGCGTCGCCGCTCCAGGGCGAGGCTGGTTGACATTGACCGTGGTCGGCAAATGCGAGGTGTGCTGCACAACGCCGTCGATGTTTATCGCCGTGTCCGCCAACAATTGCTGCGAAAAGCCGACGCTCCCGGTCCTGGTCGGAGCATTCCGCAGATCGTTGGCCATGATGCCGACGTTCGGGGGCGCGGTGGAGATAAAGGTAATCGGATCGCGTCCGCCGAACGGATCGGGATAGGACGGGTTGGTGATGTTGATGTTGTTCTGCAGCAGCGCGACCAGCTCGTTGCCCTGGTTGCCGTTGAAGAACACCTGGTACGCGGTACCAAAGCCGGCGCGCGCGACCGACTTGCCGTTGCCGGCGAGGTCCCACGCAAAACCGAACCGCGGCTGCCAGAGCGGCTTGCCGCCGCGGCTCGCGAAGTCGACATACGGCAGCGGGCGTGGATACCGGCTCATGCTGACCCACTCGTCCCACGCCATCGTCTGGTAGTCGACGCGGAGGCCAAGGTTCAACGTCAGGCGCGGTCTGACCTTCCATTCGTCCTGCGCGTAACCGGTGTAGAGATGGTCCGGAATATCGCGGAAGACGACCGGCCACGTCATCTGGAACTGTCGCGCGCCCGTCAACTTGTTGAAGTCGAAATTCGGATCGCTCGGGTTGAAGTACTGGTCAGCGCTGAACGTCCACGTGCCGAGCGGGTTCGGCGCTGCATCCTCGTGCGTCTTGTAATTGCTGTACGCGCCGCCCACCTTCCAGTTGTGACTTCCCAGGCTGATCGACAGCGCTTCGTAGATATCCTTGAACGGCGTCGTCGTCCCCGGGTTCTGCATGCAGGGCGGTAAACATTCCGCGTAGCCCCACTGGAATCCGCTCGGGAATGCGTAGCGCGTGCAGCCCCTCGTCTCGCCGCCCAGCACCGTGCGCACGGCGTTGCAGTTGGCGGGCGTGTAGTCCTGGCTCATCCGGGTCGTGTCGGTCTGCCGCGCCCACTGCCAGTTGACCTCGTTCACCATGTGGCTGTTGATCACCCATGTGTGAGTGCCTGCACTCGTGTAGCGCGGAATGAACTCGTCGCCCGCTCCGAAGTTCGACGCGGCGCCGCCGCAGCCGTTGCAGTAGAACAACGTGTGTTCGTTGAGGTACCGGAACATCACGTTCTGATTGGGCGTCACCTGGTAATCGAGGCGGAACATCTCCAGGTTCTGGCCGAAGCCACCGCGATAGGAGCCGTTGAACGCCGAATAGAACTGCGGCAGCGCATTGACGGTGAAGTACGCGTGCTCATCGGTCCGTTCGTAGGTGCCGAAGAAATGCAGCTTGTTCTTCAGAATGGGACCGCCGAGCGCTCCGCCCCACTGATTGCGGCTGTACTTCGGCTTCTCGCTCGTGCCGGCATCGACGCCGGCCTGCGCGAACTTGTCCAGACGGTTCATGGCCTGATTGCGGAAGAACTCGAACGCTTCACCGGTGAAGGTGTTCGTCCCGCTCTTGGTGACGATCGAGACCGTGCCACCCGGACGCCATCCATACTGCGCCGGCTGCTGCGATGTGTGCACCGCAAACTCGCGGACACCAGCCTGAGGAATATCGCTGCGCGGCTCCGCGGTCTTGGCCGTGACGTTGGGCACGCCGTCGACGAGGAAATTGGTTGACGCGGTCCCAATCGCCGCGCCGACCGACGCATTCGGCCGCTTCACGCGTGCGGTGTCCTGGCCGGTGGCGGGCACGAGCAGCGTGAGATTGACGACCGATCGATCCTGGACCGGAAGCACCGCGATCTGCTCCTGCGTCACCACGGCGCCGACTTCGGTCTTCGTGGTCTCGACCACAGGCGCTTCGCCTGTTACCGTGACCGACTCCTGGAGCGTCTGCACGCCCATCTGAATGTCCTTCGGATACTCGAGGCCGACGGTAAGGACGATGCTCTTCACCTCCACCGTCGAGAAGCCCTGGAGTTCGGCTTTCAGGTCGTAGCGCCCGGGCTGCAGACCGGCGAACCGGTATCTGCCATCGGCTTCCGTCACAGAGGTACGGGCCACACCCGTCTCGCCGTTGGTAACGGTCAGCGTCACGCCTGGCAGCACGCCGCCCTGCGTGTCGGTGATGGTGCCGGCGATGGCGCCGCTGGTGTTCTGGGCCGCCGCGGGTGTCACACCAATGAGTACGAGGATGATGAAAAACACCCCGAAGCGAAGGGGCCGTTGCATTAATTCCTCCTGTGGGCGTCGGGGCCGACCTTAAGGTCGGCCCCTACCGATATTTTCCGGAACCGGCATGATGACGTACGGGTTGTAAGTATTCGTCTTGGTGATCGTCAGATCGCTGATGGTCGTGTTCCCGCGCTTCGAGACGATGCGCTTGGGAAACATGACGTCGCTGAGATAATCAGCGCCGTTCCAGTCGCCGTATTCGGCATAGGTGGTCACTGTCGCAACGCCGCCCATACGCGATTCGATCTGTTCGATGTGGTTGTCCTTGTCCAGCGTGAGCTTCACATCGGCATTGAGCGATGCAATCGGATAGGTGACGACCGTCTTGCCGTTCTCGGTGGCCACCCTGGTGGCCGCACCGGCATCGTTGGCGGCCTTGATGGCGCCAGCAGGCAACGTCCACAACACCAACGCCCGTTCGCTGGCCGCGGCGGAAGCGGCCGTGCCACCCTTGCCGGGCTCGGTCTCGTTCCACGCAAGGTTGTCCCTGACGACTTCAACGTACCGTTGCTGGGATCCCTCGCATTTGTAGTCAACGCGCATCCCTTTCAGCAGCCAGTTGACGCTCGCCTTGTAGTCCACGACCGTGCACGGCTGACCGTTCGAGACGATCGTGCCGGTCGCCCAGTAGTTCATGCTGCCGATGCGATCGACTTCATTGGCATTGCGAAGCATGCCAATCGCATCCGCCATGTCGTAGAGCGTCTGCTTGAGTTGATTCGGTTCCGCGCCGCCGCGGGCTCCGCCCGCGCGTGTCTGCGCGGCCAAATCCCAAACCCCAAACCCCAAAACCCAAATCCCAAGACCCAGCGCGACACCGCGCATTAGTTCGTTCCCCGATCTACGTTGAAGGTCTGCCAAGTACCTGCGAGCGGCTGCTGTTCGACTCCCGGTTTGCTCCAGTCGCACACGCCCGACGGGAAGATCTTCTTCAGCCGCGCCATGTCATCGGACGACATCGACACCTTGTAGTCGGATGCCGCGATCGGCCTCAGCTGGCATTTGATGACGTCATTGGTGATCGGCGCGCCGGCGACGGCGCGCGGGAAGGAGTGCGACGGGTAAAGGTCGTTGCATTTTCCGGTCAGGTATTGCTGTTTCTCCACAGTCTTCTGGCCGTCTTTGGTCCAGCACGCGTCGACGAGCCCGGAAGGTTTCGCGCGACGGATCTTCACGATCGCCCGATCGCTCGACGTGTCCTTCGACAGCGCCGTGAGCCACTGATCCATCTGGCTCAGCGCCTCGCGAAGCTGCGGGCTGGTCAGACGGAAGTCGCCATACTGGCGATCCTGCGTGAGCATCACGCGGTTGTCAGTGGTACCGCGGGCCTTCATCAGCCGTGCGTCGGTCGTGAAGGTCTGAAATCGCATGTGGACGTCGCCGCCCGGGAGGTCGTCGTAGTACGTGCGGTAATCGATAATCGGCAGATCGCCGAGACCGCCCTGCGCCTGATTCAATCGCCCCGTGCGATACGCGGCCCGGATGGCAACGGGATCCGCGACCATCCGCTCGCCCACCATATTGCCGTCGATATCGAAGCCGCCAATCTTCTCGTTGATGTCCAGGAACTGGGCAACGCTGATCTTCCCGGTGTTGAGGGCGCCGAGACCGTATTGGATGCCGAAATTGTCGAGTGGCCGCCGCGTGAAGCTGGTCTTCGGATCACGTCCGTAGACGTTGGCGCTGTGATCCCACATATCGCAACGGGCGCCCTTTGGATTGCTCGCGGCGTTGTAACGCAGCTCTTTCGCGAGCTCCTCCGGACACGCTTCGGTCGCACTGAAGCGCGGCGCGCGAACCCGTGACAGGTTATGGATGGTCGCGGGTACCGGGAAAGCGGTGACGGCCATCACCTGTTCGTCGGAGTACTGGCCGGGTGCGAGCTTGTCGAAGTAGCGCTCGAACAGCCGCCCCTCGCCGCTGCTCGTGCTGCTCGCGAACGTGCCGTCGACGAAACTGCGTCCCGTCATCAGGCCGTCGAGCAAGCCAGGATAGTTCTCCGCGATGTTGTGCTGCTGCGTCGAGCCGCCTGAGGACCCCCATCCGAGCGTGAACACCGGCACGCCGTACGTCTCGATAAAATGCTCCTTCGTCATCGCCATCGTCTCGGCGGTGCTGACGTCGCCGCAGTTGTTGCCTTGGACGTTCAGCGAGTTTGATGCGATCGCATAGCCGCGCGAGAGCATGACGGCATCGGTCACGCCGCCCGTCTCGTTACCTTGCTGATACCAGCCCGGCTCGCAGCCGCCACCAAAGGTGTAGACGAGCCGCCCGTTCCAGGCGCCTTCGACCATCGCGATCTGATAAATGCCGCGATTGATGGTGCCGGTTTCGATCCGTACGCGCATCGCGGCTTTCGTGTCGGGGTGCGGAATTTCCACGTAGTCAATTCGCGTCGCGATCGAACAATTGGCATCGAGCGCTGGACCGAGCGTGCCGCCTCCCTGCAGCTTGAACTTGCCGGTCATGCACACAAACGGCTGCTCCTGCGGCCCCGAGAACAGTGGTCCCGTGATCGGATGGTTGACGACGGTCAACTTCGTCGAGGATGTTTTCGCCGCGGTCGCCGTCAGCGTGTTCGACCCCAGCACAAGTGCGGTGACGACGCCCGTCAGCGAGCGGCCCGAAGCATCGGCTTTCAGTCTGGCGGTCGCATCAGTTCCATTGACCGTGAGTTTCACCTCCGACGGCGAGACGCCAGTCGGCAGCTCGACGCGCACCAGTGCATCGCCACCCGTCACCATGTCAGGGCGGCTTGACAGCACACGAATCTGTAAGCCATCTGCCGCTCCACCAACACCCGCGGCCGCGAGCACAACGACACTGATGGCAGCGATGAATCTCCAGCGACGCAGCATGCGCTTGTCCCTCTTTGTGCCCTTCGTGGAGAAGGGACGCCTTCGTGATCTAGTGGTTAGGCCGGTACAGCTAAGAGAAGCCGGGTCCGAAAGGACCCGGCCTCCAGGGATTGGAATACTGGCTAGTTCGTTCCGTTGCTCTTTCCGTTCACTTCGACCAGAGCAACCCGGTTCACACCGCTCTCAGCCATGGCGATGTTGCCGTTCGGCAGCACGCTCATGTTGCGGACGACGCCGCCGCCAGCGGGGATGATCCAGCTCTGGAACTTCTCGGTCTTCGGATCGAACCGCACGATGGTGTTCGGCCGGATCGCCGACTCGTTGTACCAGATGATGCCGTTCACCTGGACGATGCCGTACGGCTGCGACTTCGGCCCACTCGGTGACGGCCATTCCTTCGTCGCCTTGGTCTTCGTGTTGTACATCCCGAGATAACCGCGCGAATAATCGGCGTAGTACACGACGTCATCCTTGGTGATCGTCAGACGGCGCGGACGCGATTCCTTGTTCGGCAGCTCGTACTCGGTGATCGCCATCGTGTCGAGGTCGAACTTCGCGAGGCGGTTCGCGCCGAACTCGCAGATGAACGGGCTGCCGTCCGACATCATCACCATGCCGTAGGGCTGCGACCGCGGCTGCGGCAGCGTCACGAGCTTGATCTCGCCGGTCGCCGGGTTCAAGCGGCCAACCATGTTCGAGTTCTGCAGCGTGAACCAGAGCATCCCTTTCTTGTCGAACAGCGGCGTGTGCGGATCTTTCGCGTTCGGATCCGGCATCTTGTATTCCTTGACCTCGCCGGTCTTCGGATTCAGCTTGCCGATGAGGCCGCCGAAGTTTCCCGCGTACCAGACGTTGCCTTCCTTGTCGAGCGTCAGGCCGTGCGGACCGGTCCTCGTCGTCGGCAGCGGATACTCCTTGATCGCGTTGGTCTTCGGGTCGACGTGCCCGATCACGTTGCCCCACATGCCGGCCCAGTAAATGGTGCCGTCAGGCGCGGCCTGCGGATCGTGCGGACGCGAGCCGAGCGTTGGCGCGATCCATTCCTTGATGTTGACCTTCAAGTCGCCGGGGACGACGACGGTCTTCGGCCGGTCCGCACGCTCCGGGAAGGTCTTGCCGAGATAGGCGGCGATGATCTTCGCCTTGTCGTCGGGCAGCTTCACCATCGAGTCGAACGTCTCGCGCCAGTCCTTCTCAGTAAAACCCCACGACTGGGTGATGTTGTTCACGCCGTGGCACTTCGTGCACTCCTGCGCGACAACCTCCTTGCCGGGGCCATCGGGCAGGTCGGCGGCGCCGCCGTTTCTCTGGCCCGCCGCGGGTGCAATGGTGCACATGAACATGGCGGCCGCCGCAAGCATTCCGAGCGAAATCTTCGACATGTCTCCTCCGTTGCAGAATCGGAGTCAGGTGACTTTGTTGCCGCGGATCGTACAGGAACCGGCTTCCAGGTGGAATACCCCCACCTCTCCGGCTTTCATTTACACTTTTCTTCTCTTTCAGGAGGAGATCTGACATGAACGCGGGGCGAATCTGCTTCACCGCGGCGATTCTCGTGGCCGTCGGGTCTTGGCCGGCAATGCCCCAGCAGGCACAACCGGCCAATTCCATGAGCTTTTTCGTCACCAGCGTCGGTCCAGGCAGGGGCGGCAACCTGGGAGGGCTGCTCGGCGCCGACCGGCACTGTCAGATGCTGGCGACCGCGGCTGGCGCCGGCAACAAGACGTGGCATGCGTATCTGAGCGAGAACGGATCCGCCGGCCATCCGACGGTCAACGCGAAGGATCGGATCGGCAACGGCCCCTGGTACAACGCAAAGGGCGCGCTCATCGCCAACAACGTTGCCGACCTGCATAGCGACAAGAACAACATCAACAAGATGACGGCGCTCACCGAGAAAGGTGAAGCGCTGCCGGGCCGCGGTGACACACCGAACAAACACGACATCCTCACCGGCACACAGCCGGATGGAAATGCGTACCCGGGTTCAGACTCGGCGAACACGACATGCGGCAACTGGGTCCGCTACTTCCCGATGTCGGGGAAGGCTCGTGTCGGACATTTCGACAAGAACGGAAACGACTCCCCGACCAACTCATCGTGGAACTCGGCGCACGACACAGCCGGCTGCAGCCAGGATGAGATCAAATCCACGGGAGGAGACGGGCTCCTCTACTGCTTCGCGGTGAATTAGCGGAAGGCCGACCTGAAGGTCGGCCTCTACGCCATCGGGGATCCAGGATTCGTTGGTTCAAGACTTGTAGCTCGTAGAGGCGGACCTTCAGGTCCGCCTTCGTTGTTTATGTCAACCGCACATGAGCTCGTCGCGTTTGGTCCCGTTGAAGAGGACGCACGCAAACAGCTCGATCGCTGCCTCGATGCCGGCGGCGAGGAAGCCCGCGGCGTGCTCTGCGCCGACCATCACAAGGGGTACTCGATGCCGATTGGCGGCGTGCTCGCGTCGCAATCGGTCGTCATGCCCGCTGGTGTCGGCTACGACATCGCGTGCGGCAACTGCGCGGTCCACACGGATCTGAAGGCCTCCGATCTCGATGTGAAGAACGCCATGGACGAGATCTGGAAAACGATCTCGTTCGGCGTCGGGCGGAAGAACGACGAACCGATTCGCGATGCTGCGGTGTTCGATGCCATCGCGCATAGCCCTGTGCCGCAACAGCGCGCGCTTCTCGATCTGGCCCGCTCGCAGCTCGGCACCGTCGGCGGCGGCAACCATTACGTCGACCTGCTCGAAGATCGCGCGGACGGCCGCCTCTGGGTTGGCGTCCACTTCGGTTCGCGCGGCTTCGGACACAAGACCGCATCCGGTTTCCTGGCGCTGGCGAGCGGCAGGGAATGGGGCGACCACGTCAACGACAGCATGGACGCCTCTCCATCGGCGATCCAGCTCGGAACGCCGATGGCCGACGACTACCTCGCCGCGATGAACATCGCCGGCGAGTACGCGTATGCCGGCCGCGACTGGGTCGTGAACCGTGTGCTGCGGCTTCTCGGCGCGCGCGACGAACTGCGCGTCCACAACCATCACAACTTCGCCTGGTGGGAGCAACACGACGGTCAGAACTGGCTCGTGGTCCGCAAGGGCGCCACGCCCGCGTTTCCCGGGCAGCTTGGCTTCGTCGGCGGATCAATGGGTGCCGATGCGGTGATTATCCGCGGCAAGGAGTCGCCGGACTCACAACGTGCCCTCTATTCGACGGTGCACGGCGCAGGACGCGTCATGGGCCGCATGGAAGCGAAGGGCAAATGGAAAAGCGCGCGCTGCGTGAAACCGGGCAAGGTGAACTGGCGCCAGTGGCAGGACACGCTGCGTACGCAAGGTGTCGAGCTGCGCGGCGGCGGCGCCGACGAAGCGCCGGAATGCTATAAGCGGCTCTCCGACGTGCTCTCCTATCACGGCGACACCATCGACGTCCTCCACACGCTGAAGCCAATCGGCGTCGCCATGGCGGGCCGCGAGACGTTTGATCCGTATAAGGATTAGGGACTGGGGGCTGGGGGACTCGCGGCTCGGGACCGGGGATGCTGATGGTATATTGATGGCATGCGAACGACCATTGACAAGGCAGGGCGAGTGGTAATTCCAGCGGCAATCCGCGAGCGCGCCGGCCTCTCACCTGGCGCCGAACTCGAGGTCACGAACGACGAGCTCGGAATTCGGCTCGAGCGCGTGGCCACAGGTCCAAAATTGGTCAAAGTCGGGCGGCGCCTCGTCGCTCGCCCTTCTGTGACGGCCGACAATCGTCCGTCGGTCGACGTCGCCTCGCTCATCGAAGAAGAACGGAATCGCTGGCCCTAGCGGTGAGCGTTTTTCTCGATACGAGCCTCCTGCTTGCCGGTTTGATCGATTTCGGACCGCAAAGTGCGCCCGCGCAGTCGATCATGCACGCGGTCGCCGAACAGCGGATTCAGAACCCGTCGACGGCGTGGCACTGCTGCCTCGAATTCTTTTCTGTGGCAACGAGACTGCCACCCGAGTTCAGGATCGACCCGTCTGACGCGGCATTGCTACTGGACCAGGAAATCTTCTCAAGGTTCGCCGTTCATGATTTGCCACCGGCCAGCCGACTCGGGATGCTGCAGGCTGCGGCCCGCGATGGCGTAGCGGGCGGCCGCATCTACGACACGCACATTGCCGAAACAGCGCGCGCTGCGGGCGCGACCGTCATCGTGACCGACAATCGCCGGCATTTTCTGTCGGCGCTCCGCTACGGCATTCGGGTCGAAACTCCAACGGAATTCATCACTGCGCTGAAAGCAAAGCGCTGAATCACGGTACATACGATCCGAACCCGAACGACTTAACCTCTCTCCTTGGTATAAAGATTGGCTCCGTCACTTTCAACACACGGTGGATCCTCGATCTGCACCATCGGCTGCGTATTGAGCCGCATAATCCGTTCGTCCATCGTCCACGGCTGCGTCAGCACGTCAGGATCTTCAACAGTGACCTGATAGTGCAGCACGTTCCCCTCGCGCCGCAGCCGCTCGATGACGCGCATCTTGTTGGTGTGGAAGTAGCCTGGCCATGCAAGCCACGTCTCGTCGTTGAAGCCGGTGACGTCGACGACGAGCGTGTCGCCTTCCCACTTGCCAACCGAATCGCCCATGTAGGTCTGATCCTTGGAGTTGATCGGGTCATGCGCGCGGTTCATGGGAATCAAACGCCACGTGTTCTTCTGGTTGTAGAGGAATACGATTTCCGTTGGCGTCGCCATGATCTTGGTCGGCGGTCCCATGCGCGGCACGCCGGCCGGGAAGCAGTGGAAGTTGGTGTCCTCGACGTTGCCGTTCACATCGAGATAGTCCACCCTGTCCCAGAATTCTGGCTTGTACGGCGGCAGGTTGTCGAGGAAGCGCTGATCGAGGCCCGAGTCGCGCTCCTGATTGACGGGACTTCCCTTCCGGTCGTTACGAAGATTGTGGTAGTTGCCTTTCGCGTCGAATCGCTGTGTCGCGTTTCCTCCGCCAAAACCACCGCCGCCCCAGCGCCCGCTGAGATCGGGATGGCCGTCCGCCATCTTCGGCGTCGGCATCGCGGCAAGCTTCGCGTCCTCGGCCGCTCGACCGCCGCCGCCGCCGTACTGCGCAGTAGGAATTGAGCTCGACACCCACGCGACCGCGGCAAAGCCCAGGGCCATCAGTCCGCAACGAAGTAAACGGCGCGTCATGCCTGTCCCCTTCAACCTGAAACCTTCTTAGTTCTGAAAACTCGTCGGGTGCCCGTTCCCCAGTCCGCCCTTTCCATCCTTGTTCAACGGGTCGGAGCCCACGGAGCCGAAGGTGAGATAGATGAACTTATCGTCTGGAGTCTTGATCGTGAAGACATAGCCGCGCGGCGATCCGTTACGTGCGAGCGCGAGGCTGGCCGTGTAGGGCTTTCCGACCTGGAAGAAATCGCGGTCGCTGAGACCGGCGGCGCGCAGCTGATTCGGTCCAGCGTGCACCAGCGTCCACGTCGTGACCTTGCCGTCCGGTTCGCTCACGTCGACCAGGAAGTTGACGTGCGGGTTCACCCAGTTCACCTTCTTGAGCACACCAGAGATCACAACGACGTTGTTCTGGTCGAACTCCGCCTGCATGGCATGGTGCGCCAACGCCACGCGCGGCGCTGCCACCGCCAGTACGCTCGCGACGGCAAGACCAGCCAAAAGCTTACGCATCATAGGAATAGACCTCCGTCAGGACTGCGGCGGCTATTCTACACGCCCGACCGCGGATTCGGATCGAGGTAGGGCAGCATCCGCCCGAAATACAAAACTGCAAACCACGAGATCAACGACACCGCACCGATCAGTCGCGCCGACAACGGCATCTCGGCGTCGGGTTCGAGGGCCATCAATCGATCGCTGTACGACGTTTCAAACAGCATCGCGTTGACGCCGGCGATCAGCAGAAAGACGACTTTCAGCCACATCGACAGATTCGTCGCGTACTGCTGCGGCTGCGAGATGAAGAAGATGAGGCCGGTGAGCAGATTTACGGCGAAGCCGACGATCGCCCATGGCATGAACCGCTTCGCCGAGCGGAGCGACACACCTTTCATGAAGCCGAGCAGACGCAGGTCGAAGAAACCGGCCGCGCCAATGAGCAGGCTCAGGCCGAGGAAATGGAGGCTCTCGCAGAGCGGCCAGAGCCACCCCACCTGATCACGAAAGATTTGTGACATCCGCATGCCGCGGATCAATTCGACGAAGGGATCGAGCGTGGGAATCGTCACAGCAAATACGCCATCAGACGGCCCGCCACGGTTGCGCCCGTCCAGAGCACTAACGAGAGAATTGCCAATGCCTTCACCTCTGCCGAAATCAAGGCAGCAGCCGGCGTAGCGTTGGTGAATACCAGCTTCCGAATCCGGACGTAGACAGCCAGTGCGAGAAAGATGAGCGACAACTTGATGAAGAAGACGGTCTGCATCGCCTTGTGTTCCGCGTCGGTTGTAAACAGGGCGATGCCGGTTGCCGCGTTCACGAGGAAGCCCGTCCACACGAGGCGCGGCGCCGCGACCAGCGCCTTGAGCGGCACGTCACCAGCGATGCCGAGGAGTCGCAGATCCAGCACGACGCAGGTCCCGACGACGATCGCCATTCCCACCGTGTGAAGGGTCAGGATGGTTGGATACGCAAGCAGCGAAGGATCGCTCGCGACCCAATGCGCGAAGGGGGTCTCCTGGAGCCACGCAAAAAAGTGCATGGGAATTCAAAATCTTACCCTGTTGGTGGTTGGTGGTTAGTGGTTGGTGATAAAAGACTCGCCGCGTGACAACCACGAGCCACCGGCCGCCAATCACCAACCGATTCCGAGAACTGACGCGCGACCAGTGGCGCGCGTTCGCCGCGACGTTTCTCGGATGGATGTTCGACGGCTTCGACTTCACGGTCCTGACATTCATCCTCATCGACATCCAGAAAACATTTGCGGTCGATGCCGTCCTCGCGGGCGCGCTCGGGACAGTGACGCTCGTCATGAGACTCGTCGGTGGCGTCGTCTCCGGCACGATGGCCGATCGCTGGGGACGCAAGCTGCCGCTGATGCTGTCGATCCTGTGGTTGTCGATCTTTGCGTTTCTCAGCGGCTTCTCGACGTCGTATCCCATGCTGTTCGCCTTGCGGGCCCTCTTCGGCATCGGGATGGGCGGCGTGTGGGCCGCGGGGATGCCGCTGACGCTCGAGCACTGGCCGGCACATCTGCGTGGGACCGCATCCGGCTTGCTGCAGGGCGGCTTCGCGTGGGGGTTCATCCTCGCAGCGTTCGCGTTCCGGTTCCTCTATCCGCTGTTCGACCCTGCGCTTGGCTGGCGCGTGATGCTCAGCATTGGCATCGTTCCGCTGGCGCTCGTGCCCTGGATTGCTGCACGCGTCCCTGAAAGTCCAGTCTGGCTGGAGCGTCGCCGCCTCGCGGCCGCCACCGGGCGCACCGAGCGTCCTCCGATCGTGCGGCTGTTTCAGACCGATCTGATCGGCACGACGCTGCAGTGTGCGGCGCTCATGACCGCGTTCATGTTTTCCTACTACGCGATCACGTTCTGGTACGCGACGCTCCTGCGATCGCGCGGCATCGAGCCTCTCGCCTATCTCGTCACGCTCAATCTCGGACAGGCACTGGGCAATCCTGTGTGGGGAGCCGTTTCCGATAGACGCTTCGGTCGTCGCGGTGCGATCACGCTGGCAGCACTGTTCGGCGTCGCTGCGGTGCCGCTCTATACGCTGACCATGACCGCCGCGGGAATGTGGCTCGGTGCCGTGGCAATGGGCATCTGTGGCATCGGCATCTGGGGGATGGCGCCCACTTACCTGACAGAGCGCTTCCCTACCATCGTTCGCGGCGTCGGTCCCGGTCTCGCCTACCACGCGGGTGCCGCCATCGGATCGATCACGCCGACGTTCATCGGCGCTCTGCAGCAACGAGGGATGCCGCTCGCCACGGCAATGGCGCTCGTCATTGCGGTTGCGGGTCTTACAGTTGCGATCGTGATCTGGTTCGGACCTGAGACACGTGGCCGTGCATTCACTCCCGACTGAACGGATGGAACGGATCGATGCGCTTGCCGGCGCGGCAGCGCTCCAGCACGACGGCCAGCCGTTTCGCTCGAGTGTCCTCGCGCTTCGCGCTCGCGATCCAGAACGTATAGAGGCGCTTCTTGCCGGGCGGTAGCGCCCGAAAGTTCGCGTAGGCCTTCGTGTCGGCCTTCAGCGCGCGCAGCGACGCTGCGTCGAGGGCGGGTTTGTCGCGCGCGGCGTGATGGCGCTTCGTCCGGTCCTCGTCACGCCGCCTGAACGCCGCCAGACCAGCCGCTTTCATACGGCGCTCCTTGATCAGCTCCAAGACGCGCTTCGTATTCGTCGCGCTCCAGAAGCTGTCCTTCTTCCGCGGCGTGAACCGCACCGTGTACACGTCCGCCGCGACGCGGTGCCTGAGGCCGTCGATCCATCCGTACGCGAGCGACACGTCGAGCGCCTCCGGAAAGCGCATGCAGCGCTTCCCCGATGCAACGGTATGGAACCCGACGAGCAGCGACGACTCCTTGCGATGGTGCTTCGCCAGCCATCGCTCGAACTCGCGCGCGGTCTTGAAGAAGGTTGGCTTCACGCGGCTATGCTAGTGGGATTCAAGGAGAACTTATGCCTCGTTCATTGAAGGGAACTCGTGTGCTCATCCTGGGAGGATCGTCGGGCATCGGATTGGCGACCGCGCGAGCGGCAGTGGCTGGCGGTGCACAGGTCACCGTCGCCTCGCGGTCCGATGACAGGGTAAACGCCGCGGTCGCCACTATCGGCGGCGGCGCGCAAGGCACGCCGCTCGACACCACCAACGACGTCGCGCTCGAAACCTTCTTTGCCAAACAGCCCGAGTGGGATCACATTGTCGTGTCGGTCGCGGCAGGTCGATCGGCCGGGCTGCACGACCTCTCGCTTCAGGATGCGTACGGCAACATGAATGCGAAGTTCTGGAGCGCCTACAAGACCGCGCGTCTGGCGCGGATTTCACCCGAAGGTTCGCTGACCCTCGTGTCCGGCTTTCTCAGCCACCGGCCGAACAAAGACGCGCTGCTGCAAGGCTGCATCAACGCGGCGCTCGAAAGCCTCGGCCGCGGGCTCGCGCTGGCGCTCGCTCCTGTCCGCGTGAATACCGTCTCGCCTGGATTGATCGATACGCCGATACGGGCGGCGATGGCGGCGGACAAGAAGAAGGCGATGCTCGATCATGCGGCGGCCACGTTGCCGGCCAGACGGGTGGGGCAGGCAGACGACGTGGCTGACGCGATCTTGATGCTGATGACGAACCCGTTTACAACGGGCAGTACGGTGTTTGTCGACGGCGGCGGAATGATCTCGTAATTCGGCGCCTTCACCCCTTCTGCTCGGAAACAGATACTGTTTGCATTTTGAATTTTGAATTTTGAATTGCCCGGCGGAGCAACAGAGGCCGCACCGCCGCCATCAACGCCAGCACGATGCCAAACGTGCAGACGATGGTTGCGCCGGTCGGCAAATCCAGTTGCACCGACAGGTACATTCCGAGCATCGAGACGACGACGCCCATGATCCACGCGATCGCGAGTCGGCGTCCAATGTGCGAGGAATACAGCATCCCGCCCACCGAGGGCACGATCAGATAACAGAAGACGAGCAGCACGCCGGCGATGGCGACCGAGCGCGTGACCACGAGACCGAATGACGCGTAAAACAGAAAATCCCAGAACCTGACTGGAACACCTCGCGCGGCCGCGGCTTTGGTGTCAATAGAGATCTCGAGGAAGCGCTTCCGGAAGAAGTAATGAAAGACGCCGATCGCGAGATAAATCGCGCCGGTCAGCAGGACCTCCGGCCACTGCACAGACAGAATGTTGCCAACAAGCATGTTCTGCAGATGCTCGGCTTCTCCAGTCGCTTTGCTGAGCGTGATGATGACCGCAGCCGAGGCGACGGCATATGAGATGCCGATGATCGCCTCCTGCGGGATGTCAGCCTCGTGCCCCTTCACCATTGCAAAGATGAACGCACCGATCAGGGTGAACCCCAGACTCATCCAGTAGATCGCGGGGTCGTGCGCGTCATAGCCCCGCCACACCGCGATCGCCGCGCCAAGCGACGCGATCTGCGCGAGCGAGAGGTCAACGAAGATGACCCCTCGTTCGACGACGTGCAATCCGAGATAGGCGTGGATGCCCGCGATAATGAGACTGGCGGCAATCGCGGGCGCCAGGAACAGAAAAATAGTCCAGTCCACGGTTGCCCTACTTCCCCGTGATCTGCTTCAACGCGCCGGCGAGCTGATTCACGTCGTACTCGAACAGCTGGATATAGTCCGTCGCCTCCTTGGCGCCACCGACCGATGGCGCCAGCACCAGCACTTTGCCGCCGACCTGATTGGCAATCGCCTGCGGCGTCTTCAGATCGAAGTACGGCTCCACGATGATCAGCTTTGCGCCCTGACTTTTCATCCCGTCGATGACCTCGATCGTGTGCTGCGGCGTCGGCGGAATACCAGGCTTCGGTTCCACATAGCCAATGACGTCCAGCCCCCATCGTTCCATGAAGTTGGGCCATGAACGATGAAACGTCACGATCTTGGTCCCTTTGTATGGCGCCAGGATCGCATCCCACCGTTTCTCGCCCGCGGCGAGGCGGCTGTCGAAATCGCTGTAGCGTTGCGCGAAATAGGACGCGTTGGTCGGCGAGAGCTGGCTCAATTTGTCACGAATCGCCTGCGCGATGCGCCGGCCGTTGCCCGGCTCGAGCCAGTAGTGCGGATTGCCGAGTGGATGCACATCGCCCATCGCTCGCGTGATTTGGCCCGTCGGGATCTCGAGAATCTTCACGTTCAACGAGGCATCCAGATACCCGTTGCCGCCTGTTTGAATCTTGCTGTTCCGGCTGCTCGTCAACAACGGCGGAAGCCATCCGATCTCGAGCTCGCGTCCAACGACGATCAACATGTCGGCCTTGCTCACCGCGAGGATGAAGCTTGGCTTCGGATCGACAAAGTGCGGATCCTGATATCCTCGCGCCAGGGCGGTCACCGACACCCTGTCGCCGCCAACCTCCCGGGCGAGCGATCCGAGGTCCTCGGTTGTCGAGACAACGTTCAATTTGCCCTGCGCGAATGCCCCACCGGGCAGCGCGAGCACGAACACAAGAAGCAATCTCAGACTTCGCATACTCATTTCCTAGAAGGGGTGCGCGCCATGCGCGCCGATTGAGAATTGGAACTGAAACAGGAACTCGTTGGCCGTGGAGGCGTCGCCGTAGTTTGTGCGGCGATACTGCCCGCGGACCTGGCTGAACTCGCTGGGCCAGTAGGTCAACACCGCCGAGCCACCCTTATCGAGGATTGACGAATCTTCAGCGCGATCTGAGTGGTCGAAGCGGCCACCCACGAACCAGCGCCGCGCGAACTGGTAGTCACCCGACAGGTAGTACCCCATGCTGTCCTGACGGCCGCCGAACTGTTGTCTGTTGCTCCAGATGACTTCGCTGCGTCCCACGAACTGGTGATAGATCGCTCGCGTCAGCGGACGCCAGCGCAGCGTCGCGTCAACACCGAACAACTTCGTCGTGAAGCGGCCGATGTCAACGCCATTGACGTCACCGGCCGGATTGTGGCCGTACGCATACGAGGTGCCGAGGTCGATGTTTGTCGATTCGCTGATGTCGTGATAGCCGCGCAGGTGCGTAACGTAGGTGATGAAGCCGCGTTGGCTCGACCTGAACAGCCCCTCGCCGGAATCGCCGCGGTACACTTCGCCGGTCGCTTCCAGAAAGAGCGGACCTGCCGGCAGCAGCCGCGCCACTGAGATACCCGCATCGTCGATGCCGTCCTCACCACCCACGAGATTGCGTGTGACGATCGGACGATCTGTCCACGGCAGCACATGATTGTGCAGCGTATTCACCTTGCCGAACGTCGCGCGCATCTTGCCGACCTTCGCCAGGAATTTGCCGGGCAGCGACGTGAACGTCATAAAGCCTTCCTCGAGGTCCACGCCCTCTTCACCGAATGACACGAAGAAGTCGGCGCGCGCATACGGATCGACGATCGCCTGAAACGACGCCTCGGATTCGTGCATCGCCAGCGCAGGCTGCGGGTCAACTGTGTTGCGACCCGCGGCGCCGAGGAAATCGCCGATGACCGCCGCGTCGGGGTTGAAGATCTTCGATCCGAGAGAGGCGACGCCGTAGATGGGTAGGGCTCCCGTCGGACCACCAGCTCCCGCGGCTCCCGGCGGCACTTCGACCGTCGACTGCGGAGGCGGGGCGGGCGCAGCGGGCGGTGCCGGTTGCCCCGGCGGCCGCGCCCGTCCGCCCTGCAACGCAGCAAACTTCCGCCCCGGTGCCGCGAGACCGTCGTTTCACCCTCCCCCCTCTTTATCCAA
>JACXTT010001054.1_pt1 | contig 47021 bp, 52 predicted proteins | sample 9270951 | NCBI WGS metagenome assembly JACXTT01 (sample SAMN15532306, study PRJNA645909) | rock metagenome | isolation source: weathered quartz diorite | place: Puerto Rico | collected 2017-06-21 | reverse complement strand
CAGGTGGTGTGCAAGCCGGGTTCGATCACACCGCACACGAAGTTCAAGGCGGAAGCGTACGTATTGACGAAGGAAGAGGGCGGGCGGCACACGCCGTTTTTCTCCGGCTACCGGCCGCAATTTTATTTTCGCACCACGGACGTTACCGGAGATATGAAGCTCCCGGCGGGCGTGGAGATGGTGATGCCGGGCGACAACGTGAGCTGTGAAGTGACGCTGATCACTCCCGTAGCGTTGGAAAAGGGGTTGCGCTTCGCGATTCGTGAAGGCGGCCACACCGTCGGCGCGGGCGCGGTGACAGAGGTTCTTGAGTAATTATGAGACAAGGCGACAAAATCCGCATTCGTTTGAAGGCCTACGACCACAGAATTCTGGACCAGTCCACGCGGGAAATCGTGGAGACGGCCAAGCGTACTGGCGCGGACGTTGCCGGGCCGATTCCTTTGCCGACCACCATCAATCGCTGGACGGTGTTGCGTTCGCCGCACGTGGACAAAAAATCGCGCGAGCAGTTCGAGATGCGCACACACAAAAGGCTGATCGATATTCTTGAGCCTACTCCGGACACGGTGGACGCACTGATGAAGCTCGATCTCCCGCCGGGCGTGGATGTCGAGATCAAAGCCTTCGGACACGCGGCAAAGTAATGGTATAGCCGGGCCTCCGCCCGGCATCTTGGCAGGACGCAGCCAATACCCTTCGAGGCAAGCTGCAAAGAGAGACGAGAGCATGGCGGTCAACGGGATTATCGGAATCAAGCTGGGGATGACGCAAATCTTCCAGCCCGACGGAACGCTCGTCGGGTGCACGGTTCTCCAGGCCGGTCCTTGTGTGGTGGTGCAGCGCCGCACGAAGGACAAAGACGGCTACGAGGCCGCGCAACTCGGTCTCGTTGAATTCGTCAAGCCGCAGCGCGTGAATAAGGCCATGACCGGGCACTTCAAGAAAGCCGGCGTCGCGCCCATGAAGGTATTACAGGAAGTGCGCATCGAAGAGTCCAAGGACGAAACGAAAGTCGGCGACCGCGTGCTGGTTGAGAATTTCAAGCCTGGCGAACTTGTGGATGTAAGTGGCGTGAGCAAGGGCAAGGGTTTCGCAGGCGGTGTGAAGCGCTGGCACTACGCCGGCGGGGACGCGACGCACGGCTCGATGTTTCACCGCGCTCCGGGCGGCATCGGCGGGAGTTCGTTCCCGTCGCGCGTGTGGAAGAACCAGCATTTTCCGGGACACATGGGCAACGCCAAGGTCACGGCAAAGAATTTGAAGGTTGTGAAAGTGGACGCGGATGAAAACCTGCTGCTCGTGCGGGGATCCGTGCCTGGTCCGAGCGGGCAATATATTTTTATCCGCAAGACGAAGTCGGCCAAGTGATTTACGCTGCTTCGCATCACGCGAGGCAGAAGAGTTTGGCGCAACGGCAGTTTGCTGCGCTGAGTGTAGAGAAGGAAACGAACTCATGCCGGTCGTCGATGTAGTGAATATGGATGGCAAAAAGGTTGGCCAGGTGGACCTGGCCGATGCCGTGTTTGGCGCGAAGGTGAATCCGCACCTTCTTCACGAGGCTTCGCGGTGGTATCTCCGCGGCCTCCGTGCGGGCACCCATAAGACCAAAGACAAGAGCGAAGTTAGCGGCGCGGGTCGCAAGCTTTGGAAGCAGAAGGGCACGGGCCGCGCCCGCATCGGTTCGATTCGTTCGCCTCTCTGGCGCCATGGCGGAACGGTTCATGGACCCGAGCCGCGCGACTACTGGTACGCGCTGCCAAAAAAGATGCTGCTTGGCGCGCTCCGCTCGGCGTTATCGGCAAAATTGGCCGAACAGAAGCTGACCGTCGTGGATGCCTGGAAGCTCGAGACGCACAAGACCAAGGCGTTGCGCTTGGCGCTCGACAAGCTGAGCGCGGAGAAGTCTGCGCTTCTCGTTTCCCACGGCGAAAACCGCAACCTGGAGCTTGCAAGCCGCAACCTGGACGGCGTGAAACTGGCCGCGCCTAACGTCTTGCAGCCTTACGATGTGCTCAAGCACGACTTGCTGGTGCTTTCGAAAGACGCTGTGGCGCGGTTGGGCCACTCGCTCGATCCGGAAAAAACTCCGATTGAGGCCCCCCACGTGGAGACCATTGCGCCCGCACCCCCGGCGAAGAAGGCAACGACACCGAAGGCAGCGGCCAAATCCGCGAAGAAAGCAAAGCCGGCGGCAAAAAAAGCGGCCAAGCCCGCCAAGAAAAAGGGGAAGGAATAAGCGATGTCAGCGCCGCTCTATCAGATTATTCGCCGGCCGATCATCACCGAAAAAGGCCTGGGTGTAAAAGAGACGCAGCATACCGTGGTCTTTGAAGTGGCCGCCGGTGCGACGAAGACCCAAATCAAGGAAGCCGTTCAGCAGATTTTCAAGGTCAAAGTCACCGGCGTTCGCACTGCCAATTTTGTGGGAAAGATGCGTCGCCGCGGACAGAGTGTGGGCTATCGCCGGGACTGGAAGAAGGCTTACGTCAAGCTTGCCGAAGGCGAGAAGATGATCGAGTACGCGGAGAATTTGTAGCACCGTGAAATTCCCGAGGGTGATTTCGGCGTACCCGGGATCAAGCAGCAAGCAAGTAGCATCGAGAAGGTAAGAGGCAGCGATGGGACTCAAGAGCTTTAATCCGTACACAGCGTCGCGGCGGTTCATCACCGTCGTCGACAAAACTCATATCACGAAGCAGGAGCCGGAGAAGTCCCTGCTCGAACCGAAAAAGCGCTCGGGCGGCCGGAACAACCACGGCGAGATCGTGATCTGGCACCGCGGCGGAGGCCACAAGAAGCAGTATCGCAAGGTGGACTTCCGGCGCGACAAAGTGGGCGTGCCCGCGAAGGTCGCCGCCATCGAGTACGATCCGAATCGCAGCTCGAACATCGCTCTGCTGCATTATGCCGATGGCGAAAAGCGCTACATCTTGCATCCCGTGGGGCTGGAGGTCGGCGCCACGGTTTCCACTGGTGAGAGTGCGGACATTCTTCCCGGAAACGCGCTGAAGATCCGGAACATTCCGCCGGGCACCATGGTACACAACCTTGAGTTATACCCCGGACGCGGCGGGCAGGCAGTGCGTTCCGCGGGGGGCGCGGCGCAGTTGCTTAGTAAAGAGGGCGACCTCGCGCTGGTCAAGATGCCTTCCGGCGAAGTTCGTAAGTTTTCGATCGATTGCATGGCGACGGTCGGCCAGGTAGGCAACCTCGACCATGAGAACGAGACCTACGGCAAGGCCGGCCGCACTCGTTGGCGCGGCCGCAAGCCCACTGTCCGCGGCGTGGCTATGAACCCGGTGGATCACCCGCACGGTGGCGGTGAAGGCAAGGTCAAGGGCAATCACCCGCAAACGCCGTGGGCCTTCCCGACTCTTGGGAAGAAGACGCGGAATAACAAGCGCACGGACCGACAAATCGTGCAACGCCGCAAATAGTTTGGACAGTTCTTAAGAAGTGGTGAGGGGAAAGGTAGTACCAGACGAGACCAGGCCAGAAATCGGGCTGCGAACGTAAGGCGGCCCGGTGAGAGCACAAGCAATGAGAGCGACAAGAACAACACGAGCAGGGCGGACCGCGAGCCGGAGAAGGTCCCGGCGCATCAAGCGTTCGCCCTCTAAACGCGCAACCGTAAAGAGCAGCAAGCCGGCCCGGCCGGCAATCAAGAAAGTAGTGGCCGTTCCACTCGAGCCGGTGCTGTACAAGCTTTGCAAACCCGGATGGTCGGTCATTGTGGAGCGTACACCGAACGCCCAGGGCACGCGGTTTGTTTGCCCGTTCTGCCCGAAGTCGCACCGCGTACCCGGTCCGGTTCGGGGATTCAAAAAAATGCGGCACGCGCAATGGGGCCGGCTGCGGCGAGTGGAGGAATAGGGAATCGATGGCACGCTCACTGAAAAAAGGGCCGTTTGTGGACGGTCAGCTGCGCGAAAAGGTCGAAGGACTGAACACGCGCAACGAAAAGAAAGTCGTGAAGACCTGGTCGCGGCGCTCCACCATTGTGCCGGAGATGATTGGCCACACCATTGCGGTGCACAACGGGAAGAAATTTATTCCTGTGTACGTGACCGAGCAGATGATCGGACACAAGCTGGGTGAGTTTTCTCCGACGCGCTCCTTCAAGGGCCACGCCGTCAAGGCGGCGCTCGAAAAGGCCGCGGCGGTGGCTCCAACAGGAGGCGGCGCGGCACCAGCGGCGGCAGCGGCACCCGCGGCGCCGAAGGCATAAACCCATGGCTGACGCGCAGACAAACCTAGGATCAATCGAAGCCCACGCCCTCGCGCGGCACGTGCGTATGTCGCCCCAAAAGGCGCGGCTGGTAATGGACCTGATTCGCGGGCAGAAAGCCCAGGACGCGCTGCAGACGCTCCGGTATACGCCGAAGCGCGCGGCTAAACACATCGAGAAAGTGTTGCGCAGCGCCATCGCCAACGCCGAACGCAAGGCGGAAGACGCCGGCGCGCCGCTGGACGTCGATGAATTGTTCGTTTCGCAGTGTTTCGTGAACGAAGGTGCGCGATGGAAGCGGCTGCGTCCCGCTCCCATGGGCCGGGCGTTCCGCTACCAGAAGCGCACCGCGCATCTGTGGGTAGGTGTCGCCGAACATCATGTCGCGGCCGCGGAGCGCGTCGCCAGCATCGCGGCGGAAGCGGAAGCACAGAAAGGCGTGCGTGGCACGGCGCGCCGCGTTCGCAAGGCATTGACGGGGAAGCAAGCACGCCCGAAAAAGGGCAAGAAGTAAGGCCGGCCGCTTAGGGCCGCTCCGGAAAGAGGACCAGAGTGGGACAGAAGACGCACCCGTATGGATTCCGCCTCGGCTACAACAAGCCGTGGAAGTCGCGTTGGTACGCTGATCGCGATTACGCTGAGCTCCTTCACGAGGACGTGAAGCTGCGGCGCGAGTTGAAGGAGCGCCTCAAGAGCGCGGGCATTAGCTCGATTGATATCGAGCGCGCGGCCAACAAACTTGTCGTGCGCATCTATACGGCGCGGCCGGGAATCATCATCGGGCGCAAAGGCGCGGAAATCGACAAGCTCAAGCAGGAAGTGCAAAAGCGTACCAAGCGCGAAGTGCACATTGATATTCAGGAAGTGCATCGGCCCGAGCTGGACGCGCAGCTCGTTGCCGAATCGATCGCGCTCCAGCTCGAAAAGCGCGTGGCCTTCCGCCGCGCCATGCGCAAAGCAGTGGACTCCGCGTTGCGCTTTGGTTGCAAGGGAATCAAGGTTCGTGTGGCCGGGCGTCTGAACGGCGCGGAAATCGCGCGCAAGGAATGGTACTTGCAGGGTCGGCTGCCGTTGCAAACGCTTCGCGCGGACATCGACTTTGGTTTCGCGCAGGCCTACACCACCTACGGCGTGATCGGCGTGAAGTGCTGGGTGTATCAGGGCGAGAACATTCCGCACCGCAAGCAACAGAAGGACCGAGAAGCAGTGGCAGCAGCCTAGCGCTGGCGGGTAGTGCCACGGAGATTGAGGAAGCGAGCAAATAACCATGTTAATGCCGAAAAAGGTCAAGTACAGAAAGCAGATGCGCGGGCGGCGAAATGGCAAAGCCTGGCGCGGCGGTGAGCTGTCGTTCGGCGAATATGGCCTGAAGGCTATGGAAGCCGCTTGGATCACCGACCGACAGATCGAAGCTTCGCGCGTGGCCATCACTCGTTTCATCAAGCGTGGCGGAAAATTGTGGATCCGCATTTTCCCGGACAAGCCTTTTACCAAGAAGCCCGCGGAAACTCGCATGGGCAAGGGAAAAGGCGCTCCGGAGAAATGGGTAGCGGTGGTGAAGCCGGGCCGTATCATGTTCGAGATGGCGGGCATCGACGAAGCCACTGCTAAGGAAGCCTTGGGGCTGGCGTCGCACAAGTTGCCGATTCCCACGAAGTTTGTTTCACGCGCGGGAGGAATTTAACCATGCCGCGGCGCATAGAAAAATTTCGCGAAGATGGCGTCATCGAATTGCAGGCCCGTCAGAAGGATTTGACCGAGCAGATTTTCCGGCTGCGATTTCAACTCTCCACCGGACAGGCCGAAGCGCTCAAGCGCCTTCGCGAAGCGAAAAAAGATCTGGCGCGGGTGAAAACATTGTTGCGCGCTCAGGAGTTGCCGGCCGCTTCGCGGCCGCAAGTTGCGAGGAAGGCGTAATGACCACGGAAACGCAAACCAGCGCCACGGATTCTCGGCACCAGCGGCAGGTACTCACTGGAATCGTGACCAGCGCGAAGATGGAAAAAACTATTGTGGTGGAAGTGCAGCGGCTGGTGAAGCACCCCAAGTATCACCGCGTGGTGCGCATCTCCAAGAAATTCTATGCCCACGACGAACAGCGTCAGGCAAAGACCGGCGACACGGTTCGGATTGTGGCCTCGCGGCCGCTCTCCAGGCTCAAGCGCTGGCGCCTTAAGGAAGTGCTGACGCGGAACGCGTCGGCGCAATAAACAGGACACAGGGGAGCAGACCAATGATTCAAATGCGAACCTGGCTGACGGTGGCCGACAATTCCGGCGCGCGCAAGCTAATGTGCATCATGCCCGTGGGCGGCGACGCGGGACTCCAGGCCGGCCTGGGCGATGTCATCACGGCTTCGGTAAAGGAAGCTACACCCGAAAGCCAGGTCAAACAGGGCACGGTCGTAAAGGCGGTTGTGGTAAGGATGCGTAAAGAGCGGCGACGGAAGGATGGCACGTACATCCGTTTCGATGATAATGCCGCGGTGCTGATTAACGATGCAGGTGAGCCGGTCGGAACCCGCGTGTTCGGTCCGGTGGCGCGTGAGCTGCGCGAAAAGAAATTCACCAAGATCGTTTCGCTTGCTCCGGAGGTTTGGTAGGCCATGACTCTGAGACACGAACGAGCCGAGCGCAGCACCATTCAGATTCGCAAGGGCGACAATGTGAAAGTAATTGCCGGCCGCGATGCGGGAAAGACGGGACGCGTGCTGACTATCAACGCCAAGAAAAACACCGTGACCGTTGAGCACGCCAACATCATCAAGCGGCACACCCGGCCGAATCCCTCGAAAAACGTCAAGGGCGGCATTGTCGAGAAGGAAGCCGGGATGAACGTTTCGAACGTGATGATTATCTGTCCGAACTGCGGAAAGCATACGCGGATTGGCCACGTCGTGCTCCCCGATGGTACCAAGGCACGCAGTTGTAAGCGCTGTGGCACGACGCTGGACAAGTAGTTACCACGAGGCGGAAGAGGGCGATGAAGAGTCGATTGCAGGAAAAATACAGGAACGAAACGGTGCCGGCGCTGATGGGCCGCTTCGGCAAGAAAAACAGGATGGCCGTGCCGCGGCTCCAGAAAATCACCGTGAATATCGGATTTGGCGAAGCAAGCCAGAACGTGAAGCTGCTGGACACTGCGGCGCAGGAGCTGGGGCAGATCACCGGGCAGAAAGCCATAATCACGCGGGCCAAGAAGTCCATCGCGAATTTCAAGATCCGCAAGGGCATGCCCATCGGCTGCGCGGTTACCCTGCGCGGCGACCGCATGTACGAGTTTCTCGACCGGCTTTGCAACGTGGTGCTTCCCCGCGTGCGCGACTTTCGCGGTCTGCCCTCGAACGCCTTCGATGGCCGCGGCAATTACACGCTGGGCTTGAAAGACCAGCTCGTTTTTCCGGAAATTGATTACACGCGTGTGGACAAGATCAAGGGCATGAACGTCACCTTGACCACCAGCGCGAGAAATGACGAAGAGGGACGCGAGCTGTTGAAAGGGCTCGGTGTTCCACTGCGAGTTCCGGGAGGAGCGCAATAGATGGCACGCACGGCAAAAATCGCCAAGACTTTGAAGAAGCCCAAGTTCAAGGTGCGCGTGCGCAACCGTTGCCGCGTTTGCGGCCGCGCTCGCGGCTATATACGCAAGTTTCAGATGTGTCGAATTTGTTTTCGCGGTATGGCGCTTAAGGGAGAAATTCCCGGCGTCGTGAAAGCTAGCTGGTAGGAGTCAATAGGAAAATTATGCAGACGGATCCCATTGCCGATTTTCTGACGCGCCTGCGCAATGCCGCGGCCGCCAAGCACCAGCGCGTGGACGTGCCGGTCTCCAAATTAAAAACGGAGATTGCCCGCATCCTCAAGGAAGAGGGCTACATCTCGACCTACAAGCTGGTGGATGAAAACAAAACGCGCAAGCAGTTGCGCGTTTTCCTGAAGTATACGCCGGACCGCCGCAGCGTCATCACCGGCATCAAGCGCATTTCGCGCCCCGGGGCCCGCCGCTACCTCGGATCGCTCGATATTCGGCCGGTCGTTGGCGGGCTGGGCATCAGCATCTTGACCACTCCGAAAGGTCTGATGAGCGGGCGCGCGGCGCGCAAGGCCAACGTGGGCGGTGAGCTCCTTTGCGAAGTTTGGTAAAGTTTTGACTTTGTAGGGGTGCGGCATGCTGCGCCCCAGCTAAGCAAGCTTTTAATAAGGAAGAATAGATGTCACGCATCGGACGAAAACCAATTCCAGTGCCATCCGGCGTCAAAGTCGCTTTGCAGGATGGCAAGATCGACGTGCAAGGGCCGAAGGGAAAACTCTCCTTCGCTCTTCCGCAGGGCATCACGTTTGAACAAAAAGACAACGTGCTGACCGCCATCCGCGCGACGGAAGATCATCGCGCGTTGCACGGCCTGGCCCGCGCGCTGGTCGCAAACGCCGTGCATGGCGTCACCCACGGTTTTAAGAAAGAGCTCGACATCGTGGGCGTCGGTTACCGCGCGGAGCTGAAGGGCAAAGCGGTTTCCTTCGCGCTCGGCAAGTCTCATCCCATCGAGTTTCCGGTTCCGGAAGGAATTCAGATTCAGGTGGACAAGCAAACTCACCTCATCGTCAGCGGCGCGGACAAAGGCAAAGTCGGCCAGGTTTGCGCGGATCTTCGCGCGTTGCGTCCGCCGGATCCGTACAAACAGAAAGGCATTCGCATTACCGGTGAACGCTTGAAGAAGAAGGCCGGCAAGGCGGGAGCCAAGGCCGGCGCCGCGTAGGCCGGTGCAAGGAGAAACGAAAGTGGCAACGCCAAGAGGCAGGAAATTATCGAAGAATCTGCACCGCCTTCGCGTTCATGAGCGCGTGCGGCAGCGCGTGGAAGGCTCGACGGAGCGCCCGCGCCTGTGCGTTTACCGTTCGCTGGGGCACATTTATGCCCAGCTGATTGATGACCGCACGGGAAAGACCTTGGTTTCGGCGAGTTCCGTGGACAAGGAAACGAAGAAGAATATGAAGGGCGGGGGAAATATCGCGGCGGCCAAGGTCATCGGCAAAGCGGTCGCCGAGCGTGCCAAGGCTGCGGGAGTCGTGAAGGTGGTGTTCGACCGCGGCGGGTACAAGTATCACGGCCGCGTCAAGGCGCTCGCAGATGCGGCGCGGGAAGCGGGGTTACAGTTCTAGCCTATGTCGAAGCAAATATTGCGGGATAGTTTGGCGGTGCGGCGTCTGCTCGAAGTCAATCCGTCGGATTTGAAAGACGACGTCATCGCCATCAACCGCGTGACCAAGGTCGTCAAGGGCGGCAAAAATCTGAGTTTCTCCGCGCTGGTCGTTGTCGGGGACAATCACGGACACGCGGGTTTCGGCATGGGTAAAGCGCGTGAAGTGCCCATGGCCATCAAGAAAGGCATCGAGCAGGCCAAAAAGAACTTGATCAAACTGAACTTGAAGGGTAGTTCGATTCCGCATCAGGTCATCGGACGTTACGGTTCCGCGCAAGTCCTGCTCAAGCCGGCTTCCGAAGGCACCGGGGTGATTGCGGGCGGCCCGGTACGCAAAGTGATGCAGGTCGCGGGAATTCACAATGTGCTGACGAAATCCATCGGCACGTCGAATCCCCACAACGTGGTGAAGGCCACGTTCGCCGCGCTCCTCGGTTTGAAGGACGTCGCGCAAGTGGCGGAGTCCCGTTCGAAAACGGTGGATGAGATTCACGGCAGGCAGCAAAAAGCTGTGGGTGAGAGCGACTAATGGCAGGCCATACCAAAGCCGCCAAAAGCGGCGGCAAAGTAAAAGTCAAGTGGGTGGTCAGCTTTATCAGCTGCACCGACGATATGCGGCAAACCATTCGCGGCCTCGGGCTGCGCAGGCTGCATCAGGTGGTTGAGCGCGAGGACACGCCCTCTGTGCGCGGCATGATCCACAAAGTGCGCCACCTCGTGGAAGTGGTGGAGTAGAGCGATGCCAAGAAAAATTTCTGATGGCCGCAAGGCAGCCAAGTCCGAAAGCAAGCGCCCGTCGGTTGGCCTCGAGAATTTGCGGCCTCCCCGCGGTTCGCGGAAGCGCAAAGTGCGTGTCGGCCGCGGCATGGGTTCGAAGCTTGGCAAGACCGCAGGTTCCGGCAACAAGGGACAAAAGTCCCGCCGGGGCTATTCGCGCCGGCGCGGGTTTGAAGGCGGTCAGATGCCGCTGCATCGCCGCATGCCCAAGCGCGGGTTTCACAATCCTTTTGGCGTGACCTATTCGGTCGTGAATCTGGAAGAGCTGAACGTATTCCCGGCGGGCGAGACGGTGACTCCCGATCTGCTGCGCGCTCACGGTTTTGTGCGCCGCGCGACTGACCCGATCAAGATTCTTGGTGACGGCGAGCTGAAGAACAAGTTGGCGGTGCATGCCCACGCTTTCAGCGCGTCGGCCAAGGAAAAGATTGCCGAGGCAGGCGGCACCTTTGAAGTTGTGGCGTAAAGGAAAAACAAAGAACGCGAAAAGGCTCCCGGCAAGGGGCGTTTTTCGCGATCGGGTATAAACATGCAACGTTTCCTCCAGGCATTTGCGAATCTCTTCCGCATCGAGGATCTGCGGAAGCGGCTGTTCTTTACGCTGGCGTTGCTGGCGGTCTACCGCATTGGCGCGCACATTCCTACGCCCGGAATCAACACCACGGTTCTCGAAACCCTGTTCCAGCAGGGACAGAATTCCGTCCTGGGTATATTTGACTTATTCAGCGGCGGCAACTTCCGCCGTCTGACGATTTTTGCCCTCGGTATCATGCCGTATATTACTTCATCCATTATCCTACAATTGATGACGGTAGTGTTTCCGTACCTCGAGCGCTTGCAGAAAGAGGGCGAACTCGGCCGGCGCAAAATTACTCAGTATACCCGGTATCTGACCATCGCTTTGAGCATCGTGCAGTCGTTCACCATCGCTTCCGCGCTCCAGTCGCAGACCTTTAGCGGACAGTCCCTGGTCTACCACCCGGGATTCGGGTTTATTCTGATGACCATTCTCACGCTCACCACCGGCTCGGCTTTCATCATGTGGCTGGGTGAGCAAATCAGCGAGCGCGGCATCGGCAATGGTATGTCGCTGATCATTTTCGTCGGCATCGTTGTGGGGTTGCCGCGCGCAATCGTGGACTTGTATCAGAAAGCCAGCACCCGGGCCTGGGGGCCGTTTACCCCCATCGCCCTGATTCTCTTGATCGCCCTGATGATCGCGGTGGTAGCCTTCATCGTCTTCGTCGAGGGCGCACAGCGCCGCATCCCGGTGCAGTATGCCAAGCGCGTCGTGGGACGCCGCGTCATGGGCGGGCAATCTTCCTACCTGCCGTTGCGCGTCAACTCCGGGGGCGTGATTCCCCCGATTTTTGCGAGCTCTCTGCTGGCGTTTCCGCCGACTATTGCCCTGGCCCTCGGTACGCGCTACAAATTCATCAGCGACTTTGCGAATTATCTCCGGTGGGGCGAACCGCTATATACCCTGATCTACGTCACGCTGATTTTGCTGTTCGCGTTTTTCTATATCGGTATCGTGTTCAACCCGACCGAGCTCGCGGACAATATGCGCAAGAACGGCGGGTTCATTCCCGGTATCCGGCCGGGCCGCACCACCTCGGAGCACGTGAGCAAAATTTTGAAGCGGCTCACCTTTATCGGCGCCGTCTATCTCGCGCTGGTTTGCTTGCTCCCGGAATGGATGATCGCGGGCATTCACCTCGACCATCTCTGGGGTGCTGTTGGCTCCTGGTTTGACCGGCACTTCCCGGTTTGGTTTCTGAAGGGTCTCCAGGTGCAGTTTTATTTTGGAGGCACGTCGCTCCTCATCGTCGTCGGTGTGGCGATGGATTTCGTGCAGCAGCTCGAAGCCCAGCTCGTCATGCGCAACTACGAAGGGTTTGCAAAAAAGGGCCGGTTCCGCGGCCGGCGGTGATGGAGACAAAGGTATTGGCGCCGGGGTCGCAGCCTTCGGCGAAACTCAACCGCGCGGTGATTTTTCTCGGGCCTCCGGGAGCAGGAAAGGGCACCCAGGCGAAAGAGCTGGCCACGCGCTACGGCGTGCCGCATCTTTCGACCGGCGACATGTTGCGCGAGAATGTCGCCAAGGGCACGCCGCTCGGGGCCAAGGCCAAGCCGGTGATGGCACGCGGTGAACTGGTGCCTGACTCGCTTGTGCTGAAAATGATCGCCGAGCGCATCGAGCGGCCTGATTGTTCGCACGGTTTTGTGTTCGACGGTTTTCCGCGCACCGTGGCGCAGGCTCAGTACCTGGGCGTCTTGTTGAAGCAGCATGGGTACGCGCAGCCGTTGGTCATTCACTTCGTGATTGACCGGGGCCTGCTGATGCGGCGGATCACTGGGCGGCGCATGTGCAAGGTCGGCGGCGAGATTTATAATTTGTTCGAGCGCCCCCCGAAAGTGCCGGGGAAGTGCGACAACGACAGTGGGGAGCTCGAGCAGCGGCCGGACGATCGCGAAGAAGTTGTTGGCCCGCGGCTCCAGGCCTACGAGAAGCAGACCGCGCCGCTCGTAGCGTACTATCGGCGCCTCGGACGGCTCCACGATGTGGATGCCTCGAAAGGCGTGGCCGAGGTGGCCAAGCAGGTTCTCGAGGTCGTGCAAGGAGCGCGGTGAGTTGACCCTGCCCTGGTCAGGGTCACAGTAAAGAAGATGGCGATTCATCTGCGCAGCACCGAAGAGCTCGACAAGATGCATCGCGCGGGATTGGTCGTCCATGATGTGCTGACGGCGCTCCGTGCGGCCGTCAGGCCCGGTATGACCACGATGGACCTCGAAAAGATTGCCGAGGAGAAAATCGCGGGCAAACCCGGCAAGGCGGCGTTCAAGGGATATCGCGGTTATCCTTGCTCGCTCTGTACGTCGGTGAACAGCGAGATTGTTCACGGAATTCCGTCGCCGAAGCGTAAACTGAGAGAAGGCGACATCGTCTCGATTGACTTCGGGATGGAAATGGATGGGTATTACGCTGACTCGGCGGTAACTGTGCCGGTCGGGCAGATTCGCCCGGAGTTGCGGAAGCTGCTCGATGTGACGCGCGAATCGCTAGATCGGGCGATTGACAAGATGCGCGCGGGGAATCGGCTGGGCGACGTAGGCCACGCGGTGCAGAGCTGGGTCGAGCAGAACGGTTATTCGGTGGTGCGCGAGTTCGTCGGGCATGGCATAGGCACGAAGATGCACGATGAACCAAACTTGCCGAATTATGGCGAAGAAGGGCGCGGCGCGCGGTTGCAGGAAGGCATGGTCATTGCCGTCGAGCCGATGGTTAACGCGGGTGGCCCTGAAGTGCGCATGCGGGATGAATGGGTGGCGGAAACCGCCGATGGCAGCCCCTCAGCGCATTTCGAGCACACTGTCGCCGTGACCGCCAACGGGCCCTGGATTTTGACCCGGCCCAAAAGCGAGACCGGGTCCTCGTGGTGAAAGCGGTAAACGTGGTAACGGAGGTGGTCGTGGATACAGGAGTATATGGCGAATAGGCCTGAGGTGGAAAAGAAGAAAGGCGACTCTGGGAATACCAAAGAGGACGCCATTGAAGTAATGGCCACGGTGATCGAACCGTTGCCGAATGCGATGTTCCGCGTGGCGCTCGAGAACAAGCACCAGGTTCTAGCGCATGTATCCGGCAAGATGCGCAAGAACTTTATCCGGATTCTTGCGGGAGATAAAGTCGCAGTGGAGCTTTCGCCGTATGACCTCACCCGCGGCCGCATTGTGTATCGATATAAGTGAGTATTGTAGTGACGGGTCTTCAGACCCGTTGCTTTGGAGCAAAGTTCAATGAAAGTACGGGCAAGCGTCAAAAAAATTTGCGACAAGTGTAAGGTGATTCACCGGCGCGGAGTGGTACGTGTGATCTGCTCCAATCCCAAGCACAAACAGCGTCAGGGGTAAGGTACCTCGTTAGGAGAATGGCATGGCACGCATTGCAGGTGTAGATCTTCCGCCGCAGAAGCGCTTATGGATCGGGCTCACGTCCATCTACGGCATCGGGCGGGAGCGCGCGAAATCGCTTGCGGGAAAAGCGAACGTGGATCACACGAAGAAAATCCGCGACCTGACGGAAGAGGAAGTGAACCGCATCCGCCAGGAAATTGAAAAAGAGGGCCGCGTGGAAGGCGATCTCCGCAAGGAGATTCAGATGAACATCCGCCGGCTGATCGAAATTCAGGCCTATCGCGGGATCCGTCATCGCCGGAACCTTCCCGTGCGCGGCCAGCGGACGCACACCAACGCGCGCACCCGCAAGGGTCCGCGGCGCGGAGCGGTCGCCGCCAAGAAGAAGATCGTCGGCAAGAAGGGTTAATTTCGTCCGTGGCGCGTTTCGGCGCCGTTTGGAGTGCGGCAGCCCCGTTGCCGCTTTGGGGTCAACAGAGTTTTCGAAAAGTCTAAGGATGGAGTGAAACGTGGCAAAAGAACCAAAAGCTGCAGGAACCGCACCGGATACCGGAGCGCCGGCAAAACCCGCGGCGGCAGCGAAGCGCAAAAAAGAATTTAAAAAGAAGCGGGAACGCCGCACCATTCCCCACGGAATTGTGCACGTCGCCGCCACCTTTAACAACACGCAGATCACCATCACCGATCCGGATGGCCGCGTGGTGTGCTGGTCCTCCGCCGGAGCGATCGGCTTCAAGGGCTCGCGCAAAGGCACGCCGTATGCCGCACAGCAGGCTTCGCTTTCAACTGCCGGCATCGCGCGCGACCAGTACGGGATGAAGAGCGTCGAAGTGAAGGTAAAGGGCCCGGGTTCGGGACGCGAGTCCGCCGTACGCGCGCTGGCCGCCGCCGGGCTGCACATCGTAGTCATCCGCGACGTGACGCCCATTCCGCACAACGGATGCCGGCCGCCAAAGCGTCGCCGCGTATGACGCGCTGCACAGTTTTCGAGAGTTCTAGGAAGGGAGAATAGAAGTTGGCTAGACACCGAGATGCAGTCTGCCGCCTGTGCCGCCGGGAAGGGCAGAAGCTGTTCTTAAAAGGGTTGCGGTGCTTTACCGAAAAGTGCGCCATCGAGAAGCGCAATTTCGTTCCGGGTCAGCACGGCCAGTCGCGGCGTCCTAAAGTCGCGGGCTATGGCTTGCAGTTGCGCGAAAAGCAGAAGGTCAAGCGCACCTACGGGCTTTTGGAGCGGCAGTTCCGCAACTACTTTGAGAAAGCAGTGCGGGCCAAGGGACCCACGGGCGAGAACCTCATCATCATGCTCGAGCGCCGCCTGGACAACGTGGTGTGGCGCGCGGGCCTGGCGTCTTCGCGTTCGCAGGCCAGGCAGCTCGTGCTGCACGGCCACGTGCGCGTCACCGGGAAGAAGGTGAACATTCCTTCCTATCTTGTGACCGTGGGCGAGGAGATCGCCATCAAGGAAAAGATGCATCAAAACGCCATGGTGCTCGAAGCTCGCAACGTGGCGCAGAGCCAGAGCGCTGTGCCCTGGCTCGAACAGGACCGCGAGCATTTCAAGGCCAAAGTCGTGGCGTTGCCGAAGCGCGAAGACGTGCAGACGCCGCCCATCAACGAACAGCTCATCGTCGAGCTTTACTCGAAGTAAAACCGGCGCGCAAGCGTCCATGGCGGCCACGCCGCCCCGAACAACATGGTTTGTGCCTGGAACCTCCGGGCAGAAGGAAGGAACACGATGTGGAAAGGTTTTCAAAAGCCGAAGCGTCTTGCATCCGAGCTGGAATCGCTTACCGAGAAGTACGGGCGGTTTTCCGCGCAGCCGTTTGAGCGCGGCTGGGGCACGACGGTGGGGAATGCGTTGCGGCGCGCGCTGCTGAGCTCCATCGAAGGCGCCGCCATTACCGCCGTGAAGATCGAAGGCGTGCTGCACGAATTCTCTTCGATCCCCGGCGTGGTCGAGGACGCCACGGACATCATCCTCAATCTGAAGCAGGTGCCCATCAAGCTCAACACCGACCTGCCGAAGACGATCTATATCAACGTCGAGAATCCCGGACCGGTCACTTCGGCGCAGATCGAAGAGGATGCGGATTTCGCGGTGCTCGACAAGAGCGTGTACATCTCGACGGTCAGCGAAGGCGGCAAGCTCCAGATCGAAATGCGCGTCAAGAACGGCCGGGGCTACGTCGCCGCCGACCGCAACTACGACGAGGATTTGCCCATCGGCTACATTCCGGTGGACAGCGTGCACTCGCCGGTGCGCAAGGTGAACTATTCCGTCGAAGCCGCCCGCCTCGGCCAGATGACCGACTACGAAAAGCTGATGATCGAAGTGTGGACCAATGGCGCTATCACCCCGCAGGACGCCATCGGCCTGGCCGCCAAGCTCGTCAAGGACCACATGAGCATCTTCATCAACTTTGAGGAACCGAGCGATATGCCCGAATCGCCCATCGAGGCCTCGCACGACCCGCGCCTGGAACACCTCGACCGTTCCGTCGAAGAGCTCGAGCTTTCCGTGCGCTCCTACAATTGCCTGAAGAACGCCAACATCCAGACCATCCGCGAGCTGGTGCAGAAGAGCGAAAACGAAATGCTGAAGACCAAGAACTTCGGCCGCAAATCGCTCAACGAGATCAAGGACATCCTGGTGAAAATGGGCTTGAGCCTGGGCATGAAGTTCGACGAGCACGGCCGCATCATCTGGCCGCCGCTGCCGAGCCAGACCGCGCCGCCGCCCTCGGAAGACACCATCGGCCTGTAAACGGCCTTTGGACGAAGACGAAGGGGCACTATATCGATGCGACATCGCAAGGCAGGCTCGAAACTTGGACGAAATCCGTGGCATCGCCGCGCGACGCTGCGGAACCTCGTCACCAATCTGTTTGAACACGGCCGGATCACCACCACGCTGACGCGCGCGAAGGCCGTGCGTCCCGTGGCGGAAAAAATCATCACCCTGGGCAAACGCGATACGCTGCAATCGCGCCGCCAGGCGGCTTCCTACATCATGACGCCGCAAGTGACCCAGAAACTCTTCAGCGAAATCGCGCCAAAATTTGCCGATCGCGCCGGAGGCTACACCCGTATCATCCCGGCCGGCGTCCGCGTTGGCGATGCCGCCAAGGTCGCCATCCTCGAGCTCGTCGGCTACGAGCTCAAGAAAAAAGAAAAGAAGGAAAAGCCCAAGAAAGAAGAAACCGCGGAAGCCAAGAGCTAACCCCGCCTCATATAGGGCACGGGTTCACCCCTGCCGAACAGCACCGGCAAATCTCGGGTTTTAACCCCTGAGGTCGGCGAAAGAAAATTCCGGCCGCCTGTGAAACATCATCAAAGCTCATTTTCTATGATGGGCTTCCTGAACTTCCATTCGATACTGGCGTCCTTGCGCCTGCAAGGAGGGTCACCAAGAAAAGCAAGGCGAGCGTGGCTGCGAGCGTAAGAAATCCAATTCGCAGTGGGGCCGGAAAGGGTGGCGGCCGAACAGCCTGATAAAACGGCGTTAACTATCCAAAAAAGGGCCATGCCCAATGTTACAAATCGGGCGGTTGCTCCGAACTCGTCGCGCTTCAGCGCAATAAGAATAGTGGCAAGACCGCACCAGAGCATCAGAAAACTAAGCATCGCGTTCATGGCAAAGATCGCCCAGATTGGCTCAGGCGATCCGTGCACGTACTCAGACCATCGGAACATACTGGGCAAAAAGAAATGGTACGCGCCCATGCCGGAGGTGAACGCACCTCCCACCAGCAGACAAGTTCGCACAAGAGACTCCCGGCGCATGTTCCCTCCAAACCAAATACACTTCCTTTTGCTTGCCCATGCGCGATTCCAGACAGCCCCACTCTAGCTGACAATGTGAGCCAAGATGCCGGCCTAAAAAGCTAGCGCTACATGGGAGGGGAGGCCACGTCTGCCGCAAATGGTTGGGGAAGTGGTATGCTCCCGTTGTCTTTTGCCAGCGGGCGAAAATTTCAGATTCGTTCGGACTGACCGGCATTCGGCAATATTCTGAAGGGCCCATCTAGCCATCACCCCTATCACGAAGAGGAGGACACGCTCATGTTTGATAAGCTCACGAAAACCAGCAATGATCTCGTCCTGACCATCCTTCGCCTGGCCCTCGGTGTCTTGTTTTTCGCTCACGGAGCCCAGAAAGTGCTCGGCTGGTTTGGCGGCTACGGCTTCAACGCCACCTTGGTTTTTTTCACCCAGCAAATGCACATTCCCGCGCCGCTGGCAATTCTCGTCATGGCTGCCGAATTCCTGGGCGGCATCGGCTTGATCATCGGGTTGCTGGGGCGAGTCGCCGCCTTCGGCATCGCGTGTGACATGAGCGTTGCCATCGCTCTAGTCCATCGTCATTTCGGTCTTTTTGCCAACTGGTCCGGCACGCAGAAAGGTGAGGGCTTTGAATATCACGTACTGGCCATCGCTATCGCCCTGGCCATCATGATCCGGGGTTCCGGCGCACTTTCCATCGATCGCTCGCTCTCCAAGTCACCGTAGCCTGCTGAGCAAGCGTCGGTTCGCTATAGAGTTTCGAGAGCGGGTTGCTCCGATGGCTTACCAGGCTTGAAAGGTTTGCGAAGGCGGAACCACAGCCAGATCGCGCCGACGGCAAACAACGCGCCAGTGGCATCAATCATCGCATCGTAGGGGGACGCCTGGCGGCTGGCGACGAAGAGCTGATGAATTTCGTCCAGCGTTCCATAGCCGGTGGCGATGGAGAACGCCGCGAGACCCCAGGTCCACCGCCAACCCCGGCCGCTGCCGCGAACGCCACGATAGAGCGAGATGGAGAAAATAAAATATTCGGTGACGTGGGCCATCTTGCGAATGATGTGGTGAATAACCGCGAATTGGGCGCGAGTGATCGAAGGAAACAGCCATCGCAGGATCGGTTCGACAACGCGAGAGGTATGCTGCGCGGAAAAGTAATCCGTGGACATGATGAAAATGAAGCAGGCCCACGCAATGGCGGGCCACCATGCACGCAGCCAGCCGAGCTTCGTCCGCCCGCTGAGGCGCGACTGAATCTCGCGTAATTGAGGCGCGGGACGCGGGTTGCGCCAGGGCTCAGGCACAGGTTCGCCCGCCGATGGAATCGTGTGGGAGGCTCAGATTCATGCGCGGTCATTCCATCCGGTAGTTGGGCGCCTCGCGCGTGATGATGACATCGTGGACGTGAGATTCGCGGAGACCCGCGGCGGTGATGCGCACAAACTTGGCGCGTTCGGTGAGCTCTTTGAGCGTGTTCGCGCCGACGTAACCCATCCCGCTCTTCAAGCCGCCGATAAGCTGATCGGTCAAGCCCCCCAGCGAGCCCTTGTAGGGCACTCGACCTTCCACACCTTCGGGAACCGTCTTGGTGCGTTCGCCGTAATCCTGCACCACGGCGTAGCGATCGGAGCCCGCGTCCATCGCGCCGGTGGAACCCATGCCGCGATAGGACTTGAACGTGCGCCCCTGGAAGAGAATTGTTTCGCCCGGAGATTCCTCGGTGCCGGCAAAGAGGCTGCCAATCATCACGCAGGACGCGCCCGCTGCGATGGCCTTGGTGATGTCGCCGGAATACTTGATGCCGCCATCGGCGATGATGGGCACGCCGGTGTCCTGCGCGGCGCGCGCTGCTTCCATGATGGCGGTGAGCTGGGGCACACCCGCTCCGGTCACGACGCGCGTGGTGCAAATGGAGCCCGGGCCGATGCCGACTTTCAAGCCGTCGATGCCGAGGGAGATCAAATCCCTGGCGCCCTCGAACGTAGCGACATTTCCGGCGACGATTTGCATTTCCGGCAAACGCTGCCGGATGGCTTTAATCGCATCGAGCACGCGCTCGGAGTGCCCGTGAGCAGTATCAATGGCCAGAACATCGGCCTTGGCCTTGGACATTTCGACGGCGCGCTCGAGGTAGTCGCCCGTGGCGCCGACGGCGGCGCCGACACGCAAGCGTCCCTGCTCGTCTTTCGATGCCTGTGGGTATTCGAGCTTTTTCTGGATGTCCTTGACGGTGATGAGGCCCTTGAGGTTGAAATCCTGGTCGACGACAAGCAGTTTCTCGATGCGATGCTTTTGCAGGATGCGCTCGGCTTCGTCGAGCGTGGTGCCGACCGGTACGGTGACCAGATTATCCTTGGTCATCACCGAACTGACGAGCTGGGAATGATTCTTCTCGAAACGCAGGTCGCGGTTGGTGAGGATGCCGGTAAGGCGCGTGCCGCGGGTAACCGGGAGGCCGGAGATGCGGTACTTGGTCATGATTTCGAGGGCTTGGCGAAGAGTGATATCCGGCGAGATGGTTACCGGATCGACGATCATGCCGCTTTCCGAGCGCTTTACGCGGTCGACTTCTTCCCACTGGCGGTCGATGGCCATGTTGCGGTGAATGATGCCCAGGCCGCCCTGGCGGGCGATGGCAATGGCCAGACGAGACTCAGTGACGGTGTCCATGGCCGCGGAGGCGAGCGGAACGTTGATGATCAATTTGCGCGTAAAATGCGTGCTCGTATCGACTTCTGTTGGCACGACCGCCGACCGGCCCGGCAGGAGCAGAACGTCGTCAAAAGTAAGACCCACGAGCATCGGACTGTCTGTCATTCCATCCTCTTTTCGCAAAGAGCAAAACTTGAAAATCAGGCCTGAGATTCAGGGCCCTAAAACAGCGCAGCCCAGCGGGTGGGCGCTGGGCCGTCGGTACAACTCATCAAATCGTAAAAATAAATCACCGTGAATCAATCATTGTAGAGGGGCAGCGGGATTGGGTCAAGTTGACTGCCGGGAAGTTCTCTCATTCACTTACGCCGGTTCGTTTTGGCATGGCCCTTGCCAAGGAGGCCTTGGGGCCAGCGAGCAAAGACCGAGGTGGTCAAGCCGCCGCGAGGCGTGAATTCGCCGCGAACGACGCACCATTCGGGGGCAACGGCGTCCAGGATGTCACTAAGAATCTTATTTACGGCATTCTCGTAAAAAATGCCGAGATCGCGGTAAGCAAGCAGATACATTTTCAGGGATTTCAACTCGATGCACTCTTTCTTCGGCATGTATTGGATAGTGATCGTGCCATAGTCGGGGAGGCCGGTCTTTGGACAAACCGAGGAATACTCAGGGAAGCGCGTGGTAATCACGTAGCCCGTGTATTGATTTGGCCAAGTTTCGAGCTTGGGCAACTTAGTATGAATGCCAGCGCTGGCATGCTCAGCAGTGTAATCGGCCATGATCGCTCCTGGCGCCATTCTACCGCGAGACGGCCCGCATACCCATTGCCGGAAACACCCGGAGTCGCCTATGATAAGCGCTCATTAAGCGCAATGTAAGTCAAGATGAACTGCCCTGCTTGCCAATCCGAGAACATCCGGCGTTCCCGGCGCCGTTCCGCACTGGAATTTTTCTTCGGCATCACGGGATTGCTGCCCTGGCGATGCCAAGCGTGTGAGACGCGCTTTCATGCGCGCACGTTCCCGATCCGTGATCTCGTGTACGCGCACTGTTCGACTTGTAGTAACTTTGAGCTAAAACGGATCTCACCGGAGCACGTCACCGGATTGTTCTCTCCTGTGGGGAGGACCCTCGGGCTGCCCGCTCTCCGCTGCGAACCCTGCCGCCAGAAGTTCTTCAGCATTCGACCGCTCAAGGCAAAATACCCCGTCGAAACAGCGGACTCGATGGAATAACCGGGAAGCTTGTGGCTCCGCGTTGCCTTGATCAACATGATCAGCCATGCGAAAATAGCAACTGGCTTGCGAATTCGTAGGAAGCGTTTTCGAAGTTCTCCAGCGGCGATATCGTCTAAGGGTTAGGACATTGCCCTCTCAAGGCAAAAATCCGGGTTCGAATCCCGGTATCGCTACCATTACATGATTCTTTGTCTCTCCCGCCGCTATCGTCTGTCTCGTTTCCTGCCATCATCGGCATCACTACCCGACCAGCGGGTTCTTTTGGCGTTTCTGCCGTGGCGTGACCAGAGGACAGATATAGCGGTTACTCCCAGACCCCAGTCGCAGTAGAATGCGCGAAATGGAAAATTCGATCTTCAATATCGGAGACGCACAATAAGCCATGCCCCACCCCACCGCGAAAGTTTGCAACTGTGGCCATGCGAAGAGCATCCACGCCCGAGTGTTCGCGAACCCAAAGCCTGGAACTCCCTGCAACTTCCCTTTCTGCAAATATAAAGGTTACCGGCCAGCCCGAGCTCGACGGCGGTCAGCCGGTCGCTAACTGTCAGGTGCTCCGTTGCGCGCCGTTTTTTTTCAGGCACGCAGGCGAGAAGCGAAGGACCACACGGGAGAGCAGGATGGACGAACCGCGCGCCTATCGATAAGATTTGAGGCATGCTGCCGGAAGCCCGTGTCACTCAACCGGTTACAAGAACAGAAGCTGAGAAGATTTCCCGCGAAGTCTATGGTCTGGAAACTTCGGCCCGTGCGCTCCCGGGCGAGTACGACGACAACTTTCATCTGGCGGCGAGTGACAACCGCGAGTTTGTTCTCAAAGTAATGCACTCGGGAAGAGAGCACTCCTTCATTGACATGCAGTGCAGTGCGCTGCGACATCTGGCCACAAAGGCGCCACATGTCGCAGTGCCGCGCGTTTGTTCTACACAAAGTGGAGAGCCATTCCAAAAAGTGACGCTGCCCGAGGGCGGCGAGCGTCTCGTATGGCTGCTTACATTTTTGCCGGGGAGCGTGCTCGCGGAAGTCTGCCCTAAAGAGGCCGATTTGATCGAGAGTCTCGGCTTATTGTTAGGCGAGATGGACACGGCGCTGAGAGATTTTTCTCACGCGTCAACGCAACGCGATTTGAAATGGGACCTGGCACGTGCCGGGTGGATACGCGATTATGTGCAGTACATCAGCGATGATTCGAAGCGCGGGGTCGTCGAAAAGTTCCTCAACCTCTATGAGACGGAAGTGGTTCCGGTGTTGCCGCGGGTGCGCCGGGGCGTTATCTACGGGGACGCCAACGATCACAACGTACTGGTGAGCGCGCCCTGGCCGCAACCTCGCAAGGTCACTGGCGTCATCGATTTCGGCGATATGCACCACAGTGTCGTTGTGGCGGAGCCAGCCATTGCGGCGGCGTACGTGATCCTCGGAGAGAAAGATGCACTGCAAGCAGCATCGGCACTTGTGCGCGGATATCACCGCGCTTATGCTCTGGAAGAATCGGAAATTGCCGCGCTCTATCCGCTCATCGCCATGCGGCTTACGGTCAGCGTGGTGAACTCGGCGCACCGCAAGACGCTGATTCCCGATGATCCCTATGTGACAGTCAGCGAGGCCGCGGCCTGGGACGCACTTGAGCGGCTTGCGATGATTCATCCGCGGTTTGCTCACTATCATTTTCGCGCTGCGTGCGGAATACCCGCTGTTCCACACAGCAAGAGGGTCCAAACTTGGCTTCAGGCTAACGCCAAGAGGGCCAGTTCGATTCTCGATGCGGACCTCCGCACCGAGCCGTGCCGCGTGTTTGATCTGGGCGTGGGCAGTACGTTCATGGGTGCGGATCCGCGAGAAACAGCGGCCGATGCACTCACTGGAAAAATATTTGGTGAGATGAAGCGGAGTGGAGTGGCGGTCGGTGTTGGCAGATATAATGAGCCGCGTCTGCTGTATAACTCGCCGTTATTTGGTGAGAGCAAAAATCCGACCGAAGAACGCCGCACGATTCACCTTGGCATTGATCTATTCGTTCAACCTGGGACAGAGCTGCACGCACCGTTGGCGGGCACGGTGCATTTGCTCGCGAACAATGGCGCTGCTCTCGACTATGGGCCTGTGGTGATCCTCAGACATGTCACCGGCGAAGGAGATGAATTTTTCACGCTGTACGGGCACCTAAGTAGAGAAACGCTTGAAAAGTTTTGCGTCGGGCAGGGTATTGCTCAGGGCGAGCAATTTGCCCGCATCGGCAAGACAAACGAAAATGGCGGCTGGACCCCTCATGTACACTTCCAAATTATTCTAGATTTGCTAGATCGAGGGACGGATTTTCCGGGTGTAGCCCGCGCGACGCAACGCGAAGTGTGGACCGATCTTTCGCCTGATCCCAATTTGCTGCTTGGGATTCCCGCACATCGTTTTCCCGCCAGCGAGCCCGAGCTTTCCGAAACTCTGGCGGGGCGAAAAGTTTTCCTGGGGAAAAACCTCAGCGTCTCTTACCGAAGGCCGCTAAAGATTGTGCGCGGTAGAATGCAGTACCTCTACGACGAAACGGGCCGCGCGTATCTCGATACTTACAACAATGTGCCGCTGGTCGGGCACAGCCATCCGCGAGTAGTGCGCGCCGCGCAAGAGCAACTCGGAGTGCTCAATACAAATACGCGCTATCTGCACGACAACGTGGTGCGCTATGCGGAGCGACTTACACGGCGCATGCCGGAACCGCTGCGGGTCTGTTACTTCCTGAATTCCGGCAGCGAGGCGAACGAGCTGGCGTTGCGTCTGGCCCGGGCCCATACACGACAAGAGTGCATTATCGTTCTCGAGCATGCCTATCATGGACACACAAACACGCTGATCGACATCAGCCCGTATAAATTTGATGGACTGGGCGGGCGCGGCCGCAAGCCCTGGGTGCACGTCGCGCCGATAGCCGACGATTACCGCGGGCTGTATCGGCGTGGGGAAGCAGATATCGCGGCGAAGTATGCGCGCCACGTAGCGGAAATTCTCGAGCGGGTTCGCTCCGATGGGCGAGGCGTGGCTGCATATATTGCGGAGACGCTCCCGAGCGTTGCGGGGCAAGTGGTTTTTCCGTCCGGATATCTTGCCGAGGTTTATCGTCAACTGCACGCCGCAGGAGGTGTCTGCATCGCGGATGAGGTGCAGGTAGGATTCGGACGGCTCGGCACGCACTTCTGGGGATTCGAAACCCAAGGTGTAGTGCCTGATATCGTCGTGCTTGGGAAACCTATCGGGAATGCCTTTCCGCTCGCGGCAGTGGTAACCACGCCGGAAATCGCTGCGTCATTCGCGAATGGAATGGAGTTTTTCAGCACGTTTGGAGGAAATCCAGTCGCGGCGGCGGTCGGCTTGGCTGTCCTCGACGTGCTGGAGGAAGAGCGACTTCAAGAGCGCGCCTTGCGAGTGGGGAACTACTGGATCGCGCGGCTGAAAGAATTACAACGGCGCTGCCCATTGATCGGGGATGTGCGAGGCTCGGGGCTTTTCCTGGGCATTGACCTGGTGCGCGACGTGACCACGCGCGAACCGGCTCCCGATGAAGCTTCCTACGTTGTGAACCGGCTTCGTGACCGTGGAATTCTTTGTGGCACGGATGGCCCGCACCACAATGTCCTAAAGCTGCGTCCGCCGTTAATATTTTCGGAAGCGGATGCGGATTTGTTTGTGGACACTTTCGAATCCATTCTTGAGGAAGATGCGGCCCAGCCAAAGCGTTGAGGGGCTGCCATTCACGTGAAAAATCAGGACTCATTATGGTGCTGAACGCGACCGATTGGATGGTCATAAGCGCCTACCTGCTCCTCAATCTGCTCATCAGCATGTACTACCGGCGGCGCTCCGCGGGGAGCACTGAAGAATTTTTTGTTTCCGGCCGCAATGTTTCCTGGTGGCTTGCCGGCACATCAATGGTGGCGACGACATTTGCGGCGGACACTCCTCTACTGGTGACGGGTCTGGTCGCGAAAAATGGTATTTCCGGAAATTGGCTGTGGTGGTCGCAATGCCTTTGCGGCATGATGACGGTTTTCTTTTTTGCGCGATACTGGAGGCGCTCGGAAATGCTCACGGACGTGGAATTTGTCGAATTGCGTTACGAGGGCAGACCAGCTGCATTTTTACGCGGATTTCGCGCCGTGTACCTGGGCGCGCTTATGAATTGCCTCATTCTCGGCTGGGTCATCAAAGCGATGATCAGCATCATCACCGTTCTGCTTGGCGATGTAATTGCCCAGGGCCGGGCCTTGCAGGTGAGCTTCAGCAGTCACAAATTGATCGCGTACACGCTCGGGACTCCCGATCACACCGCGCTGCTGATTTGTATTTTGCTACTGGTGCCGTTTACGGGGCTGTACACATTTATCGGGGGGCTCTGGGGCGTGCTGATGACGGATTTGTTCCAGTTTGCGCTGAAGATGAGCATGATCATAGTGCTTGCGTGGATTGCGGTGGCAAAAGTCGGGGGAATGACGCTGCTTAGAATTCAATTGTCCCAGGTCGATGCGGCGGTGCGAGCATCCGGCCAGTCCACCGGTCCGATCCTGTCTTTCTTTCCGTCCTTTCAGCTTGGCTGGACGACGGATGCGATGTGGACTCTCCCGGTGATTACGTTTGTTCTCTTTCTTGCGGTGCAATGGTGGGCGAGCTGGTACCCCGGCTCTGAACCGGGCGGCGGGGGCTACGTTGCGCAGAGAATGTTCAGCGCCAAAGACGAAAAGAATTCTCTCAGCGCGACACTGTGGTTCAACATTGCGCATTATGCGCTGCGATCGTGGCCGTGGATCGTCACCGGATTAGTTGCGGTGGCGGTCTATTCACCGCAGGGAGGATTGCAGCCCAGCGCTGAATTCGCCGCCGATCCGGAAAGAGGCTATGTCATGGTTCTGCGGGATTTTCTGCCGCCGTCGCTGCGAGGTTTGATGATCGCGGCGTTCCTGGCGGCATTCATGTCCACGGTGGGGACGCAACTCAACTGGGGGACGTCTTACTTGCTGAACGATTTATACCGCCGCTTCTTTGTGCGAGGTGCGAGCGAAAAGCATTATGTCCTGGTCAGCAAATTGTTCATCGTATTCCTGGTGATCTTGAGCGGGTATACAGCGACGATTATCACGTCGATTCAGTCGGGGTGGCAGTTGATGTTGGGGATAGGCGCGGGCACGGGAGGAGTTTTGCTTTTGCGTTGGTACTGGTGGCGAATCAACGCCTGGAGCGAAATATCCTCGATGATTGCGGCGTTTGTGGTTTCACTCTCGTTGCGAAACGCGCAATTCACCGGCAATAGCTCTGTTGTATTCGCAAAGACCGCTCTGATCACAGCAGGCACGACGACCATCGTCTGGATTGTGACGACGCTTCTCACCCGGCCCGTTTCTGAAGAGAAGTTGCTCCATTTTTACCGACGCGTGCGTCCGACCATTCACGGGTGGAAACGCATCGCCGCACTTGCTCCCGAAATCCACCCCGTTCGGGATTTAGGCGCAAATACATTTGATTGGATCATGGGCTGCGCAATGGTGTATTGCAGCCTGTTTTCCCTTGGAGAACTTATTCTGCAGGAATGGCTGGTGGGTTTTCTACTGATGGCCGGAGCGGCTGTCTCGGGCTACTTTATTTTCTGGAGTCTTTCGCGCCGCGGTTGGGAGACACTTTCTGGGGTCGAGAAGAGTTTTTAGGGCGCAGCGGAGCCGCAACAGAATTTCAGCTTTGAGTGGAACTAATGATTCAGCACTATCGCACTTCACAAGCATGATCAATGTCGGGCTGATCGGATTCGGACTCGCGGGACGCGCTTTCCACGCGCCCGTCATCCGCGCTGTGCCGGGGCTGAGGTTGGCGGCGATTCTCCAACGCAATGGCAGCGAGGCCGCGGAGCAGTACCCCGATGTTTGCATTGTGCGTAGCTTCGACGAGCTGCTTTCGATGGAGAGCCTTGGCCTCATCGTCGTTGCAACTCCCAACGACACCCACTTTTGCCTCGCGAAGCAATGTCTTGCCGCAGGGCGCGACGTAGTGGTTGACAAGCCCTTTACGACAACGCTTGCCGAAGCCACCGAACTAGTAGATTTCGCCCAGAGATCGGGCCGGCTGCTCAGTGTCTATCAAAACCGACGGTTCGACAGCGATTTCCAGGCCATCATCCGACTCGTCTCTGACGGCATGTTTGGGCGCATCGTTCGTTTCGAGACAAACTACGACCGTTTCCGGCCACAGCTTCGTCCTGGCGCCTGGCGTGAGAAACGCGGTCCCGGCACGGGTATTCTTTTCGATCTTGGGCCGCACCTGATCGATCACGCGTTCGTGCTTCTCGGACTGCCGGAGGCAATCACCGCTGACGTGCGCATAGAACGGGACAATGCTGTGACCGATGATGCCTTCGACATTTTTCTCCGTTATCCCGGCGGCACGCGCGCTGTGCTTCGCTCCACCATGCTGGCGGCAGCTCCGCGTCCACGGTTTGTGATCCATGGCACGCGCGGGGGATACTGCAAACACAGCTTCGATCCGCAAGAAGCGAATCTGCGCCGAGGTTACATTCCGCAGGACAAACCATGGGGCGAGGAGACCGAGGAGAACTGGGGCGTGCTTACGCTGAACGACGGAACGGATGTCACCGAGCGGCGAATTCCTTCGGGCACGGGCGACTATCGCGATTTCTACGCGAATGTGCGCGACGCCATTCTCGACAAAGCGGCTCTTGCTGTGACGCCGCAGCATGCCTTGAATGTGATGTGGGCACTCGAGCTATCGCGGAAAAGCAGCGAGCAAGGTCGCACCCTTTCCTGGGCTGACACATCTGCTTTTTGAGACCGGCGATTTTCGCACGCGGCAGGGGTTCCGCGTATAATCGCATTTCGCGAAGCGGGGAAGGAGCTTCCATTTGGCCATGCGGATAGAGCTAGCGCCTTCGATTCTTTCAGCGGACTTCGCACGGCTCGCTGCAGATGCGCAGGCGGCCATCGAAGGCGGCGGAACATTGCTGCACGTGGACGTAATGGACGGGCACTTCGTCCCGAACATCACGATCGGGCCACCCGTGGTAGCGTGCCTTCGAAGAGCGACGAAGGTGCCGCTCGATTGCCATCTGATGATCGAAAATCCCGACCAGTACATTCCCGCGTTTGCCGAAGCAGGCGCCGATTGGATCTCCGTTCATCAAGAAGCCTGCATTCACCTGGATCGCACCCTGCACTTGATTAGCGCGCACGGCTGCAAGCCGGGGGTAGTCATCAATCCCGCCACCCCGGTGCACACGCTGGATCACGTGTTGGACATCGCCCACCACGTTCTTGTGATGTCTGTGAATCCGGGTTTGGGCGGACAAAAATTTATTTGTGGCTCGCTTGAGAAGATGAAAGCGCTCGTCCGCATCCGCGAATCGCGGGGACTGGCGTTTCGCATCGAAGTGGATGGCGGGGTGGCGCTCGACACGGTCGCGGATGTGGTGCATGCCGGCGCTGAGTTGCTGGTGGCGGGGAACGCGGTCTTTGGAAATGGAAATATTCGCGAGAACGCCAGTAAGCTTCTACAAGCCGCCCGTTCGGCTGCACTCACCCGCGCCTGAATAAACGGTATGCGCCTGTCAATTCAGGCATTTCTTTGACTGGACGGCCTTGACTAGCTGTGCTTGACGGGCGGTTGAGTAGCACGTAAAATAGTGCTGCACGGATATGCGTGCTAGCGATGAAAACGAATATCACTCTAAAGCTTGACGCGGAGGTTCTGCGCGAAGCTCGGATCCTGGCGGCTGAGGAGGGCAGCTCCATTAGTCGGCTGCTTGCGGCAAAACTGGAAGAGCTAGTGAAGGAGCGCAAGGGATACGACCGCGCACGGCGGCGTGCATTGGCGCGTCTGCGCGAAGGCCAGGATCTTGGTTGGACGCCTCCTGCCTCCCGCGATGAGGTCCATGAGCGATAAGTGCTTCGTCGACACGAACATCCTGGTGTACGCACATGACCGCGGCACAGGCGCAAAGCACGAACGCGCCCGATCGCTCATCGAAGAGCTGTGGAACGGCGGCAGCGCTGTTTTGAGCACTCAGGTTCTTCAGGAGCTGTGCATCAACTTGCGCCGTAAAGCCACCCGCGCGTTGTCCATTGATGAGACTCGCAAACTGATCCAGGATTATTCGAGTTGGGACGTGGTCGTGAACACCGCAGAGTCCGTCTTGGAAGCTCTGGCAATCGAACACAAGTACAAGATCTCTTTTTGGGATGCACTCATTGTTCAAGCCGCGAGAAGCTCCGGCGCCACAGTTCTTTATTCAGAAGATCTGGCACACGGGCAAGACTACGGATCGGTCCGCGTGGTCAACCCGTTCAAAGAATTCGTTCAGGAATAACCTGGATCACAATTCTTGCGTTTCACAAACAGCAAAACATTTGCAGGAGTTGCTATGCGACAGTAACGTCGGAGCTGAGGTAGACGTCCTGGATGGCGTTAAGGAGCTGGACGCCTTCCTTCATGGGGCGTTGGAACGCTTTGCGGCCGGAGATGAGCCCAGTGCCGCCAGCGCGCTTGTTGATGACGGCAGTGGCCACGGCTTCCTCAAAATCGTTTGCTCCGGAAGCGCCGCCGCTGTTGATCAATCCCGAGCGGCCCATGAAGCAGTTGGCCACCTGGTAGCGGCAAAGATCAATGGGGTGGTCGCTGGTCAGTTCGGTGTAAATGCGTTTGTCGAATTTCCCGTAGCTGGAATCGCCCATATTCAGCGCCTGGTAGCCGCCGTTATTTTCGGGGAGTTTCTGCTTGATGATGTCCGCCTGAATCGTCACTCCGAGATGATTGGCCTGACCGGTCAGGTCGGCGGAGAGGTGGTAGTCCTTGTCTTTTTTGAAGGAGCTATTGCGCAGATAGCACCAGAGGACAGTAGCCATTCCCAATTCGTGAGCGTGCGCGAAGGCCTCGCTGATCTCGATGATCTGGCGCGTGCTCTGGTCCGAGCCGAAATAAATCGTTGCGCCGACGGCTGCGGCGCCCATGTTGTAGGCTTCCTGGACGGTGCCGAACAACACTTGATCAAAGCGGTTGGGGAAAGTAAGCAGTTCGTTGTGGTTGATCTTCACGATAAAAGGAATCTTGTGCGCATACTTGCGCGCGACCGTGCCGAGCACGCCAAAGGTGGATGCGACCGCGTTGCAGCCGCCTTCAATCGCGAGCTTGACAATGTTCTCGGCGTCGAAGTAATCGGGATTTTTGGCGAAGCTGGCGCCAGCGGAGTGCTCGATGCCCTGATCGACTGGGAGAATCGACATGTAGCCCGTTCCGTTGAGGCGGCCATGACGGAACAGCCGCTGAAGGCTTGTGAGCACGCGAATATTCCGGTCGGAGATGCCCCAGACGCGGTCGATAAAATCCGGCCCGGGGAGATGCAACCGCTCCTTGGAAATTTTCGGGGATTTGAATCCCAGAAGGGATTCCGCCTTCGCGCCGAGAAGGGTTTCGATTTTTCCGGTGCTCGTTGTCGTGGCCATGACGTTCTCCTCTGCTTTCCTGCGAGGCCGCAAAGCCCGCGGCTATTCTCGAATTCCTCTTGAAAGTATTCCGCCGGCGGTCGCATCCACCAGCCAAAGTAGCCTGCCGTTCTTTGGATCGATGAATTGAGCGGGCAACTGCTCTGGTTCGAACGGCCCTTCCAGCACGGCCTTAAGCGCGAGCGCTTTGTCCGCGCCGGCAACCATGAACATTACGAGAGCCGCGTTGTTCACAGCAGGAGCCGTCAGCGTGACCCGCTCAGCGAAAAGCTTGCCGACCCAGTTGCGCACCACTAGCCGGCCATTATCCCGCAAAGCTTTCGTCCCAGGAAAGAGGGAAAGTGTGTGCCCCTCGTTTCCCATGCCGAGAAGCACAAGGTCAAACCGGGGGGCCTGACCGTCAGCGAGCTTGAACTGGGAACGCAACTCCTGTTCATACTCGAGAGCGGCTTGCTCAGTGTCCGGGTTCTCCGCTTTGATACGGTGCACTTGTTCCGGTTTCAGGGACACCTTGGAGATTAATGTTTCCGTAGCCATACGGAAATTGCTGTCGGGATGCGTAGGTTTCACGTTGCGCTCATCGCCGAAAAACACCTGCATCATGTGCCAAGGAAGTTGCCCGCGCAATGCGTCGCTAGCGAGCAGGGCATACAGGGCTCTCGGAGTGGAGCCGCCCGCGAGAGCGACGCTGAAAGAACCTTTTTCCTTCTTGGCGGCAGCCGCGGCAGCGACAAATTCTCGAGCGGCCCGTTGCGCGATTGCCGCGGCGTCGGCCAGAATGCGAACTTCGCAGATCACCCTGTACTCAATCATGCAAGTCCGGCTTTGGCCTTGCCCGGAGGGTCGGGGCAGTCATGCTGGATGGTCTCTACCGCGTCGATTTCGCGCCACGCGCGGCCTTCGCGTTGGAGCAGGTCTTCCGCTTCCTTGGGACCCCACGAGCCGGCGGAGTAGTTCGGGAAACCGCGCGCGGGCAGCGCATGCCAGACATCGAGAATCGGCTGGATGACGCTCCAACCGGCTTCGACCATATCGGCGCGCTGAAAGAGCGTGGCATCACCGGCCATGCAATCGCGCAGCAAGCGCTCGTAGCCGGTGCTGTGTTCCGCGCCGAAGTAGCTGCAATAGTCGAAGTCCATGTTGACGAGCCCCAGCTTCATGATGGAGCCGGGAACTTTCGCGCCAAAGCTGAGTGAGATGCCTTCGTCGGGCTGGATGTGGAGGACGAGGCGGTTGGTCTCGAGATTTTTCACGGCAGTGTTGCGGAACAGCACAAAAGGAGTGCGGCGGAACTGGATGACGATTTCCGTGCGGCGCTCGGCGAGGCGTTTGCCGGTGCGAAGATAAAAGGGAACTCCCGCCCAGCGCCAGTTGTCGATCTGGAGTTTGAGAGCGACGAATGTTTCTGTGTTCGAATCGGGGGCCACGGATGGCTCGCCTCGGTACCCCGTGACGCGCTGCGCGTCGATTGATCCCTCGCCGTATTGGCCGCGAACGGTGCTAGTGAGCACGTCTTCCGGATTAAGCGGCTGGATGGCGTGCAGAACTTCCGCTTGTTTGTTGCGGACCTCGTCGGCGTCGAAGGAGATGGGCGGCTCCATCGCGGTCATGGTCAAAATCTGAAAGAGGTGATTGGGGACCATGTCGCGGAGCGCGCCGGCGGTTTCGTAGAATCCACCACGATGTTCGACGCCGACGGTTTCTGCGGCGGTAATCTGAACGTGATCAACGAAATTGCGGTTCCAGAGCGGCTCGATGATGTTGTTGGAGAAGCGGAAGACCAGGACGTTTTGCACGGTTTCTTTGCCGAGGTAGTGGTCAATGCGATAAATCTGCTTTTCCGTGAGGACTTTCTTCAAGTCCAGATTGAGCTGGCGAGCGGAATCGAGGTCGTGGCCGAACGGTTTTTCGATGATGACGCGGGCCCATTTCCCATTTTCTTCCTTGATCAGTCCGGTGCTACCCAGTTGCTTGGCAATCGGGGAGAAAAATCGGGGGGCGACGGCAAAATAGAAAAACTTATTGCCGAGCGTTTGATGCTGATTTTCCGCTTCGGCGATCTGCTGCTGCAAACGTTTGTAGGCATCCGGATCTTGAAAATCGCCTTTTACATAGTAGAGGCGCTCGGCGAACCAATCCCACAATTTCAAGTCGAGAGGCTGCGAAGTAAACTTAGGGATTTCCTCACCGAGCATCTTGCGGAAGGAATCGGTGGTGTAGTCGTCGGCGGAAAATCCGATCATGGCGAATTGTTTCGAGAGGAGATTTTCTCCCGCAAGATTGCAGAGCGCGGGAATAAGCTTGCGTTTGGTGAGGTCGCCGGTCGCACCGAAAGTAACCATGACGCAGGGTGAAGGGACGATATTTGGATCTGTGTGATTCATTGAAGCTCTTTCCATGTCCGAAGATATGTCCGCAGCCTCGGCGCTCAATGCCCGGATTGTTTTTCGACGTGCCCGCCGAACTGAAATCTCATCGCCGACAGGATTTTTGCCGCGAAATCATCTTCCCCGCGCGATGTGAAACGCTGGTAGAGCGCGGCGCTCAGGACCGGTGATGGCGTGGTGGATTCGATTGCGGCAAGGATCGTCCACCGGCCTTCGCCGGAGTCGGAGACGCGACCGGAAAAACGCTCGAGGGTGGGCTGTTCGAACAGGGAAATCGCGGTGAGATCGAGCAGCCAGGAGGCCACCACGCTGCCGCGGCGCCAGACCTCGGTGATGTCGGCGAGATTGAAGTCGTATTGATAATGCTCGGGGTTGCGGAGCGGCGTTGTTTCCGCATCCGTTTCGCGTTGAACCTTGCCGGCGTTGGCATGCTTGAGGATATTTAAGCCTTCCGCGTAGGCGGCCATCAGTCCGTATTCGATTCCGTTGTGGACCATCTTGACGAAATGTCCGGCGCCGGAAGGACCGCAGTGCAAATAACCTTCTTCGGCCGTGCCGCCCCCTTTTTCGCGGCCCGGAGTGCGCTCCGCAGTCCCGAGTCCCGGTGCCAGCGTTTTGAAAATGGGGTCAAGATGTTTGACGATATCCGTTTCGCCGCCGATCATCTGACAATAGCCGCGCTCGAGCCCCCAGACGCCGCCGCTGGTGCCGACGTCCACGTAATGCAGCCGCTTGGCGGCTAATTCTTTCGCGCGGCGGATATCGTCGATGTAGTAGGAATTGCCGCCGTCAATGATGATGTCACCGGATTCGAGTTTGGCGGTCAGGTCGTGAAGTGTTGCATCGACCACGCCCGCAGGCACCATCAACCAAACGGCTCGCGGTTTTTGCAGTTTTTTTACGAAATCATCGAGCGTGGATGAAGGGGTTGCACCTTCACCTGCAAGCTGCTTGACCGTATCCGCGCTGCGGTCGTACACGACGCATTGGTGCCCGTTTTTTTGCAAACGGCGCACCATGTTGGCGCCCATTCTTCCCAATCCGATCATACCGAGCAGCATCGGGTCCGCTCCTTCTCAGGCAAGTGCTTTATTGATGGCTCTGGAAAGCGTGGCGAGGCCCGCTTTCAGATTTTTGCCGAGGTGCACGCGCAGCGCGCGACGGCCACGCTCCGCGAGAACGGCGAAGTCGCCGCGTGCTTGCGCGGCTTTTACGATGCCGAAGGTGTATTTCTGCTCGGGAACCTGCAAATCCTTAGCGTCATCGCAGGTGATCTGCAGGAAGACACCACTATTGGGGCCGCCTTTGTACGCCTGTCCTGTGGAATGCAAGAAGCGCGGGCCGAAACCCAGAACTGTTGCCACTTTTTTGCTGTCCCGCACGGCAAGGCGGATCTTTTGCAGTGCCTTTTCGTGCACCGAGTTCATGGAGATGTAGCCGAGAACGGCGAAGTAATCTCCCGCGCCAATCCGTGAGAGATGCATCTTCAGGACGCCGGCGAGGGTCGCGCCGCCTTTCAGCGCGCCGGCATTCTTATCATCGGCAAAAAGCTTGATACCGGCAGCCTCGAAGAATGGCGCTTCGGGCGGAAGCTTTCCGTTGGCTTCGTATTCCGTGGTGAGCTTGCGGGTTTCGATTTTGCTGGCTTCGACGTCGGGTTGATTGAAGGCATTGATCCCGATGATCGAACCGGCGACGGCGGTGGCGATCTCCCAGCGGAAAAACTCTTGGCCAAGCATGTAGATATTGGAAAGGTTAATTCGAACGACAGGGATTCCAGTCTTCTGGAGCGATACGACGGCAAAATCCTGAGCTGTATCAGGCGAAGGTACAAGGCGCAAATAGACGATCAGCCGGTCGTCGCCATAGTTAAAAGGCCTGGCGAGACTCTCGCGGTCGACGGGGATGATGCCCTTCCCGAGTTTTCCCGTGGATTCGGCGATCAATTGCTCGAGCCACGCGCCGAGATCATGAATTCCCGGCGAAGCGACGATGGTCAGCTTGTCGTGGCCCTGGGTGGCGGCGATGCCGAGAATGGTGCCGAGAACGACGCCGGGATTTTCATTTGCATTTACGGAAGGCCCGCAGGCTTCCACCATCTTGGCAGTGTTCTTCAGGAATTTCGCCAGATCCATGCCCATAGCCGCGGCAGGAACCATGCCGAAATTAGAAAGCGCGGAGTACCGGCCGCCGATGCTCGGAACACCCATGAAGATTCGGCGGAATTTATCGCTCTCAGCAACTCGTTGCATCTTCGAGCCGGGATCGGTGATGGCGATAAAACGATTGCCAGCTTCTCTTTCACCAAGCTTCGCTTTGACGCGTTCGAAGAAATATTGCTTGTAAATGTTGGGTTCGAGCGTGCTTCCCGATTTGGTTGAAACGATAAACAGAGTGTTCTTGAGATCGATTTGTCCTTCGATGGCCATGATTTGCGCGGGATCGGTGGAATCGAGGACATGGAGCTCGGGATGGCCATTGATCTTTCCGAAAGTCATCCGCAGTACTTCGGGGCACAAGCTCGAACCACCCATACCGAGCAAGAGAATGTGCTTGAAACGGGCTTTTCTAATTTCCTCGGAGAACTGCTGGAGGGCGTCGATGTGGGCAAGCTGTTCCTCGACGATGGTGAGCCAGCCCAGCCAATTGCCTTCGTCAGCGCCGGTCCACAGGGAAGCGTCTTTCTTCCAGAGGCGCGCGACTTTATTGTTTTTCTTCCATTCCTCTAGGGATGCGAAGACCGCGCTGCGGAGCGGACCCGACAATTTGAAGGATAGACGATTCAGTCTCACGCGTGGACCCCGGCGCTCTTACCGGTTGCCGTCAGAAGCTGCGTGAATGCATCGGCAAAAAGTTTCACGCCGTCGACCAGCAGTTTGTCGGTGACGTCTTTCATGGATAGTCCGGCCTTGGCGAGGTCGGCCATGGTCTTCGCGGCACCATCCACATTTTCGGTGAGGCTGGGGCGCAGCTTTCCGTGATCGCGGAAGGCATCGAAGGTGGCGGGAGGAATGGTGTCAACGGTGTCCGAGCCGATCAGCTCCTCGACGTAGAGAACGTCGCGGTACTTGGGGTTCTTGGTGCTGGTGCTAGCCCAGAGCAGCCGCTGGGTTTGCGCACCCTTGGAGGCGAGGCTATTCCAGCGTGCGCCACCGAAAAGTTCAAGATACTTTTTGTATGTGAGCCGGGCATTCGCGATGGCCACTTTACCGCGGAGATTTTCGACCAGGGTTCGCTGGCCCGGGTCAGTCACGGTTTTCAGTTTTTCGTCGATCTGACTGTCGAGGAGAGTATCGATGCGGCTAACAAAAAAACTGGCCACGCTGGCGATGTGGCTGATGTCCAGCCCTTTAACCGCGCGAGCTTCGAGAGCGGCGAGGAAGGCTTCCGCGACCTGTTCGTAGGCAGACTGGGCAAAAAGCAGGGTGATGTTGATATTGAGGCCTTCTTCGAGGAGCTGGCGAATCGCGGGCAGGCCCGCCGGAGTCGCCGGAACCTTAATCATGACATTGGGGCGATTGACGGCCTTCCAGAGGCGGCGTGCTTCGTCGATTGTGGCTTTCGTGTCGTTGGCAAGATAAGGAGAAACCTCGAGACTGACGTAGCCGTCGCGGCGGTTTGATTCGACATAAACCGGTTTGAAAATGTCGCACGCGTCTTGCACGTCGCGGATGGCGATTTTTTCAAACAGACCCTTAGAGTCGAACTTCTTCGCATCGGGTGAAGAAAGAATATCGGCGTAGACATGGCTGCCGGTGATGGCCTTCTCGAAGATGGCCGGGTTGGAGGTCATGCCACGAAGACCGTCGTTGTCGATATATTTTTTTAGTTCGCCTGAGGTGAGCAAATCCCTCCGGATGTAGTCCATCCAGGGAGATTGTCCAAAAGCCAGCAAGCTCTTTAGAGGATTCGCGCCTTGATTGGCGCCGACATTCGGAAGCGTCGTAGTTGTGGTCATAACTGTTCTCCTTCACCTGTAAGACCAGCCAGTTAGTTATTTTACTCCCGCCGGAGAGAATGGGAGCGAATACCGCTCAAGACCTGGGAGTCGCGCCAAAGTGCGCTTCCAAAGCCTTAATTTTGTTGATTCTGCGCACATGGCGTTCCTCATGTGTGAACTTTGCCACCAAAAAAGCCTTTACCAGGTCTTCTGCGAGCTTGGCTCCGATGACGCGTGAGCCCATCACCAGCACGTTCATGTCGTCGTGCTCCACACCCTGATGCGCGGAATAGGTGTCGTGACAAACCGCGGCACGGATGCCCATGATTTTATTGGCAGCCACGCTCGCGCCGACGCCGCTGCCGCAGACCAGGACGCCCCGATCGGCTTTGCCCTCGAGGAGGGCGCGGCCCACCCCTGCCGCAAAATCCGGGTAGTCCGATGGATTTTCGTTGAATGCGCCGACGTCCACGACTTGATGCCCGAGCGAGCGCAACAGGTCGCCAATGGAGTTTTTCATGGCGAAACCTGCGTGATCGGAGCCAATCACAATTTTCATCTGGCGCTCACTTTCCCAACACTTCTTTTGCCGTGGCGATGACATTTTCTAGTTCGAACCCGAACTTATGCAAAAGCGCCTTCAGCGGCGCGGACGCGCCAAAGGAGCGCATGCCGATGATCTTTCCCTTTGATCCTACGTAGCGCTGCCATCCAAATATAGAGGCCATTTCCACGGAGACACGCGCGGTCACGCTTGGGGGGAGGACGCTTTCTTTGTAAGTAGCGTCTTGTTGCTCGAAAAGTTCCCACGACGGCATGCTTACGACGCGGGCCTTGATGCCGTCGGCTGATAATTTCTCGTAGGCTGCCACGCAGAGCGACAATTCGCTGCCGGAGGCCATAAGGATAAGTTCGGGTTTACCGCTCGCTACGTCAGCGAGTACATAGGCGCCGCGAGCCACTCCAGACGCGGATGCATATTTTGCGCGGTCGATGGTCGGGACAGCCTGGCGAGTCAGGACGAGCGACGACGGTCCATGCGTGTGGTGAAGAATAACTTTGTACGCCTCGACGACTTCGTTGGCGTCGCCGGGGCGCAACACCAGCATGTTGGGCATGGCGCGAAGCGAGGCCAGTTGTTCGACAGGCTGATGCGTAGGTCCGTCTTCCCCCAGGCCGATCGAATCGTGCGTGAAAATGTAAATCGCAGGAATTTCCATCAGAGCGCCCAGGCGCATGCTGGGGCGCATGTAGTCGCTGAAATTGAAGAAGGTCGCGCTGAAAGCGCGCAACTTCGACAGTGTCATGCCGTTGACAATCGCGCCCATGGCGTGCTCGCGAACGCCGAAATGCAGATTGCGGCCGCGAAACTGGTTGGGGTAAAACTCACCGGCGCCATCGAACGTTAGGTTCGTTTTGTTGGAGTGCGCCAAATCCGCCGAGCCGCCTATGAGCCAGGGGATGTTTTTTGCGAGTGCGTTCAGCGTTTTTCCCGAGGAGTCACGCGTGGCGATGCCCTTGGCGTCAGCGGGGAAGCTGGGCAAATCCTTGTCCCAGTCATCGGGCAATTGGAAATTTCGCATTTTTTGAAGCTGCTCGGCGAGCTGCGGGGACTGTTTCTTGTACTCTTCAAATTTTGCGACCCAGGCAGCCCGCGCTTCCGCCCCGCGCTTCCCCACGCCATTCTTGAATTGATGGTACACGCCATCGGGGACGAGGAACTTGGCGTCCTCGGGCCAGCCATAGTTTTTCTTGGCTAGGCGGACTTCCGCCTCTCCCAGAGGCTCGCCGTGCGCGTCGGAAGAATCTTGCTTGTGCGGCGAGCCATAGCCGATGTGGCTATCCACAACGATGAGCGTCGGCCGGTCACTTGTCTTCCGGAATGTTTCGTAGGCGCGCGCGAGCATTGCTAGGTCGTTCGCGTCGGCGACACGCGTCACGTTCCATCCGTAGCCGATGAAACGCGTCATCACGTCTTCGCTGAAGGACCACTCGGCGGGGCCATCCAGCGTCACGCGGTTGTTGTCGTAGATCCAGCAGAGATTCGAGAGTTTCAGATGGCCGGCCAGGGATGCGGCTTCAGACGCCACGCCTTCCATGAGGTCGCCATCTCCGCAGATGGCGTAGACGTTGAAATCAAATATCTCGAAACCCGGGCGATTAAAATTTTCCCCTAGCCATTTGCCGGCAATTGCCATCCCCACGCTGTTGCCCGCGCCCTGGCCCAGAGGTCCGGTAGTGGTTTCCACGCCGGTGGTAAGGTGCGACTCGGGATGTCCGGGAGTCTTGCTGTCGATCTGGCGGAAGCGCTTGATCTCTTCCATGGATACGGCGGGTTCGTTCAGGACTTCACCCTTTGCATTGACGGCGCGCACACCGGCCAAATGCAAGGTGGAATATAGCAGCATAGAGGCATGTCCCGCGGAGAGGACGAAACGGTCGCGGTCGAGCCACGTGGGATCCGCGGGATCGTAGCGCAGGAAATTCTGCCACAAGGAATAGACCACTGGCGCAAGGCCCATGGGTGCGCCGGGATGGCCGGAATTCGCCTGCTGCACGGCGTCAATCGAAAGTGTGCGGATGGTATTGATGCTCAGTAGATCGAGATCCAGCTGACTTTTCGGCTGACTCACTTAGGCTCCATGGGGGGAACTAGATTCCCGCAGTTGTTGACAGCTCTTAGATGCACCACGATACGCAACGGGTGACGTGATTTTACGACAAAACGATGGCACTGGCCCGGCCGGCCTTCCGGAAAACCAATGGGCAACGCCGACGCGGATTGCATTTCCGGGTGGGACGGCGCCGCGGCCATCGCCCAACTTGAAGGGAATCTCAACTTATCGTGGCGACGAGCACTTGTCAACAACGGGGCGGCGCCTTCATCGTGGAGTAACATTCCAAATGCCCGCGCCTCCGCCACGATTTTACCCTGGTTAGCTGTTGGTTGGCTCTGTCCCGGCGGTTCATAGAGCGAATTTACGCCGACGGAGTAAGATTGCAAGCGCACCAAGTAAAGGTAACTGGCGATGGACCCGTCCACTTTTCAAATTCCTCCGCTTCTCGATTATGGCGCCACGTTTCTTTGGGCCATTACGGGGGCGCTGGTTGCGGTACGGCGCGGCTGCGACATCGTGGGGGTGGGTGTCATTGCGCTGGTCTCTGCGCTGGGCGGCGGGCTGATTCGCGACGGCCTGCTTCTACAGCAGAAACCTGTTGCGGCCACTTCCCCGTATTACCTCCCACTCATCGTGCTTGCCGCGATGATCGTCGCGCTGTTCCGCGAACGGCTCGAGCTGCTGACGCGGCACCGCACGGTCGATTCCATCGATGCGGTCGGGATGGGGGCATTCGCCGTCATTGGCATGCAGAAAGCGATTTATGCAGGATTCACCCCCTGGGGAGTGATCCTTATCGGCATGATCAACGCCGTCGGCGGGGGAATGTTGCAGGATATCCTGGTGAACGAAGTTCCTGCCATTCTGAAGCCCAGCCAGTTCTATTCACTTCCCGTGCTCGCCGGCTGCGTGCTCTACCTTTTTCTCGGGCATTTCTCCTCGGCGGGTCCGCTGCAGGGAATCCCGATCCACGCGGCGTGGATTACAATCGCGTTTGTATTTCTGGGACGGCTTCTCACCATTCGTTTCAACTGGCGGACGCAAGCGCTCCTCTCCCCGGGAGGGGATAGGAAGAGCTGAAGCTGCCGGCGGTTTTCACTGAATGCGTCCAAAGACTGCCCAGCATTAACTCGCGTGTGAATACAGCATTCGAATGTCGAACTCCTCAGGGTCTTAGCTCCGCCTTCTAAGCTGAAAGATAACATCGATTACCATATCCACTTCCACCGGTTTGCGGCAGTGTTTTCATCCAATGGTCCAGGGCAAAACGTGTGGCGGGGATCGTACCTTCGGCGTGAATCGTGCCACTGCCATCCTTCACGCAGTAGCTGACCCTCCTCTTGTGAACGTCCAGTCTGATGTAATACATAGTCTGCATGGGGGAGCCTCCTTTGGTGTCTCTGAATCAGCTCGCTCGCTGAGTTCAGCTTTGTACACCAAGCGCTTCTCCCTCGACCTATACATTCAAACTTATCGGGCGCTTGGACCCAGGCTTTCACACGACGAACGCCGCGCATATCGGGCGGGAGATAATGACCTTAAGCAATTCGTCAGCCTTCAAAGGGCGCGATTCCCGTAAGGCTCATCTTCGGCAACCCCTGCGAAACATCCCTCAATAGTAAAGATCAATTTATCTTTTCACGAGGCGACGCACTGTATGCGACACCGAGAAAACCGGCGCCGTCCTCTTCTCTGCGAGGATGTGCGCGCCAGACGGGAATACACCCTTATGCGAAGGGTGCCCCTATGAATCTGGTCTACGTGACCGATCTTGCAAAGACAGAAGGCAACTCCGCCGACCGAGATATGTACGTCGCAGCAGACGCAGGCTTCATTTGCTCAGAATGCTTATCTCTTCTGCGCTTTCGAACGGCTGGCTACCGCCGTTGGCGGTAGCATCGACAGGGGCGTACTATGAGTGGTCATGCGATTGCGTGCCGATCTGAGAATCATCCTGGCGAAGACGGTCGACTATTAAAAAAGTCTATTAACAACAGGGTGAAATTCAGATCACAAATTCCAATGTGCAAGAGAATGTGGTTCCGCATCCGTACACACCTGAACGACCGACACTCCCATGGAGAGTTATAGGAAGGATTTATCTTTTAATTAACTTCTAGTCCTGTGCGCAACAGGCAGGGGCCTTCTGGGGTCAAAATTCGGTGACAGTTCACGCCTGAGTCGGTGCACAAAGGGACTCACTTTCGTGCCTAGAAGATTCCCATCTCATGATGCACTTTTGCCTTTGTCGCTTCTAGAATCTCCTTCATTTGGCACCGTCTCGCCTAACTCCCGTTCTCACATCGGGTTTCGGCCCATCTACTAGAACCTATAGTCTTTCCGCCGTGGGTGCACATCGGCCATTGTTCAACTCCCGGGGTTATGGCGGCTTGATTGCTCTGCTCTAGGTTGCACCTCCTTGGTGTCCCGCTGCCCACGTCACGGGTAGCGCGTCGGCACTATTTCCGTTTGTGGCCTGATTACCTTTTCAGGCGTCCTGAGTGTCCCCTTAGGGCTGAGTGAGATCCGTTGGCGGGTCTAGTACGTAACGCTGTCCCTACTGAGGTCATTCATGCGACGAACCGCTAAGACTGTCCTTTTTGGGATTCTGTTAATCCTTTGTGTGGTCGTAGTGCTGAAGGCGACCGGCCTCTCAGCTCCCAGCGGCACCTGGGCTCCCACACCGGCCCTCACCGACGCCCGCGCGAACTCTTCCGCCGTTCTGCTTTCTGACGGCCGCATCCTGTTCACCGGTGGCGCTGGCGCAAGCGGCCCCCTCGCCACGGCCGAGCTTTTCGGCACTGACGGCAGCGTTTCCTCCGCCGCGCCTATGAATGTCGCGCGCAGCGGCCACATCTCCGCCGTCCTGCCGGACGGCCGCGTGCTGGTCGCCGGTGGAACGGTCTCCGGCGGCGCCACCAATGCTGCCGAAATCTACGATCCCGTCGCCAATACCTGGACCAGCCTCGCCGGCGGCATGATGGAAGCGCGCTCCGGCGCCACCTCCGCCGTCCTGCCGGACGGCCGCGTGGCCATCGCCGGTGGACAGAACGCCGGCGTGGTCAGCTCCACGATCGAAATTTTTGATCCGCTTGCGGGCAGTTTCAGTTTCGCCGGAACGCTTTCTTCTCCTCGCGCGCAGCACGCCATGGCGGTGCTCGCCGACGGACGTGTAATCATCATCGGCGGGTCCAATGGCACGAACCCGCTCGCTTCCACCGACATCTTCGATCCCGTTGCGGGAACCGTCGCTGCCGGTCCGAGCCTCGCTGCACCGCGTTCCAGCCATTCGGCCACCACTCTTCTCGACGGCCGCGTTTTGGTCGCCGGCGGCAACAACATCGTTACCAATCCCGACGGTACCACCACCCCCACCGATCTCGCTTCCGCGGAAATTTTTGATCCCTCGGCGGGAACTTTCTCCCCGGCTGCAGGCGCCCTCGCCGCTCCTCGTCAGGGCAATCTCGCATTTCTGCTTCCACACAACAATCACGTGCTCATCGTCGGCGGAACATCCGCCGGCGCGCCCGTTGCTTCCACCGAGCAGTTCACGCCCTGGCTGGGAACTTTCTCCGGAAGCGGATCTCTTGCAACGGCTCGCAGCAATGCCGCCGGCAGCGCCATGCAGCAGGATGGATTGCTCCTCGTCGCGGGCGGCAAGGACGCGAATGGCGGCCCGCTCGCCAGCACCGAACTCTACGGCTTCTCCACCGTGAAAACGGATGCCAGCGACTACGCCCCGGGCACGATTGTTACCATCACCGGCTCCGGCTGGCAGCCCGGCGAAACCGTTACTCTGAGCTTGCCGGAAGTGCCCTTCCACGATACCCACGGCCCTTACAGCGCCGTGGCCGATTCCGCGGGAAACATCCTCAACACTGACTTTGTCCCGAACGCCGCGGACGTGGGCATGCGCTTTTATTTGACCGCTGTTGGCAGCGTCTCAGGGCTCCAGGCGCAGACGACATTCACAGATGCTCCAGCGGCCAGCAGCGGCGACGGCACGATGACAGTCAGCCCCACCAGCGTCACCGCGGGCAGCACGGGCAATACTCTCACCTTCACATTTACGGGCAGGAGTGGCAGGACTTTCGCTGCCGGCTCTATCGCCACCGTCACGATTCCTGCCGGATGGACAGCGCCTCAAACGACCAACTCCGGGAACCCGGGATTCGTCGGCAGTGTGGCAAATGTTTCTGGTGCAAGTTGTATCGTAGGCACCCCTTCAGTTTCAGTCTCCAGCTCCGTTATCACAATCGTCCAGACGTGCGATGGCACCAATAGCTTCAAATTTACGTATTCGAATGCGACAGCTCAGAGTACATCCGGTACCGCTACGTTTACTGCAGCCTCCAGGGGAGGCAGCATTGGCAGCGCCGTCAGTCTCACAAGCGGCTCGCCAACGGTCACCGTAAATAACCCGGTTCCCACGACCACCAGCATTTCGCCGACCACCAAGAACGCGGGTGATGCGGGGTTCACCCTGACGGTAAACGGGACCAATTTCGTTTCCACATCCGTGGTCAATTTCAACGGTTCAGCGCGGACCACCACCTTCGTTAGTGCGATTCAGGTGACCGCTTCCATCACTGCGGCCGACGTTGCGACGGGCGGTACGTTTAACATCACAGTTACGAATCCCACTCCGGGCGGCGGGACTTCAAATGCGCAGACGCTGACGGTAAACAACCTACTTCCGACGACGACCAGCATCTCGCCAACCACCAAGTCTGTGACCGACCCGGCTTTCACGCTCACAGTCAACGGCACGAATTTCGTCTCTACCTCAACCGTGAATTTCAACGGTGCCGCACGAACCACGACGTTCGCCAATGCGAACCAGGTGACGGCTTCGATCCCGGCCACTGATCTGGCCACAGCGGGCACATTCAACATTACGGTCACGAATCCGGCGCCGGGCGGCGGAACTTCCAATGCGCGGCAGTTCATCGTCACCCCGAAGCTGGCCTTCACGACGAATGCATTCGGAATTGTGACGGGAATCTGCTCGTCGCAAGTTACCGTGCAGACGCAGAATGCCAACAACTCTGCAGCCAATCAGACGCCCGGGATAACGCTAAACCTTTCCAGCAGCCAGGGAACCGGGAAATTCTTCAGCGACTCCGCCTGCTCGAACGCAAATCAAATCACCAGCGCCGCGATTACGTCTGGATCCAGCTCGGCCAGCTTCTTCTATGAGGACACAACGACAGGAAGCCCAGTGATCACGGTCGCTTCGACGGGGCTGACTTCGGTAACGCAGACGGAAGCCATTGACACCCTGCGCTTTCAGAACAACGCCTTCAACGTCCCGCTCAACCAATGCAGCGGTCCGATCATAGTGCAGTCGGTCAACCCGAATCCGACCGCGCTCACGCAATCGACCACAATCAACCTGAGCAGCTCATCAGGGGGCGGCAAATTCTACAGCGATTCTGCTTGCACCACGCAGATTACGACTACCACCATCGCTCCGGGCATTGATGGCGGCCACGATACGAACAACTTCTTTTACAAAGACACCCAGGCGGGCAGCGCGGCCCTGACTGCATCGGCGGGCACGGCTTCGGGTACGGCGACCGCAACGGTTATAGCGCCCCCGAGCATCAGCAAGTCGTTCGGGGCTGCCACGATTGCCGTGAACGGCACCACCAGCCTGACCTTTACCATCAGCAACCCGGGTGCTAACACTGTGTCGCAGACCGGCGTAGCTTTCTCCGACACGTTTCCTGCGGGACTCGTCGTGGCAACTCCCAATGGTTTGAGTAACACCTGCGGCGGCACACCCTCGGCCGTTGCCGGAGGCGGTACAGTCAGCCTCACCGGCGGCACAGTCGCGGTCAACACCTCATGTACGCTTTCCGTGAACGTGACGGGCACGACCTCGGGTGTGAAGAACAACACAACAGGCAATGTCACTTCGACGAACGGCGGCACGGGCAACACGGCTTCGGCCAGCTTGACCGTTGCCACCCCGCCGACGATCAGCAAGGCGTTTGGAGCTTCGTCGATTCCCTACAACAGCAGCACCAGCCTGAGCTTCACCATCACCAACCCGAACACCATCAGCTTGAGCGGTGTAGCTTTTACCGACAATCTGCCGGGAGGACTTGTGGTGTCCAACCCGAATGGCCTCACAGGCTCCTGCGGCGCAGGGACAATCACTGCGGTGGCCGGCTCCGGCTCAATCACCCTCGCGGGCGGTACGGTGACGGCCAGCAGCTCATGCACCTTCTCTGTAAACGTGACCGGTACGGCCATCGGTGCGCAGAATAACACGACCGGCAACATCACCTCGACCGAAAGCGGCGCAGGTTCGACCAGCAACACGGCCTCGTTAACGGTGAACAAGGCCACGCCCATCATCACCTGGAATAACCCTGCCGACATCACCTATGGCACGGCATTGGGCACAACTGAACTGAACGCAACTGCGTCCGTCCCGGGATCCTTCGTATACACCCCAGCCTCAGGCACGGTTCTGAACGCGGTCCCAAGCCAAAACCTGCATGTAGATTTCACGCCCACAGATACTACGAACTATACCACTGCCTCAAAAGACGTGAAAATCAACGTCAACAAGGCCCGCCTGACGGTGAAGGCGGATGACAAGTCGAAGACGTACGACGGTGCGGTGTTCTCGCCCTTTACCGCGACCATCACCGGCTTCGTAAACGGTGAGAACAGCAGCGTGGTGAGCGGCAGCGCCGGGTTCACCGGTGCGGCCACGACGGCGGTGAACGCCGGGACATATGCGATCACGCCCACGGTTGGCACGCTGACGGCGACTAA
>JACXTT010001053.1_pt1 | contig 47030 bp, 37 predicted proteins | sample 9270951 | NCBI WGS metagenome assembly JACXTT01 (sample SAMN15532306, study PRJNA645909) | rock metagenome | isolation source: weathered quartz diorite | place: Puerto Rico | collected 2017-06-21 | reverse complement strand
TACCCCGGCCTACTGCAAAGCGTCAGATGTCGGTCACCGCAATTGCAGAGAACGCGCCGGAATTCTCGGAGAAAGCGCGCGCAACTCACCGATTCGATTCCGCGGAGACGATGCGGTATATCGAAGAAAGATGAGGAGAAGCAAGGAAGGAACTGGTGGCCAGGGGCGGAATCGAACCACCGACACGCGGATTTTCAGACCGTTGGCGGTCGTTCTAAGGGCTTAATAATCAACCACTTGCAGCGCTTGCCAACCCCGATCCCAGGCACACCCAGGCACAGTCCTGGCACACCCAATCTGAGCTCGTCACATTCCCGGCACAGGGGCACAGCGACGATCCACCGACCGGTCGGTTCCTCGAATTCGGCCGAGGAATGCTTTATCTTGGCCCCATGAGTAAAGAAGATTTGGGCGTCGACGATAGCCTGCTTGAATCGGCGGCAAAGTGCCTTGATGCCGAAAGCGTGCGTGCCCTGGGCACCATTGAGCTCACGGGCGCGGCAAAGTCGCGACTCGAGTTGCTGGCCAAGAAGGCCAACGAGGGAGAGCTCACGGCGAAAGAGGCGCGCGAATACGACCGGTTCATCGAACTAGGTGACATCATTGCCACACTACGCCTAAAGGCCGAGCGCCAGCTGCAGTTCGCGCGCGGATGAGGTGACCGAAGCGCTGCGCCAGCAGGTTCGTGAGCGCGCTGGAAGGCGCCGCGAATACTGCCACCTCCCAGATTGGTTGCCTCCGCTCGAGCCGTTCCATTTGGAGCATATCGTCGCCCGCCAACATGGTGGTGAGACGAACCTCGACAACCTCGCGTGGGCGTGCCATCGATGTAACCGCCACAAGGGACCCAATCTCACCGGGATCGATGCCAGCACGCGCGAACTCGCTCCGCTGTTCCATCCACGACGGGATGTGTGGACGATGCATTTCCTGTTGCGCGGGAACGAGCTCGTGGGACTGACGCCCACCGGACGCGCGACGGTCGCGCTTCTCCAGATGAATGCTGCGCGTCGGGTCGAGCGACGTGCAGAACTTATCCGCTTGGGTTCCTTCTAAGTAGGAACCACGCTGGTTATCCAGGACCCAGTGGCCCTATTCGGGCGTGGACACTCTCTCAGATCAGAGATCGCGTGGGCAACACGGTCAAATTCAGCGACGCCCAGTCTGGAACCGGGTACACAAACGGCAGGTAAGGCGGTACCGCTACCTAGAACAACGCTAGGAGCAGCCGGTTGCAAAGCTGCGCGACAGCGCAACAGAAGCGTGCATTCGAACGCGCGTCTGCGTATTTGTCGTGAATCAATCGACGCACGTGAAGCGGCCGACGCCTGCGCGATACCGACGTTCCGAGCGCGCGTTGTTATCCGAAAGCTAGGTCCACTCGCGCCGAGCATCCATCCCACCGCGAAACTCCATCAGACACCAATGACATCAGCGAGCGCAGATTCGTACGGCCCGCAAGCGACTTATTGACGGTTAACCGCGGTCAACCGGACCGTGGCCGATCAACTCCACTAGCAAAACAAACGTCAGCTCTGCGTCAGCAACGTGGCCGGTTGCCTCCCAGCACCCGGGCGTTGGAAAGATCAAGGATGTGGAGATACCGACGTCATCCCAGCTCCCGTCGTCTGAAATGCTCGCCCGTAAACGGCGCCGCCCGGGCGTCCAAGCGGCGTCCCTCGATGGTCAGCAGACCCCTGCGTTTTCGGGCCCATCCGAATTTCCAAGATAAAGATCCGTCGGCGAGAACGAAACCTGGCCCGCCCGGTCTGAACACGATCTTGCCGTCGGGAGGTAAATTCACGGTGATATCCTGGGTGCAGAACTCGCTGTAGCTGTAGGCCGCCGGACCGTGCTCCGCGCGGTACTCCTCCCAGAGCAGCTGCAGCGTCACGTGCCGATGGCGCTTGAGCTCCTGGTGGATCGCCGCGCAGGACGGCATCACGAACTTCGACGGCCGGCTCACCGTCTCGCCATAGACCCGCCGCTCGAGCTCAGCGTCGTCCCAGTCCTCCGGGATCGGCCACCCGACCCCCGCCGCCCGGGCCGCATTCAGATACTTCGAGACCGCGCCGATCGACAGTCGCGCACCGGCGGCCACTTGGCGCACCGTCAACCCCGCGGCCGACAGCCGCAATACCTCCCGGATCCGGTACATGGAGACCCTCTCGCTCGGCATCTGCCTTCCTCCCCGCCAAAAAGCTGGCGGGGACAAGGCTCGCCCAAACGGGCATCTCCAGCACCCGCGGCTGATTTACGCGACCGTGAACACCCTTTACGCGATCGTGAACACCGTTTACGGAAAACCCCGAAAACTGTTCACGATCACGCCCATTCCGTGTTCACGCTCGCCCGTAATCCCTGTTCACGATCCTCCGTAAACCCTGTTCACGATCGAGCGGCGCCCGCAGTCAGCCAAAAAAGCTGAAACCAGAAGCCGTCGGATCGAGTGGGGCCGTGCAAACCTTAAGGATGGGAAGCGGCGTCCCTGCTGTTGGCCTGGATGCGCTCAGCGCTAAACTAGGCGGTGCAGCCGAGAGAATCGGCGTTGAGATTGAGGTGCTCCCCGCGAATAGTACGGTGAAGGAGTAGAGTCCGCCCACATGGGAGCGGACAATGAAATCGAAGCGGTTCACCGAGGAGCAGATCATTGCGGTCCTGAAGGAGGCTGAGGCCGGGGCGAAAACTAAGGATCTGTGCCGGAAGTACGGGATCTCCGACGTCACCTTCTACATCTATGGACTGCTTCCGCTTTGCAAGCGATTCTCCTCTCGATAGCTGCCAGGGCGAATGCGTACGTCTATACGGCGTCAGCCGCAGCCGTCTGCGGTCGCGCCCCGATGGGTAATCCGCACGCGCACGCCTCTACAACTGGTCGGCCCTGTTATGGCCTACATAGAAATCAGGTTCCGTGCGCGTCGGTTCGACCTGTCATGCCATCTTTGAGACTCTCTCGCAACCGTTGTTTGTGTACCGTTCTCGTCCTAGGCGGCCCGGCGATAAGGCTCCTCACGCCGGAGAACCGCCCAGATCACTCTAGCGTTCTTGTTGGCAACCGCGACGACGGCGCGGTTGAAGCCGCGGCGTTCGCGCAGCTGATTAACCCAGCAGCTCTTCGGGTCCGTCTTTCGCGCCGCAGTTCGGACCACGGCTCGAGCGCCGTGGACGATGAGCGTGCGCAGGTGCTGGTCACCACGCTTGCTGATCCCAAAGAGCTGGGTACGATCACCACTGGAGTGTTGCCGCGGTACGAGGCCAAGCCACGCTGCCATGTGGCGCCCGTTCTTGAAATCGCGCCCGTCGCCGACGGCAGCGACGACAGCCGTGGATATCTTCGGTCCCACGCCCTCGATCTTGGCGATTCGCTGAGCCAGGGAGCTCGCTCGAAAGACTTCATCGATTCTGCGGTCGAATACCGTGACACGGCGGTCGACCTCCCGCAGGAAGTCAAAGAGCTCTGCGATGGTCGCGCGAGCGCTGATCGTCAGTCCGTTCTCGGCGTCCTCCAGGATCTGGGGAACTGTGCGGCGAAGCTGGCCGATGTTCCGGGGAAAGACCAGCCCACGGTCTCGCAAAAAGCCCCGGATCTGACTGGCGAGAGCCGTACGGTGGTTCACGAGGCGCTGTCGCGCCCGGTGGAGTGCCTGGATATCCTGCTGCTCTGCCGACCGACGGGGCACAAAGCGCATATTGGGTTGCTGCAGCGCTGTGCAGATCGCCTGCGCGTCGTTGGGGTCGTTCTTTTGGCTAAGCCTGAAGGGCTTGACGTACTGAGGGCTGATGATCCTAACGGTATGTCCGAACCGTTCAAATCGTTCCGCCCAGAAGTACGCACTGGTAGAGGCCTCGATCCCGATGATGCAAGGCTCGATCTGAGCGACTAGTTCGAGCAGCTGCGCCCGCAGCACTCGCCTGCGCAGTACCGGTGTGCCAATACCGTCTACTCCATGAAGCTGAAAGACATTTTTCGCAAGATCGATACCAAGCGCCTTGATGGTCATGACGTTCCTCCCGATGCCGGAGTACTACGCTACTGCGGAAGCAGTCCATCCCATCAACTGGAAGGCGAAATACGCCGGGCTGACGGTCTCCGAGGCCAGGCGGCTTAAGGAGCTCGAGGCGGAGAACTCGAGGCTGAAGAAGCTGCTGGCCGAAGCCGAGCTCGACAAATCGGCGCTGAAGGATCTGCTGCATCGAAAATGTTAGGCCCGCAGGTGAGGCGGCAAGCCGTGGGTATGCTCAAGGAGGAACGTGGGTTTGGAATCACGCGCGCTTGCGGGCTGGCCGGGATTTCACGGTCACTGTACGGGTATCGCAGCCGTCGGCCCGTACCGGCGGGGCTGCGCGAGCGGATCTGCGAGCTCGCCGGTGAGAAGCGTCGGTACGGATATCGCCGCATTCACATACTGTTGCGCCGTGAAGGTTGGAAAGTGAATCGCAAGCGCACGTACCGGCTGTACCGCGAGGCAGGACTCGCGGTACGCCGGCGCAAACGCAAGCGAATCGGGCTTTTTGAGCGCAAACCCCTGCCCAAGCCGAGCGCTGTGAATCGCAGCTGGTCAATGGACTTCGTCGCCGATGGTCTGATCGACGGTCGCAAGCTTCGCTGTCTGGTGATCGTTGACGACTACAGCCGCGAGTGTTTGGCGATCGAGGTCGATACCTCGATCAATGGCCGCCGTGTCGCGGCGGTCCTCGAGCGCCTCGCCGATCTGCGCGGGCTGCCGCTGTCGATTACGGTCGACCACGGGCCGGAGTTCGAGGGCCAGGTGCTCGATGCGTGGGCGTACGAGCACAGCGTGCGGTTGAACTTCATCCGACCAGGCAAACCGATCGAGAACGCATACATCGAGAGCTTCAACGGCCGCTTCCGCGACGAGTGTCTGAACGAGCACTGGTTCCTGACGATGGCGCATGCACGGCGCGTCATCGAGCAATGGCGCATCGAGTACAACACGGAGCGACCACACAGCTCGCTGGGCGACCTGACGCCGGAGCAGTTTGCCATGAATGGCCCGGAGCTTCTCCCGCCCTTCGGGCGTGAGACGGCACTGCGGGGGAGACCATGACGAGGATGGAAGAGAGGGCGAATTATCAACCGCGGACTCAAGCTCCAGGCCGTACTAAAACGGGGAGCACCTCAGCGCGGCTATAGGCAAAATGACCACCGGACGTTCGAGGGGCTCAACAATGAGAATCGCGACACTGAGCTCTACGGCGATGCTTGCGGTGATCGCTGTGTCTTTCTCGCCTCCTTCAGCCTACGCGCAGTCCTCCGAGGCTTCCGTTAGCCAGCATGTTGAAGGGGGCGTACCCATTGCGCAGGTCATCGCGGCTGTCTCGCGAAAGAGCGGCAAAAAATTCGTTCTTGATCCCCGCGTGACCGCCGAGTTCGTGCTCGTGGGACAGGACGTTGCTGCAATCGGCTTCAACGAGCTGGTCGGCATGTTGCGTGATTTCGGGTTCGCCGCTGTCGAATACGGCGGCGCTGTGCACATCGTTCCCGATGCATCGATCCGGCAGCTACCTGTACCCGTAAAATCCGGAAAAGAGATTCGCCCGGATGCGGAATTCGTAAGCAAAGTGATTACCGTCAAGAATGTGTCGGCAGCTCAGCTGGTGCCGATCCTTAGGCCTCTGCTGCCTCAGGTGGGGCATCTGGCTGCCTTCCCGTGCAATAACCGGTTGCTCATTGTCGACATCTTCGCCAACGTGCGCCGCATTGAAGCTCTGGTCGAGTCGCTCGATGTCGGTGGGCCCTACAAGCCGCCTGAAAACTGCGGGGTGCAGGAGGGCACGAAGTAACTGTATCCCGTCTGGCGAACATAACTTGAACTTAAGTCCCCAACGCCTGGCAGGCGGTGGGCGATCGGATGATCCGCTTGCCGTGACTGCTTTCAGGGCGTCTACGTGAGCGCGCCGACTGGCTGCTTTTGGGCCGGTTGGCGATTTTTGGCACTACACGAGGTTTCCTTAAGTTGTTGTACTTCGTCCGCGAGCAGAGACGTCAATCAGAGCTAACGTTCATCGCCATATGTAGCGAATACGATTCTGGGCTTGCATATGCTGCAAGAAAATCGATTCGGCTTGATCGAGCACGCTGCGAGCAGGGTGTGGGGCACGCTGGTGATACATTCCAACCGAGTTAATCATGAGGTCACGAACTTCCGCTCTCTGTTTGGAATCCAATCCTAAGAGGCGCAAAGAGCGGTGATCGAGTAGCACGATGTCTTTCGCTAAAAGGTTCTCCTCTGTGGTCGGATTCTCGACTCTCTCAAACGTTACGAGATGGTTTCCGAGTTGGATGTCCGAGTCACTCAAATTTCGTATTGAATGTGTATTCCGGGACTGGTGGTTGATCTGTCATAGTTGATCGTCTGTCATGGGCTTGTCGAGGAGATCCTTTCGATCACGGTCGCGCAATCAATGTCCTGCCGATGCGTTCTTGATGTCCAACCTTATGAATCCGGGGTTAGACTTTAATCACTTCCGCTACTCAAAAGCGGGGGACGCCGTAACACCCGGGGCCTGGATGTATCGACGATGCTCGCGCCGTCGGTGCGCGGAAGGCGCCAATCGCCGTCATTTGGGCGGCAGTCCCAACGCGACGACGACAGCGATGAGAAGCACAATAATGTAGAAGACCATATTGAGCATGAAAGTCATTTGGAATTGCGGAAAAACCCGCTGTGCCCCTCTCTTGCAGACCTCATGGACGCGCGGACCATCGTACCAATTGGGTTTGGGATGCTGGCGGTTGGCTCGTAGGAGTCCTTCCACGATTCCGGCCCGCGCTACGACCGCATCGATCAGATTAATATGACGAATTTCGATCACGAGGAACAGGATGGCGACACACGGGAGAGCGATCTGGATGACCAACAGGTGCAGATGAATGTTCCCCGTGTAGTACGCCGCCAGCAGCCCCCCCGAGACCGTCAACATCCAGCCGCGGAGACTGAAAGTGTGTTTCTCGTGTCTGGTGATAATCTCTTGGAGCCGATCGAGCTCGCGGTGTGCTTCTTCGAACGCATCCATGGACGTACCTCCGAGGCAAGATTCAAGGGCGCTAGCCTAAAACTCATTCGATTCCTAGAGAGCGGGCGAACTCCCTGGACCTCATCCGCAAAGGATTCAATGAGCGACCCACAATCGCTTCAAGCCCAGCAATAGATAGTCGGAGTGCCTCTTGGCGAGCGCCATTCGGAGGAGCACCTTACGGTGACTGCGGAATAGAATTCCTTCGACCAGGCAGTTGCGGATCCAGTCGGGGAGCGACACGGTGACCTTGCCCAGGTCCGCTTCGATTCCCGCCTCCGCGCCCGCTTTGATTCCCGCGGTCAGCTTCTTGCCTCCCACCAGCTCCCGTTCGATTCCGGAGTCGAAGCCGGCCTCGGCACCGAAGGTCGCTTTGATGCCGATCTCCCGAGACCACAGGCGTGGCGCATCGACCGGATCGTGTCCGGGCGGATACCGCTTGAGCAACTCGCGCGTGACTTCGGCGACATCTCTCTCATCGGATTCGCTGTGCGTTCCCATCGCCCAGGCTGCGCGTAGCTTACGATGCCATTTGCGATACGCAATGAAATCCTCGTCGGAGTCCCGAAGCTCCAGCGCCTTATCCAACAGCTCCCTGGAGTCCCGGGGTTGCCGTCCAACGAGGTACTGGAGAATCGTCGGTGGCAGCTCTCTATCGCGAGAGCTTAAGCGAGAGTCGGTCGAAACGACGGCATTCAGACGCTCGAATAGGTGAGCCTCCTGTCGGGCGCCCCAAAGTGGGCCGTCATCGGGCTGCATAAGTTCGAGCAACAGCGTATTGCGTGTCGGCTGCAACACGTGATCCGAGCCGCTGATCTGTGCATAGGCGCCGAAGATCAGGCCGCCCAGCAGGATTACGCCCAGCTCTCGGGTGTCGCCGACAAAGTGCAGTCCGGGATCGGGAAACCACTGGTAACCGACCGCCTCTAGCTCGTCCTTTCTCTCGTGTATCAGCTCCTCAAGTCGACGCGGGGGAATCCGCCCGAGGTCCACGTTCACCAGCTTGCTTCTGGCAAGCTCCTTGACGCCGGCATAAATGGGCGGATGCACGTCGACCGAGATGTGCCGCAGTGCCTGGAAGTTCGTGGCGTCGAACGTGTATTCGTAATCGATTAGGGGAATCCGTTCCCGCGTCATTAAAATATGAAAGAAGGTGATGAGGCTGTCGATGTTGCACTCGATCGCTTTCCAAACCCGTTCGGGATCGAGACTTGATTGCTCCGCGAACGTCCGCCCGCCGATGAAGAGGTCCGCGACGCGCATTACCATTGGGTCGGGAACCACATCCAAGTCGCAGGACGCGAACGCAGCCGCCCAGTCTTGTGGATCTGTAGCGAACATAGTCGTCACGAGACTCTCCTCGCTGGGGCGTCCGTTGTTGGAGCTCCGTCGGAGCACGCTTGAGAGGCAATCGGGTTCAGCCTATCGATCGGGACGCCGGTGCAGCGTGTCAGAGCGCGCTGCGCCATCGGGCGGATTGCCGGTTTGACCATCACTACGCTACTTCCTGCTGCGAGCCGGTGCCTTATTCGGTCCCTTCGGTAGTGCGCTGTCCCGAATCTCCTCGGGCGGTCGACGTCCCGACGTTTATGATGTTTCCTTTGCTGTGGTGTCGTAGCTCGTCCAGTGCAAGGTGGCGCGCAGGTGACTAGGTTAATTGACGGATCTGGTCGCTCTCCCGCACTGTAATTCACCGAGGTTGGGTCGTCGTTATGATCCTTCTTCGAACGACTCACGCTTCTCCGGTCGGCTCCAGAACGCGAAGACTCCGGGCCCAAAACGGGGCATTCATATTCCAGCGAGCGAGCTCTTCGCGCAGCAACGGTTCGTTGGAGGAGAGATCGAGGTCGACCCTGCAGCGCAAGCGGCACGGCACGGCATCCAGAACACGTTGAAGGCAGTCGAGGCTAGGCTGATGTTTAAGCGGCACCTCGATCACGGCAACGGAAGCGCGCTGCAGCAGCGCGCAGAACGGCGCGAGATCGCCGTGAATCTCGAACCCGAGTGCAACCACACCCACGTTCTCGAGAGGATGGGCATGGTTTTGGAAGAAGTCCCGTACATGGCGCACCCGGCACGGAGCCCCATTCAGTTCTTCGAGGGCGAGCGGCTCAAATTCCGCGTCCAGACTGTAGACGGTGACGGAATCGTAATGCCCATTCAGAAAATGCGTGATCGCGTTTCCGCGATACCCGCCAACCTCGACAATGTGCCTCGCCCCGCGCAGAAAATGCGCGGCCAGTACATATCTCGACTGGAGGGCCTCGGTGTCGAGGTATCCCCAGAACTTCTTGCCCGCCTCGATCTCGCGAACACGCGGGCTTTGCAGGGGATTCAGCGTGATCATGGTGTCCCGGCTCCGGTGAATCTCGGTTGAACAAGCCCGAGACCGGGCCACTGGCGGATCAGGATCTTATCGAATTTTGCGGGATCGAGTTCATCGAAAAGCCGCCCAACGCCGAAATTCGGGTCGCTGACAAGCACGTCGTGAAGCACTATGGTCGCGCCGGGCGCGGAGCAGCGGACCGCCATTTCGAAGTCGAACTTGCAGCCCTCATAACTGTGATTGCCGTCCAGGTAGATGTAGTCATAGCTTTCTCGACACACGGCAAAGAACTGCTCGCTGGTCATCACGTGGACATGAACGATATCCTGCAATCCGACGGCAACGAATTCCTTGCGGGCCTCCTCCGTCCAATGCCCCGCCCCGCCGAACGCCACTTCGAAACCGTGCTCGCGGTCGCTGAAGTTGGCATCGACAAAATCCAGTTCGCCTGAACCGTTGGCGAGCATGGCGAGCCCGACGACGCTGGGCACGAAGCCATAGCGGGAGCCGATGATCAGCGCGCGCCGCGGACGCACATTTGTGACGAGGCTGTCGTGAATGGCGCCAAAGCCCAAGTTGTCGCGCGATGCGTTGTGCTCCCGTTCGGCGCCGCCGTCCGGCGCAAATCTCTGCTTGACGGCGCGGACACCCTCGGGATCGTGCAGTCTCAGCATAGGGGCTCCAGAGCCGGTCGATGGCAGACGCACGGACTGCTTCGCCTCAGCGCCAACCTGTCCCAACGCGGCGAGGATAGCGCCGACGCGGTCGGCCGGGGGCTCCGCGCGGTCTGCCCGGGCGCGCCAGCCCTCGTACCACGCGACGATGTCGGCCCGCCCAAGGCGCCGGTATTTCCCAATCTCGAAGTCGAGCATTCCGAAGCGAGAGGCGTATTCCGGCCCGATCACGTGGAAGACCTTCATTCCTCGATCAAGCAGGCCTAGTTGCCCGCAGGCGGCCAGCTTTCCCCGCACCATCGCTCCGAGGCCGCAGTACGAGGAGTATGGCAACGCCAGCAGCAGCGGCAGGATGCTACGGTGGTAGATGGAGAACCAGCCGTCGATTGGCCCGCTGAACAGACCCTCCGCGGCGTCGTAGGGCTGGTAGTGCTCCAGCGCCGGGCGGGCACCGGTCGTGAACTCGTCCTGCCAGACGTCGGCCACCAGTTGCCGCACGCTCGGAAACCGCTCGAACAGCCTGTGTGCCCGCTCGGCGATGCCCCTGGACACACAGACCACGTCGTCGTCGATCTGCACGAGCAACGGGTAGCGCGCTTCGCTGAAGAGCCTCTGGTAGGCGACCATGCCGATGTTCTCCGGCGTGCGGCCCAGCACCCGCAAAGGGACGCCGCGCGCCGCCAGCGCGGCGATATCCTGCTCGAACGCCTCGTCCATGGTGTTTAGCCAGAGCAGGATTTCGAACGGCGACGTCGTCTTCGCCGCCAGGTCCGCCAGCAGCAGCCGCGCGTAGACCGGCCGATAGACCGCGATGCAATACGAGATCACGCGACGATCAGCTCAGGGTACTTGGCCAGGCGGAAGATGAAGCTCGGGCGGTTGACGTGGCGCCAGTGCACCCCGCGCTTCATCAGCGCCTCGACGAGGTGCCAGTCCCAGGCCATCGTGTCGAAGGGCAGGTCGTTGCCCAGGTACTGCGGAAACAGGGCCCGCCTGAACAGGGGCTGGCCCAGGTCGATTGCTCCCGGTCGGGGCACCGGGGCCCTCAACACAAGGCGCCCGTCGTACAGGCACGAGCTGTAGGCGAAGCCGAGGCCAGGATCGCGGTCAAGCTCCGCCAGCAGTGGTCCGAAATGATCCGGCGCATATCCATTATCGTCGGACAGGAAGCTGACGAACTCGCCGCGCGCGCGCCGCAAGCCCGCCGCCGCGGGAGTGATGCCCCAGTTGTTGTGGCGCCGCTTCAGGTTGTACAGGCCAATGCGCGCATCGCCAGTGGCTTCGACCAGCGTTCGGACCTGCTCGAGGATGCTCTCGGGCGGATGGTCCGCGACGATCAGGTGTTCGAACCGCCCGTACCGGAGTTTGCGGACCGAGGCGATGCACCGGCGCAGGCAATCGACCCGGTCGTACACGGTCGTCACGATCGACAGACGCGGCGGGGTGTCGGTCGCCACCGCCACCAGCTCATCCACCCCGCTGTCCGGCAGCGCGGAATCCGCGACGGCCCCCGGCGGCGAGCTGGTCAGTTCGAGTCCACGCACCCGCACGGAGCCGCCCTGCGCGCCGACGAACGCATAGCCGTCGGCCAACAGGTGATCGTCCACCTCGCAAACGAGCCTCTGGTCGCGCCACAGCGAGACTCTGCCCGCGGCGCGCGCAATCCGGAACCGCGTCCAGCCGGTTCCGAGCCCCTCGAAGTAGCGGAAGACGTGGTTATGGCGCGCCAAGTACGCCCGCTGCTGGTCCGCGAACAGATGATAGGAATTGCTCGACGGATTGGTGCGTTCGGCCAAGTTCAGCTTCGCGACCAGGCAGGCCCCCAGATCGAGACGCACCTCGAAGCAGAGGTGAGCGGCGCCCAGCCGCGCAAAACTCGCAAGGCCGCGCTCGCGGCCGGGGCCCCGTTCCGGTCCCGGCTCAACGACGATCGCGCCGTCGGCGGCCTTGCGCGTGACGCCGCCCAGGTCGCCCCACACCTCGTCTCCATAGAGCATCGGGCCTGAATTGCCCGTGCGGGCCGCGGCGCTGCCCGGCGCGCGGACCGGCTCCAATGAGGGCGCTGGCGTAGGTGCAGGGATCTGCGAGGTGTTGAGATCGAGTGCGTCTATGACCATGGCCAATCGCCTTTCGTAGGTCGCGTCCGCCAGCCGCGCGGCGCATGCCCGTTGCACGCGTTCCAGTTCATCCGGCTGTGCGAGATAACGTTCTATCAGCCGAACCGCCTCGGCCTCGCTGGAAAACGTCGGCAGCTCGGGCACCAGCTGGAGCAGCTGCTCGCGCGGCTCGCTGATCACCAGCGCCCCGCAGGCGAGCGCCTCGAAAACGCGCGGATTCGGTGCGAGCGCCTTCAGTCCCTCGCGATTGAAGTGGTGCCTGTCGCGGAAGACGTTGATGACGATGGCCGTCTCGCGATACAGCGCGGCGGCCTGTTCGGCGGGGATGTTGGCCGCTAGGCAAAGCGCCTTGAGCCGCACGTCATGCCATGGGCCCCCGACGACATAGTCGAGTAGTCCCTTGCTCGCCAGGCCTGCAAGCAGGCGCTCGCGCGACGGGTTGGCGCCGCCAACGAAGCCGACCCGGCGTGTCGGCGCGGTTTTGCCCGGGAAGTGCAGGGCGGGGGCGAAAGCAACTGGCAGCAGGTGCGCGTTGCGGTGCCGACCGAGGCTCGCCGCGTCGTTGACGAAGACGTGATCGAAGTGGTTGGACCAGGCGCTGGTGTCGTCGACCTCATACGGCTCGTCGAGGAGCCAGACAGCCGAGCGCCAGGCGTTGAAACGGCGCCCCCAGCGCTGCACAAAGCGCCGGCCGTGGACCACGAAAAGCAGATCCGGCGCGAAGCGCTCCACCTTCGCGGGCAGCTCCGGATCGTCCCAGTAGGCGTGTTCGCCGGTCAGGCCGAGCGTCCGGGCGGCCCCGCGCAGGCCGGTCTCGAACACCGTGCCGCAGGACAAGAAGCGGTAATGGACGAAGAACACCCGGCCCACCGGCCGCCCGACTGAAGCCCAGTCCTCGATCGACATCCGCGGCAGCGACCGAAGCCCGCTCATCGGGCTCAGGTTGACCAGTGTGACGCCTTCCGTGCGGCAGGTGGCGGCCAGCGCCGCGTATTCGCGATCGATCTGGGGCAGTTGGCCCGCCAGCGGATGGCGCCCGGTGGCGCCAAAAAAATGGTCGTCGCCGAAGTCCACGCCGATCAGGCCGATGCGCGCGGCACCCATGTGGCGGGCGAGATTGACGGCGACGTAGGGGGAATTGTTCGCGTAGTGCAGCGTGTCGGCGTCCGGTTGATCGGTGCCCCCGCGCCTGCCGAGCTTAAAGCGTACCGCACGTGGATGCGCGAGCTCGAGCTGCGAGAAGATAGCCTTTGCCTGCGATTGCTCAACATACACGTACCGCTCGGGCGTGAACTGACGGCGTTCGTTGACGACGACCAGGTAGTCCGGCGTGAACAGCCGCCCGACATCGTTCACCCCGATCGTCACGAATTGCTCCGGGCGGTGAAGCTGCTTCAGTGAGGCGCCGCACCCGCAGACGACGAGGGCCTTGCCGCGATGCCGGCCCCGATAGTCGGCAAAGCGAGTCGCGGACTGCGGTAAGCTCATCGTCCTCGTCCGCTGGTCAGGGCTGCACGGTGACCACGTTTGCGGCCTTCGCGAAGCTCGCTGGGTCGGGCACGACGAACTGGAGCCGGTTATCCACGGCCACCGCCAGGTTCCCGGTGGCGGTGGCACGTGTCGCCAGCATCACGCCGGACAGCGTCTCGGCGGCAGGCGGCGCTAGGAAGACGTTCGTCTCGAAGCCGAGCAGCGCGGCCACGAACAGATTGTTTGGTTGCGAAAACGTGTTGCCTTGAACGACCGCGCTGGCGAACACGCCGGTCGCTGTACCTGTTGGCGCGACGAGCTTCTTGGCGACGGTTGCCGCGATGGTCAGCTGCGACACGTCGTTGTCACAGAACGACAGCTGCGCGTTGTCGGCCGTGAGTCGCAGGTTCTTGCGTGTTGCGAGCTTCTTCATGACATCCGGCGTAAGAGTGACGCTTTCACCGTAAAAGCTTACGAGTCCGACAAAGCGATTCGTCAGCACGCGACAGGTGCCGGTGATGCCCTGGAACAGGGCTGCCATGGCCGGCAGCACGGCGAGGATCTCGCACCCGGTGACGCTCACGCTCTGCGCACTGACGATGCTCAACGCAGCCGCCTTCGCGGCATTGCGCGAGTGATCAAGAACCAGATTGGCGAGGCGCACTTCGTCGTTTTTCTGAAACGACAATCCGGTTTCTCCCGCGGCGCGCATGGCAAGGTCGCGCAGCTCGATTGTGGCGAAGGACGCGAACTTCAAGGGGCCGCTCAGGTTCAACAGTGAGGCGTGACCACACCCGTGCAGACTTAAACGGAACTCACCGGAGCCGTTGATCTCGATGGGCGGTACGTCGTGCGTACCCGGCAAGAAACAAATACAGGCGGCACCGCGTCCCTTCTGGAGCAACTCCTGCAGCAGCTCGGCGCTCAGCCGCGCAAAGTCACCCCCGACGCCTATCGTGATGTCGCAGCTGCGCGTTGATCCGGCCGCAGTCGCAGCCGTGGCGTCGAAACTCAGCCTCTGCACCACCTGTCCGGCGCCGTCGAGCAGGTCGATGCGCACCCGCTGCGGACCGGCACCCCCGAGTTGCCAGGCAAACGCGGCCAGGCCCTTGGGATCGGTGCTGACCGTGCTCGCACCGACGATGGCGCCGCCGCCCTGCTCGACCGTGGCGCGCAGGACGGCTCCTGCGATGCCGTCGGCGCCGTTGACCACCTGCATCTCGAGCGGGAAGGGCAGCTGCGCTCCTGGCGATGCGTCCTGGCCGTCACCGGATACGTAGCGCAGAGAAAGGGACGCGGTCGCGCAGAACACAACCGCCTGCCCTGGCAGTGGCTGGCCGCTGCCGTCGAGGAGGCTGGCGCTCACGCGCTGGAAGCGCGCCGGCGCGGTGACACCCGGGCCGAGCGTCCAGTTGCACAGCGCCTGGCCTGCGGAATCGGTGACGATGTCGAGCGCTGTGCTGCCGCCGCCTAGCGTGCCACCACCACTTTCGATTGCGAAGCGGACACTGCGCCCCCCGAGCGGCACACTACCCCGGGCGACCCGCACCACGAGCGGTTGCGGCAGCAATGCACGAGGTGCCGCGTCCTGACCGTCGCCGGACACGTAGAGCAGCTGCTCCATGGCGGTGAGCGGCGGGAATAGCGTGCGGCAGTCGCTGACGACAGTGATGCTGCCGTCGGTCGCGACCTCGACGATGCCGAGCCGGCAGTACGCGTCGCTGATGCCCGCAGGCGGGCGTGCGATCGGATCGCCATCCGCGTTGCGCGGCCACTCGACGTCGGCGGTGATGGTGCGGGCCGGGATCTGCCAATAGTCGCCGGGGCGTCCCCCTGTCGTCATGCGAACCTGCACACCGTCTTCGAGCTCGACCCAGGTGTCTGCAACGACGGGCAGCACGTTCGTGCCGGCTACAGCGGGCTTGTGATCCCAGCGACGCAGGATGGGATGTCGCGACGGATCCCGGCCGTTCGTCCCGGAGGGAACGCCTGCGAGTACCAGCTCCAGCTCATCGTTCCCGTCGTGCAAGTACTCGAACAGTGAGCCCGCGCGCTTCACGAGGTCAGCATCGTCGTCGATCAACTCGACTCGATCGTGAGCGGCGAGGTCGAGATTGGCGTCGCGACCGCGGGCCGCGACTCTGACGGTCGTCTGCTGTCGCACCGCGTCGATGCTGACGCTCGCGACCGCGTAGGCTACCGAGCCGTTCTCGCGAGACCACTTGAAGGTGGGAGTCGTGCCACCATCGTGTATCTCGACGCGGTAGAGCTGGTTTTCCAGTCGCCGGTATCCGGCAGTTGCAGCGATGTTGCACAGAGTCGTGGCCGCGAGCTGTGGTTCTGCGCGCGCCGCGAGTACCGGCCGCGGGCGGTTCACGAGCGCATCCCATGCCGCGATCGGCGAGCCGCAGCTCCAGTCGAACGGGCTCGACGCGGGCAGCGGCAGAGCCCGTACCTGTGCGACGGTCCGGGCGCGCGTCGCGGTATCGGGCCCACCAAGCGCGACCTCGCGGATCGCCGGGGCCTCGAGCGCCGAGACGTGTCGCTGCCACACGTCGAGGTACAACAGGTATCCGCCAGGTGGGAGCCGCTCGTTCGCGCCGCCGTCAGGCTGATGGGCATACGAGGCGCGCGCTTCGAGCTCACACAGCGTGCCGTTTACGTAACAGCGGCCGGGCTCGATCGAGAGGTTGACGGCTGGCAGCACAACGGCGCTGACCTCGGGTGAGCCGCCTCCGACGCGCAGTGCCGTCGAGGCATCGCCGACCAGCCAGCCGGGATCGCTGCCGACGAACGACAAGCCTCGCACGTTGTTGCGCGTTCCTACGTCTTCGAGCGACCAGGTGGCGCCACCATCGGACGTGTGCAGCACCACGCCACCTTCGCCGGCCGCCCAACCTTCGTTGTGATCCCGAAAGCCGATGGTGCACAGCGCTGCGCTCGAAGGCGTGCTACACACGATCCAGGTCGCGCCCGCATCCGTGCTGCGCACGATCGTGCCGCCATCTCCTGCCGCCCACGCCAGTGTGGTGCCGAACAGAGCCAATGCGCGCAGGTGCGCCGTGGTGGTGCTCGCGACGCTGCTCCACGTCTGTCCACCGTCGACGGACGCGACGATCGCACCACTGTGACCCACCGCGAGACCGGTGAGTTTGTCGACGAAACCCACCGCGCACAGCCGCGCGACGCCCGAGTTGGCGAGGCGCCAGGTCGCGCCGCCGTCCCCGGTTGCAACGACGATGCCCCCGTCGCCGACAGCCCACACATGATCGGGATCGAACACTGACACGCCCCGGAGCACCGCGAGAGTGCCCGCATCCTGTGCGATCCAGCTCGCGCCCTGGTCGCTCGTCTTGCGCAGGACACCGGCGTCGCCAACGGCCCAGCCGACGCCGCCCACCTCACCGAGCGCGTGCAAGTTTGCGGTCGTTCCCAGGTCGACGAGGATCCAATCCGCGCCCCCGTTGATCGTGCGCAGGAGTGCGCCATCTTCCGCGGCGACCCAGACGACGTTCGCATTGACCGCGTGCACGGCGAGCGCATTGGTCTCGGCCCTAAGGGCGTAGCCGTTCCCGGAGAGAGGGGCGCCGCAGGTACCGATCGTGTCCCACGCCTGCCGTTCGGCACGATAACGTGTGACGTCGGCCTGTTCGTTCCAGTCGGCATCCGTGACCACGCGGCCCTGTTGCAGTCGCACCGAGCTGTAATGTCGGACTCGGTGGAAAGTGTTGCGCGAAAGATCGGCCTTCATGGAAGACCCCCTTTCAGACGGATTCAGGTGACATAGATGAGTCGCGCTTCGAGCCCGAAGCGCAGGTATTCAGCAAGCGCATCGCGCAGGTTCGCCTCGCGTTGCGGTTGCTTCAGATACTCGAACGCCCCCATCTCGGCGCCGCTCTCGGCGCCGGTGCGGATCTGCTCCGCGCACCGCAGCTCCAGCTGGCCAAGGCCCGGATCGCCGTAGCGGCGGGAGACGAATAGCGGCCGGATCAGCGCATCGACTTCATCGCGGACTGCGGACTCGTCCGTGGGTGATGGCGCGCCCGGGGCGGCGGCACGCCGCAAGACTTCGATCCGCGTTGCGATCTCCAGATCGGGCTGGCAGCGGTAGCGTCTCGGTACGCGCGATCGGGGCGGTACGTAGCTGAAGCGGACGCATCCGATTTGGCGGCGCACCGCTGCGACGGGGGCGCAGAAGATGCAGTCCGAGGCCGACAGCGTCAGCCCGCTGACGGTTCCGAAAAAGCTGCTGCGCGAGAGACTGAGCGCAGTCTCGGGTGCATCGATGCTGAAATCCGGCGAACCGGCATCATCGCCGACGATGCTGTCGCTGATCTTAATCTGGCGGATCGGACCGGGTGCGCTAACGGCAGCGCAGATCGTGCGATCGATCGATACGACCATCCGCTCGTTGCCACCTGGGGTCACGACAAGCGATCCGCGCCCCGGAATCACGCTGCAATGGGCGAGCCCCAGCTGCCCCAGACCGCCGGGTTCGACGACCAGACTGCCTTCGAGCAAGAGGCCATTGATGAAGCACGCCCCGGTATTGGCGGAGTCGGCGGCGGCAGTGCCGTGCACGGAAATGTCGCCGATGAAGTGGGCGCGCACCTGCTGGGCATCGAAGTGCCCCGGCACGCGCCGCACGCTCCCCGGCGGGGCGCCTGGAATCGGCTCGAGCGGCCATTCTCCGGCCACGATCAGGAGTTGCGAGCGCTCAGCGATGTCGATCTCGAGCGGCCGTAACCCACCCGCCGGTGCGTGGTCGGAGAGACTGTCCATCAGCACGATGACGCCCGTGCGACCGGGCGGCTGCAGATTCCAGGCGGCTACGGCATCGCTCAGCGAAGCAAACAGCACACCGGTGCCATCGTCAGGCAGAAGGTGCGATACCCCCACCTGCCAGACACCAGGATCAAAGAAACCCCCGGCGTCGCCGGCCGGCGATACGTCGATACCGACCGATTGATTTGCCGTACGTACCGCTGCGCCCCTGTCGTAAGGCCCGCCTCCGGTGTCGCCTGAGAATCCGTAGCTGCTTTGCACCCAGACCTCTTGCACGGGAAGCGTCGAGGGGAACGCGAGCCGACCGCACGAGGGGTCGAGCGCGAGCGCACGAGGCACGGGGGATGCGAGCTCCACTGCGTCCGGAATCCGGCACAGGTAGATGTCCTCGCGGCGCACTTCGACCGGGACACTTTCACCCACGAGGCGCACAAACACGCGCACGACCGCATCGTCGTCATCGTCGGTCATGAAGACGGGCGCGGGGTCCGACACGCCCTGGCACAGTCGCTCGAGCTCGGCGTCGAGCGCCAGGCGGCGCAGCTCACCGGGCACGTTCTCTTCCTGGGCTAGGTGAGTGATCGTGGTTTCCGTCCGCGGCCTGTTGAAGAGCGGCGAGTCGCAGCCGACGGGATGGATACTCCACCAGGCCCCCTGGTTGCGCGCGCTGGCGAAATCCGGGGACTCATCGCCTGGATCCCCGGCGCCGACCGCGTAGCTGCGCAGCCGCCACAGATAGATACCGACGTTCTGGATGTTGAAGCGCCCGCCGCGCGTCGCCGCATTACGCACCTCCAGCGTATGAGAAAACGCATCGAACGCGCCGTCGGCGAGCTCGGCGACCGAGCCATCGCGCAGACCGGGCGTGGCCGGCGGGGCGAGGCGTATGTGGTTCATGTGCTGCGTGGTCGCAAGCCGCAGGAAAAACTCGACTGCGCGCGCTGGCCAACCGGTGGTGTCGCGCGCGAGCTGTTCGAGGATCACCGCGGTGCCCTTGCGCCGGCGGTACGCGATCGTGTTCGCAACGTACGCGCGAGCGCTGACGCCCGCGGACGCGATGGCGCGGATCGGCCGCGCGCCGAGTAGATCGCCGATATAAGGTATGACCCATTCGTCACAGGTCTCGATGAACCAGTTGTCGTAGAGCACCGCCGTATCGCTTTCGATCCGCTCGAGCTCCCCCTCGATGACCGCAAGCAGGGCGCGCAGGGGCCCGCCCTGATCGGTGTCTCGATTGCGCAGGAAGACGGGGAGGAGACGATAGAGCCGCTCCGGCATTAGCAGGCTCATGGGGGCATCTCCGTCAGCGAGATCCCGGCGGGGTTGATCAGCAGCAGCTCCGCCGGCAGCGTCGTTGCCGATGCGGCGTCGTAGCGGGCACCGAACGCGGGCACGGCCTCGAGGGCGGGGTCGGCCGGCGCCGGAGCGCCGGTGATTGGCAGGAGCACGTTGATGTCTATGGCCAGCACACCGGGAACGGTATGCACGAGCGCGTCGATTTCCGCGGCGGTGACGGACTGGCCGAGGTCGCGCGCCGCGAAGCCGAACGCCGCGAGCAGTGCGGCGGTGACGCTCGCCTGCACGTCGTCGAAGCGATAGGCGGGGTCGACTGCGAGCGATGCGCCGAGGGTGAAATAGCGCTGCGCGTACGCCGCGACCGCGAAGTGCTGCGACGGGTCGCTCACCGTGGCGATCGCGTCGCTCAGGTTGCCGAGCACGTCGGAACCCGGGGCACCGCCGGTGGCGCCGGCGACGGTGAGAAACACGCGCGACGCTCCGTTGATCCACAACACGTCGCCGCGTGCCTTGCCGATTCCAGGGTAGGCGCGCGCATAGTTCTGGTAGTCGAGCAATGAGACGACGCGCTCGAACGTCAGCAGCGTGAGCGGTGCGTTGCGGCGCGCGTCGGCCAACTTCTCCGGCCCCTCGGCGCCGCTCGCCGCGATGGCATTGGTGACGCTGCGAAGGCCCAGCGGCATCGCGCGCAGAATCGTCAGAGTGCCCGCGTCGACTTCCCCATCCGGACCGATACCGCTGCGATATCGCGCGGCGACGTTCACCGTGCCCGTGGGGAGGCGGGCTCCCTGAATTCCGTCGCCGAAGGTGACCTGCATGTTGGCGTCGTTGTCGATGCGCGTCGTATAGACGGTCTGGCTAGGCGTGGCTCCATACAGCGACGGCAGCTCCTTCCACAGAACGCCACCCACCCGCACTTCCAGTGTGCTTTCGACGCCGCTCGCGGTCGGGGCGGACAGGATCGTGGTCGGGGGCTTTTTGAGGATGAAGCTCTGGTTCGCCGCCGTGGCGTCACCGTTTCCGAGCACCTCGTTCACCGTCTCGCCGTGCGTCGCGTGCACGACGTTCGCGCTGATCTTGAGGTTGCTGCGCCGGTAGGAGTACTTGAGCCCCCGCTGCAGCAAGAGGGTGCTGCGCCCGTTGGCATGAATGATATCGGCGAGCACCGCGACTTCAGCGGCATCGACGCCGGGCAGGTCACTGCGCTCGCCGGTCAGTGCGATCGGCTGCCCGGCAGCAAGGCCAAGCACCATGCGGTCGAGCTCGATCGAGGTATCGCCCGCGGCAACGCGCGTGTCGGTGGGCAGATCGGCCAGGTCGAGTTGGTGGCTGGCCACGTAGGCCGTGGTGCTGCGGAAGAGAAAGTTGGCGGACGGCTTGGGTGGGAGCACCGTGCCGGCGTCATCCGCAAGGGTGAGCGCCATCGCGCGACCCGAGAGGCCGTAGTCGGCGCGCGAGGCCTCTCGCGCATCGAACACCCCGTATACCTCCCACTTGGCTTCGGGGGCGTCGAACACCACCCAGCTGCCGCGGCTTATCCCGGTCACCGCGCGCTCGAGATAGGCGCTGGGCGAATCGCTGGTCGAGAACGCGTTGCCCTGGGAATCGGTCCAGATCGTCCGCGAGGCGAGGAGCGGCTTGCTGGGGCTGCTCCCGTCACTATCACCGCGGTCCCAGCCGGCCTTGTAGGCGGTACCGTTGGTGTTTGTGCTGTTCGGCAGAATGGCCCACTTGGGCGCATTGTTGCCGAAGAATCCCAGCTTGGCGCCGAACGCGAAGGCGCCGGCCTCGGGTGCGATCGGCGGTGTGCTCGCCTGGGCCGTGATCGCCTTCACCAGGTTGACGTCGCTCCAGCCCTGAATACCGATCATCGCCTTGAGATCGCTCTCACGCCAGGCCTGATTGGTCACGGTCTTCGTGAGATTGCTGCTGGTGAAACTGACGGCTGCGATCTCGGGTTTCGCGAAGGCGACGGTCCGCTTGATGGTGTAGGGTACCGTCCACGCGACGAGGGGGGGCGGCTCCGGCACGGTCGGATCCGGAAGCGCCTCGACGTCGACCCGCAGGCGCTTCAAGGCCGTCTCCGGCACGACTGCGACGGCGCGCAGCACGAGCTTGACGAGATCGCTGCCGCGCTTGCCGACAAAAAGCAGCAGGTCACCCACGGCGATGCCGGTCGTTGCGTCCGTAAAGTAAACGCGTCCGACCTCAATGGCATCGACCGTCGGGTCGGCCGCGAGTCCGGGATCGAGACGGGACAGCTCCAGGGTGGTGAGTCCCTGATGCAGATTGAGCGTACCCGCCGGAAAGCTGCCGCTCGGTCCGAGCAGTGCCAGGCCCTTGCGTGTCGAGCCGTCGGGGTTGGTCACGTCGATGATCGCCATGTCCGCCGGACGCAGCTGTCGCGGTACGAGCGCGTTCCATTCGACGTGCGCGGTGAAGTCGGCGCTGGTTTCGAACACCTGCGGCAACTTGCCCTGCGGCGGCACGCTCTGCACGGCCGTGCCCTGGACGAGCGTGCAGACATCGGGGGAGCCGGTCGTGTCCTGGAGGGTGAAGCTCAGATAGACGCTGGCCGCAACGCCCGGTTTGAGCTCGTAGCCGATCGCGCGTGCGAGCTCGAGTATGGAGCGCCGCTCGGTCGCCGTTCGCAGGAATCCTTCGTTGGCAATACGCTCCTGATAGAACGTGAGAACATCGGCAACACAAGCGGAAGCATCCACGAATGCCACTGTCGGATCGTCGCTGCTACGCGCCAGCAATCGAGCGAGCGGCCGCGGCGACTGAGGCTCGCTCCTCTCGGCGCGGGCGAGGGGCAGACTCTGCAACATGCGCGCGTAGAAGCCCGGCTGCCTGTCGACGCGATACTGCAGCGCTGGCAATCCTGGATCGTTACTGACGGGCGCGGGCTCGGCCAACTCTGCGCAGCAATTGCAGGTGTCGAGCGAAGCGTTGGTCATGCTCAGCTCTCCGTGTCCACGTCGAAGCGGAGACGCCCGTTCTCCGGCGCGTTGGGGTCGTTGTCCAGGCGGGCGATCTCGAGCCGCGCCATAGGAATGCGGCCAGCGGCAATCTCGCCCGCGGCGTTGCGGCCGAAGCGCTGAAATCGCACCGGTGTGACGTAAGCGACGCCCGGTACCGCCATGGCCGCGGCGATCACGGCGCTGAGATACACGGGCTGCCCGAAGGTGAACCGGTCCGGATGGAAGAAGCCGATGGCCCCGCCGGGTAGATTGCCGGCACCGAATACCTCGAGCAGTCTCTCCTCGACGTCCCCTGCGAAATAGCCCGGCTTCGCGCAGACGTGCAGCTCGATGTCGAGCGAGACGAAGATTGGCGCGTCGATCTCGACATCGTGGCCGGCGAGGCGGAAGCGCTCGATGAATGCCCGCAGCTCCTCCTCGAAGGCGGCGTCTACGGTCTCGCTGCCGCGCCGGTCGACGGTGATGAACAGCGTGTACCAGCTGCCGGTCCAGCGCCGCGTGGCGACCGCACGTTGCACGCGCGGCTCGCGTTCCATCATCGTGGCGTAGTCGTCGGCCGTGACCGCGCGCTCCTGGCGGCGGAAGGCTTGTGGCGCGTAAAGACGCGCCTGCGAGATGGGCTGTGGGCCGATACCGCCCTGGGCGGACATCGGATTGCGTACACTCAGGATTCCGGTCGCAACTACGTGACCGATCGCCTCGGCGCCGACGTTCCCGGACAAACCATTGCCAAGGCGCAGGCGGGCCCGAAGGCCTTCGCCCGTCAGCGGGGCGCGTCCGTTCACACCGTCGCCGAATCGCAGCACGGCATGGCCGTCGTTTTCCGTCTCGACGACGAACTCGGCGGCTTCGGAGTCGCTCGCCAGCAGATCCCGGCGGGCGATCCAGTGGCGCAGGTCGTCCTCGCTGCGCACGTCGATCGCAGGACGCACGTCGGCGAGGTCGCGCACCATCGCGGCCCCCGCGCCGGTCGTCCCATCGACCGGCGCCGTTGCATCGCTGCCCGTGATGCGCACGAGTCCCTGCTGGGTGAGCGGCGCGACCGCCGTGCGATCGAGCGGATACCGGGGTACGCGTCCGCCGGGAAGGGCGGTCAACGCATCGGCGCGCGGCACCGTGGCGCCATGGTCGGCGAGCGCGACGTTGGCGCAGACACCGGCCATCTCGGTGACGAGCTCGCCGCCAATGCGCTTGGATAGGCACAGAGCGAACGGCAGCGCGTCCTCGTCATGCCACTCGACCTCGACGAAGGCTTGGCCTGTCACGGGATCGCGGCGCAAGGACGGTACGCTGCGGATACCGCCGACAAGCGGCGCCTCGGGATCGACGCGCGTTAGACGTACGGCCGTGCGCTGCTGCGCGTCGGCATCAGCTGCCAGGCCAGTGGTCGTGCTCTTCTTCGCTTCCAGCACCAGCACATCGCCGATCCGCAGGCGCAGGCGGTTAGCCTCGTCATCGCACAGAAAGGCGTGCGTCGCGCCGCGCGGCAGACAGCACTCGTCGTCGCTCCAAGTATAGAAGCGGACAGCGTTGTGCGCCGTGTACAGTGTGACGGGCGCGATCAGCTCGAACGGCTGCGCGCCGGCGGCAAGCGCGGTCTGCGCTGCGTCTGCGTCGATGGCGGCCGGCAGTCCCGGCACGCGCGTAAAAAGCTGGGTTCCGCCGAGGCCGGTGAGCGAATCGCATCCCGGCAGGGTGAGGCCGTCGGCTGCCGCGTCGGCCTCGATGACAGCCCAGACGCGCGCATTGCAACCGTCGTGGAAGGCGTAATCGAGTAGCCGTGTGTGCCGACGCACCGACACGCGCTGACGGGCTGTGCCCAGATAGGCCTCGGTCGCGACGCCGTCCTGGTAGTACGAAAGCTCATCGCCCCGGAAGGCAACGGCTTCCGCGAGCATCACCCAGAGATCCGCCGGGTTGCGCTCGCGCCAGTCCGGCATCAGCGTGGTGAGGCGATCGAGCATCAGTCGGCGGAAACTCGCGTAGTCACGGGTGAGGTAGTCGATGACGGGAGCGTTGGCTGGTACTGGTTCGCATTCCTCGACGGACTGGCAATCGAAGTCGCTCGGACAATCGACCTTGAAGCGGAAGTCGATCTGTGCGAGAGCGGGGTCGATCCCCGGAGGGGGCTGCGCGGTTCCCGCGCTCGCTACGAGACTCAGCGTGTAGATCGAGAAGTCGCCTGCGGTCGCGACGTCGACCGATAGCACTTCGCCGCTCCAGGCGACGGCCGTGACTTGCGGATTGCGCACCCGCACACCGCCGCGGATCTCGACGTTGGCGGGCTGCAGCGGCGCCGCCGGAACGAGCGTCAGCGGATGCACGAAATGCACCTCGAGCCGGCGTTGGCTTTGCGCGACTTCAAGGTAGTCGATACCGTTCAATAGCCGCGGCGGGCTCGCGTGCGCGGCATCGCGCAGCGCGTTGGCGCGTCCGGGAGACAGACAGAAGTAGACGCTGCTCATTCCGGTAACTTACGCGTGAAGCTCGCGCTGCGGCTCTTCTGCGTAGCGAGCACCACGTACCGAACCTCGACGGTCAGCGTCGCATCGTCACTATCGGCGAGGACCTCCTCGATGTGGATTACGCCCCCGAGCCATTGCTGGAGCGATCCCTGCACCAGCGCCTGCAGTGTCGCCGCGAGCTCGACACTGTTCGGCGCGAACACGAACTGCATCAATCCGCAGCCGAAGTCGGGTCGGTTCACGCGTTCGCCAGGCACTGTAAAAAGAACCGTTTCGATGAGATCGCGGATGTGGGTGTCGTCGCTCTCAGCGGCAGCGGTGCGGCCCCGCCCGTCGACCCTGTAAGGAAGCGACACGTTCATCGCTTAACTCCCGATCACACGCATTTGGCTAACGACCGGCAACAGCGGCGTGCCGGTCGGCACGCAGAGCGCCTGGCTGTCGAGCAACACCGCGGGCTGACCGGCGACGAGCACACGCGTCGCCGCCACCACCCATTGCGCTGTGACGCACGGCCCGTTACCGGCGGGTGGCACAAACGCGCAGCCGGCGACGAGATAGGGCGCGGCCATCGTCGAGACCGGCTGACCGGAGACCAGCACGCGTGGGTTCGGCGCGCTCGGCATTGCCTGCCCGCCGTGGCTGCAGAGAACGGTTGCGCCGAGGTGAAGCAAAGGTCCCGGCACGACGTCCCTCGCTACACGACCGTCAACGCGCCGGCGTTGACGGTAACGGTCGGTCCGGTCATAACGATTGATGCGCCCTTGCCGTTCTGGATATAGATGCCCGTGTCGTTAACGATGAGCGTCGCGCCAGTTGCACTCTTCAGCATGATTCCGCCCGTTGGCCCTGGAAGGTCGCTCACCGTGAGACCGTTCTGCAGCGGGGTTTGCATGGTGATCGCAGAAACTCCCGGCGGCGTCGCGCGTGCGAGCACGGGCACTTCCGCGGCACTGCCCCAGAAGCAGCCGACCCAGATCGGGTAATCCGGATCGCCCTGCTCGAACTCGATCCACACGCCCGAGCCGATCATCGGTAGCGCGACCATGCCGTTCTGCAAGCCGGCCACGGGAACGCAGGGCATCGCCCATGTTGCGGGGATCAGCCCAGCGACGTCCGGCACCTGTACCTGCAGTCGATTCATCTGCATCGGGTCGATATTGTTGAGGACCATCCCGCGATACTTGCCGTAGAACTTTTCGTTCATACCGGCACCTTCGGCGTGATCGAGATCAGCCCGTTACGCGTGAGCGTGAAGCTCTGCTTGAATTCGCCCCGCTTGAGAGTGCTCTTCACACTCTGAACGTAGTAGAGGCCGTCGTATGCGACGCCGGCGCCGCGCACGCCCACCAGCGCGCGCGCTTTCAGCACGCGTCCATAGCGCAACACGTCGAGACTACCGTTCGCGCTTACTGAGTCCTGCGATTCCTTCGCTTGCGCCAGGCCGCGTGACAGCGCCTGCATCGGATCGAGCTTCGCGGTGTCCTTGAGGATCTTGAGGTTCGCGATCGGCGTCGACAGTACCCCGAGTGGCGGCTGCAGAGGGTTGATATCCGGAACTGGAAGGGGGATCGGCACGCGCGTCAGCTGGTTCTGGATCAACACAATCGGCAGCACGCCCTTGGTCGGATCGAAGCTGAAACTCAGCGACTCGACGTTGGTCAACGCGTCCATATCGACGTTGAGCGCCGGCTGTGGCACTCCGATCTTTATCTCGGGCCCGAAGTACGCGATGTTGGTGCCCGGCACCGGACCCGGCTCGATATAGAACACGTAGCCGACATCGCCGGCGAGCTGGCGGATGTATTGCAAGTCCGTGCCCTTTTGCGCCGGAATCTTGTCGATCGGGATCTGCACATCCGGAAACAGAATCGGGATCGGCAGCGGGATCACGCCGAAAGCCGCATATTTCGCGCACAGCAGCGCCACGCGCGCTTCGACCGGCATCGCGGGAAAGGGCAGGCCGCTGAAGTCCTGCATGTCCATGACCTTGGTCAGGTCTTCACCGGTGACGGTGAGCGTGCCAGGCGAGCCCTGATCGCCGGCCTGCACCTGGACGTTGGTCATTACGCCGTCGAATAGCGGTTGCGGCATACCGTTCAATGTAACGATGAGCAGCACGCGCAACGGAGGCGTCGCCATCGACGTGCCCTGGCCCGCGGCTATCAGGAAAATCGTGTTCAGCGCGGACTTGCTCGTAAACTGGAACCGCAGCTGGAAGCCGCTGGCACTGCCGTCGGAACTCTGCACCTCCACACTGTCGAGTGCGTCCATTACGACCCGCGGAGCAGGCAGGGGGATGACCGGCCCCATCATCAAGGTGAGCTGGATGCCCTTGACGAGAAGACTACTGGGCATCGACTACTCCAGGTACGCCTTCGGGCAACGTGATCGTCAGCATCGCTCCGACGTTTGCGACGAGTGTCTCGGGCAGCATTGCGCCGTTCGCATCGTACAAGCGCCACGATAACTGTGGATCGCCGATGTAGTGCGCGGCGAGATTATCGAGCCGATCGCCAGCGGCGATCGTGATGACCTGGAGGGGTGCGAAATTCTCAATCGGCGGCAGGAAGCGCCGCCGCACGTACACCACCGTATGGCCGTCGGGCTGCGTCAACTGCGTCGTGGGTATGCCGTAGTAACGACTGGTCGTCGCAAACGCGGGCGGTGCCAGTGCGTTGTTCTGCAAGAAGGTCTGTACGGGATCCATCAGCCGATCCCTCCGATTCCGAGCGTCGCAAGGGTCGCGGGGGGAAGCTTGCTTGCGAGCTGCTCCTTGGTCTGTAGATAGGCCATGAAGAGGCTGCCTGCTTTGGTGGAGAAGCCGAGGTCGTCGGTCGACAGTACACGCAGCGAGAGGCTTACCTTCGCGCGGATCGGGTTGAGCGACGGGTCGAAGGCCTCTTCGGTGATGCTGAAGTCGGTGACCTTGACCGGTACGATGCGGGACTTGCTCCAGACGAAGAGCGCGAGCGGCGCGAGCATCGGCGCGATCTCGAGTGTTCCCGAGCTGGCCTCCCGATCGACCGCCGCGAGCTGCGCCGAGGTCGGCTGCACTAGCGATTCGAGCAACGCGAGCTGCGGCTGGATTCCAAACTGCACGGCAGCCTGATTCTGGTCGGGAAGCTCGAGTTGATCGGTGGCGTCGATGTCGGCTTCGAGCTTGAAGGTCTCGACGGCCGGTCCCTTGAAGCGCACCGGCTCGATGCGATCGTTGCCGGTGCCACCCGTGGTCTGTACCTGAAGCGAGCGCGTCAACGAATCGCTGTTGTATTGAAGCGAGATGATCCGTAGCACGCGCGCCGTGTCGGCGTCGATGAGGACGAGGCCGCCTTTGACGAGCTTCGGGCTACCGGGAAATGAGCTCATGCCACATCGTCCTCGGCCGACTGCTCTGTTGAGTCGAACTCGGCTTGCATCTCGCCAATGCTCTCGTGCCAGAGTGAGTCATTGTTCGGGCCTGGTCCGTCGACGGCTATTTCCGAAAGACCCTCCATGCCCGGCTCCGCTACTTCCCCGGTCTCGAATTCATCGCTATCACCGGAGGCTTCGGCGACCGGTACGGCGACTGGTGCCTTCGGTGGCGTCTTTCCAGCTGGTATTTCAGCCGGCGCGTTTGGCTGCTCGTGCGGTCTCGCCTTCTTGTCCCGCTTCTTGGCTTTACTCTTGCTCTTCAGCTTGTTGCCGTCGCAAACATCCTTACGGTTGGAGAGAGTCTTCGAAGATTCGCTCGGATAGCACTTGGTGCTGGCCCACGTCCCACTGGATGCGATCTCAGTAGCCTCCGGAACGACGTTGTCGTGGATCAGCTCGGAAATCTCCACGGACGTCCGCGCACAGCCGTGCGACTGCGGGGGACTGGAGGTGTTTCCGCTGTGAATGGCGACACCGCGGCGCTGGAAGTAAGTTGGATTCCTGGCAGTCGGATGGCCTGCCAGAGCGCAGCCCGTGTGGTCCACTGGCCAGACGCCCCCTTTGGGGGTGCATAGGCTGCCTGATTTCTGGCTCACCGTTTCATCGTCGCAGTCCACGCAACAGAGGCCCGAGCCTGGAGAGATCGCATGTGTCCCCGCGCTTCCAGGCGGTATCTTCGTCGGGTCCTTCCACTCGATCGTGAGCTCGTTGGTGCCCACATCGAGGTTCACCTTCGTAATCGAGTTTCCGGGGACCTTGCGTGAAGAGCGGCCGCATATCTCGTCCTTCTTGGGACGGGCACCCTTCTTCGGTTTGGCGCGCACGGTCGATGCCCCAGGCGCTTCAGCGCTCTGCTGAACAACATGCGTCAACTCGTGAGCAAGCAATCTGCGTCCGCTAGTCAGGCTGGGAGCAAACTGGCCCTCACCGAACACGATGTCGTGTCCCATAGTGTAGGCACGGGCATCTATATCTCGGGCCGATCGCTCGGCAGCCGCTCCGGTATGCACCCGAACTCGCGAAAAGTCATGACCGAACCGCTGCTCCATATCCTGTCGTAGCGCGCGGTCCAATGGCCTGCCAGGGCTTGATAGGGCGTGCGCGACGCTGGCGGGCGCTGCGACCCCTTCCTGCGCAGGCATTTGCTTCGTGAAACGCTGAATCTGCGCGGCCGAACCTAGGACTTCCGTATGTGCCGGCGCGGCCAGTATCTGCTCGGCGACCCGATCCGCTTCGCTCTCGAGCCGATCGTTGTTCGCACCGATACTGAGCCTTGCCTGCAAGCGCTTCCCGCTGCACTCCGCGCATTCGCCGGTCGTGGAAGACGTTGCAATCCCGCACGCGCACTTCTTCTGCAGCAGCACCGCGTGCGGCAAGCCAGCTCGAGATGGCGACGAGGAACCTGGCGCCCGCAACGAAGGGAATGCTTTGTTCATTCACGGACCTCCCGATGCCAAATCACGGCAGCTGCTCGGCCGTGGGGAACCGGGAAAGTGGCCATCCGAGTTTCGATCTCGCTTTCGCCATCGGTGCGAGAGGGAGTCATGGCCGGTCTCCGCCCGGTTTCGTCTGCAACACCGCCTTGCAGGCGGCCTTCAGCGCTTCAGCTTCCTTGCCGGTGGCGCCTGCGTCGATGGCCGCCTCGCAGGCTGCCTCGACGCCTTTCTCCAGTCCTTTGCGCACGCCGGAACGCACCAGTTCCTTCATGTCCTTGGACACCGGTAGTTTCCTGATGAGAGGATCCATGACTTCCTCCATCACCTTGTCGATCATCGCCTCCGACAAGCTCTTGTTCGTCCGCGGATGCTTGCGATCGAACTCGTCGATCTTCTTCTGGTTTTCCTCCATACGGCGCCACAGATCGTCAGCTTTCGGATCGCGTCGTGGCCCGGTGTCGGGGTGGTCGTCTAAAGTACCAGGCGGCAAAGGCGCAAACGGATCGAACCTCGGCTTCGCTGGCTGCGGCGTTGCGGCCTGCGATCCGATGCTGACCTGGATTTCGACGCGCCGGTTCTTTTCGTTCTTCACGCCATCGGCGGTGGGCACCGCCGGACTGGACTCGCCCATCGAGCTCGTGTCGATCCTGCCGAACTTGTCCTCGGCGATACCTTGCTTCTTCAATGCGTCAATGAGCCCCTGCCGAGCCGCATCGGCGCGGCGTTGACCGAGTGCCTGATTGAGCTTCTCATCGCCAGAGCGGTCGGTATGTCCGACGACCGAGATGGTCGCGCGGCCGTTCTTGCGCATGCCCAAGTGCAGCGAGATACCCCAAGCGAGGCTATCCAGGTCGGTGGCATGCGTCGGTGTGAGAGATTCACTATTGAGCGCGAAGCCCGACAGCGTCTTGATGGGAAAGGCGAAGGCGGTATCGGTGGCGTTGTCGTCCGGTTTGGCCTGCAGCCCGAGGGGTGCGCCGCCCAGTGCACTGGTTGCGACAGGCTGGTCTTGCGCCACCTGGTCCGCCGCCCGATCTGCTTTTGCTTCGGCATCGGGAGCAGCGCTGCCACCGCGTGACTGCTGCACGACGTGAGCCAGCTCGTGCGCGAGCAGTTTCTGTCCGACATCGCCGTGCGGGGCGTAGCGACCTTCGCCGAAAACGATGTCATGGCCCGCCGTGTAGGCTGTAGCGCCGATCGAGCGCGCCGAATCGGCAGCCGCCGCATCAGCATGAATGCGCACGGCTGAGAATTCAGTGCCGAAACGGGTTTCCATTTGCGCGCGGACCGCCTTGTCGAGCGGCGCGCCATAGCTCTTCGCCGCGGGTTTCGTTCTTGCACGCAAACCCGACGATGCTTCGGATGCCTTGTCGGCGTTGGCGACAGAAGGCCGTGCGTGGCGGCGACTCATTCCTCGCTCCCTGGATCGATCGCGCTAGTCAGCTGATTTGCCTTCACGGGACTGTCACCCGAGTCTCGGCCGAGACTGTCCAGGTCCTGATCGCCATACTCGAGCGCCACTCGATATGCTTTCTTTGACTCCAGTTGATAGAAGCTGTCGAGGGGGATCGCCACCTCAAACGGGTCGCCCGATCCCAACTCGAGACGGGGCCGCAGGGGAGGCGTTGCCGACGTCGGAATGGATTGCCGGGCAAGCTCCTTGCCCGACTCATCGGTCACCGAAATCGACAGATAACCAAGCGAGATCAACAAAGAGATCTGGAAGACCTCCTGAGAGAAGGGCCGGTTCATGGCAGGCGAAGGAACGCCCATGTCGGGGTTGAGAATCGCGACTCTGCCGCCGGCCGGATTCATGATGCGCAAATTGACGCGCAACGAGCGCGCAGCGGGCTGACCGGTGGAAACGTCAATGGCTGCTGTGAGCGGCATGCTTGATCACGAAGGGTTGTGGTATCTGGCAAAGGACCACGAACAGTCCGCTGCGGCCGTGGGGTCGGTCGGCGCCCCGACCGGGCCACCGGCTGGTGTGGCGTGAAATGCGTCTCTGGCCGCGTTGCCGGCGTCCAGGCACGCGGTGGTGACTTGAGCCACCGTGCCACCCATCGCTGCAAACAGAGCAGCTCTCGCATCCGCGTCCGTCGCTCCGTGAAACTTTGTCCCGGCGGCCTTGGCTGCGGTCAACTTCGCGTCCCATGGAACGACGGAACCATTGAAAGCGTCGCGACGATCTGCCGCGTGATGATCCTCATGCCGTCGATTGGCGGCGATCATGGCCGCATCGCTCGGGTCACCTCTCGCCCGGAAGTTTGAGTTACCGGATCCCGTGCACTGTGTCAGGGAAGGGAATCGCGCCCCGATGGTGGCCTTGGGCGCGACCCTCCTCCAGGGACCGGGGCCCATGACGGTCTCGTCGACGCTGCCGGTGTTCGCTGGTACCGTGGCGACAGTGGCATCAAACCCACCGCCCGCCGTCGGGCCGACGGTCAGCGTTGGCGAGTTTAGCGCCCCAAACAGCACGCCGTTGAACGTGGGCGAGGTGACTCCGACGACATCCCCGTCTAGGGCTGTGTTGGCCAGATTGTTGGTTTCATGCACGGTCGCTGCCGCCCAGGTGGCAGCACGTTGGATTGCAGGCGGAGTCCTTTGAACTGCCGTGACAGTTGGGGGATCGTCGCCGCCGCCCCTCAACGCAGCATGTCCCTGCTGCACAACGTGCGTGAGCTCGTGCGCGAGAAGACGCTTGCCGGACGATCCCTCTGGATCGTAGTTGCCGTGTCCGAAATAGATGTGGCTGCCGTGCGTGAATGCCAGTGCACTCAGGTGATGACTGAGCGACGCGGCTTCGCTGTCCCGATGCACGCGGACGTTCGAGAAATCGCGCCCGAAAGCCGTCTCCATGGAACGACGCGTCCCCGACGTAAGCGACTCTCCGCCGGATTCAGGTCTGGCCCGCCGGTCCGCCACTGTGCGCGACCTCGCGGCGGCTGAAGAAGGCGGCGCACTGAGCTCAGCTTTGCGCTGAGCAGCCACTGGCTCGGGTTCCGGCGACTCCTCCTCGCCTCCCTCAATGCTTTGTAGCGAAGAGGCCACCGGCGTATTTCTTTCTTTCTGTTCGCACACCGCGCATTTGCGCTGGATCCCCGCTTGGGCCGGGCCGACAGGCCCGGTCTCAACCCTCCGCACCACTTTTTCAGCCACATCGTCCGCTTCGCGTTCGAGTGGGTCACCGGGGAAGCTGATGGTCGGCTTGCATTGGATCAGCGGCAGCACTCGCATCCTCGAAAAGTCGTGGCCGAAGCGCTGCCCGATATCCTGCTGTCGAGCTGTTTCGAGAGATCTGCCGCAACTGGCGAGTACGCGGTCTGCGCTAGTGGGAACTGTATCCGGCGAGCCGTGTACGCGATTCCCTTGTGTCAGCACACTGCCGTGCGTCGAATTGATCAGCGGCTGCGACTCCGGCACCTGGATCTGCAAATGCGCTGCGGCGTTCATTTCATCATCGCTTTGTGAATTTCATGCGCGACGTTTACGCCAATGCGCTGCGGCACCATGCCGTGCTCGAGAGGCACCACACGCACTGGAGGACGTGACGAATCGCGCGCCGTGCTCAGGGGCGGAACAGCCGCCCGATCGCCGAATACACGCCCGAGTTCCTCTTGCAGTCCCGAAGCAATGGCATGCCGGTCTTCCGGGCGAAACCCCTTCAGCATTAGACGATCGATATGGACGACCACGCGCTTCATATCCATCCGCGTGTTTCGGTATCGCTCAAAGGGCGGTCACGCTTGCTGGCTTCGTGGCGAGCCGCGTGCAACAGATGGTCCATAGAGACAGGCTCATCCAGCTCGGCCGCACGAAACGCGGCGTTGATCGCGATGTTGCGGATGCTGCCCCCGGTGACGCCGAGACGCGCGAGCTTGCCGTAGTCGACGGTACCCCGCGGCGTGCGCGCGGGAAACGCGGTGCGCCAGATCGCTTCACGCAGGGCCTGATCCGGAAAAGGAAACTGCACCACAAAACGCAGGCGACGCTGGAAGGCCGGATCGAGCGCGGCTTTCAGATTGGTGGTCAGAATGGCGAGCCCACCGTATGACTCCATGCGCTGCAAGAGGTAGCTGACTTCGATATTGGCATAGCGGTCATGGCTGTCCTTGACTTCGCTGCGCTTGCCGAACAACGCATCGGCTTCATCGAAGAGCAGGATCGCGCCGCTGTCTTCGGCGGCATCGAACACTCGACGCAGGTTCTTCTCCGTTTCGCCGATGTACTTGCTGACTACCGCCGACAGGTCGATGCGATAGAGATCGAGTTGCAGCTCGCGAGCCAGTACCTCCGCCGCCATCGTCTTGCCGGTACCGCTCTCTCCGGCAAACAGCGCGCTGATACCCAAGCCGTGCGAACCTCTCGCGGCAAAACCCCATTCAAGGTGCACCTTTAGCCGGTTTCGTACGTGGCTGTAGATCAGGCGCAGGGTGGCCTTTTGCGCCTCGGGCAGTATGAGGTCATCCCAACCGACGACGGATTCAATGCGCTGTGCCAGTTCATCGAGCTTCGAACGTCCGATGGCGCGGCAGGCGGACCACATGAGATTGTCGGGCCGATCGCTCATCGCCAGCGACGGCGCGAGACGGACACTCTCAGTCTGAATGGTGCGCGCACTCAGCTTGAACTGGCTGGCGATACCGTCGAGCGCGCCATTGAGCCGGCTCGCACCATTGCCGAGCGCCTGTTGCCACAGTTGCTTCTGCTCGACTGGGTCGGGTTTGTGGACGGCAAAATGTAGGGCGGAACGTTCGAGCAGCTGTGGCTGGCTGGCGCTGACGAACACCAGGCCGCGCAGTCGCTCGATGAATCCGATGGTTCCGGCTGAGAACGGCTCGGTGCCGCCGCCAAGTAGCAGGGCGCTGCCGAGGAGCGTTGCTTCTCGCTCCCACAGAGTGGCGAGGGCTTCTATCTCCGCGTGGCCGGTGGGCACATCCCGAGCTTGCAGGATATGCAGCACGAGACCCAGCGCCCGCGCGACGTCGGCGGCGACATCGACCTGTCCCAGCACGTCGTCACCACTCAGCCACACAACTGGTGCATCGACTGCACTCGCCACTTCCGTGGCCTGACGCACCGTGTCGGCAATTGCCCGATGCGTCTCGGCCATGGTGACTGGCGGTGTGGCCTCATGCAGCAGACCGCGCAAACGGACGTCGGGATAGTTGACACCGACGAGGTAGTGAAGAATGCGTTCGTCAATACGCAAACGACCTCGGCACAGGCCCATTGACTCATCGACTTCCACCAGTCGCCAGCGTCGCAGCGGTCGGACGGGAGCGAGCGCGCTCCAGTGCGGCGCATCCAGTGCCGCCAGCGCCAGGCCAAATGTGGGGCCGAGCTTGCGCGAATCAGCTGTGGCAATTTCACATTGCGCAGCGAATTGCGCATCCATTTCCACACCTGCGCACAACAGCAGTACATCACGCTCGAATGTACTCAGGCTGAAGCAGCGAGAGAGTTGATCGAGCGCGGCCGGGTCCGGCATGGCAGCACGGGCTTCTCTGCATGCGTTGCTCAGCGCATCGGCGTCACCCTCTGCGCCTAACTTCTGCTTCAGCCTCGCGAACTCGGCCACCAGAAGGCGCTGATTTGCGTCGGTCCAATTGATATGTCGATCAGGCGCGCTCACGAGATCACCACGCGCTGATTCAGGAACGTCGGCGTCGCCGGAGGCTCCTGCGACAGATCGATGATCGGACTCTCGATGCCATCGATGCGCAAGCGCGCGAGCAGGGATGCGGCCGGCGCGTGCGGGATCACAAAGGTGAGCGAGGCCGACGGCGAGCCCGTGCCCTGCGGCAGATATTCGCTCTGTCCGAGAGCCAGCACGGCGATCTGCCCGTCGCGCAACATCGGTGCGAAGTCGATCGTGAAGTTCGCGGTGCCGGCGGCGTCTCGAGTCACGGCAAGCGGCAGGTTGGTCATCTGTGGCGCGAGGACCATCGTGATCCGGTTGGTCTCGCGTGCGTTCGTCTCGCCGGGCCGCACGACGCGGACCGTCCCTCCATACGCGCCGACGGGAAGCGTCGCAGCGAGCGACGCGTCGAGCCTGAACTGGACCAGCCCGCTGGCGCCATTGGCCGGCGGCGGCAGTGCGGGAATCACGGTGTCGATGTCGAATCGGTCGTTGACGAGCCGCACCTCGCGGTTGGTTCCGTCGAGATCGTGGCCCGTGAGGTCGATCGTGTCGCCGATGCGCGCGACCGGCTGATGCAGTGGCGGCACGATCGCGGTCAGCATCGGTACCGGCGGCACGAGGCCCGGATTGACGACGATACCGCGATCCCGGTGTGTCACGGGATCGACCTGCCCGCGGCTGAGCACAGGCAACGGAGCGCGCGCCGGCTGCTGCGCTTGGATTAGGACCACCGACGCCGTGTAGGCCGCCGTCGGTCGGAAGTGACTCTGCATCGCGGTCCAGAGCTTCGACATCTCTTCGGTATTGAGGTACTGCGGCGTCAGCTTGATCAGCTCGACCTGATCTTCGAGTCCCGAATCGACGAGGGCTCGCAATGCCGGCGGCAACACGGAGCCTACGGCCGGAGAGGGATTCAATGCTGTGCGAATCGCGTCACGCGTGAGCACCGGCATCTCGTGCAGCAACTGCATCGCGTAGCCGAGCAGTATCTCGGCATGCAGATCGCCGTTGCTGTAAACCGAAAGAAGATAGTGCAGGTCCAGCGCGAGCGATGGGTTGGTAAGACGCAGGCGTCCCGTTCCGTCGCGCGAAGGCAGCCCTTCGTTACACCACCCCGTGTTGGGCGTCACGAGGTACATGAAGAGGTTGATCTGCGACGCCTCCGTGCCGCTGGCAGGCACGACGCGATCGGGCGGGAGTACGCTGACCGTGACGCTGCTTCCGACGGTGCCACTGATGTTGTGGTTGACTATCCCGTCGTTGAGCAGGTCGCGCAGCACTGCGGTGACGCCCGCAATCGCGAGTGCGGTGCTCACGAGCGACCCCGCTTGGCGAGGTAGGCGTCCAGAGTCATCGGCGGCGCAGCCGGCGGCGGCCGTCGTTGTACCGGTGCGGCGTCGTGCACGGCGGTGACTTCGATACGGCCGATGTTAATGTGGACTTCGTTCGACTCTTCGGTCGCGATGGCGGGCACTGTCGAGCTCGGGCCGGCGGGGTGACGGGTTACCGTGGACGCTATACCTCGCGAAACGGATGAGTCGGCGGCCGCAGGCGGCATTAGCAACGAAGGCTCACCAATGAGCCGCGGGGCGTCATCGGGCTGCGTAGCGGATCGACGAGCCGCCCCGGCGGGCACTGCAAGATCGTGGCTCGCGCGTCCCGCTTCGGCTGGCGCGGGTTCAAGAACACGTCGTGACCGCAGGCCAGGACTCATTCCTTCAGATGGCACCTCCACGTGCGAAGCGGCGGCCGGCGAGACCGCGCGTAAAGCAGTGTGTGCTTCGAGCGCTACCGGTGGACGTGCGTCCACGGGCGTCGCGCCCCGGCGCTGCGGGGATTGGGTGACCATTGGCGCTGGCGTTCGTGACCGTGTCGGCGGACGGCTCGGCGATCCTTGGCGCGATTGCACGGGGGCACCCGATGGATTCGAGGGCTGCGCTCGGGAATCGATCAGGGTGGCTTGCTCTTTCAGGTCATCAGCCGCCCCGTCCGGTCGAAGCTCGATGCCGCCAAACGGCAGCCGCGCATCCGAACGGAGTTGCACTATCGTGCCAGCGGTGCGCGCGGCCAGCCGATGCAGCAGGCCATTCATGTCGTTACCATCGAGAGGTAGGACGCGCGGCGTTCAGTGCTGAGCGCGAGGATTTCGCCCTCCGTCCAGCCGTAGGCGCACGCGAGCCGATGCACGTCGGCGAGCAACGCGCGCGCGTGCGCGTCGATCTCGTCCCACAGCAACTCGCCGGCATCGAGCTGGGCCACGCGGAAACGACCGCAGGCCTCACAGTGCACCTCGAACGCGATGTCAGCGTTCGGGTCGGCCGCTTCCAGGGCATTCTCGACTTCGACGAAGCTGGTCTCCGACGACGTGAGCGCAGGATCGTCGACACCCCCTATCCGGCAGCGCGCGAGAAGCAGACGGGCGGCGTGTGCAGTGTCGCGTTCATGGGCAACGGCAGCCAGATCGCGCAGACAGGGCAGCCTGTAGCGCGCGCCCCCCGCCTGTACGTCACGCGGGGCAGGCTCCGCGATCGGCTGCAGCACATCGCTAATCGAAACACTTAGCGCCAAACGCTCGCCGCAACCTTCGCAATCGACATGCGCGAGGATGCGGTCGCCGAAACATGCAGCACGCAGACGAAGCACGCTCGCCGTGATCTCGCCGAGTGGCAAGTCGGCGATCGACTCAATAGGCAGCTCGGGCCGCGCCCACGCGCACAGCAGCGCGCTGCGATCGAGCGGGTGCCGGAATGTGACGTGCTCCCACACTTCGAGCAGGTCGCGGGCCTCGGGTTTGCGCATGGCGAACTAATCAGGTGGCGGGCTGGGTGAACGTCGGCTCGGACGGCTCGACCACGTCAACGTCGCGCTCCCAGCCTTCGTTCTCCAGCTTGATGTGCTGGATAGCAACCGCGCCGGCGTTGGCGTCGAGGTCCGGTAGCGCCTGAAACTCGGACACCCAGCAGCGATACACCTTGTATGCCAGCGCCAGCTGCCCAGCCTCGTTGTAGACCTCGATGATGATGTCCTTGCGGAAATCCTTGAGTGAGACTTCCGCGCCGAGCCCCGAGCCGAAATTCCAGACCTTGTTGGCCCACTTCTCAAACTCGGTGTCGTGCGTCACGCCGCGGTCGAGCGTGATCGCATCGTACTTCGTGCGTGCCGGCGATTTGCGCGAACTCGAGGGATCGCCGCCCTCACGATGCTCGACGAGATCGGTCGTGCGTTTGAGTGCGCTGACCTTGGAGATGCCGGCCACGTAGCGGCCGTCCCATTTCACGCGAAACTTGAAGTTCTTGTAGGGGTCGTAACGCGTCCCGTTGACGCTGAACTGTGCCATGGCGCGGCCCTCGGCTTAGGTTTGGATCTGCCCAGCCATCTGCTGGATCTGAATCACGACGAACTCCGCGGGCTTGAGCGGCGCGAAGCCGACGATCACGTTGAGAATTCCGAGATTGATGTCGTTCTGCGTCGTGGTCTGACTGTCGCACTTGACGAAGTAGGCGTCCTTCGGTGTCGAACCCTGGAACGCGCCCTGGCGGAACAGGCCCTGCATGAACGCCCCGACGTTGAGACGCACCTGCGCCCACAGCGGCTCGTCGTTCGGTTCGAACACAACCCACTGCGTCCCGCGGTAGAGACTCTCCTCGAGGAACAGTGCGAGCCGCCGTACCGGCACATACTTGTATTCATCGGCGTTCTCGTCGGCGCCGCGGAGCGTGCGAGCTCCCCAGACGATGCGGCCATTGACGCCCATCGACCGCAGGCAGTTGATCCCGAGGGGATTGAGCTGACCGTTCTCGAGATCGTTGAGGTTTACCTGCAGGTCCTGCACGCCGTTAAGCGACGCGTCGAGGCCGGCGGGCGCCTTCCACACACCACGCGCAACGTCCGTGCGTGCCATGACGCCGGCGATGATGCCGCTCGGTACGAACGTATCGACCCGGCTGTCCCGTAGCGGATCGAGCTCCCGCACGCACGGGAAGTAAATCGCCGCGTTGCGCGCAGCCGGGCCGGTTAGATTGAGACCATTACGGCCGTCGATCGCGTTGTCGATCGCGCGGTCGATCGAAGTCGCCCAGGCCGGATCGGGGTCGACGATCAGCATCGCGCGCCGTTCGACGCACAATTCCAGCGCGGCTTGGTACACGGCGGCTGAAGGGGGTGTCCAATTGGATGGCAGGCTCGATGTGTCGCGCAGGCGCGGTGGAATGCAGAGCAGATTGAACAGATCGACGCGGTTGACCGCGTAGATTCCAGTCTTCGCGAGCGGATCGCCGATCACGTCCTCGTCAGTGATGTCGCTCCCGTCGGAGCCTGAGTTGGCGTCGGCATCGATCCATGTAACGACGCGCTGCGAGCCAGATTGTTCGACCGTCGATCGCGGCCGCGAGCCGGGCATGGGAGCACGTACGCGGACATAGACTGACTCACGCTCGAGCACGAGTGGCAGGAAACGCGGATCACCATCGACTGTCGACACCGAGCCGAAGCCTTCGATGACGAAAGTATCCTTGCCCGGCTGCGTCCGATAGCGCACTGTCAGATTGAAGCGGTGCGGGTTGGTCGACGGCGGTGACGTGCGTGGCAGCGCGCGGTCGGTGTCGTAGTCAACCGCCGCGGAGAGGCGGTTGCCCCAGGCACCGACACTCGACGCCTCGAGCACGAGGTCCTCGGACGGGCTGCCGTCGCCCGCGAGCGTGATGGTCGCGGCGGTCGCGTCGTCGTGCGCCACGCGCACGATGAGAGCCATCGTGCCGCCGTTGAGATAGAAGTCGCGCACCGCGTAGCTCATTGGGGTCGCCACGTCGAGGCCGCCGAAGCGGCGCTCGTAATCAGCGAAGCTCGTCAGCATAGGCGGCTGGTCAGTCGACGACGCTGTGCAGATGGGCCCGGCAGCGGCACGTCCGACGAACGCCGTGATCGAGGTCGCGACGCCGGTGATCGTGCGCACGCCGCTGGGAACTTCCTGAATGTAGACGCCGGGGTAGGTCAGTGCAGCTGGCATGGAATTCCTCCGTCAAGGAGCGTCAGAAGTTGCGGGATCGGGGTTCTCGGGGCGGGCGTAGGTGCACTGACCGTCAGGCAGCATGAGCTTTGCCAGATCACCGACCGCGACCAGGTGTTCGAGGGCTGCGCGCACAGCGGTCACTGCGTAGCTTCTGCGCGCCTCGCGCAGCCACCACTCGCAGATGCCGCGCTCGGTATCGATGGCATGCGGGTGCGCCTGCAGATACCGTCGAAGCACCTCTTCGATCTCCGCCACCAGTGGCGGTCGGTGGTCCATCTCATGCCTACGCTCCCGCATGGGTAAGGTCGACACCTGCACATGCCGTGCCACGAAGCGCAGTGTCGACAGACCCGAGAATCAGCCACTTGCGGGTCGGCTCGCGGGTTGTGGGCGCGGTTTGACCCGGGCGCCTGGAACGAATCAGCGTTTGCAGGCGCAAACGCATGGGTAACCAACGACCCGGGGTGGGCGAAAATTAACCCACTACGGGCGACAGTCCGCCCATGATCAAGACCGCTTAGCGTTGCTCGGCCTGGTCTAGCGCCCGACGCGTGAGAACGGAACGGAAATCCGTCAGACGCGCGGCGCCGCCGGTGAGGCGGCGGTTAGGGCGTCACTGCGTAATCGCTTCGCGCGATACCGTGTTTTTTTAGGAGACGACCGAAACTGCGGCGCTCCTTGCCTGCGCGCCTGGCTGCAAGCGACACATTTCCCCCGCTCTCGGCCAGTGCACGGCTTACGAAGCGGCGCTCGAAGTCGGCAATCGCTTGCTTGCGCGCAAGGCGATAGGATTCCACTAAGTTAGTCTCGCCAATATCACCGCGGTTGCTCTGCTCTTCAGAGGGGCCCAGTGCATCGCTCGCAACCGTCATACAGTCGCCTTCGGCGAGCAGAAAGGCGCGCTGGATCACGTTGGCCAGCTCCCTTACGTTACCTGGCCAATGGTAGCGCTCGAGCCTTCGAAGTGAGGTAGGGTCGATGCGTCGGGGGCCGCCTGCATCTTGTTCGATCAGGTTGCGCAAGAAGGCTTCGGCGAGCAGTTTCACGTCGCCATCGCGCTCACGCAGAGGTGGGAGGTTAACCGGGACTACGGACAAGCGGAAGAAAAGGTCTCGGCGGAATGCACCGCAGTGTATGCGTTCCTCAAGGTCGGCGTTGGTGGCTGCGATCACGCGCGCTCGTGATTGCGCAGACTTCTTCGCGCCGATCGGCCTGAAGACTCCGTCCTGCAGGAAACGCAGCAGAGCGATCTGGGCCTTTACGGTAAGAGCGTCCACCTCATCCAGAAAGAGAGTGCCATTATCGGCTTGCGCTACCAACCCCTGCTGCGTATCGCGCGCGTCCGTGAACGCGCCACACACATGGCCGAAAAGCTCACTTTCGACGAGCGTGTCCGGAATCGCGCCACAGTTGATCGGTATGAACGGAAAGTTGCGACGCGCGCCCAAGTAATGGATAGCACGGGCCGCAAGCTCCTTTCCCGTACCAGTCTCACCGCGCACCAGCACAGCCAGGTTGGTATTTGCTAATCGTTGGATCAGACGAGTCACGCCGCGGAAAGCCGGCGATCGCCCGATCAGGCCTACATGCGACAGGTTCGCCCCACTCAAGGCAGCATCAGCGCAGGGATCCGGCTCGCGTGAACGCGTTTCCATCTTGCGGTGCAGCGCGTTACGACGCGCCACAGTATCCTGTCGCCTGAGTGCAATCTAACTCAGCTCGTTTCCGAGCATCAGCGGTAAAACACGACTGTCAGTTTCCGGCTTCATTGCTGCAGCACTCGGAAAAGAATCTTCGCACAGCCTTTCTATTGTGCGCTGCCATCGGAAGTCTTCGAACGCTGAGTTGACGACCTAGTGCATGCATATCTGAAATTTCGTCCCGGGCCGAACTTTTCCCCACCAACGACGGTATCGGACATGGAGAAATTCTGAACGATTGCGTTGATCGTGAGCTCACCCGAGCCCACGAGCTGTGCGCCGTCTGGTTGTGGCCTTTGCGCGGACCTTCTGACTGCCAAGCTGAGTCCTGGGTCGAGGGCGCTCATATAGCTATTCCAGCTATTCGCAAACCGGGCGGCGAGGCAATGGAGGTACCACTCGTTACCGTCCACAACACACTGGTTCATAAATCATACTGTCCTGAGCGCGCAGTCTGTCTCACACGCTGAGCAGGTGTGAATCACGGACAGTCTGTTGAGGCTCGCAACCGATTGTTCCCAGCGCAGTTCCCGCTTGCGCTCTTGCAGGGTACCGGCGACCGGCAGTCGCCTCCGCACATGTCGTTGCGCGCCGGCTGAGCCTTGTTGTACCAGATTGCCGCCGGCTTGCGGCCGGGCTTTACGCGTACACGCAGCTGCTGGCCGGCGTGCTCGCGACGCGGGTCGCGAGCCACGGCTACGTGAATCCGCTGGTCGCGGTGGCTCTGGGTTACTTAGCAGACGGGGAGGTATTTAAATATGGAGCGCGGGCCCCTGGGATTCTTAGCGAAGCTGTGACAGAGAAGAATGCTGGTGACCGCGCATCCCGACGTGCTCTAGCTTCACTCCACGACCCGATCATGTTGCACTGCAGCCGACGCGGACACCTTAGACTATGCTGCGCGGACGGGGAAAAGGGGGCAACCGCATGAAATACGTACCCGCCGTTTGCATCGCTCTCGTAGTGATGGGCGCTGCGTCCGCTCGAACTCCTCGCCAACGATCTGGCAGCTGGACGCACAGAGCATCACATCATCGCCAGTATCCGCACCGCGCTGGTGACTGCACCCATTCCTAACTCGGTCACGGAAAGAGCAGCAGGGGAGAGTGTGGGAACAGGTGTGTCTCGGGTCTGCGCATCGAGGTCGCACCGACTCACACGTTCATCCTAGAGGACGCGTAACCACCCCGGAATTTGTCTACGAGTTCACCCGAATGAAGCTGCGCCCACCTCCGTCCCTCAAGAGCGAACGGCACCACCTGCCGCTCCCAGTGAGCGCTCCCGGGGATCGTTGGGAGCAGGACGCGGATCGCGCCGCTGACCGAGCCCTGCGCAGCCCCGGCCGAGTGCCTGCGTGTGCCGGCCGTGTTTCGACCCCCGAAGTGACGCTCGACGCTGCCACTCGCGCCTACTTCGAGCCTCGCTTCGGCTTCGATTTCTCCAGGGTACGCATCCACTCCGGCACGTCTGCCGAAGAGTCCGCATCAGCGGTGAACGCACGCGCTTACACGATCGGACCACACATAGTTTTCGGCGCAAACCAGTTCGCGCCGGAAACCGATACGGGCAGGCGTCTCCTCGCACACGAACTCGCGCATGTAATACAGAATGCCTCTGGCGCTCCCACTACGATCCGACGTGCGCCCGATCCCGGCGCCACTGCTACCGGCGGCATGACTCCTGGTCACGCCCGCGGCTACGCCGGCGAGCAGTCCATGGGCTTCGGATATAGCCAAGAAAAGGGTTGGATTCTCGTCGAAGGTCCAAGCGGCTCGCAGGGGCACGGTGTCACCACCTCCGGCTTCGATGGTGTGGCCTACAACGTCGAAGCCGACGAACTACATCTCATCGACAACAAGTCGCTCAAGTCGGGAAAAGTCTACAGCGCCACAGCCATTACGGAGAATTTGGTCAACAATCTCGACAATCTGATCGCGAAAGTGCAGCGCATGTCTGGCATGCCGATGCAACGGCGCATTCTGCAGCTTCTTCAGCAACTGCGGTCTGCGCTCACCTCGGGCGAAAAGCTCCCCGGCAAGACCAAGCTTATCGTCACCGGCGAGAGCGGTCGGGCAAAAGCGGTCAGCACAAAACTGAAGGGGCGGGGCGTAGAGTTCCGTGAGGCGGGAACCACTGACCTGCCGCCCAAAGCGGCGCCGGAAGAAACTGCGGCCGTCCCAGAAACCGAAGCGAAACCGGGTCCAGCCGCGACACGCCAACGGGCTACGCCCGAAGGCGTGACTTCCGAGGGCGCGGCTCCAGAGGTCGCGAAGCCCGTTGAAACGAGTGAAACGCCGGGCGCTGTGCCCAAAGGACGGCCGGGTATCGCTGGTAGGCTCTTCGGCGTTGCCGGCTTTGCTTTACCGCTCATTGCCGGATTCATTCACCAGCATGCCGTGAGAAAGCGCATCGAAGAACGGGCTCACAAGGAGGGCTACGTACCACGCGGCGCGCCCAGTGGGGAAGGCCTCCTGTATGACTTAGGCTCTTTCTTCCTCGATCCCGGAAACGATGCCGACAAGGCGGTCAGCCTCGACAAGCGTTTCCACCTTCCGGTGTGGCGTCAACATGTTCGCGACGCCGCTGCAGCAAAAAAGCCCGGCGAGACCATTAAAATGCAGTGGGATGTGGGGAAATGCGAGTTCGATATCTGGGGCAACCAGGTGGTCGATACCAAGTACGTCACATATAAGAAGCAGCCCGACGGGTCGTGGAAGGTCGAGTCCGGGGACGCCCACCGAACCCCCGACCTGAACGACATCATATCGCCGTCTGTCTCTGACCAAACAATTCGTTCGATCGTCTACAACGATCCGTGTTCGGCCTGAGCCGGTTCTCCAGTTCAATGATCTGTTCGATTGACCACAAGGGCACCCTTCGTACGCTAAGCGCGCTTTTTCGCTCTCTTCGGCAGCGCGGTGTCCCGGAATCTCGTTTGGCGGATAGCCAATGGGTTGGTTGCCTGGGGACAGGATTACGTTCTGATAAGTCGAACTACCCGTCACCGGCCGGAAAGCGGCCTCGCTGACTAAGACGTGCTGGGCTTTCGTATTGGCGAATCGCGAGAAACAGTTGCGGAGCTGATGTGCTCTGCGAGGCTGAACCAGCCCGCGCCTTCGGCGTGGTCTGGCCTGAAGCGCGGGTGCTCGGCGCGGTGCCGTCAGTGTGGCTCGTTGCGACGGTCTGCGGTCCCGCGCAATTGATCAGGAAATAGCCGGTCGCGTCGGTATAAGGAAAACCCAAGGGTCCGCTGATAGGTCTTCTGACTGTCCACCAGGAACACGGTAAATCCGGAAACTGGCCTGCCGTCGCACGAACTCCGCAGGCGTCAAATCGCCCAGCGACGTATGAGGACATTACGGCGCTCGCGGGTACGCTCGGCGCAACATGTTGGTTCCAGCTCCTGGTTAAGGTCATCAACCTGCGTGGGAGCGGCCAAAAGCCAACCACGGGACCGGCGGTTGCCGCGAGTCCGGGGTGATTTGTACCGTGACGAGATGCCGAAGCAACCCTGGCTAGGGATTCACGCAAATCCAGCACGTCTTCGTGAGAACCGCTCGTTCGATCGTGTTCGGAGCGGTGAGGTTGCCCGGTTACAAACCCCTGACCGCGGAAAGCCGCCCTACGGATCCGGAATCTGCGGAAACATATGCGACACTAAGACGTTTCGCGTTGACGCTCGGGAAGCATCACGAAAAGAACGCCCGCGCATAATTGATGGGCGCGTGATCCGCGAGGTCCCTGACCAGTACGGTATGCAGTTTCCACGCATATTTCTTCGCATATTCAACGCGAGCGTGGTGGCGGTCATCCTCAATTACGATCTCGGTCGGATTTTCCAAGACTTGTCCATCGCGTGTGAGATACGTGCAGGTCTTCAAGTGCGTGTATGTGCCTGCAATCGGGGGAGGCACTTCCGTCACAGCGTCGCAGCAATTGACGAGTCGAACACTATGCTCGGCCTTCACTCCGGCAACAAACGTTTCATTACCAACCCGAGGCGAGCCCAGCGTCACGAGCCATCCAGGTCGCCAGACCGTTGCCACTAGAGTCGCAAGCGTGTAAACAGGCGTTGAAGTTTGACCAGGATTTTGGCCTAACCGGCGTCGAAGACTGACCAAGGGTCAGGCATTTCTCGATGAGAATCGTGAGGTTGCTTGATCCTCGCATGGTCAACGTTGGACGCCGGACACTGGTCAACCGTCGACGCCGGTTAACACCCGGACCTATTTTTGCGCACCACAACAGCGCCAATTGACGTCGCAGGAACAGATTCTCGGCCTCCACCGCTGAAGCCGACCGCAGGGCCAGCCACAGCCAGCGCAATGCATCGCAGATCAAAGAGGCCACACCGGCGACGATTCTCAGAATGCTGAAATCATGCCATGGAACCCTTCCCCAGCATCAATGATTGACCCTCAGTCCGCCGGATCGAATAATTGCGCACTACAGCGGTGACTGCCGCGAACGTCGCGGATCATCAGTCACGCGACCCGTTCGGCTGCATGCACCTCACTCCGGACAAACTCCAGAATTCGCAAGTCTGAGCCAGCTCGTGTCGCGCCCGCTAGTGCGGGCGGTTGTGCTTGTCCTGCGAGGTAGAATTCGGCTCGCCACTTGTGCGGCGGCGGATATTGAGAGCCGTAGTCCTCACGTGATCCGTCGTCGTCACT
>JACXTT010001052.1_pt1 | contig 47051 bp, 39 predicted proteins | sample 9270951 | NCBI WGS metagenome assembly JACXTT01 (sample SAMN15532306, study PRJNA645909) | rock metagenome | isolation source: weathered quartz diorite | place: Puerto Rico | collected 2017-06-21 | reverse complement strand
AAACCCTCGGTTATTGTAAATACTTTGCTCATGGAGTAGTTGTCCTCGCGGTGCTTTCTGTGTAAAATAATTGCATAATAAACATTATATTATTTCAACATAACGCACGCATTAGTGTTTGGTATAAAATTAGGAAAAAAAATATGGATGGCTGTCTGAACTCGAATTTATCGAATTTTGGAATTTTCAGAATTCGGGGAATTCTAAAATTCGATAAATTCAAGTTCAGACATCTACCGCACTATCAACTCATCCACCATTAACCAGGCTTTGGCACCGGCAATATATTCGCCGTGTGGGATGATGCCTTTATTAGTGCCTTTTACACGGATGTACCGAGCTTGTGTAGCTTTTATATTCGCCCTTACCGCGTTGATGCCATTATCATTAAAAGTGGTTTGGCGATATACCTCGGTATAATTTTCACCATCTGTTGATGTTTCAAAGGTGAGCAGTGTGGGTTCCCACATTTTTTGCCAGTGGTATTTTAAAATATTGATACCCAGCTGTGATACCGGCTGAATTTTCCCCAGATCAACTACCGCCTCCAAATCATCACCATTGAAACCGTACCATTGTCCGTCGTTATATAGTTTACTGCCAAAAACTCCGTTCACCAGACCAAATGTGTTGCCGGGGTTATATCCACCCTGTGGTTGATTGACCAGCGTTACCGTTTTTCCGATGGCTTTGTGGTGATGAAAATCTTTTTCATAAACGCGTCCGTATTGCTTAGTATCACTGAATACGGCTGCCTTTATATGTGCTGATGTGGGTACTATAAACGGCTTAGTATATCTTTTGCTTTTTAACCCCGGCACAGTTCCATCGGTGGTATAATAGATTTGTCCACCCGGCAATGTGCTGTTTAAAGCCAACTGTACCTGATGATCTGCCGACTCCATTACACTGTCGGTAATTTCGTCAAAAGTATCAGCAGCATTGATATTTAATTGTTTAAGTAATGGTTGTTCGTAGCGTAACCGTTTCAAAAAATTGGGATAATTTTTATTTTGCTTGTCTGTCCACCCAATTTCGGCCAAAGCCAGTATCCGTGGAAATATCTGATACTCGGCTTGCGCGGTACTGGCAAGGTACTCACTCCAGGCATTGGCTTGCACACCTTTAATATATTTGGCTTCATCGCCGCTTAATTCTTTGGTTATCGGCTCGTAGTTGTATACTTTACTTAAAGGAGTATAGCCTCCTCCGGCCAATGGCTCACTGGGATACAAGGATTGATAGTAATCCAGGTAAACAAACTTTTCGGGCGTCATGATGGCGTTATGATGCAACTTCGCCGCAGCAATGCCACCCTCCTCGCCTGTCCAACTCATTACGGTTGCTCCGGGGGCTAATCCGCCTTCCAGTATCTCGTCCCAACCAATAATCTGGCGGCCTTTGCTGTTCAGGTATTTTTCCATGCGACCGATGAAATAGCTTTGCAGCTCGTGCTCATCTTTCAAATGCTCATCTTTAATACGCTGCTGGCATTTCGGACAGGTTTTCCATTTGGTTTTAGGGCACTCGTCGCCACCAATGTGGATATATTTGGACGGAAATAACGGCAATACCTCATCCAGTACATTTTGCAAAAAGGTAAAAGTTTGCTCGTTACCGGCACAATATACATCATCAAAAATACCCCAATAGGTTGCTGTTTTGTAGGGACCGCCGGTACACCCCAGTTGTGGATAAGCAGCCAATGCCGCCAATGCATGACCGGGCATTTCAATTTCAGGAATAATGCTGATATGCCGATCCATAGCATATTTCACCACTTCTTTAACTTCATCCTGAGTATAATAACCTCCATAAGGTTTGCCATCAAACCGGTGCGGGCTATCCTTTTTATAACCAATAATGGTTTCATCACGATAGGCCGAAACGCTTTGTAATAAGGGATATTTTTTGATCTCGATGCGCCAGCCCTGGTCGTCAGTCAAATGCCAATGAAAAGTATTGATCTTGTAGAGTGCCAACATATCGATCCATTTTTTAATGGCATCTACCTTAAAAAAATGACGACACACATCCAGGTGCATCCCCCGATAAGCAAATCGTGGATGATCTTCAATTGTACAGCCCTGTACGGTTACTTTTCCGTTTGATTGATGCAGCAGCTGTAGCAGTGATTGTAAACCATAAAATACACCTGCCTGATCGTGACCAATAATATTGATCTGTTTTGAGGTTACGGATAGATGATAACCTTCGGGCGCTGTGATCTTATTAGAGTCGATATTTAATTGGATGGATGGAGCAGTAGTTTTTTTGACTGATAAACTATATCCTGCCAGTTGACGAAAATATTGATTGAAAAAAATCAGATTGTCGGTGCTGATACCTGACCCGATTGCAATACCTGATGATGGCGAAAACCTGAATACCTCACCGTTTTTTTGGATATGGTAAGGCTTTGGTATAATACCCTGCTCTTTGATTTGAGCATATACCACATTCATCAGTAAACAAAAGCATAAAGTATAGCGGATGGTTTTTAAAATAGCGGTGCAGGTATTGATCATCGGCGTAGAGTTGTTAAAGCCGAATATAGTTGTTTATGCCGATATTTCCGTTTGGTTACAGTCGGCATCGACTCACCCCGACGTCGCTGCGCTTGTCACCCCCTCTCTCCGCTTCGCGCATAGAGGAAAAAAATAGCGTCATTGCGAGCGCAGCGTGGCAATCCCCGACTTACAGAGTGGCTCTATATAGTGTAGAGATTGCTTCGTACCTCGCAATGACGCGTGTATTAAAAAGCGTAGAACCGGATGAGTCGGCTTTGTTTCTTGCTATTCACTACAACGCCCCTATTGCTTTTTTGTAATTATTAATAGCCCTGATAATGGACTGGACAATCTCGTTTTGCCCCTCTGGTGAGTTCAGATAATCTTCTTCCTCGGGGTTATTGATAAAGCCTGTTTCGATGAGCACAGCAGGCATGGCGCTGTGGGCCAGCACCAATACGCCCTGTTCTTTTACGCCATTACTTTCGCGACCATTGGTATCCACAAATTCAGTATTCAACAAATCGCCAAAAAGGATGCTTTGCTTGCGGTATTTTTGAATATAAGCATTGAGGATGATGAGGTTAGATGGATCGCTTTCGTCATAGCTCTCATAATTTTGCTTGTAATCCTTTTCAATAAATATGGAGGAGTTTTCACGCACCGCTTCTTCCTGCTCTTTTAAACGGTGGAAACCGTAAACCAGTAATAACACCCCTTTTCTTTTGTGTGCTATAGCCGCATTACCCTCTGGCGATGAATTACAGTGTATAGAGATGAACAGGTTACCATGATTCTGATTAGCAATAGCCGATCGCTGATTAAGCGGGATAAAAGTATCATCGGTACGCGTCATGATGGTTTTAACGCTGGTGATCTGCGAGTCAATAGCCGCCTTTAATCTTTTGGCGATGGCCAGCGTTACCGTTTTTTCGTTAGAATATGATCCGCGGGCACCAGGATCTTTACCACCATGGCCAGCATCAATAATGATGGTTTTAAACTTAAAAGTAGAAGTACTTGGAATAGTATCCCTGCCAGGCGTAAACGAACAAAGACCAAGAAATAAAAATAACAGTCCGCAATTAATGCCGATGTAGAAAAGCTTTTTATTAAGAATCATTTTTTAACCGCTTTTTTACTGCATTTTGGGCATAAACCGGTAGCATATAGTGTAAAACCAGTAGGTTCAAATCCAGGGGGAAGAGTTATTGCTGGCAGATGCAGGTCGTCCAAACAATAAACATTTTTACAATTAGTACAATTGAAATGCAGATGGTCGTCATGATGATGGCCTTCGTCGCAATTGGAAGAACACAGCGCATAATTAGCCGTACCATTTAAATCAAATACCTTGTGGATAATACCCTTTTCTTCAAAAGCATTCAGGATACGATAAAGCGTAACACGGTCGATATCGCTCATCACACTTTCCAGATCGGGCTGGGAAGTGGCTGCACTTCTTGACGACATCATGGATAAAACCCTGAGCCTCGGCGCGGTCTTTTTTAAATGATGCTTGTTCAGCAAATCTTCAAAATGAAAATTATTGCGGGTTTGTGCCATTCAATTAGGGTATAATATAAATCTTACAAATTTAACAAGAATAACTAAGGGTTTAAAATAAGGTTTGGTTAAATGCTAAAAGTTCAAGATTCACAGACTATCTCACTCGCATACAGCCATTTTTTCCTTTTCTTTTATTAAATATTTGCAGGTACCTATATATTTATAATTTACAAAATGCGCTGCTGCAATCAGCAATCCGCCGGTTGGTACTATAATTACTTCAGACCAGCCATGTACAAATACATGTCCCAGCAAAATAATGGCAAAACCTGCTATCAGCAAACATAAAGGCAACAACCGTTTGTGTATGCGCAGGTAAGACAAGCCTATAGAATATGTTCCGATGGTTAATGCCAGCAGGATCATTCCCCATTCTATCCAAACATTAGCCAAAAAATTTAAACCCAGCAGTGGCAAACTGGTAAACAGCACCGGCACTATAGCGCAATGTATGGCACACAACGTTGATGCTGTTATTCCGATATGATCAAGCCAGGACGTATTTTTTGGAATATTCATGCGCAAATATAAATCAAAACGCAACATCATTGCATCAGATTAATTTCATATTTTTACGGAATTTATTTTAACTATTTGGTAACAAGTACTTAATATTGATGTCAATAAGTTATTTTTGAACGCATTATCCATATACCATATATAAACTGTGCCCAATACCGCTCTATATAGATTAAAACAAAACTGGTTAACCGCTTATGACACCAGCTTAAAGCAAGTTAAGCTACTCATTGGCAGTATCCTTATTACGGCTATTATTAATATTATGCCAGGTTTTTTCAGGGGAATTGAAGACCGTAATGGCATAGTACTTAATGATTGGGTACTCACCCATTTACCGGCTTATGATGTTTCGATACCCATTTTTGCCTTGATATGGGGCATGGGTATCCTCATGGCCGTTAGGGCTTTTTATAAACCGGCCATTTGCACTACTTACATCTGGACGCTGATATTTGTTTGTATTGCCCGTTTCATATCGCTCACATTGGTAAAGCTCGATCCTCCCACAGGCCTTGTTCCCCTGGTTGACCCGCTTACCAGTTATTTTTATGGGCATGCCTCCATCACCAAAGATCTTTTCTTTTCGGGCCATACCTCTACCATGGTGCTTATTTACCTCCATCTAGAGAAAAAGCGGGACAAAGCTATCGCGCTTATTGCTGCCCTTGTTGTAATGGCATTACTCCTTATACAACACATCCATTATACTATGGATGTATTGGCCGCTCCGGTAATAGTTTACTGTTGCTACCGCTTTGCCCGGGCTTTTAATCTGTAATTGTTAAAAAATCTATCCTTCATAGATAATTTATGTTTCTTTTTTAAATGCAACATAATTGCATTTAAAAACAAATCGATTATATTTGCATCAAATAATAAGCGATGGAAAAGAAATTACCGGTAACCGTACTTAGCGGTTTTTTAGGCAGTGGCAAAACAACCCTGCTTAACCACATACTGCATAACAAGCAGAACCTGAAAGTGGCCGTTATAGTGAACGATATGAGCGAGGTGAATATTGATGCGCAACTGGTGGCTAATCAAAAAACCTTATCGCGTACCGAAGAAAAACTGGTAGAAATGAGCAATGGCTGTATTTGCTGCACCCTGCGCGAGGATTTGATGATTGAGGTAGAAAAACTGGCCAAAGAAGGTAGGTTTGATTATTTGCTGATAGAAAGTACAGGTATTTCTGAACCTATACCCATTGCCCAAACGTTTAATTTCGCTGATGAAGAAGCGGGTATCGATCTGAGTCGTTTTTCGGTATTAGATACGATGGTTACCGTGGTAGATTGCTTTAACTTTTATAAGGATTTTGGCAGCTCCGAATTGCTGTTAAACCGCGATTTGGTGGATGATCCCAACGACCGCCGTACCATTGTTAACCTGCTTACGGATCAAATTGAATTTGCCGATGTAATCCTGCTCAACAAAACCGACCTGGTATCACCCAAACAGGTAAAAGTATTGGAGGCTGTGATCACTAAACTAAACCCCGGCGCTAAAATATTACATACCCAATTTGGCCGGATTGATCCTGCCGAGATACTGAATACCGGACTATTTGATTTTGACAAAGCATCACAATCTGCCGGATGGATCAAGGAACTAAACGGCGAGCATACACCCGAAACTGAGGAATATGGTATAAGCTCAACCGTATTCCGGTCAAAAAAACCGTTTCATCCAGAAAGGTTTTACCATTATCTGCACCATGATTTTCCGCAAAACATTATTCGCTCCAAAGGCCTGTTTTGGATAGCTTCTGCACCCGATGATGCTTTGAATTTTTCGCAAGCCGGCGGTTCGTCGCGCCTGGAGAACGCTGGCGTCTGGTGGGCCAGCATGCCTTATCAAAAACGCATCAAATTTCACGACTTTGTAGAGAACCAGGAACTGATCGAAAAAAACTGGTCAAAAGAATTTGGCGATCGTCATAACGAACTTGTTTTTATAGGCGAACACCTGAATAAGGAAGAATTAACAAAAGAGTTAAACAGCTGCCTGATCACAGATGCCGAATTTCTGGATCTTTTAGCCGGAAAATCCTTTGCCGATCCGTTTAATAATCATTAATAGCAGCCCCCTTTTTAAATATCTAATTCATGCAGTCGGTGCATAGAATCCATGAGATCACGGTACAGCTTTTTAAACATCGGAAATAATTTGCTGTACCGCTCATGGTTTTGGGTATTGGGTTCGATAACTATCTGATGATCTATATGGGTAAGCTGACCATAGCTTTCGGGATGCAGCACCTGCATAGCCAGATAAATAGCCCCTACCGCCGAGGCATCTTCGGGCTGCAATACTACCAGTTTTTTACCCGTAATATCGGCCAGAATCTGTGTCCAGGTGGCCGAACTGACAAAGCCTCCGCTAATATTCACCTGGGTAATATTCACCGAGGCATCCTCTACCGTTTTCAATACATCGTACAAGGCAAAACAGACCCCTTCCAGTGCCGCCCTTGAAAAATGGGCACGGGTGTGAGCCGGTTTTATATTTAAAAATGCGCCGCTGGTTTGGGTATCCCAAAGCGGTGCACGCTCTCCATATAAATAAGGCAAAAAGATCAAACCATCGCTTGCCGCAGGTACAGTATCTATCGAGGCAAATAATTGGTCGTAATCTGCAGATGTTAGCTTTTCTTTTTGCAGAAAATTCTGCAGCAGCCAGTTAATGGCTATCCCCCCATTATTTACCGCGCCACCGCATACAAAAGTATCCTGATTGAGTAAATAGTTAAAGGTCATCCCTTCAAAATTGTATACCGGTTTGGGACTGGTGATACGTACTGCACCACTGGTACCAATGGTAAGCGCGGCAATGCCCGGTCCGGTGGTATGGCTACCCAAATTGGCACAACATCCATCGCTCGCCCCAATAACAAAACTGGTTTGCGGCGAGATATTCAGCAAAGCAGCAGTATCCTGGTTCAGATCATCACGATAGTACGTAGTATTCCTGGGAATTGATAATTTATCAACTGAGATACCAGCCAATGCACATGCTTCGGTACTCCATTCCAACTTTAGTATATCAAACAGACCTGTAGCCGAAGCAATGGAATAATCAATTTCAAAACTTGCAAAAAGCTTGAACCAGATAAACTCTTTGATCGATATAAATTTATCCGTTGGTATAAACAGCTCCGGTTTGTTGGTACGCAGCCAGATGAGCTTACACAAGGGAGACATAGCATGTATCGGTGTACCCGTGATATGATATATTTCGGGGCCTTGTGCCGAAAGCCTCAGTTCCTGTGCAATATGTTCGCTACGCGAGTCGGCCCAGGTAATCATAGGCGATAGTGGCGTTCCCATTTCATCAACAGGTATAATACTATGCATGGCGCTGCTAAAACTTACCGCAGCGGGTGCATAGCCTATCCGCGTAGTTATATCCTGCATACATTTTACAAAAGCCTGCCATATTAACAACGGATCCTGTTCGCTGTAACCTGCCTCCGGACTATTAATGGGGTAATGACTTTGTGCCACGCCTAAAGCCTCGCCGGTAAGCGTAAGGGCTACCGCTTTAGTGCTCCCTGTGCCTATATCTATTCCTAAAATGTATGATTGCATATCAAGTCCTAAATTAGAATAAAAAGATAAAGGACGAAAGGATAAATGGTTTGTAACCAACAAATATGGGGATGCCCAAAAGGCTATAAAGTGGGTTTACATAATTTATCACTAAAATCAATATAACAATCTGATTATAAATCAAATAAATCAATTTTAACCCTGAAAAGTGTAAACCATGTAAACCCACTTTTTTAACAAAATGGACTCCAGTGCATAACGCATAGTCGACTCACCCGATCATCGCTACGCTCGATCACCCTCTCTTCGCCTGCGGCGGAAAGAGGGTATTTAGGAATTGAAAAAATGTTTTTGTCATCCTGAGGAACGAAGGATCTATTCTTGACTATACAGACCGTAGAATAGATGCTTCACTCCGTTCAGCATGACAAATATTTTCTTTACCCTCTTTCCGCCGCAGGCGAAGAGAGGGTCGGCAAGCGCAGCAACGCCGGGGTGAGTCGATATTCACCAGAGCAGGTTCTTGTTCCTATGACAGTCCATGACAGTTTCAGCCTATTTATTCCCTAAATTAGCTTTACCAATATAACCTGATAACGTATGCAAATAATCTTTGGAGTTTTTTTCCATTTTGTCGGCGGTTTTGCCTCGGGAAGCTTTTATATCCCTTATAAAAAAGTTAAGGGCTGGGCCTGGGAAAGCTACTGGATTGTAGGTGGTATTTTTTCCTGGTTCATCGTACCTCCGCTGGCCGCATGGTTAACCATTCCGGGTTTTGCAGATATTATCAGCCATACCGAAAGTTCTGTTATCGGCTGGACATACCTTATGGGCTTGCTTTGGGGCATCGGTGGACTCACCTATGGTCTGGGCGTACGATACTTAGGGGTATCGCTGGGTAGCACGATTATATTAGGCCTTTGCTCCGTTTTTGGCGCGCTGATACCATCGGTTTATTACGATATTTTTCCAAAAGAAGGCAAGGATACTTTTAGCATGATGCTGCATACTTCCTGGGGGCAAATGGTGCTGCTGGGTATTCTGCTATGCGTAGCGGGCATTGTGATATGTGGCAAAGCCGGCATGATGAAAGAAAAAGAGCTATCGGCCAATGGGGCAATAGCGCAGGAAAATAAGGATTATCGTTTTGGTCTGGGCATACTGGTGGCCATTGTATCTGGCGTACTAAGTGCCTGTTTTAATTTTGGTATAGAGGCTGGCAAAAGCATGGCCGATACTGCTAATCAACTTTGGCAGGCCGCTCACCCGGCCCAGGGTAATTTCCTGTTCCAGAACAACGTTACTTATATTGTTATACTGTGGGGTGGCTTAACTACCAACTTTATATGGTGCATGATATTAAATGCACGTAATAAAACTTTTGGCAATTACACCGATAAAAAAACGCCATTGCTTAAAAATTACCTGTTTGCGGCGCTGGCAGGTACTACCTGGTTTTTGCAGTTCTTTTTTTATGGTATGGGCGAAAGCAAAATGGGCAATGGCGCCAGCTCCTGGATACTGCACATGGCCTTCATTATCCTGATAGCCAACATGTGGGGACTTGTATTAAAAGAATGGAAAGGTGTAAGTAAAAAGGCATTGGCCACTGTAATAGCAGGAATTGCGGTCATCACGCTATCGGTACTGGTAGTTGGTTATGGCAATTCAATTAAGTAAACAGATAACCCCAACAACCGTTATGCTAATAATTCAATTCACTAATTCACCAACTCAATAATTCAACAATTAAATATATGTCTGTCAGAACAACACCATTCAAACACGTAAGCTATTTGTGGGATGATGCCGAAGCCGCCAGGCTCGGGGGGGATGAAGTCGCCCTGTTAATATACCGGTCGAACTTGTTAGGGGCCGATCTGAGGCTCACCAATTATGGAGGAGGCAATACGTCATGTAAGCTTATGTCAAAAGACCCGCTCACTGGCAGCGAGGTAGAGGTAATGTGGATCAAAGGCTCTGGTGGTGACATCGGCACCCTTAAAAAAAGCGGATTGGCGGCATTATACGTCGACCGCCTTCGTAGCCTTAAAAACGTTTACCGTGGCGTAGCTTATGAGGACGAAATGGTAGAGCTTTTTAATCATTGTATATATGACCTGGCTTCCAAAGCGCCATCCATTGATACTCCGCTGCATGGCTTTTTACCCTTTAAACACATCGACCATCTGCACCCCGACGCGGCCATAGCCATAGCGGCAGCTAAAGATGGTAAGAAAATAACCCAGGAACTTTTTAACGGCACTATTGGTTGGGTGGAGTGGAAAAAACCAGGCTTTGAGCTTGGCCTGCAACTCAAACAATGCCTCGACGAAAATCCGGGTATCCGTGGTATTATGCTGGGTTCGCACGGTTTATTTACCTGGGGCGATACCGCCTATGAAAGCTACATCAACACCCTGGAAGTTATAGAGCGCTGTGCTGAATACCTGGAAGAAAACTACGGTAAAAAAGCACCGGTATTTGGCGGTCAAAAAATACAAAGCCTGGATGAGAGCGATCGTAAAAAACAGGCGGCAGCTATAGCACCTATCCTACGTGGATTTTGCTCGAGCGAGCGGCATATGATCGGTCATTTTACGGATGATCCCCGTGTATTGGAATTTATCAATTCACATGATCTCGGACGTTTGGCTCCTTTAGGAACCAGCTGCCCTGATCACTTTTTGCGCACCAAAATTAGTCCGCTGGTATTGGATCTTCGGCCAGATGAAGATCTGAGCGATGTAAAAGCCTTGCAGGATCGTCTGGCTCCCGCATTTGCAGCTTATCGCCAAATGTATACCGACTATTATAATACCTGCAAGCATGATAATAGTCCGGCTATCAGGGATACCAACCCGGTGATTATACTGTATCCGGGTGTGGGTTTATTCTCGTTTTCTAAAGACAAACAAACAGCACGCGTAGCCGCCGAATTTTATACCAATGCCATCAATGTAATGAAGGGCGCCGAAGCTATATCTGAATATACCTCGTTACCGCGTCAGGAAGCTTTTGACATTGAGTACTGGTTACTGGAAGAAGCCAAACTACAGCGCATGCCGAAACCTAACGCTTTATCCGGCAAAATAGCCCTGATTACGGGCAGTGCCGGAGGCATAGGTAAAGCCATCGCCAAAAAATTTGCAGACGAAGGCGCCGTAGTGATTCTCAATGATATCAATACCGAACGACTGGAAGCTGCCGCCGAAGAGTTTAAAAAGCAATACGGCAAAGATGCTTACACCACATCTGTGCTGAACGTTACCAAAAGCGAGCAGATCAATACCGCCCTGGAAACCGCTGCCTTAGCTTTTGGCGGAGTTGATATTGTGGTAAACAACGCGGGCTTATCTATATCTAAACCCATTGCCGACCATACCGAGCAGGATTGGGATTTATTGTATGATGTACTGGTAAAGGGGCAGTTTTTTGTTACCCAGGCCGCTGTAGCCGTGATGAAAAAACAGGATATTGGCGGTGACGTTATCAATATAGTAAGCAAGAATGCCCTGGTAAGCGGGCCTAATAACGCAGGCTACGGCTCGGCTAAGGCGGCACAACTTCACCTGAGCAGGCTGAATGCCGCAGAACTGGGCGCTGACGGAATCCGCGTAAATGTAGTAAACCCCGATGCGGTGATCAGCGACAGCAACATATGGGCCGGCGGATGGGCCGAAGGCAGGGCCAAAGCTTATGGTATTACCGTTGAAGAGTTACCTGCTTACTATGCCAAACGCACCCTGCTAAACCAGATCATTTTGCCTGCCGATATTGCCGATGCCTGCTTTGCCTTTACCGGCGGTCTGCTCAGCAAATCAACAGGAAACGTATTGAATGTTGATGGCGGGGTAGCGATGGCTTTTGTGAGGTAGAAGCCCCTCTAAATCTCCCCTGAAGGGGAGACTTTAATTAGACACTTAAATAATAAAGTTGTCATGCTGAACTTGTTTCAGCATCCCACAGGCAAGGTTAGCACGCATGCATCAAAACCGTGCCTGTGGGATCCCGAAATAAATTCGGGATGACTTGTATTTACTGTATAAACCAATAATCATGCAATTAGAGAAGAGCATTATTGACGAAGCAAACCACAAACAACAAGCCGCGCACCAGCGTAGGTTTGATTTTGTGGCAGCCGATATAAAAGGACTGGACACCATCCTCAAAAAACTGGGCGATTTCCAGGTAGCCATACCCAGCTGGGCATTGGGTACCGGAGGTACACGCTTTGGTCGTTTCTCGGGCGGTGGTGAACCCCGAAGCCTGGAAGAAAAGATAGAAGATGTGGGTTTGATACATGCTTTAAACAAAAGCAGCAACTCCATATCCCTGCATATCCCCTGGGATATCCCGAATAATGCAGCTTCCATCAAATCGCTGGCTGCGCAGCTTGGCTTGCATTTTGATGCGGTAAACTCAAATACTTTCCAGGATCAGCCCTCTCAACAGCATAGCTATAAATATGGCTCCTTGCACCATGTAGATAAAGCGGTTCGCAAGCAGGCCGTTGAACATAATATTGAAGTGATCAATTATGGTATCGAGCTACATTCCAAAGCTTTATCACTTTGGCTATCCGACGGATCAAATTTCCCCGGGCAACTCAACATGCGTGGCGCTTTTGAACGCACATTAGAAAGCCTCCAGGAAATTTATGAAGCCCTGCCTGCCGACTGGAAGCTTTGGATAGAATACAAGCCCTATGAGCCTAATTTTTATTCCACCACCATTGGAGATTGGGGGCAATCGTACCTATTAGCATCCAAATTGGGCGATCAGGCGCAGACCCTGGTTGATCTGGGTCATCATTTACAAGGTGCCAATATTGAACAAATTGTATCTCTCCTGTTAATGGAGGGCAAACTGGCCGGCTTCCACTTTAATGATTCCAAATACGGGGATGACGACCTTACCGTGGGCAGTATTAACCCCTACCAGTTGTTCCTGATATTTAATGAATTGGTGGAAGGTATGGACGCCCGCGGCATGAACCACGCTACAGGCATCGGCTGGATGATCGATGCATCGCACAATATCAAAGACCCTGTTGAAGACTTATTGCAATCTGTAGAAGCCATTAAAATAGCTTATACCCAGGCATTATTGGTTGATCAACAGGCATTGAAACATGCACAACAGCAAAATGATGTGGTACTGGCTCAAGAGATTTTACAGCATGCCTACCGCACTGATGTACGCCCGTTACTGGCCGAATCGCGTTTACGGGCAGGCGGCGCACTACAACCTTTGGATGTATACCGTCAACAAGCGGTGCGCAAACAACTGATCAATGAACGGGGCGCATTAGCCGTATCAACAGGTTTATAACATGACACCGATACCCGTAATAGCTGTTTTTGATGTAGGTAAAACCAACAAAAAGCTGTTCCTTTTTGACGAGAACTATAAAATAGTTTTTGAAAGAACGGCCCGCTTTACCGAAACCCACGACGAAGATGGCGACGTTTGCGAAAACCTGGACAGTCTGCGGCTATCAGTATTTGATTCCCTCCGTGAGATATTCAAACACCAAGAATTTGACCTCAAAGCGGTCAATTTCTCCACCTACGGAGCCAGTTTTGTTTATGTTGACGACAGCGGCAATCCGCTAACACCATTGTACAATTACCTTAAACCATATCCACCCGAATTAGGCAGGCAGTTTTACGAAACCTATGGCGATGAAGCCAAATTTTCGCGCGAAACCGCCTCGCCTGTTTTGGGAAACCTCAACTCGGGCTTGCAATTGTATCGCTTAAAATATCAGCAACCGGAGGTGTTTAAAAAACTCAAATACGCACTGCATCTACCGCAATACATGAGTTACCTGCTCAGCGGCCAAATGGTAAGCGACCTCACCAGTATCGGTTGCCATACTGCGCTTTGGGACTTCGGCAAAAATAACTATCACCCCTGGATTGATCAGGAAAGCATCCTATCCAAAATGGCACCTCTTAAACCTGCCGACGCAGTACTCCCGGCTATATTTCCTGGGAGTACTTACAGTGTAGGTATCGGGCTTCATGATAGTTCGGCAGCGCTTATACCCTACCTGGTAAATTTTAATATGCCCTTTGTGCTGATATCAACCGGCACTTGGTCTATCAGCCTCAATCCTTTTAACCAAACGCCGCTTACCGGAGACGAATTAAAGCATGATTGCCTCAACTATCTTCAATACAAAGGCAGTCCGGTCAAGGCATCACGTTTATTTAGTGGGTATGATTATGAACAGCAGGTAAAGCGCATCGCTACTCATTTTAACCAGGATGTGATCAAATACCGCAGTATGGCTTTTGAGCCTGCTATTGTGACCAAACTACAGGCACAGGACGCACCAAAGGCCCGCTCAAACGAGGGCGAATTACAAAGATCAGTTTTTGAACAACGTGATCTGCATGATTTCAAGACAGATACCGAAGCATACCATCAATTGATGATGGATATTGTACAGCAACAAGCCATCTCCACCGGGTATGTGCTGCAGAATTGCAAAGTGCAAAGGATATTTGTAGATGGCGGCTTTAGTAAAAACGCGGTATTTATGCACATGCTGGCATTCGCTTTTCCCCACCTGGAAGTGTATGCCGCATCAATGGCGCAAGCCACCGCTGTGGGTACAGCTTTAGCCATTCACCAGGCATGGAATACCAAATCATTGCCCCATGATCTTATTGAGCTGAAATATTACTCGGGGCAAAGCGAAATAAACCCCGTTTAAAAAGGCATGGCTGTCATGCTGAGCATGTCGAAGCATGGTGGGTAAGGCCTCTCCGCGCGAGTCTTCGACAAGCTCAGACTGACAGGCCCTCCTCTTTACTGCTTATATTTCACCAATTCCAAAACATCTGCCATCAGCCTTGGATCTTTAATAATCCTTTCATGGGTGGCATCAGGGTATTCTTTGGATGTAATAACAGCATGCCTGTTCAAAAGCTCTTGCGTATACGGGAAAGGCGCCATTCTATCCTCACGGTCATAGGCAAGCCAATGTTTTTGAGCAATATTAGCATCGTATATATTGGCGAGGTTAAAATATGATGTAGGTACATCAAATATTTTATTAAAACGCTCAAAAAACTTATCCTGTGCAGCTTGTGGTACATCGGCATTGTTCATGGTGGCTATAAAGTTTTCCTTTAAATTCACCATGGGTGTTATATTGATCAGTAATGATGGTTTGATCCCTGTTTCTTTTATAGCAAGAGTATTGGCCATCACGCCCAGAGAATGCCCGATCATCACATCCGGCGCTCCGTAAGTATGGATAACAGCTTTCACTGCCTCCACAAACAACAGCAGGTTGGATAATTCTCCGTCCGAACTACCATTACCGGGAGCATCAAACGCAATGATCTGCAAATCGTCGATGGTTCTGAGTGCGATGATCAGATCAATAAAATCAGCACCCTTTGAACTCCAGCCATGGGTGATCAATACTTTACGACTGCCATTTCCCCATATGAAACCATTGAATTTTAATACCGAATGACTAAAATGCGGGTCATTAACCTCCAGCGTAAATGGTGATGCCTCATCCAGTAACTGTTGTTGTGGTAATCTCGGCGGGAATTTTGGCGAATAGCAGATCAGCGGCCAAATCAGATCGGTTATATCTTCGTTATCTGTATGCTGTAACTCTTTTACCCGGGTAAAAATCTCCTTTATTTTCTTCATAAATGCAGATTGATATCTCCAAAGGTATAAACCGACAACAAAAAGCTGTTCTCTGCAAGGCTACTTTCTAAAAAAATGACACCATTACGAAGATTAAAGATCTTTACTTTTTACCGCTCCCCAGCCATAGCAGCGTATTCAGGATCAGCTTGTTTTGGATATCGTTGTCAAATGTTTGTGATTGCTCTTTGTTGGTACCGCCATCATAATCAATAGCGTTATGCCCCATGTTAAAGTAAACCATCCGATAGTTCTTGTTTGTCCACACCACGGGATAATAACCGCTGTGCCATATTTCATATGGTTTTGGCCCCGTACCCAGCGGGAAACTGGTAGAATCGATTGACAACAATATTTTGATATCCGGATTGATACGTAGATCCTTTTCCCAGCGGTACCACTCATTGGGCGATGCTTTGAAGGTAACCGGTAAACCTTTGGTAACCGGGTGCTTAGTATCCTCTACCCGCAAAATAGCCGAGGTGGGGTGCCAGGTATTACTCTTGTACTGTCCCGATCCCAGGAATTCATTGTGGTACCAATCCCAGTTTTGAGGATAATCTGATGGTGTAAGTGCGAAGGCCGCAAAGTGGAAACCCATCCAGCCACCACCTTTTTTCATATATTGTTCAAAAGCGGCCCTTTGTGCAGGATCGTCGGCACGGGTATCTAAAAATATCACCACCTGGTACTTGGCCAGAAACTCGGGGTTCATATTGCTCCAGTTATTAGTAGAGTCATAAGCGAAATTGTACTTTTTGGCCATGGCCGGGAACCAACGGTTAGCCTCGTGCATAAAGCTGATATGTGCCTTATCGTTACGGCCCGTATAAAAGGCTATTACCTTAAATTTAGGCTTAGTTCCTTGTGCATGAGCGTTGTATAAACTAAAACATATGGCACAGATGACAATAGCAAATGTTGCAACTTTCCGGAGACCTGTACGGCTGATCATGGTTTGAAATATAGGTTAAGATTGAAGCCATAAAACTAAATGATTTTTATAAATCGTGTACCTGCAAAACAGAGTATGAGAGGTGATGTAGGGGTAGGAATAGGAATCAAGAGATTAGAATCAAGGAGTAAGGTCGGATAATATCCATCACATGACTGGAAGCGAGAGACGGCGAGGATTATAATTCTAAAAAAGAGTTATCATTTCGATAGAGCATGGGTTGGCTCGAGCGTTGCGCGAAAGAGAAATCTTATACAACGTACAAAGCAAATTTGCAGGTCGCAGAAGATTTCTCCTCGTACCTCGTTCGAAATGACACCCCTTTTATATCTTTTTCTTGATTCCTGACTCTTATCTCTTGCTTCTAACCTCTCTCTCCTTACCCCCATTGCAGCATTTCTATTTTGAAGCCTATTTTGTGCATTTCCCATACTTCAACGGCGTACACGCCAAACTCTTCCACTACTTTACCGGTCATCCGGTAAAAGCCATCGCCCTGGAAAGTATAGCGTTTTAGTGATTCGGGCCAGTGTACGGTGTCGAGCCAATCGCCGTGGGGGTCAAGGAAGGTGCCAAAATTCATGATCTCTCGCTTAATGGTGTTTGATTCTTTGATGGTGACCAACTGGCCCAACATCTTCACTGTTTGCCCCAGTTTGCCGGGCAGCTCTTTAACATAGGTGAGCCCCCGCTGGTCGTCATCAACCATCGGAAAAGTGTCGGTAAGGGCAAAGCCCAGTATCTCAATCTCATCAAAAGCATCCTGCAGCGGGCGACTACTTAATTCAGGCAATTTAAAATCGATGATAGGCTCATGAAATAAGGCTACGGTAGTGGGTTGCTCTTCCTGCTGTTTCTGAAAAAAGTTGGCACGCCACAACAATTCCTGTTTGCTGGTGCCGGTAAAGCGTAATGCGCCAATACGGATCAGGATATTCAGCTGCTCCATACCGGGTTGGGTCCGCTCTATAAAATCCTCCATACTCAAATAAGCGCCATTATTGCTGCGTTCGGTTATAATAGTCTCCAGCAAACCGACAGTTAGCCTTTCAATATGTACCAGGCCCACATATACATCAGTACCTTTAATATTGGTATAGGTATCGCTTTCGTTCACACAGGGCGCATGCAGTTGCGCACCGGCCCTTTTTAACTCATGAAAATAAAAGGGGGTGCGGTAAAAGCCGCCAAAATTATTGATTACCCCAACCATAAATTCCATTGGGAAATAAGTTTTGAGGTAAAGGCTTTGATAACTTTCCACCGCGAAACTGGCCGAGTGGGCCTTACTGAATGAGTAGCCACTAAAACTGGCTATCTGCCGCCAAACCTCCCGGCTGATATGGGGTGGATAACCTTTCTCTTTACAGTTGCTAAAAAACTTACCCTCTATCCTGATCATCTCCTCGTTTCCTCTGTACTTGCCCGACATGGCCCTGCGCAGGATATCCGCCTCGGCCATATCCAGGCCGCCAAAATGATGCGCTATCTTGATCACATCCTCCTGGTATACCATAATGCCAAAGGTTTTCTTCAGCAGCTCCTCCATTTTGGGGTGCAGGTATTGCACCTTGTCCTGATTATGGTAATTGTAAATATAGGCCTTCATCATACCCGATTGCGCCACACCCGGCCTGATAATAGAACTGGCTGCCACCAACGTGAGGTAATCATCACACTCCAATTTCATGAGCAATTGACGCATAGCCGGACTTTCGATATAAAAACACCCGATGGTATCGGCCTGGCGAATCCTGTCGGCCACCAGCGGATCGTTCATAAAATCATCAACCCGGGTAATATCTATGTCGATGCCTTTGTTTTGCTTAACCAGTTGTATAGTATCCTTGATGTGCCCCAATCCCCGCTGACTCAGGATGTCCAGCTTGATGAGCCCCACACGCTCAGCCCCGAACATATCTACCTGCGAGGTGGCAAAACCTTTTGGGGGCAATTCCAGCGCAGTATACTGATAAATAGGCTTCTCGGATATGAGCATCCCACCGGCATGTATGCTCAAGTGGTTCGGGAAATCCTTCATCATACCGGCATATTTCAGGATGACCTTTTGTATGCTGTCTTCCTCAAAAGTAGCGTTCCTGTTTTTTACCAGGATGTCTATTTCTTCTTTGGGCAGCCCCAGTACTTTACCCAGTTCGCGGATGGCAGCCCTGCGCTGAAAAGTGCCGTGCATACCAAGCAGAGCCACATGATCTTCACCATATTGTTCAAAAATATACCGGATGATCTCGTTCCTGTCCTTATGGCTAAAATCCATATCAAAATCGGGTGGTGAGGTCCGGAATTTATTCAGGAAACGTTCAAAATACAGATCCAGCCTGATAGGATCCACATCGGTTATTTTTAAGTTATAGGCGATGATAGAATTGGCGCCGCTACCCCGGCCCACATAGTAAAAACCTTTACTGCGGGCAAAGTTCACCACATCCCACACAATTAAAAAGTAGGCGTTAAACTTCAAATCATTAACTACCTTTAATTCTTTTCGTACCCTGGCTTCGATCGCCGGATCATCCGGGTAGCGTTCTTTCATCCCTGCCAAAGCCAACTCCTCCAGCAATAACCGGTCTTCTTCCCGGGAGTTTTTATAGGTCTCCTTATTCTTATCCGAATTGAGATCTATCCCCATTTCTGTGCCACATTCCTCTGTCAGTTGCCGTGTACGGCTGATGATGAGGGGATATTGGATGAATTTCTCCATCAGTTCCTCTTCGGTCATGAACATTTCATCCGGCGATGCTACATCATCGAGAGATAATTTCGAAAGCAGCGTATTCCCGTCAATAGACCTCAAAAGCCGGTGTAAATTAAAATTCTTTTTATCCTGAAAAGTCACCGGCTGGCGAATGATAAATTTCCCGGGGAATTCTTTTACCGGTACGCTAAACAGCTTATTCACCTCGCTTGCCCTCACTCCGATGAGTTCATTATCCTGTAGTTCCCGGGGTTGTAATGTACCTAGGGCATAAATAACAAAAACATCATCATCAAAAACGGGCCGGGCCGGAAAGGGTTGATCGGCCATCTTATACCGGGACACAAAGCGGTTGATCTGCATCAGGCCCTTGTCGTTTCGAGCTATCAGCAGGTAACAAAAACGGTTATTGTTATGAATTTCACAGCCTAAAATGGGTTTTATACCGGCTTCACGGCAAAAATATACAAAATCCCAGGCATCGGGGTTGCCATTAATATTAGTGAGAGCCAGAGTGTTGATACCCATTGTCTTTGCCTGCGCTATTAGCTCCCGTGTTTTGTAGGTGCCATAGCGATAGCTAAACCATGTTTTACAGTTAACGTACATAACGCTCCTTTTCTATCGCGTTGAGTTGTTGTGCTATAGAGCGGTGCACAGCGTCCTCGCCAAAGCGGTTGCGGATATGATCCATCGCCTGGTACAAACGGATATTCTCTACTGTATCGTTAAAGATATCTATCTGGTATTGCCCCTGTACCAGGTGACTTAACCGCACACCCAGCAGGCGAACCAACTGCCGACGGTCATATACTTTTTTAAAAAGCTCTTTAGCGGTTTGCAGCAGCACATCGTCAGACGAGGTATAGCTGATCATCGCCTGTTTGGTTTCGGTATTAAAATCAGCATAACGCAGTTTGATGGTGACACAACCACACAGCTTTTTTTGTTGCCGGAGCTGAAAGCTTACCTTCTCGGTCATCCGTACCAGTTCGCGGTGTAAAAACTGGATATCGATGGTATCGTTCTCAAAGATCTCTTCGGTTCCGATACTTTTTTGTTCGGAATAAGGTATTACTGGACTCTCATCAATACCATGCGAGCGGCGATGCATTTCGATACCCGGCTTACCAAAACGGCTCTGCATCATGGGCCGCGGTATCTCGCTTAAAATTTTAATGGTAGTTACCCCCATTTGCCTCAGCAGCGACGATGTTTTTTCGCCCACACCCGGTAGTTTCTGCACCATCAACGGAGCCAGATATTCCCGCTCTGTACCAAAAGGCACTTCTTTATGACCGTTGGGTTTATTTTCGTTAGTGGCTACCTTGGAGATCAGCTTGTTGGAGGCCAGGGCATAAGATATGGGCAAACCTGTCTGTTTATGGATGCGCCGCTGCAATTCGCTCATGAACAAGCTGCAGCCAAAGTAGCGATCCATACCGGTGAGATCGGCATAAAACTCATCGATACCTGTTTTCTCATACAAAGGCACCTGCTCCCGGATGATCTCACCAACATCACGCGAGAGTTTACTATAACGGTCGAAATCGCCTTTTACCGGTTTTGCTTCCGGGCAAAGTCGCAAAGCAATTTTCATAGGCATTCCTGTGTGTACGCCGTAAGCGCGGGTTTCATAACTACAGGAGGCCACAATACCCCTATCGCTCAAACCGCCAACAATTACAGGTTTACCCACCAGGTCGCTGTTGTCCAGCCGGGCCACGCTCACAAAAAAAGTATCCAGATCCAAGTGAGATATAAAACGACGGTCGGCCAGGGTTGTCATGATGATTGCTGTAAATACAGTGCTAAATTACTAATATTTTTAGCAATTATTATACAATACAGATGCCATTTTTTTGTTAAATTATTGTCATTGAGTATAATAAAAAGAATAGCATCAAAAATGGCTCAGGGTGACAGCCTTCCGTTGTCTGAAGTTTATCCCTCGCATAAACCCCTCCCTACCCGCCTGAGGAAGGGAATCGCACTTTGACCTGTGCTTTAAAAAAGAAAACCCTCTTTCCGCCGCAGGCGAAGAGAGGGGTGACAAGCGTAGCGATGTCGGGGTGAGTCGATTCGTCGCCTTTTTGATATTATCTGCCCGGATAATACTTTTTCATATAGGCTGCATCGGTAGCCGTAATGGTGGTGTTATTAGCAGCTATGGCTACATTATTTGTTGTAAACCTGGCCGGAACCGGGTAGTGCATAATGGATGATTTATCATAGGCCAGTAAGTTGCTCCCGGTTCTGGGGCCAACCCACAATACATTAAAATCTATTTGATCTTTGGTCCAGAAGTTAGGGGCACCTTCATAATAAGCATATACTGCATCTTTGTTCCATGGAATGTTGGCATCTGGGTGTGCCTGCTCATGCTGCAAACCCAGCACGTGGCCAAATTCATGGGTGGTGGTTCTTCTGAATTCTTCGTCGGAAGTATTATTATCAAACCATCCAAAATTAACCGACTGAGTTTGGCCACGACCGTCGGTGCCCACATAGGCCCATGAGCCTGCATCGCCATTATGTTTAAAGCCTACGGTCAAATCGGCAGCCGCGTTATCAGCCACAAACTGAAATGTTAAATTAGCACTGCTTTCCCAACTTTTAGCATATTGCTGTACTTTGCTGCGTACAAATGTGGTTCCTTCGCCACTAATAAAGCGCACTTTAATGGTACGACCGTTGGTCCATAGCTTGTTGTTGGGTCCCCAGCTTTCGGTAACCGGGCCCCCTGTTACGGTTTTCATTTGGCAGCTAAAATCTGTGAAAAGCGTTTCTTTCGCCACATCATTTTTTTGCGGTACATTTTCTTCATTGTTGTTTTTTTTACATCCCGTGGCAGCTAGCAGGGCCAGGGAGAAGAGCAGGAGATTTGTAGTTTTCATCGGTGATAGATTAATTATGATTTATTATTTAAGATATTTCACATATTGATAAGATAAAATTTATAAGAAAATTCGTGTATTGATCGGTAGATTACCCAGATTTTGAAGAAAACTGGTATTCATCTGGTCCATGCCTTTATGAGACACCTATTAACAAATTTTTCATACCGTCAATAACTAGCATATAATCAGAATTATAAATACCAAATTAGTAAAATAATTATATATTTTTATATTATTTGAAAAAATACACAATCATCCTATATAGAATATCATAAATACTATACAGGATGACGATTCCAGGCATGGCGGGGGGGCTTCTGCACTCTACCCTTCGACGGCGCTCAGGGTGACACCCATCTTTTTGGATCAGAGATCACGATTCTTTATAAAAAACGACAGCCGCTACATTGCTGTAGGCGGCTGTCTCTAAGTTATTATCCCTAATTTATAACTTATTATCTTGATCCCTTTTAAGGGAGTATACTTACCTCTGCGTGGTTATTCACATTAATATGGTTTTTGCGCATTGATTTCATCAGCGTATCTATTTTGCAACCACTACTTATTTATTAGAGGTTTTATAATATCAAAGATATATCGTCTAGTTAACAATAACAGTAGTGATACTACGGTATTAATATGCGGGTTTTACGCAAAATATTACGTTTACTTCATGCTCAAAAACTTGACTACCTCCTCATATTTGTTAACCGTAATAGGTTAGGCAATAATCGGCGCGGCTTTACCCAAGTTGGGGGCAGGCGAACCTGCCCCGCTTAGGGTAGCGCTTCCGGCAGCACCCGGTGCACCGGTAGCACCGTTTAATGAAAATCCGACTCTCCAACCTGCAGTAGTTTTGGGGCCATACAATAAGCCGATAGCGGTATCCCGGAATAATCGCCAATAGCACCTTTACCAGCTTCCTGAACGTTTTTTCTACTATAAACTCATACTGCCTGCTGTGTCATTTATCCCGGCAAGACCGGCAGGCCCAACAGCACCAATTGAGCCCTTATTGCCGGTATCGCCTTTGGGACATGCAGCGCCGTCTTTACTGCATGAGGTCGTTAACAGCATGGCTACTGCTGCTAATAAATAGGACTATCAAATTTCTTTATGTAAATAAATTTCAAGGGATATTAAAATTGGGGGTCTCGACACTATAGAGTAGATTATTTGATATTCAAGAACTTGCTCACCTCATCATATTTATTAACGTTAATATGATTTTGCTGCAATGCATTGGCGGAAGTACCCGATACCATCACTATTTTAAATTCTGTTACAGGAATTTGATAGGAAGAAACGTCTGGAGCATCTGAAACTATTTTAGCAAAATAATAATGCAGCCGTATCTTGCCCGTAAAAGTTTCATAAGCCCAATTATAACTATAGCCACTATCACTGATCACGTATGAAAATGGCAGGGGTTGCCATTGGTCTGGGTTTCTACCACGGTCTGATTGAAAGTACACTAACACCTCGCCTGAAGTTAATATACTGGCCGTAATCAGTGAATTATAGTGATCATAGAATTTTGAAACATAACCATAAAAACCGCGGGCTCCTGTATTAACTTCATAGGTGGCGGGATAACCCCAATCGGCGGTTTGTACAGTAAATAAATCTACCTTAACATTGGCATTACCTTCAGGCCCCTGCGGCCCTGCGGGCCCCCGCAAGTTTACGGGAGCCCCCCACCCCGAGCCAGATTTAGGGCCGTATAATAGGTAGTTGATTTTATCCAGATAATAATCGCCGGTTTTACCCAAGCTTGGGGCAGGCACGCCTGCCCCGCTTAAGGTAGTGCTTCCGGCAGCACCCGTTGCACCGGTAGCACCTTTTAATGAGAGTCCGTTTCCCCAACCATTGGTTGTTTTAGGGCCGTACAATAAGCCGGTAGCCGTGTCAAGGTAATAATCGCCAATAGCGCCTTTTGTAGCCACAGGAGCGGTAGTACCACTATAAATTATACTACCGGCTGTACCATTTGCCCCGGCTGGACCGGCGGGCCCAACTGCCCCAGTTGAGCCTTTATCGCCGGTATCACCTTTAGGCCCTGCAGCACCGTCCTTGCTGCAAGAGATCGTAAACAACATTATAATTGATGCTAATAATAGCAGTGTGTAATTAATTTTCTTTATATCCATGTATCCCAAAAGTTTGTAAAAAACATTACTTAAAAAATTGTCGTTAGTATTAATAATCTTTCAAGTAATATTTCATTTGCAATATTCCTTAAATCAAACAAACCGGTCAATCACAGAAAACGGTGATTTTTAACAAGAGGCCGCAAGCCCTAAAACAGGCTAAATACCTATAACAGGGCACGAATAATACCAGGGGAATAAAACACAAAAGGGAGGCTAATGCCTCCCTTTTGTGTTTTATAAGAATGTTTCGTTTTAGTTTTTTGCAGCAGCCGGATGGGTATTTAAATACTGATATAGCTGAGTTCCGGTAAGCAGGAACGCGCCCACTCCGTACACTTCGGTACTGTTTTCGGTAACGGCATCGGGACTGGCCCCTATGCGTTGTACATACCCTAGCATCCCATCGGCATGCACCGAAGTTGCTAATGCGGCCCAGGCTTTTTTTACCACAGGCCAATAGGTTTTGTTATCCAGCATGCCGTGGTTAAGTCCCCATAACAGGGCGTAACAATAAAAGCCGGTACCGCTTGTTTCTTTAACCGGATAACTTTCCGGATCGAGCAGAGAGGCGTGCCAGCTGCCATCGGGTTGTTGCAGTGAGGATATCCTGGCCGCCATATCGCGGTATAATTTTTCAAACTTCTTTTTGTCTGGATAATTGGCAGGCATATTTTCCATCATCCTCACCAAACCGGCTAACACCCATCCATTGCCCCTGGCCCAGAATACTTTCTTGCCGTTCTTTTCTTTTTTATCCAGATAGCTACCATCTCTAAAATACAGTTGCTCGGCAGGGTCATACAGGTAATCGGTTGTTTTCCACCAGAGTTTAGTGGCTGTATTTAAATATTGAAGATTACCTGTTGCCGTGCTCAAATAACTTAGAGCCGTAGGGCCCATAAACAAGGCATCGCACCATGCCCATTCCCTGGAGGCTATATGATTTTTCCATTCCAGCGATTCGTCATGCGGTTTTTTCACAATGCTATCGGCTAATAAAGTGAATGGCGCAATCATTTTTTTGTCCTTGTATTTTGCATATAGCAAGGAGTAGGTTTGCCCTATACAATAATCATCAGCCATAAAACGATCGCGCCCGGTATTCCAGCCCAGGTCGTTGCCTATATTCACTAGTGTTGTTAAATACTTTTCGTTGTTTTTGAGTGATCCCAGTGCATAAATACCAGTGTAGCAGGCAGCGTTTGTCCAATCGACTTTAGCGTGTTTAAAACCATTGGTATTCCAGTCATTAATCTGCCAATCTGCAACGCGGTGCATGATGTTGAGTATATATGCTTTTTGCAATAAAGAATCTGATTTAACCGTAGACTCTACAGCATAAGTTTTTATACCGGTGATTAAAAATAACAGCAGCAACCATGAGCGTTTGGATTTTAACTGGGCAATCATTTCAGGTGTTTTTAGGTTAGGCTTTAAAGATAAAATATTTTGCCTGAAGTTGATTACTTCACTACTGTAGCTTCCAGTTCAACCTTTAGTGTTTCAAAAAGACTTTTCACTTCTAACAACGTGAGCGATTGTTTGATGCCGTGTTTAGCCACCCAATCCTGGAAAATTTGAAAGTGGGGCCAAAGCTCCGCGGTAGAAGTTGTATAGATATTTAATCTTACAATACCTTCGGGCTTGTAACCTGCCTCGCCGATCACTTGCTCTAAGTTTTGCAGAGCTTTAATTAATTGGGTTTTCATATCGTCGTTACTGGATATGCCATCGGCGCTAATAGCCGTCTGTCCCGAAATATACAGCGTACTTTCTACATGTTTTACTTCAACCGCTTGTACATAGCTGCGCTTGTCTTGCCATTGCCAGGGGTTAATGATTCTTTTTTCCATCTTATTGGGGTTTTGAGTTTGTGCCAGTGCAGGCACCGTGATTATGAATAGTAATGCTAAAAGTTTTGCCGTTTTTTTCATGATCTCTGTTAAAAATTCATGAGGCAAAACTGCGCATAACACCCGGAATAGACGGTTGATAAACCTCACGATTATTCTGTGAGGAATATCACATTAAGAAGATAACCTGCTCAGGGTTTCGCGCGAAACACCCAGATAGGCAGCCAGTAGGCTTTTGGGCACCCGCTGAATAAGGGAAGGGTATTGTTTAAGCAACTGTTCATAACGCTCTTTGGAGCTTAAGGTTAGCCAGGATATGATGCGGCGCTGTGATCCGATAAAACCAAAATTGGCCTTCTCCAGGAAAAAACGCACCATCTTTTGCACACCATCGCACAACTTTTTGTAATCATCGAGCGAAAGACAAAGCACCTCGGTATCTTCCAGGCACTCTAAGGACATGGTTGCTTTGGTTTGTGTGTAAAAAGCATAAAAATCGCTCTCCCACCAATCTTCCATCGCAAACGAAACAATGTGCTCCTTTCCCGCTTCATCGGTATATACCAGCTTTAAAAGCCCCGAGAGCACAAAGTAATGATACTTTACCGTTTCGCCCTCCTGTATCAGAAATTGATGTTTTTTATACTTTCTGATTGTAAAATGCGACCATACAAAGGCGAACTCTTCATCGGTAAGCGGAACTATTTTTTCTATATGTCTTCTTAATATTTCCTGCATGTATAAGAAGCGGCTATAATTCGGGCGTAATAATCCTTATCCCGTTCTCTCCGGCAATAATAGCTTTGGTAGCCATCTCATAAAACAGGGAATGTTCTACAATTCCGGGAATCATTTTTATATCGACATTGAGCTGCTGCCAATGCGGTGTGTGAGCAAAGCGAATATCGGCCAGCAGGTTACCGTTATCAGAAATAACCGCGCCATCTTTCTGATCGCCCATACGTAGTTTGATCTCGGTATCGGGATACCCAGCCGATCTGAGTTTAGTCAACACAATCTGTAAAGCCTGCGGCAAAATTTCAATCACCAGCGGGTAGGTGGTAGTGAGTTGGGGTACAAATTTAGTATCATCACCCATTAAAATAAATTCGGCAGCCATGGAGGCCAGTATTTTTTCGGTGGTATGGATGCCGCCGCCGCTTTTCAGAGCATTGAGTTGCTTGTCGAACTGGTCGCAGCCATCAAAATAGATATCCAGATGTTTTACAGCCGATGCGGGCTTTACATTTAAGCCTTGCTCTTGCAAATAGCTATTGGTTTTAAATGATGACGATACCAAAACAACAGACCGGGCCAGATTTTCATCCTGCCCGATCATATTGGCCAGGTGCAATACCGTTGTACCAGCACCCAGGCCAATTGTTTGCCCTGTTTCTATAAATTTAAACGCGGCTTTGGCAGCCGCCAGTTTATAATCAGCCATGTGTTTTAATTTTGCGGCAAGATAGTTTATATCTCCGCAATAAAAAAAGCATTGATACCCGGCACATCAGAAAGATAAGTAGCCATACTAATGATCTTCCCTCCCTTCACCTCAAAAACAATGGCTACCTGCTCGTCCAATAGCAAATTTCCGCGACTAGCTGTGTTATGCAACGATAAGGTAAAACCATTAAGACCAACCAGGATATATTTCAGATCGAAATTTACCCCGAAATGTTTTAGGCCCTGCGCCCGTTTGATGATCGCTTCGGTACCATTTGCCAAACCAGATAGTAAACTGGTTCCGGGCAAGGTCCAGCTGGCATCGGCCACCAATATGGAGCGCATGGCATCCCAGTCGTTGCTTTTTAATGAGGTGATAAATTTATTGGCGATGGCCAGCTTTTCATCATCGGTTGGCTGGGTATTATTTTGATTATCAGTTTTCATTGTAAATTAGTTTAGTGGTTCGGCCAAAGAAAAATCAACCGGGATAGCGGTTGCCGCAAAAACATAATTGGTAAATATCCGTACGGTAACCAAACCTATAAGTTCCATTAGGGCAGCTTCATCAAAGCCGGCGGCATAAAAATTATCCAGGGCCTGCTCATCTGCATGGCCTTTATTAATGGTTATTGATTTGGCCAATTGTACTATCGCATTCACTTTATCATCGTTGCTTTTCCCTCTTCTCAGATCCAAGGTTTCTTCTTTGGTAAATCCGTTTTTAATGGCGGCCAAGGTGTGGCCTGCCAAACAGTAGGCACAGCCATTTATTTCTGACACGATAAGCGCTATGGCTTCTCTTTCTTTTGGCCTAAATGCCCCATGGCTAAACGCTGCATCAAAATCAACAAAGCCTTTTAAGGCATTTTCGGAATAACCCATAGTAGCGTACAGGTTGGGTACCCTGCCTAATCGTTTTTGAAACCGATCAAATATAACCTGCGATCCGGCGCTTACCTGATCGCGGGTGGGAACTTGTATTGTTTTCATGATATTATGTTTAAAGATTTTATTAAAGATAACTTATTTTGATTTTTGGCGATTGAGGTAAAGCCTTGCCGATTCGCTCATGGTGATGATAGCGCCACCCAGTATCACCAGATCCTTAATTACCAAACGCCCCCTACCAGAAAGATATGGGAAACCCCATTGCGCATCGGTTAAGTGCGGCACCCAACTTTCGTGCGTCGTAACCAGGAACGAGAGTGTCCCCAAGGTGAGGATAGCGATAAGCAAACTGCCAATCATACTGGCTAAAGGAGCTACCCGGTATAAGGCCACCAATACGGCCAGCGTTACCAGGAAAATTCCCAAACCCGTTGAAAATCCGTAGGTATTGTTTTCGATGTTCCACTGATGATTGGCCGGTATCAACTCGCCTTCTTTATTCTGATGGGTTTTGTATTCAGTTGGGTGATTATAAAAGAAAGACATGAAGGGGCTGTTGGCTACAAAAGGCACAATACCATCGGCCTCGTAAGTAAAAAATTTAAGGCAGCCTATCCAAAGGAACACCACAACGATACCAAAACGGATAACTTTTTTACCCAATTGATCGAGGTTGGCGATGCTGTTTATAATAGAAGTTTTCATGATGTAATTTTGTTTAATCAAAGCTACATCAGTTATCAACGCCCCAACATGGACGAATGTGGCTATTGCTTGGACAAATCTGCCACGATGGAGATACCGGTTTTATCGCGAAAAGTTTGCGGTGAAACTTTGGTTACCTTTTTAAAAACACGGCTAAAATAAAATTCATCCTGAAACTGAAGTGCATAGGCAATTTCCTTGATGCTTTGCCGGGTTAGGTGCAGTCGCTTTTTGGCCTCCAGTATCAATCGTTCCTGGATCAACTGCGAAGGCGTTTTTTTAAAATATCGCATACAACGCTTGCTGAAACTATTGGGTGTTATGGCCAGTAGCTGCGCATAATCATTGGGTTTATGCAGGGTAAGATAATGCTGATCCACCAGCCTGCTGAATTGCTCCATTTGCTCATCCTTTTCTTTACGATCCTGGTTACCGGCTATCAGCTTTACTTTAATATTGCTTGATTTAGCTAGGAAGAGTTGCAAATACGCCCGGAGAACGATCTCCGATGGAGACTCCTGTCCAAACTCTTGATCAACCTCGGTTAACAGCTGCTCAAATACCCGGGCATCGTCGGTGGTTAATTTAACACAGGGTTGTATGTACAAATTATTGAACAACAAACCATTGCAGGCTACTTCCTCCCGATGATATTCGATACAATAAAAATCGGAGTGAAACTGCAGCATGGTTAATGGTTCAGGTTTATTATGCTCCAGGTAAATAACCTGTAAGGGTGTCGAGAACAGGAGAATAGGCCCGGTATAATTAAACTTGCCAAAATCGGCATGATAAACACCTTTTCCTTCAGGAATAAATAAGATAGTATATTCAGAGAACTGAGCTGGTGAGCTCAGCAGATCGGTATCTGCATTTTTTAACCCAATCAGATATTCGCCTGCCCTTGAAAATACTTCCTGCATACTTATTTATATTTAATAGAGCTAAAAGTAAATATTTCCGGTATACCCATCTGTATAAATGTGGCCCTTAAATAGTCCCAAATTTATAAATGATACTTTCCCGATAAGTATCGCCGGGGTTTAATACTGTTGAAGGAAAATTGGGGTGATTAGGGCTATCCGGATAATACTGGCATTCCAAACATAGGCCATCAAAAGGGCCATACTGTTCTCCTTTGTGGCCCGAATGTTTGCTTTGTAAATAATCACCGGTGTAGACTATGAGGGAAGGATAGCTAGTAAATATTTCCAGCTTGCGCCCCGATTTTTTTTCGGCCAACTCGACCGCCAGTTTATGGGCAGTAACTAATTGTCCGCTCAATACATAACACTCATTTAAACCGGTAATGTTGATTTCGTTTATCAACATTTTACTTCGGATTGTATTTTCTGAAAAGCCCTTACTCTCCACAGACTCAATAAGTCCTGTGGGAATATAGCCTGTGCCATTTTGCAGCATAGTTGCCGCATGCACAGTAAGTATATGATCAAATATTTTGGCTCCGTTATTTGATAAATTGAAATACGCATGATTGGTAAAGTTGGCAATGGTTCTTTTATCTGTGGAGGCATCATAATTGATAATCAACTCATTCAGATCTGTCCACTGGTAATGCACCGTGAGTTCAATATTGCCCGGATACCCACTGTCACCATCGGGGCTTTGCAGGGTAAAAAATAATCCTTCGACTGTGATAGCATATTTAAAAATCCGGCTATTAAAGCCATTATAGCCCCCGTGGTTAGTATTTTCACCATCATTATTCTCCAGATGCCAGGTTGTATCATCCAGCTCAAAACTGGCTCCCCTTATCCTGTTAGCGTAACGACCTATGGTTGAACCAATATAACAGTTATCATCCAAATAAGCCTGCAGGGATGGAAAACCCAATACCACGTTGCCATAAGTGCCCTGCCCATCGGGTACCACAACCGAAACCAGCGTAGCTCCGTAATTGCTTAATTCCACATAAGCACCATGAGCATTCTCCATTTTAAAGAGACAGACAGGCTCACCGTCATGATCTCCCCATTCCTGCCAGGTTATGTTGGTAGTATTGCTCATCCCTGGATATTTAAAATATGTTTTGCCATATCCAGATGGATCTTGCTTCCGGCATGTGCAGCGTCGAGTTTCAATACGTTATCGAACATTTTTTGCGCGGTATCCAATTCCTGTAAACCTAATGCCCCCAAACCTTGTAAAAAGCTGGTGTGGATACGGTTGCGCAAATTCAGGTCATCATCAAAGATGAGCAGGTTTGGCAGCGACACAGCGAAATAATCGATCTTGATATCGTCATTGGCATGCAGGGCACCATAATCCTTTAACTTTTTAAATATGCTGCGGGCCCTTTCCTCGTCCCCTAATTTTCTCCAGGCCAGTCCCTGGTAAAAGATCTTATCGGGCTGCTGGTCGTTATAAAACACCGCGGCCGATGGCTCATCTAAGCCAATGGTAGCCTGTTCAAAGTATTTTTTAGCCTGTTCAGGATTCCGGGTTGCCTCATAAGCGCAACCCAGCCAGTAATCAATATCATTCTCCTGGGTTCCGTACAGTTTACCTTCGCCCAGGTTATTCGGATAGGTTTTGGCATTGTTGAGATAAGTGATCGCTTTTTCGTACTGGCCTTCCTCATCATATTGTTTAGCCAACTCAACCAGGCTGAATATATACTGCCCCGAAGCCTTGCCTTCACCGCCTTCCCATGGATGGAACTGGCGCGTGTTCAACAGATTCAAAGCGGTTTCATGCTTACCTAAAAGGTTATACAGCGTTACCCTTTCCAGGTATACATCATCGCGCTGATCGACCACTGTAAGGTTGTCTTCTAAAAACTGAAGGCGCTCTTCAGGCGATCTGTTCAATCTTTTATACAACTGATCAAGCTCCATCAATACACGCGCATCGGTTTTATCTAACGCGAAAGCTTTTTCAAAATATTCCAGGGTTTTTTGCTCGTTGTTTTGTTTATTGAAATAGGCAATAGCGAGGTTACGGAAAACAGTTGGAAACTGATCATCCAACTTAGCCGAACTTTCCCAGTAACTCACCGCATCAGTATACTGGCGTTTATCATAAAACAGATTGCCCAGGTAGTACGGCGCTTTGGCATCAGTTGGATTAAGCTCCATAGCCAATTTCAGGATACCGATCTCATCCAAACGGTTAGGAAAACACAAATATGGATCGGCTTTGACAGCTTTGGCCAGCCACTCGGCAGCCTCAGCCTTACGGCCACCCAACTGGCTCAGCCAACCTAAAGTATAATAAACCATAGGGCTTGATTCGGCAGGTTTTACAACCAATTGCAGCAATTGCGAGGCCTCGTTATATAAACCGGCAGCGGCATAATCCAGGGCGTACTCAATAAAGTTCTGATCGTCCTGACGTGAGAGCGTTAACAATTGAGTCAGGCTTTCTTCTATCTTATCGGCATCATTGCTTATCCGGTAAGCCAGTACTTTTTCGAACAGTGCTCCCAGATTGAAGCCGTCACGCTCTAAAGCGCTATCAATGGTAGCCAGGACTTTATTTACCTGGTTCAGTTTACGATAAGCCGCCGCCTTGATCACGTACGATTTACTGTTGCTGGCATTCCTGTCCAACGACTGGCTAATGTGATCCAATGCCAACTGGTAATGACCACGGGCCATATCTATCTGCGCTACGCAGAAAAAGCCGGTATCTTTCCAGGCATTGCTCCAGGTGGCTTTGTAGAATACGGTATAAGCCTCCTCAGCTTTGTCTAAATATTTGAGGCAAAGGCCCAGGTTGTAATAAGGCTCGCTATCGTATGGATTGGGGTTACGCTGGATGCTGGTTTCCACAGCCTGGCGTAAATAAGGTTCGGCCTTGGCAAATTGTCCTTTACGGATATACCATTTACCCAGCGCGTTATTGTTACGCACATCGGTAGGCTCACGACGCAAAGCTTCCTCATAATAAGGGATTGGGCTGTAAGTAGCATGGCGATATTGCTCCAGGTGTTGCGCGGTTAAAAACAACTGCTCCACGCTTTCCACATCGTCTGGGGCCAAAGCCGGTTTTGCCGGTAAAGGCATTTCGTTCTTTTTGTTTTTGGCGGGCTCATAACGCAGCACTTCCTGCTTGTCGCGGTTGGTGATGATGAGCAATAATTCGTTCTCATTCACATCGTCTTTAACCGCTACTTCCTTCACAAAAATCTGTTCAGGGCTGATATCCGTTGTTTGCGCCAACAAGGATTCGCCTTTGTAAGTCAGGCTGATATTCAAAGCACTTTGTGCCGAAGTTACCTGTACTTTGATGTTTACCTTGCCGCCATCTTTGCTTAGCGCGAGCAGAATATCTTTAGTAGCATTTTTCACCATACCCAATTCACGATAAGGCAGAAAATATTGCGTAAAAGTTTTTTCTTCGTAAGGCATCAGCCAGCTAAAATCGGGCTGGTTATCGGTGAATACACCAGTCATTAGTTCTATGTATGGGCCATCCTCATCGGTCAGGTTCCTGTCCCAAGCCTGGCCGAAATCGCTGTGGCCCCAGGTCCACTGTTTTTTACCGGGTGATACATGATGGTTAGCCACATGCAGCAAACCACCCTGTGAATCGTGCTCATACCCACCTACAAAATCATATTCAGAGTTGATAGCCATGTATGAGGTTGGCACCGGGATATTTTTATACATCGAAATATCGGTACCCGGCGAATAATCAACCTTGTAATAAGTACCGGTAGCGATAGGAAAATCAGACACGTCGCGTTTGCCATGATCAAATACCGCGTTCACATCAGGCGGAAAAACCGACTGGTAATAATCATTCACCTTTACCGCCGGGTTTGCCCACCACAGGAAAGTTTGCGGCAGCGCCGAGCGATTAAACAATTTGGCCTTGATCTCGATATAAGCTGTATCGGGGTGAAGCGTAAAACCGGCCATACCCTTGGTATGGAACATGCGCTCCACCTCGTTCACCCAAACGGTTTTGCTGCCATCGGCATGTTCTTCCAGGGTATAATCAACCGAGTCAAAAGTGCTTGGGCGATGGTGCTGCGGCCAGTTAAACTCGATACCACCCGAAATCCACGGACCGGTTAAGCCTACCAGCGCGGGTTTGATCACCTGGTTATAATATATAAAATGACGTTGTTTGATCTTGTCAAAAGCCATCTGGATGCGGCCGCCCAGCTCGGGGAGGATCATCACCTTCAGGTATTTATTTTCCAGGAATAAACCTATGTATTCTTTGTCTTCTTTCTCGTCGGCAATTTTTTCGATCACTGGGTTGGGATATACCACACCGCTACTGCCCTGGTAAACACGTTTTTCAAAAAACATGGGATTTTTATCGGGCTTGCCCACACTATACGTAGGGATAACTACTTTCTCTTCCCAAACGGATACATTAGAATGATGCATAATATATTTTTCTTATGATTAATGTCTGATTAAATTTTCTTCCAATTCTTCAAGGGTCTGCCCCTTGGTTTCCTTAACGCGCGACTTCACGAACAGGAAACCCAGGAAACAGATACCCGCGTACAGGTAAAACGGCCCGTAGGTACCTAACTTTTTAGCCAGTATAGGGAACGTGAACACCAGTATAAAGTAAGCCCCCCACAGCGACACAATAGCTACGGACGAGGCTACACCCCTGATCTTATTAGGAAAAATCTCTGAAATAAGCACCCAGGTAACCGGCGCCAATGAAATGGCATAGGTACTGATAGCCAGCAACACAAATATGGATACCAAGCCTGCCGGGAAATGATTTTGCAAGGCAATAGCCAGCACAATATACATGATAGATAAACCCAAAGAACCCACCAGCATCAGCGGGCGGCGGCCTAATTTATCTACCTGCCACATGGCCAATAGGGTAAATACCAGGTTTACCACACCTATGGAAACCGTTTCCAAAAGCTGGCGATTCAGGTTGGCCCCTACCGATTCAAATATGGTGGAAGTATAGTTAAATACCACGTTGATACCACAAAACTGCTGAAATACAGCTAGCGTAATACCCACCACAACCGCCGGGCGAACGGCTTTTTCAAACACCATTTTGTACGATTGTTTTAGCGCGCCGCCTGCTAGTGATTTTTCAATGGCTTTCATGGTGGTATCGGCAAAGTCCATCGATCCGATTTTGTTGAGTACCTGCTTGGCTTTGGCCACCTGGCCCGATTTCATGAGCCACCTCGGGCTTTCAGGCAACCAGGTTACGCCGATCAGGAATATAGCCGAGGGTACTGCACCCAGGCCAAACATCCAGCGCCAGGCATCATGACCATGATCGGCCAAAAAATAATTGACCAGGTTGGTTACCAGTATACCAATCACCACCGTAAGCTGATTAATAGCCACATTGCGCCCGCGTACTTCGGCTGGCGAAACTTCAGCAATGTACATGGGGCAAAGCATAGAAGCCATGCCCACGCCAATACCCGCGGCGAAACGCAGTATGATAAAATACGTCAAGCTTTGTGCAAAGGCAATACCAATAGATGATACGGCGAAGATGAGGGCGGCCACCATCAGTCCGGGTTTACGGCCATATTTATCGGCCAGGTTACCGGCGATGAGACAGCCTACAATACAACCTAAGGCTAATGAGCCGGTCAAAAAACCTTCCCACACAGGATCGAGCGCAAATTGGGTACGCAGAAAAGGTAAAGCACCGGATATCACGGCAAAGTCGAACCCGAAAAGGTATCCGCCCAGGGCCGAAATAAAGGAGATCCCAATAATATAACTACTGTTAAATGTTTTTGAACTGCTCATTTTTTAGGGTATGTGTTTACTGGTTTAAGCATAATATCGCTATTTGGTCGTTTTATTTACCGCTATTAATTTTATCATTATTGCGTCGATCGGCGCGGCGCTTAGTTTAAATTCGGCATCACCTTTGTTTAACTCACCTACAACAGTATCCGTCAGCATATCCTTAAACTGATAAGCTTTGCCCGCATCCAGGTGCAGGGCCCGTCGGGTTAAAACCTGTTCATAGTTCTTCTGCTTATCAAAATTGAACAATGCCAGCAGGGTATTTTCACCCGGCAGATAAAAAGACATCTGCTGATCAAACGTCTCTCCATCAGCAGCTTTCAATGGTATAAATGCCTTGGGGTGACTAAAAAACGACGCTATTTGCTTATTGTTTAAAAATGCCTGCGCACGGGTTGCCGCCAATGGTTGCCTGAAATCGGAACCATCACCCAGTATGCTCCCCATCACCATCATGGCGTATAAGCGCACTTTGATCTCCTGCTCGTTCAAATCGGGATTTTTCTGGAAGCTTTTCATGATGCTCACATCCAGGTTGGTGTATGGGAACAAGGTACCTTGCACCCAACCCATATGCGAGCCCGTAGCCAGCGAAGCCTCGGTACTACCATAATGCGGAAAGCCCGGTTGGTCATCCCGCAGGTGCGAATACACATCGGTTGATATAAAGCGGGCGTGGGCGTACTGATGCGGGAACATAGGCGATATGGCCTGTGTAATAAAAATGTCTTTACCCAGGATAGAATCAACCAGGTGGCGCAGCGTTTTCATGCCATAATCATAAGCCTGCATCCCGGTGCGGATGTTTTTATTGTAACGGGTGGTACTTTCCAGTGCGCCGCCGGTGAGGAAATCTATCTTCAGGAATTTAGCGTTAATGGCTTTGGCTTTTTTCAATTGCTGGATGATATACAAGCGAATTGCCGGGTGCGTAGGATCCATGGCATAAGCACCCCATTTGCCATCTTTATACATAATAGGTTTACCCTCGTTATCATGCAGTAATACGTCTTTCAAGGCATAATTTGATCCCGCTACCTTTTTCCCTTCGATATCATCCTTCCAGTTCCACATGGCAAAAGGGATAAAATAAAAGCCCATCTGCTGATTGTTCTTAGAGAAATATTTGCTCAGGTCAGCCAAAACCTCGGTAGAGTAAATGCCCTGATCATAAGAATCGATACTCATTACCGGCTTGGAGTAGCTGCTGAAATTGGTGAGGGTATGCAGAAAATCGGAGATCTTTTCAACGGCGGGTGGCATCATTACTTTCTCGTAACCTAACACACCTTCAACGCCAAAGCTGTTCCAATAAACCGGGGCATAGCCATTCCAGGTTTGTTTACCATTGATGGCAGAATTTGCTTCTCCATATTGTTTAAAAGCCTGATTCAGATCGTCCTTAGCGCATAAAAATATCGTAGGCGAACTTACCGACTGCCCTATTGCCGTGCCATGCGCCACCAGGTCATGCGTGCCATCATTACCGCCATAAGCAGGTGGCAATTTAGGGTCATCGGGCGTAGATGCACCGCCAAAAACGCGCAAAGAATCTACATAACCCAGTTCTGTTGAGGTTTGATAAGCTATACCGGTTTTCCAGAAATCGTGCTTTACACTACCGATAACCAGTCCAGAGTTTTTTAGCATATCATAAATAGCCGTGAACTCATAAGTGATGCCCGTGGTTTTAGGCGATCTGGCCTTAGGCCAGCTTCTCTCCAGGGTAGGTGTCCAGTCGTCATTATCAAAAGGCATATCCAGTATGCGGGGCTCGGTACCGGGGATAAACAGTCTGCCTTTGTATTTGGGCAGCACAGCTATCGGACTAATATCACGGGTTTCTAAAGGCGCCGTTTTGGCATCCTTATTTTTGGCAGTCAGGCTGATCAGCGTATAATCGAGTCCCTCATAATTGGTAAAACGCTGTTCCAGTACAAATGGATGTTGATGATCGCTATGTGTAATGATCGTTTGCCGGCCGGTACCTATATTATCATGAATTACAGTAGTTGTATATTGATGACTGGTAAAATCGGCGGTTGTAGTAACACCCGATTTTAAATCGTTAACGTAGCCTACCGTATTTTCAATCCGTATACCATTTGGGAATACATAATTCACCATACCGGTATGAGCATCTAGCTTAATGGTAATATGGCTGGTGGTGATCTCAAAGGCGTTAACCGTCTTTTGCGCAAATCCTGAGTGGCAAGCTAACAATAAAACAATAACAACAAGCGAGTAGGTTAATCTTTTCATCATAGTTTATACCGGTAAATCATTTCACCCCTTGTTAACAGGCATGCTGCTATCTATTATCCGGTGGGGCAAACGTTATAAATATGGATAATATGTTCAATTGGTTATGACGTAAAGCTCAATGATTAAAATAGATTAAAAAATAGTGAATGTTATGATAATGATGGATTTTTTTACGACAACCGCCATAACTAGCATGAAAGAAAAATCTGGCCCTTAATTTAATAAAACTACCTTTTATAATATAAATAACGGTACATATCATTAATTAGCTGCGTAATGCCACCTATCAAAAAATGAAATATTTTATGATATTTTTGTTTTTTTTGAGTAATGTTGTGCACCATATTATAAACCGGTCAGCGTAGCCCTATACCCCGCAAATAATGACAAAAAGCACAGCGTTAAGACGGCGTGAAGGTTTTGAAGGGCAGAAACTTATTGTGCTGCCCAAAAAGATCATTACCAATTTTTTAAGTAAAGACCCTGTCACCAAACAGATCTATATAACCGACATAGGATACTACCCAAAAGCCAGTCACCATTATGCCGAACGGCCCAATGGCATCAATCAGCATATTATTATCTATTGTACAGAGGGTTATGGCTGGCTGGAGATCAATAAAAAGAAGGTAGAAGTTTCACCATCTCAATTTATTGCTATACCTGCCAATACGCCCCATAAATATGCCGCTAATACCAACAAACCCTGGACCATTTATTGGATACACTTTAAAGGCGAGATATCGGCTTTTATTATAGACTTAATCCTTCAAAACTCCGAGAATTACAAACCCTATTTATCTTATAATGAAGACCGTATAAAACTATTTGAAGACATTTGCTATAATCTGGAAAAAGGCTACAGCGATGATACTTTACGCTATGTAAACATGATATTTTCACATTTCCTATCCTCATTGATCTATGAAGATAAATTCAATCAACTGGAAGAAAATACAGATGATACTATGGTGGAAAAAACGATCAGTTTTATGCAGGATAATATTAGCAAGATTCTCCGGCTTGATGAGCTTGCTGCCTTGGCCAATTTATCAACATCGCATTTTTCGGCGCTTTTCAGGGCCCAAACAGGTTACGCTCCTATAGAATACTTTAACCAGCTTAAGGTACAGAAAGCGTGTCAGTATATTTCGTTTACAGCAATGTCAATTAAAAGCATAGCTATTAGTCTGGGTATCGAAGATCAGTATTACTTTTCCAGAATGTTTACCAAGCTGATGGGAAACTCACCCAATGAGTACCGCAAAAGGATCCGTTCAGCATCGTAAATCATTATTTTAAATCAATAACGCAGGATTTGGATCGTCTGTATTGATAAACAAACGTTTAAAAAAGGATGCTAATTTATCCAGCAGAGTTGGCGTTTTTACAGGCATCGAAGTTGGTATATCCTCTTGTTTTGGTTCATCCGGAAGATCATTTATGGCCTGCATTTCTTCTAAAACACTTTCTCGTATATCAGGGTCGCGATTCACAATAGCGTCCAACTCTGTAAGCTCGTTAAAAGTAGCTACACCGCTTTTCTGTCGTTTTATTAAAATATCAAACCGATCCTGGTTAAACGTACGCCGCTCCAAATATTTGCGCTGTTTCATAATAATCTACCTGCTTCAATATCGGCATCAAAGCAAGTGCCATCATTATATTTATTTGATTATCAATATATTAAAACAAACAAAAAATACAACGTGTGCTGTTTTGATACAACGCATTGTTCGTTTCCGATCAGTTGGTAACTATTGTAAAATGCGGGTTTAAATCACCAACCCCAGCAGGCTAATATTGCCGATGCTGGGGAAATAAGCCCCTGGCTAACTTTTAAAAGCCCGGGCATGAATCTGGACCTTATAAATACAAACCGGAAATTTAACCTGTGATTTACCATTTTGAAAAGCGGCCAGCCGGTTTATTTGTCCGGCGGGTATCCACAAAAAGCCTTTATCATCAATCCAAAGTGCATCGGCCCATAATAATCTTTTGTCCTCTATGATAGTCTCACTTGTACCATCGGGTTTTATTTTGATGATATGCAGGTGATCAACATCCGACAGATAGATATTGCCATCGGCATCCATCGCAGTACCGCCTGTAGTAGGCGAATTATAGTATTTGGTTACATGACTAGCCAATTGAGCCTCACTTAATTTTGCATCGTTGAGATAGGCCATCTCTATCCGGGCAAGTGGACCGGATACCGGTTGAAAATAGAAGTATTTACCATCAGGCGATATCTCTAACTGATCGGCATTTACTCTTAGTTCCTGGCCATTTTTCAGAAGTATCACTTTACCTTCTGCCAGCAGTGCTTTACTATCCGTGGTAGACCAGTGATTTTCCAGCACCCTCCTGCCCTTACCGGTTTGCTTATCTAATATTACCAGGCCAGGCTCGCCGGCATCGGTAATGTAAATGTGTGAACCATAAACACGCAGATCATCCATAAAGCTATTGGCTTTCATTACTCCATCCAGCGGAATGGTGCGGATAACCTGATTATTTTTCACGCTGATCACCACAATTTTGGCGCCTCCCGGCAGGGCTTGCTCTCCCAATTTGGGTGCCCCGGTATCCATTACCCAAAGATTGCCGTCAGGTGCTCTCCTCAGAGAGTTAGTGCGGATAAATTTATTTGTGGTAATCTCTCCTTTTGTCCAATTATTCCAATTTTTGGAAGGGTAAGGTACAATGCTTCCATTTTTAAGTACTTCGCCAATACTGATACCTTTTTCACCTTCCAGGCGCGGAAAACATACAAATATCCTACCATCATTGGTTGTGGTTACCCCATTCCATACTTGCTTAGACGAGCTGGCTACAGGTATCAGCTGGGATTTGGTTTGAGCCATCACCGCGCTGCTAAACAGCACGGTGATGAATATTAAAACTCTCATTGATGTCGATCTAAAAAATTTACATCAAACAGTCACCACTACTTTGCCCCGGGTTCTGCCGCTGGCAATCTGCTGATGGGCCGCAGTCATTTGGTCAAGCGGGAACACCTGTGATACATGTGATTTGATGATACCCTGCTGCAGCCATTGGGCCAGTTGTTTCATATCATCGTCATTGGATTCTACCAGAAAGAAATAGCCATTAATACCTTTTGCTTTGGCTTTTTCGGTCACGGTTTCGCCAAGACCAGAGGGTATACTGATCACCGTACCGCCTTTTTTGGTTACCTCCAACGAACGGTCGATATTATCACCACCGATACCGTCAAATACCAAATCTACATCGTGCAATACATCCTCAAAACGAACCGCTTTATAATCAATGTGCTCATCAGCACCCAGGCTCAACACAAAATCCTTATTGGCTGCCGACGAAGTACCGATCACATAAGCACCCAAATGCTTGGCTATCTGTACCACATAATGCCCAACCCCGCCTGCTGCTGCATGTACAAGCACCTTTTGACCAGGTTGTACATTTGCTTTATGAGTTAAACCCTGTAAAGCGGTAAGTGCGGCCAATGTTGCGGCGGCAGCTTCTTCATGACTGATATTGGCCGGTTTTAGTGCCAGGTGATTTGCCGGAGCGGCTACATATTTGGCATAAGCCTTGCCGTGGCCAGGGAAATTCACCATACCAAATACAGCATCGCCTATTTCAAACCCGGTAACCGCACTACCTTTTTGGGTTACGATGCCCGATATATCCCAACCGAGGATAAACGGATCCTCACTTTTTAAACGGCCCGACAGGCCTTTGCCAATAGCCGTTTTTACATCAACAGGGTTTACGCTGATAGCTTTTACCTGTACCAATACTTCATTATCCCCTATTTCGGGAACCGGCAACTCCACAGTGTGTAAACTATCTGTTCCTTCAAATCCTTTTAATATGATCGCTTTCATGTTTTTTTTAATTTTATAGTACAAAATTATACAGATCGCTCAACCCATCATTTGTACAAATAATACCAAATGCTGTACATTTGTACCTATGTACCAGGAAAACTTACACCAGGAGTTTGAGATAGTTTATAAAGAACTCAACGAAAACCCTCAAAAAGCGCATCAGCATAGCTTTTTTGAGCTGATCTATATTGTAAGCGGCACGGGTACACAATGCATCAATAAAAACACATTCGACTATCACGATGGTCATTTATTTCTGATAACCCCACAGGATTGCCACTCCTTTGAAATCAAAACCACAACAAGCTTTTTCTTTATTCGCTTTAATGATATCTACATCCGCAACCAGCAGCAGGACCGCAAGGCCAAGAACGATTGGCTGCAGCAAATGGAATTTATCCTGCAACATGCCAGCCACCAACCTGGCTGTTTGCTATGCAACAATGGCGATAAGCCACTGGTAAAAATGCTGGTCGAAAGCATCATTCGCGAACAGGTGAATCGTGAGGCCCATTATACCGAATTGATCAAACAACTGGTAAACACCATACTCACTATTGTTGCCCGCAACATGACCATGATGCCGGTGAGTGCATGCATGGTCAGCGGCTTGAACAACGAACCGGTTGTAGATATTATCCGCTATATACAGGAAAACATCTATGAGCCGGAAAAACTGCGAACTGAACTCATCAGCGATCATTTTGGGATAGCGCAGGCTTACCTGGGGCGTTATTTCAAAAAACATACCGGCGAAAGCCTGCAGCAATACATCTCCAATTACAAACTTAAACTGGTTGAAACCCGCCTGCAACACAGCGATATGCGCATCAACGAGATTGTTCGTGAACTGGGTTTTACCGACGAAAGCCACCTGAATCGTATGTTTAAAAAGCACAAGGGCATCAACCCCTCGTCATTCCGTAAACAGAACAACGCCGCCTATCAGTCTGTACAGCAATAGCTATTTCAGCGCCTTGGCAATAGCTTGCTCGGTAACCTTGGCCATAACTTTATAACCGGCAGCATTGGGGTGTACGCCATCTGTAGTAAGCTCGGTTTTTTGCCCGTTGCGTTCATCAACCATGGGGGTAAAATAATCCAGCAGGGTCAGGCTATTTTCGGCGGCATAGGCTTTTATCAATTTGTTGAGCGCGATGATCTTACCAGCAGGCTCAATGCCTTTGCGCCATGGATAATCAAATACAGGCAGGTAAGCACATAGTATTACCTTGATATGATGCAGTTTAGCCAACTCTGCCATAGAGCGAATGTTGTTCATGATGTATTCATTGGTCAAATGGCCATAGTTGGAGGCGATATCATTACTCCCAGCCAATATGATTACCGCCTTTGGTTTCAGGCCGATCACATCCTGCTGAAAGCGCAGCAATAACTGTCCGGAGATCTGTCCGCTCACACCCCGGTCCAGGTAAGGTCTGTCTTTAAAAAAATCAGGCACAGTGGTTTTCCACCGCTCAAAAATAGAGCTCCCTAAAAATACGACGCGGTTTTCGCCGGGTTTAGGATCGCCTACCTCCTTATTTTCCTTGGCATAGTGCGACAATGCTGCCCAATCATCGCGAAGATCTTCTTTGGCAACAGTCGGTTTATTTTTCCCGGTGTCAGTACTGCTTTGTTGCGCGTAACCGGCAGAGGCGATCAGCAACCAGGCGGATAATAATAGGGTAAGTTTTGTATTCATTTTGGAGATGGATATCAGTAACAAAAACTTTTTAAAGGTATGATTTTAACAATTTCAGGCTCAAAATCGGGCAAAAACAGGCGAAAAACAGTTCAAAAATCACTCAAAACCATCGATTTTAACACTTTTTAACAAATTTTTTACACGTTTTGAAAACTTTAAAAAGTATTAATTTATTGTTTATCAAGTAACAACATACCAAACGGTGGGTTTTTGGTTTGCTTTTTCTGTTAACCAAACAGCCCGGTTCTCTGATAAAAAGAGAACCGGGCTGTATTTTATACAATGTACGAAAAATTATTAAATCTGCTGGTGACAAAAGTTCACTAAACGCCGATGACGACTCGCCTATGGAGGAAAGAGGTGTAAGAAATTTTCCAAACCATACTTCCCCGTCAGCAGAACAGCTTCGGGCGAAAACGAGCAGAACAATAGTGGCCTGTGTGGTTGCGGGGCATAGCAAGTTTTTGCTGAAGCGCAGGAAATGAGCGAACGAAGTTGGGCAAAATAATTGCAGCCCTGGTTCTGTCCGGTTTGCGGGGCAGAGGCTGTGAGCGCAAAGAAGCATTTTTGCTGACTTGATTTTTGGTTACTTTGTATCAAGACAAAGTAACAGCCACAGCGGCAATTGAGCGCTCTTCGACATGCCTGTTCTCCCTGTATAGCATAGAGATTGCTTCGTACCTCGCAATGACGCATGGAGAGAAAGCCACCACCCAATCAATTATTTTTAAGTTAACAATTTCTTTACGGGCTGGGGTTTACTTTGTGGCAACTTTATTATAAAAAACCTGCACCCATGAAAAAAACTTTATTAACCCTGCTCACTTTTAGTGCTATAGCCCTTAGTGCCTGCCACAAAGATCATAAGGTAAATATAGCACCATCGTACCCGGATATGGCCGAAGCGGCTGATCCGGCGATTTTGATGACCACTACCGATGGCGTAAAAGTATATAACGGAGGCTTTGGTTCGGCTATAGCTGCTGATCATAACGACGCTAATGTTTTTTACCTGCTTACCGATCGTGGGCCAAACGCCGCAGGTTCTATTGATAACGCCATCATATTTGGCAAGGCCGATTTTACCCCCGAAATAGGTAAATTCCGGTTGAAGGATGGCAAGCTGGTATTAGAGCAAACCATTCAGCTTAAAAATGTTGCCGGGCAAAACTTAAATGGTTTACCTAACCCCGACAAACAAGGTGGTACCGGAGAGATTGCTTTTGACCTGAGCGGCAAGCAGATTGCTCCAAATGCCGATGGTATCGACTCAGAAGGCATGGTTTTAGCCTCCGACGGCACCTTTTGGATCAGCGATGAATATGGCCCTCACATTGTGCACATTGATGCCACTGGTCGTACTATTGAGCGTATCAACCCATTTGGAACAGGCACAGGCGGCCGTAAAATACCATTGGTATTTGCCAAACGCAAGCCCAATCGCGGCATGGAAGGCCTGACCATTACACCCGATGGTAAAACACTGGTGGGCATGATGCAATCGCCTATGCTTAACCCCAGCAAATCAGCTGTAAGCAATTCAACCGTGCTGCGCATTTTAACCTTTGACATCGCCTCCGGCGCTACCAAACAATATGCTTATTTAATGGACAATGCCTCCCTTACCGGAGTAAGTGATATTGTGGCTGTTAATGCTACTACATTTTTAACCATTGAGCGCGATGGTCTGTACGGCGGCGCACCAACCAACCCAGCTACGTTTAAAAAAGTATTTAAGATAAGTATTGACGGCGCTACCGATATCTCCGACCCGGCAAATAGCGCCAATGGCAAACTTTACGGTGCTAATAAAACCGTAGAAGAACTGAATAACCAGGCCGGTTTGCAAGGTGCAGGCATCACCCCGGTTTCCAAAACCCTGGTACTCGACCTGCTGAAAGATCTTCCAACTGTTTACCCGCATGATAAAGCCGAAGGATTAGCCTTATTGCCCGGTAACATCCTGGCCATCTCTAACGATGATGATTTTGGCGTGGTGGATAATAGCAAAGGCGGCTTCGCAGCCAAAATACTGCCGGCTACCAATACGGTAGATCATAACCGCATTTATTTTGTGAAGATCAAGTTGTAGAATCAAGAAGTAAGAGCCAAGAATCAAAATAGAAGCATTTTGCATCTTTATAAGCCATTCCCCTGTTCGGGATGGCTTTTTTGCTTTCGCCCATTTAAGCATGGACGCTTGAACTGATGGAGGCGAAGGAAAAAAAGTGGGTTTACATGGTTTACACTTTTCATGGTTAACATTAGAATAAATAATTAATAATCAGATAATTAAAAATAAAACAAGCTAATTCATGTAAACCCACTAATTAGCTTATCATATCATCCCTCCCGGGCACCTGAAGAGAGAATTAAGCTATCCCAAAGTTCGGAATAGGTCTATTTTTTATCTATCTTCATTCAAATTTCAATCCCAGTGAACCATTTCAGAATAATACTTATCCTTCTGGGTGTGTTTATATTTAACACCTCAAATACACAAGCCTTTGCCCAGGTTTATGCTTTAAATGGTAAAATTAAAGGGATTAGTGAAGGTTGGGCCTTTCTTCTGCACCGCCAAACCGGGGTTATAGATTCTGGCAGGATAGAAAATGGCGTTTTTACTATCCGGGGTAAAGCAAGCGTGCCGGAGTTTTGCAATTTTGGGTTATCGGCAAATGGGGTTAAAGATTATTACTTTGGATTTTTCCTGAAGAAAGGCAGATTAACACTCCGGGCATCTAAAGATTCGCTCACTGATGCCGACGTCTTATTTAAGGGGAGCCGGGTGGCTATAGAGTTTCAGCAGTTTCAAAAACTAACCAGGCAGATATACAGTGCCCATGATACAGAAGATACCACCAACGCCAAACTTGGCGAATTAGCCAGCGCCTACACCCTCAGGCATCCCCGCTCCTACATCAGCGCCTTCGCGCTTGCATCCTTCGGAGGCAACTTATCTCAGTTACCTAATCTTTACAACAGCTTAAGCCCTGAAAAACAGGAACC
>JACXTT010001051.1_pt1 | contig 47071 bp, 44 predicted proteins | sample 9270951 | NCBI WGS metagenome assembly JACXTT01 (sample SAMN15532306, study PRJNA645909) | rock metagenome | isolation source: weathered quartz diorite | place: Puerto Rico | collected 2017-06-21 | reverse complement strand
GTACTGGCTGGGCGACGCCGCCTATACGCGCGCGGTGCGGAGCCCGCATCCGCGGCTCGACGCTCCGACGTCGACGGCCGGGCCCGTACCCGCCGTCGCGAACCTCGAGCGGCCGCTGCGTCGCCCGGCAAGCGACGTCGTGGCGGCGTCGTCCGAACGCCCCGCGAATCCGACAAGCCGGCCCCCGCCGGCTCGCGCTCCTCCCGGGCAAGCCTGAAACGTCACGTCTGTGCCGGAGTCTCACGAGTCCGGCCTTAGTGGACCTTTCTGTCTTCCCATGAGGAGGCGAAGATGAAGCCCATTCTGTTCGTCGTTGCCTTGGTCGGCGCGGCAGCGCTCGTCACGTCGGCGGTGCCTCAGGCGTCGCAGCGTGCCCAACGGCACGGGGGCGCCACGACCGCCCAGGTCGAGTGCGGCGTTGCCTGCCCGACCCACGATGCATCCGCCTGCCCGGGCGGGTGCCCGCTGTGCAGCTCCAAGCACAGCGAGTCGGCAGCCATGCCGAGCAGCCCGGCGAGGTAATCGCCGAGCAGGTGCACGGCGCGGGGGCTTCGGCCCCCGCGCCGCTCATTTGGGTCACGCGGCACGGCGTGGCCGCGGCCGAGTCCGGCCCTTCGTGAGACGAGGCAGCGATCTGGGTGGCGTCCGTATTAGCGCGAATAGACGACGTAGCCGTCGCCGCGCGTGACCGTGGGGTAGCGCTCGAGCCGCCGCTCCAGCTCGGGAAACGTCGCGACGCGCTCGTAGCCGCCCGTCGGCCAGGCATTCTGGAACAGCACGATGCAGCGCGGTGGATGCGCGTCCAAACCGTGCACCAGCTCGGCGCGCAGCGCGCGAACGATCGGTGTTTCCGCGTCCTGGTAGAAGGGGAAGTCGTACAGGAACCGGGTCGGCTCGAGCACCCCGAGCCGCAGCAGCGCGTGGATCCCGCCGTCGGTCGTGTCCAGGACCTGCACTCGGTCGCGGCTGCCGATGCGCCCGGCGAGTTCGTGGGTCAACGCCGTTACGCGTCGCTCCTCCACGCCCACCCATTCGGCATCCGGCGGCCGAAGACACCTGAGCGCGAGCAGCGCCGTGGCTCCGACGACGCACGCCACGATCGACGCCGTCACGAGCATGCGTTGCTCGCGAAAGCGGTCGGAGATCTCTGAGAACAGCGTCGCGCTGGCGAAGGCGCCGAGCGGGTAGAGGTGATATTCCCAGCCCTTGGCCTGGCCGAAGAAATGCAGGACGCCATAGGCGAGCCCGATCGCGACGAGCGCGTGGCGCACGGTGAAGCGGCGAGCGGCGAGTGCCGCGGCGAGCGACAAGCCCACGCCTGGGACGATCGCGAGCCACACCCGCCATCCCGCGAACGCCCAGCTCGACGGGCGCCCGAGGCGGGAGTAGATCGGCAGCAGGTAGTCGAACACGATGGTGCGCCAGGCATCCAGTCCGCCGCGCGCCGCGACCCAGGCGACGACGAGAACCGGGATCACCGCGAGGCTCGCGGCGTACTGAACGGCCGGCCTCCAGGGCGAGCGGCCGGCACGCTGCGCGAGCATCGCGACCGCCACCGCGAGAGCCGCTGCCAGGGCCGCGACGTGCGGCTTGATCGTCATCCCGGCACCCAGCGCGAGAGCGCTCCAGACGAGGCTCGACCGGGGCGACCGGCCCTCCGCCCAGCGCGCCACGCCCAAGACTCCGAGGAGCAGGAACGGAGCGACGATGAAGTCCCGCTGGCCCGCCTGCCATGCCCCGCCCGCGAGATGGTAGAACGCGAAGAACAAGCCCGCGCTCGCGGCCGCGACACGGCCCCACGGCGCGACGACTGCGGCGACGCATATCGCGCTGCCGGCGAGCCACAGCAGGTCGAATGCACGCCACCCGGCGTCTCCCGGTCCGAACGCGCGAAGCGCGGCTAGGTGGACGAGATACGTGCCGGGGAAGTTCATGTCGAACAGATCGCGGTAGGGCGCGGCGCCGTGCGAGATCCGCCACGCGACGTAATGCATAATCGGCGCGTCGTGGACGAGCGGCCAGCCGCGGGAGCCCCAAGCGAATACGGCCACGAGCGTCGCCAACGCCACGAGCACGGCCAGCTCCGCGGGCGTCGGTCGCTTCAAAGGCGTGAGTCGACTAGTCGACGACCAAGAGACCGACTTCGCCGCCGAACTCGTCGTGCGTGGTGGGAAGTCCGGGTGGAGGTGCCCAAACGCCGCCGTCGATTCGGATCTCGATCCGATGGACGCCCGGGTCCAGGGGGAGGACGACCTCCCAGCGGTTCGCTCCGAGCTTGCGGGCCTCGACGGCCGACCACCCGGTGGCGTCGCTGCGCAACTCGAGGCGCTCGGCGGCGACGCGGAACTCCAGGCGATGCCCGGCGTCTCCGACTCGGGTCAACGCAAAGCGCCGGTCCGGCCGAGGTCCGGCGATCGCGCCGGCCGCGCGACCCGGCGCCAGCTGGATGCCCACCGCGACTTGCGAGCCGCGCAGACCGTCGAGCGCCGAGGGCATCTCGGCGGCCGTGCGGGCGCGGGCGAACACCGCGACCTGCCGGCGTGCCCAGAAGCTGGCCCCGAGCTCCGCCCAGCGCGCCGACCGGCGGTGGTCGCCGGCCGCCAAGCCCACGCGAGACTGCAGCTCCACGCGCGGGAACGCCACGGACAGCGAAGCCTCGCCGCCGTTCAGAAGCCGCACGTCATCGACCATGATCATGTGGGGGTGGCGGGGGTCCACCTCGGTCACGGTGGTGTCGGGCGTCGCCGCCGAGTAGGTCGTCGGCTGGGCGACCCTGAGGGGATCCAGCAGATGCATGGCCTGCACGGTGATCGTGAACGGTCCGCGCTGAGCCCAGAATCCGGCACCGAGTGACGGCAGCGCTCGGGCCTCGTCCTCGGATTGGAATCCCGACGAGGCGAACCACACTCCGCCGTCCTGCCGGGCGAGGTGCAACCGCGCCGACAGCGCGCGCGAGGATCGGGGGGAGCGCAGCGTCGGCCCGGCGCCGTACGCGCCCAGCTCGAGGAGCACGCCGTCGCGCCACGCGGTCCCCGGCTGGAGCGTGGCAATGCGGGACAGGTCGATCGCCAGCGTCCCGCCCGCCGTAATACCGATGCCGCGCCGGTCCCACCAGATCGAGGGGACGAGCCCGGTGGAGGCGGGGCCGTCGGGCCACGAGGACATCCAGCTCTCGGGGAGCTCGGAGGAGACGGGTTGAGCGTGCACCGTTGTGGCGGCGAGCAACGCCGTCAGCAGCGCCGTCGAGCAGCCGGTTCGCACGCTCGCGGAGCGGCTGCTCGCTGCACGGCCCGACTGCCGCAACTCGAATCTCACGTTCGCCATGACACCAAGGATTCTACGCTCGTCCCCGAGCCGGTGAATACCGAATTAGGGCGTGGACGCCGGTCCCCGACCGGGCGCCGGCGGTGGCCCGGCGGGTCCCTGGAACGTTCCAATCAGCCGTCGAGTCCGTAGGATGGTGGCGTTGCCCGGCGGCTCTCCGGCGAGAATGTCCTGATCGATCCGCTGGCGCAGGCGCATCAGCTCGGCGTCGCGCACGCGCGTGCGCGTGGCCGCGATCACTGCGGCGCTGGCCGTCTCGATCGGGACCCGGCGCGTCACCAGATCGGTTAGGACCACGAGCGGCACCACGAGGGAGGCTTTGGCCCGCGCCGCCCTCAAGCTCGAAAGGGTGTCGGCCGGCACTCCCGCCGCCAGCGCGGTCGCCCCGGCGACCAGCTCCGCGGCGGATGATCCGGTCCCCAGCATCGCCCGGGCGGTCTCGAGGGCGGTGCTCAGGTTTCGAACCGCTGCGACGATGCGAGGCCCGGGCGCCTGCCGACCGGCTCCCTCGAGCGCGCGCGCCACCAGCGCGTCCGCGGGCAGGCCCTTTGCGCTCGCCGCCCCGACGAGCTCGCTGACCGCCGCGGCGGTCTCGGGGTCGAGGCGTCCGGCCAAGCGTGCGTCGATCGACGCCGAGCGCGCGTTGGCTGTCGGCGTGAGCGCAAGCACCAGCCCGAGCATCACCGACGTGCGACGAAGGCGGCCCGCATGGGCTGCGCGCCTCACGTGCCGTGCTCCCCGACGACGACGACCGATCGCGGCGTGCCGAACTCCTCCGCCGGCGCCAGGGGCGCCTGGGGATCGGAGACCCACGTCGCGCCGTTCACCACGAACGCATACGAATGCCAGCCTGGGGACAGCGGGACGCTGATCGTCCAGGCTCCATCCGAGCGATCGCGGCGCATCGGCGTGACGCCTGCATCCCAACCGTTGAAGTCACCGACGAGCGCCACTCGCGACGCCGAACGATCCACGAACACGAAGCGAATTGCGCGCGTCGGCTGCGGCAGGTCGGTTGCCGCGTCGTCCGCGCGATCGCCAGCCGCGGATCGAGGCATGCGGTGTTCGAGACCCAGCGCCAGCAATGCTCCGGCGCCAACCAGCGTGATCGCGGCGAGCGCGGCGGCAATCGGGCGTAGGGTAAACGTGCGCGGTTCGAGCCACCGGGACACGGGGGAGACGGGCTCGCTCGCGCGCGCTCGAGCCGCGGCGACGATCCGGGCGCGTGCCTCGGGACCGGGCAGCGAGGTGCGCTCGTAGGCTCGTTGAAACTGCTCGGCGAACTCCCGCTCGTCGAGCTCTCTGCGCTCACTCATGCAACAGCTCCTCCAGCATCGGCCGGATCACGTCCCGCGCCCGCTTCACGCGCATCTTGAGGGCCGAAACGCTGGAACCCGTCATGCGCGCCATTTGCTCGTAATCGAGCTGCTCCCCGTACTTGAGTAAAAGGGCCTCGCGCGCGCGCGGATCGAGTCGGTCCAGCGCGGCCTGCAACGCGCCGCGCAGGGCGCTCGAGCCAACCGTCGCGTTCACGGCGCCCTCGGCCGACACGTTCTGAACGAAGCGCCGCGCCTGCCGCACCTGGTGCCGGACGTGAGATCGACATTGGTTGACCAGGATTCGAAACAGCCACGCGCGAAACTGATGACGTTCATGGTAGCGGCCAAGCCCGAGATAGGCACGCATGAACGTCTCCTGGAGGACGTCCTCGGCATCGTGCCCGTTGCCCAGCATGCGGCGCGCATATCGTGCGCACGGCTCGTAGTGCCGGTCCACGAGCGGCGCGTACGCATCGACGTCGCCCGCGAGCACGCGGACGATCAGCTCAGCATCGGTCAGGTCCGTCGGCAAGCCTGGTGCGCGTCTCCGTTTCTGGCGGTCCCAGCCGGCCCGGTCCAGGAGCTGCCTACGGCTTTCCAAGCCTCCACCATGTTACAACGCCGGAGGGTCCCGACGGGTCACATACCGCGGCGGCGGCGTGGGACCTCCACCCCCTCGACGCTAGCCGGAATCGTTCAGCCGCTGCTGACCTCGGTAGTAGTCGACCATTTCCCGCGGCGTGATCTCGCGGTCGGATTTGCGCCCCAAGAAGAACACGCCGGTCGCGGCATCGAGGGCGTAGGGCGCCGGAATGACCCGGTCGAGTGCGCGCGCCCAGGAGAACGCACCGCGCGCCAGCCGTCCGGCGGCGCGGGATCGGAACAGGCCGCGCGCGAGGTGGTCGAGCGACCCGCTCAATTGAGCCCCTGGTCCGCCGACGGCCCCCGAATCGATTCGCGAGAATTGCTTGAACAGATAGCGGTGGCCGCTGTCGGTGAATCGCGTGAAGTCGAACGGTCCTTCGTGCACGGGCTGCAGGAAGGGAGTGTCGCCGTAGACGAGGCCGTCCCGCTTCAAGACCCGGTGGATCTCGGACACCACTTGCGACGGCGTCAAGACATGCTCGAGGACCGCTTGAACGATCACCGCGTCCACGCTCGCGTCCGCCAGGGGAATTCGGTGACCGTCCCCGACGAATTGAACCCACGGGCTCGCGTAGATGTCGAATCCGATCAGGCGCAGCGACGGATCCGCGTACACGGCCTCGATGCCGCTGCCGACGGCGCCGCCCCCGACGACGAGGACAATCGGGGCCTCGGCGGCGTCGCGCGCCAGCGTCACGAGCCGCGCCACCTGATCCCGCGCCACACCGTTCGGCGGCTGCAGCACGTTTCGCAGCCACCGCTCGACCCCCGTGGGTTGGCCTCGGACGACCGGGCTCGCCGCCGAGCCGGCGGACAGGCGCACTTCGCTCAGGATGCTGTGCTCGAAATCCACGAGCACCGGCCACTGCCCGACGCGGCGAAAGCCGAGCGGAGCCGCATGCGTGCAGCCGGCGTTCGTACATGCAAGCCGCTCGCCCGCCGGTTCAAGCGGGGCGCGACATCGTGGGCAGATGAACATCGGTTCGATCTGCTCGAGGGCTAGCAGCGGCACGAGGACCTCCTCACGCTCATCGATATTCGAACAACACGAAACCGTCGTAGTGACGTCCCGGTCCGTCGAGGAACACCCCCCACGGCAGCGTTACGACGCGTCCGGTGCGGCTCGACGCGTGCAAGAGGGTCCGTCCCTTCCACAGCATCGATTCGTGCACGACGTCGAGCCCGTCAGACAGCGTGGACGACTGAACGAACGCCACCCCGGTCGCCGCGGGCAGCCGACCCTGGTCGTACCAGCGTGCGAACCGGGATCCCAGCGCCCGGGGCACGTAGACGACGTCGCGCTCGCGACTCCAGTCGATCGGGATCCAGCGGCTGCCGTCCGCCCTGTGGTTGAGGAGCACGGGCCGGCGGTGGCAGGCGCGCCCGCCCACGCGGAGCGTGATGTCGCGATAGTACGGGGACGCATCGAGTCGATCGGTCGTGAAATGGAAGCGGCTCGCGTACGCGATGACGCCGCCGCGATAGTTGGCGAGCGCCATGGCCTGGCGCTCGCCTCCCGCATCCGCCGCGTGCGCGAGCGCCGCCGATACCAGGTTCAGCACCGCGCAATCGCTGGTCTTGAACTCGATCACGGGGTCGGTGTCGGGTGGCGCTTCCTCGCCGAGTGGGCCCAGCCGATACGGCGTGCCGACCTGCAGGAACGCCCAGGCCGCGACGCGACGACCCACGTCCCAGGTGGCGAGTCGTCGAGCGACTTCGCCGCGCTGGTCGCGATTCAGGTCGGCGAGTCGCGCCAGCGTGGTGTCGGCCAGCGCGAGGGGGTCCTGTCGGTCCAGGGCGCGGACGAGCGATTTCGGCAGCGGCGACGCGGACTGGACGCCCGGCCGCGCGACCGCGGGCGCCGCCGCCATCGACAACGCCAACGAGATCAGGCAGCCGGTGAGGATTCGATCGTGAGAGAGGGTCTGGCCTTCCATTCAGGGTTCCGTCCCTAGCGGCTGACGCGCAATGTACCGCACCTTCCGAGGAGATTCTCGGCCGGGGGTGGCAGCCATCGCCGGTCGCCGCGTGCGAAGGCAAACGAAGAGAGCCGACCTCCCCGCCGTGTGGCGGGATCGACCGGCTCTCCGATTCTGGTGGCGGCGCCCCAGGCGTCGTTCCCGGGTGCTCGCCGGCTCGTCAAGGCGCAGTGGCTTCGAACAGCCCGGGTGGATACGAGACGGCCGCGAACCCGCTCTCGGTCTTGAACACACCGAGGGGACGATCGGTGGAGAGCTGCGACAGATACGGAGCCAGGCCGCGTACGGTGGTCGCGCTTCCCAGCAGCTCGACACCGGGTTTGTTGAGCATGGCGGCCGACGTCTTGACCACGTCGCCCGAGACGACGAACGTGCGTGAGTTCGCGATTCCCAGGGTCACGAGGTTGATGAAGAAATTGGCCGGCGTGACCTTGAGGGTGAGAACGACGTTGATGAGGGCGTCGCCACCCGCCTTCGCCAGCGCTTCACCGAGGACCTCGGATGCGTCGATCGCGCCCGTGTAGTCGAAGTTCAGCATCTTCGTCTGCTCGAGATGTTGAACGGACTCGACCTTGGTCTGCGGCGTGTTGAGGTACATGGGAACGGCTCCGCGCCCGCTGATCTTGGCGATCGTGCAAGAGCTGGCCAGGGAGCACGCGAACAGCGCGGCAAACAGCCACGTTGGAGTGCGGCGGATCATGAGATCTCCCTCCAGAAAATGTGCCTGCCGCCCGTCCCCGAACGGGGCACGCGCAGACACCAGGGCCACGACTGTACCCCTCCCGCGCCCGAGGCGACAGGGAATTACTGAGGCACTATCGGGAATCTCGCGCCGGCGCGGCGGACGGGAGGGAGGCGAGCGCCCGAGCGGGTGCACCGCGGCGGCATCAGTGGGATCGGATGGCGCGGCTACGACCCTGGTCGATGGGGACGATCATGGTTTCGTACGAGCCGCCGAAGCAGTAGCCTAGCGCGCATTCGTTGCCGTATCCCTCCATCCCCGATCGCATGAAAGGTCCAATCATGAAGATCCCTCGCTGGACCGCCCTCGGCGTGTTTGCGACCCTGGCCTCGTGCGCGTTCGCGGACGCGCCCTACTCAGGATTGGGTGCGTCGAGCATCTCTCCCGAGCTGATCGCGAAATATGCGCCGAAGCCCATTCCCGACGATCTCTCGCGCCGCATCCAGAGCATGCTCGACGTGCGTTCACCGGGTCTCGGCGTGCCGTCACCCGATGGCTCGCGGCTGTTCTTCAGCTGGCGGGTGACGGGCGTGTCGCAGGTGTGGCGTCTGGATGGGGCCAACCAGTTCCCGGTTCAGCTCACCGGGGGAGAAGATCAGACCGCGATCGAAGACGTCACTCCCGACGGCAAGACGCTGATCATTCGGCGCGACCGCAAGGGCGAGGAGAATCCCGGCCTGTACACGATGCCGGCCGACGGCGGTGCGCTTCGGGTCATCCAGCATGCCTCGGGAATTCAGACGCTTTTCGACTTCGTGAGCGACGACGGCAAGTGGGTGTACTTCCATGCGAACGATCGACAAAAGGACGCCTACGCCATCTATCGCTGGAACCTTGCATCGCGCCGTCGTGAGCTGTTGTTCGGGCAGCCTGGGCTCTGGAACGTCGCGGATTATCGGCCGGACGGCAAGCTGTTGCTCCGGAAGTCGACCGGCTCGTTGTCGGCGGAGTACGCGGAGTGGAAACCCACGACGCGTGCGCTCAAGCCGCTGCTCGGGCAGGGCGAATCCGTGGAATACACGGCCGGCTACGGGGCCCGCGATGGTCAGCTCATCGTGTTGACCCCGAAGTTCGGCGAGTTTCGCCGACTGTACTCGGTCGTCGCGGGCAAGTTCACGCCCATCACGCCCGAGCTCAAGTGGGACGTGTCGTCGTTCCAGCTGGACCCGGCGAGAAAGCATCTCCTGTACACCGTCAACGAGGGCGGCTACACGCGACTGTCCGCGCTCGACGGCGCGACCCTGGCTCCCGAGCCGCTTCCCCAGGTTCCGGCGGGCGCGGACCATGTGTACGCGGGCGTAACGACCCGAAACGGTCGGTTCACGACCATTGGAGTCGAGACCGCGACCGCCCCGCGCTCGAGCTACGTGTTCGACTGGAACGCCGGCACGCTGCGGCAGTGGGTTGTCCCGAGCGCGCCGGAAATGGACACGCGGGCGTTCGCGCCGGCGAAACTCGAATTCTGTACCGCGAGGGACGGTGCGCAGATCCCGCTGTTCGTCCGCCGGCCCGCGAAATGCGGCCTCGAGCCGTGCCCGGTCGTCGTGGAGTTCCATGGGGGTCCCGAAGGGCAGGCCCAGCCGGGATTCAGCCCGTATGCGCAGCTGTTCGTGGACGCCGGGTACGTGTTCGTCGAGCCGAACGTCCGCGGCAGCGACGGCTACGGCAAGAAGTACCTCGACGCCGACAACGGCCCCGCGCGCTTGAAGGTGATCACCGATCTCGAGGACGTCGCCCGCTACGTGCGCAAGACGTTCGCGGTCCGGGGCCGAGAACCGAAGGTCGCGGTGGTGGGAGGAAGCTACGGCGGCTACTCGACGCTGATGGCGATGACCCGGTTCGCCGGCGATTATGACGCGGGCGTGTCGATCGTCGGGTTCTCGAATCTCATCACCTTCCTGAACAACACGGCCCCCTATCGTCGCATCCTGCGGACCACCGAGTACGGCGATCCCCAGAAGGATCACGACGCGCTGGTCCAGCTGTCGCCGATCACGCACGTCGGGCGTCTCAAGGCCCCGTTGCTGATCATTCAGGGTGTCAGCGACCCTCGCGTTCCCGTGGGTGAGGCGATCCAGATGTACGAGGGGGCGAAGAAGACGGGCGTGCCGACGGACCTGATCCTGTTCGCGGACGAGGGCCATGGTGCCGCGAAGCGCGAGAATCAGGTCCTGGAGCTCGGCCACATGATGCAGTGGCTGCGTCAGTACCTGGCTCCCAGTGCGAGCGCGGGGGGATCGTCCCCGTCGGCGGGAGGCGAAGCCCCGAGCCGCTGACCGCGGACCGCCAACCCCGAGACCCGATCGACGCCGCTCGCGGTCCGGAGTGTGGATTCGGTGCCACCGGCTACCTCCGGGCCGCGCGCACTTCTTTCAACGTGGAGCGGTAGACCGAATCACGCTCCCCGGAGTGGGCGACGGCTCGTTGGGCCAAAGCCTCGGCCTCGTCGAGCCGCTTCCGCTGCCTCACGAGCGCCACCGCGAGGTTGTTCAGCGCGTCGGGATCGTCGGGGGCGTCGACCAAGGCACGCCGATAGAGTCGCTCCGATTCGGGCCAGCGTCCCGCCTGGGCCTCGATATTGCCGAGATTGACCCGGGCACGAACCATTCGCGGATCGAGCCGCAGCGCACGACGGTACTCTCGCGCCGCGAGCTTCGTCTCGCCCTGGGCCTCGTAGGCGACGCCCAGGTCGTTGTGCTCCGCGGCGGTGAGCGCGTCGTGGAGGATCACGAGGTGGGAACAGGCTCCGACGATCACGGCACAGGCGAGCGCCACCGCGCCGGCCGCGGGACCCACCCGCGCGCAACGCCCGAGGGTCACGGCGGCCGCCGCACGACCAGGGCCTGGCCGCCCGCAGCCCGCCAGGTGCGCATCAACAAGCCACGCCCCACCCAGCGGGTCGCGTTGCCCCCGTCGTTGACGCCGTAACGTTGCCGATCCGGATCCCAGCCGACGAGCACGCCGTAGTGACGGCGGGTCACGGGACCGATGCCGCGCGCGTAGAGCAGAATCGGCGGGACGCCGGCGGCCAGCAGCGAGTGCAGCGAGTCCTCGTCGAGGCGCTCCACCGCCGCCGCGAACCCGGCGCGGGTGGCCGCGTTCGCCAGCTCGGTGATCAGGGCGCCGCGCAGCACCGGGTCGTACGCTCGTTGGGCGCCCGCCACCGCGGCCGAATCCCCTCCGTAATAGCGCAGCACCATTTCGAGGGACGCGGGGCCGCATCGCTCCGGCCGCTGACGCACGATCGGAACCGGCAGGTGAACGGCGCCCGCCAGCGTGAGCGCGAGCGCGAGGTCTCGCGCCCGCGTCATTTGATCACGATGTCCTTGTGCATCAGCTTGAGGATCACGATCACCAGCAGCACGATGATCAAGACGGTGACCAGCGCGTCGAGCCCGTCCCCACCGCTCGGCAGGCCCTTGGCCGTCGCCGCGAGCGTGTGGACGTCCCGATCGGGCATCGAGGCGAGTCGCGCCTCGACCTCGGCGGGAGCGACTCCGTAGTCGCGCAGCTTCTGCGCCACCATCCGGTGCTCCAGGGCGTGGCGAATCACCACGAGATCGGCGTCGCGGGTCGAAGCGATCGACGTGACGCCGGAGACGCGGGAGGGCGCGAGGTCCGCGACGGCCGGTGAAACGTCCAGAGCAACCCAATACACGAGCATCAGCCATGCGGTGCAGAGGCGAACAGCTCTCGGCATCCATTGCATCGACAACCTCCGGGTAGGAGCTGTGGTTCTCGCGGGGAGGGTCTGTGCCGCCACGCGAAGCCTAGGGGCCGCGGCGAGTTGGGGCAAGGGACCCAACCCGCGGTTCGCCGTGGCGCTCGGCTTCGCCCGTGCCTAGAATCGAAGTGAGTCGCTCGAAGTGGGGGCCTCCGCGCCGCGCGGCCGGGATTCGGCCACGGCCCCATGACACGTTCGCCGAACTCGAGGTACCGATGCGCCGGAAGACACTCTGCGTATGGGCATTGCTGGCGTGGATCGCAGCGCCACCCGTCTGGGCACAAAGTGACGATCGTGACTCAGGTCACGAGTATTGCGGTACGAACATCCCACCCGACGAGGCGTCCGGATTCGTGCCGCTGCCCGAAGGGGACGTGTTTTGTCCCCTCATCGCCGATCCGAAGTCAGCCTATTCCTACGCGGCCTACGTTCGTGGCAGCTCGTCGTCTCCTCTCGGCACCGACCTCGGATCGGTCGGAATCGCGGACCGCTTCGGCCTCGCCCGCTGGGGAGGCTCCCGTCCCGGCGAAGGCATTCAGCTCAGCCTCGAAGGCAGCGTGTTCGCGCAATTCGACCTCAACACGCCGTCCTATGACCTGATCAACGCCGACTACCTCGTCGGCGCACCGGTGACCTTCCGGTGGCGGGGGTTCTCGGCGCGCGCCAGGGTCTATCATCAGAGCTCGCACCTGGGCGACGAATTCGTGCTGCGCTCGCGGATTCCGCGGGAAAACTTCGCGTTCCAGTCCGGCGAAGTGATCCTGTCGTACGATCTCGCCGCCATCCGCGTCTACGGCGGCGGGGAGTACTTCTTCAACGCGACTCCGAGCAGCGTCGAGACGTGGTTGGTCCACGGCGGCTTGGAGCTCAGGCAGCGTCAAAACGCGCTCCGACTGGGATCGGTCGCGGGAGTCCGATTGGTGGCGGCGGGAGACGTCAAGTCCATCGAGAACCTGGACTGGGAGACGGCGTACAGCGCCCGAGCCGGCTTCGAGGTCACGCCCCCGAGTGCGACGCGGCACGCCTCGCGCCGCTGGAGCGTTTTGGGCCACTACTACTTCGGCCCCTCGCCCTACGGTCAGTTCTTCCGCTCGGACGTCAAATACTACGGGGTCGGGATTCACTTCGCCCTGTAAGCCGTAGCCGCGAGCGATGTCGAATTCGAATCGCACCGCATGGCTCCGCGTCGCGTCCCGCGTCATGCTCGCGGCCGGCGTCGCGGCCGTGGGATTCGGGGTGGCCGGCGCACTGAGCATGCTGCGCGCGGGGGATCGCGACGCTGCCGTGTGCGTCAGAGAAGCGCCGCCGATGCGGATCACCGAGATGCCGAGCGCCGCGGCGGGCCGAATCCGCCGGCTCGAGCTCCAGGACCGGATCGGCAGCGTCTTCGCCACGATCCGCTATGCGCCTACATCCGCCGGCGCAACGCCCACCATCGTCATCCTTGGTGGCTTGGGCACCGGACGGCGCGCGGTCCAGCTGGTCGACTCCGATGTGCCGTGTTCGGTCGCGTCGCTCGATTACGCCTGGAGCGGTCCGCAGCAGATGAGCGCGCTCGGCCTGTTGCTTCGCCTGCCGGACATCCAACGCGACCTGATGCGCACCGCCGTCGCGCTTCGAGACCTGATGCGCTACCTCGAGCGCGATCCCCACGTCGAGCGGGGGCGCCTCTACTTGGTGGGGGCGAGCCTCGGGTCGCCGATCGCGGCCGCCGTCGCCGTGGCCGAACGCCCTGCGGGGCTCGCGATCCTGTACGGATTTGCGGACCACGCCGCGCTGCTCGAGTACCGCCTGCGGCCCCACGTGTCGTCGGCGGGGCTGCGCCGTTGGATTGCGGGCGCCGGCGCCGCGTTGACGGCCAACCTCGACGCGGCGCGCACTCTGCCGCGGTTGTGCGGCACTCCCGTGCTGATCGTGTGTGCGCCCGACGACCGAGATCTGCCGTCCCGTTGCAGCGACGCGCTCTGGAACGCCGCCTGCGAGCCGCGGCAGAAGATCGAGCTGCAAGGCGGGCACATCCGGGCCGAACGCGACACGCGGCTGCTCAACGATGCCACGGCGGCGGTGCGGCGATGGCTCGCCGAGAGCGAGCGCGCCGCGCATTGAGCGCGGCGCGACGTCGGCGGGCGCTACTTGGCCCGTTCGACCTCGGCGATCCAGCTTGCGACCTGTTCGTCGAGCACCGGCAGCGCCAACGCACCGTTCCGCAGCACGACCTCGTGGAACTGCTTGATGTCGAACCGCGCCCCAAGCCGCTGCTTGGCCACGTCCCGCAGCCTCAGGATCTCGAGCTGACCGCACTTGTAGGCGAGCGCTTGGCCGGGCCAGGCCAGGTAGCGATCCACCTCGTTCTCGATGTTGTTCTCCGCCAGCACCGTGTTCTCGGTCATGTAGTCGATGGCCTGCTGTCGAGACCAGCCCATCGAATGCATGCCCGTGTCCACGACCAGGCGGCACGCGCGCCAGGCATCGTAGGAGAGCATGCCCATCCGATCGAGGTCGCTCGAATAGAGCCCCATTTCGTTCGCCAACCGCTCGGCGTAGAGACCCCAGCCCTCGACGTACGCCGTCACGCCCTGGTGCTTGCGAAACTCGGGGACCCCCTGGAGCTCCTGGGCGATCGAGATCTGGAGATGGTGGCCGGGAATCGACTCGTGGAACGCGAGCGCCTCGGCTTCGTAGCGGGGTCGCGTTTCCGGTTTGTACGTGTTGATCATGTAGTAGCCGGGGCGCGAGCCGTCGATCGCGGGCTCGCGATAGTATGCAACCGTCGAGTTCGGCGCCTCGTGCATCCCCATCACCTTCACCTGGCAGTCGGCCCGGGGAAGGGTCTGGAACCAGTTCGGAATCGCCGCCTTGGCCCGCGCCAGGGCCTCGCGAGCCTTGGCCTCGACCGCCCCCGGCGTGTCGAAATGCATGCGCGGGTCGCGACGCAGCCGTCGCTGGATTTCGGCGACGTCCGCGGTGCCGAGCACCGTCTTCCCCAGCTCGCTCAACTCCTTTCGGATCCGGGCGACTTCTTGGAGCCCCAACTGGTGGAGCTCCTCCGGCGAGCGATCGAGCGAGGTCTCGATGCGGATCCGCCGCCGGTAGCACTCGCGACCGTCGGGTAATGCGGCGAGACCCGCCTTCTCGGGCGGACGCGCCGCGGGGAGGATCTCGTTGCGCAGCTCGTCCCGGAAGCGCGAGAGCGCCGGCCGCACGACGTCGCGCAAAGCGGCGCCAAGGTCGCGCGCGATGGCTGCGCTGTCCGCGGCCGACCACTCCGCGTGCGACTCGCCTGCGGGGCGGAACGCCGACCATTTCTCCACGGTCTCGGCGAGCAACGCGTCCAGCTCTTGGAGCGATTTCTGGACCGCGACGCGGTTCGCCGTGCGGTGCCGCTTCAATCCCCAGCGGAGGTTGGCCATGTGGGCGTCGAGGTACGGGCCGAACCCGCGGCAGCGATTTACATAGTTGCGCCCATCCTCGACGGAGGCGGTGCGGGTGAAGTCGACGAGATTGAAAAAGCTCACTTGCGGCCCGTCCAGCGGATCGACGACCCAGTCCTCGAATCCGCAAGCGATCTCGTCGAGCTGGTTCCTCAACTCGAGGAGCAGCGCCGAGCGCGTGACCCGGTCCGCCGGCGACAGCGGTGCCTCCGGGATTCGCTGGGCGCGTACGAGCACGGATTCGAGATCCGCCTTCCGCGCAGCGATCCCCTGTGGCGTGATGTCCTCCCATCGGTCGTCCCAGCGATGCACGCCGATGGCGGTGGCGTCGACGGGATGAGCGGCGAGGTAGCCCTGCCAGTACGAGTCGCAGAGCCTGGCAAGATCCTCGGTCGGGCCGCCGCGAGCGGCCCCGGGCGAGGCGATCAGCGCGGCGACCGCCAGCGTGTAACGGACGAGAGTCTTGGGCGTAGGCACGAAGAACCCCTGTGGTGGGCGGACGAACGATCGTGCAGAGACGGGTGGACGCGGTTGCATAAGGTAGCCGAAACCGGCCCAATGCCGGACGAGAATCTTCGCAAAGGAGACCGGATGGGCTCTCGGGAGGAAAGACGAAAGACCTTCGACGAGGTCGCCGAGCTCTACGACCGATATCGGCCGAAGTATCCGGAGCAACTCGTGGACGACGTCGTTTGGCTCTCGGGCCTCTCACCGGGCGGCCGAATTCTCGAGATCGGTTGCGGCACGGGACAGGCAACGGCGCCATTCGCACGGCGCGGATACGCCATGACCTGCTTGGAACCCGGGCCCCGTCTGACGGAGATCGCCAGGCGAAATCTGGCGGCGTTCCCAGAGGTCCGAATCGAGGCCTGCACGTTCGAGGAGTGGGAGCTAGCCCCCTCGGACTTCGCACTCGTCATCGCCGCCCAGTCCTTCCATTTCGTCGATCCCGTGGTCGGCCTACCGAAGGTTGCGCGCTGCCTCGGGGACCGGGGAGCGGTTGCCGTCTTCAGCAATCAACCCCGGCAGGGCGCGAGCGAAGTGCACGCTCGCGTGCAGCAGGCCTATGCGCGCCATGCGCCCGAGCTGTCGGCGTCGCGCGAAGAGCCGCCCCTCGAGGACCGAATCGACGCAACGCGGTTGTTCCAAACCGTCGTCATGGCCCGCTATCGATGGCAGTGCACCTACTTCGCGGCCGACTATGTGGGCCTGATGGCGACTCAATCGGACCACCACCTGCTTCCGGCGAATCGACGATCGAAGCTGCTGGACGCGATTCACGGTGCCATCGAGAGCCTCGGCGGAACGATTTCGATCGACTACGTCACGCGACTCTATTTCGCAAGACGGCGCCCGGCGTGAGCCACGGCTCCTCAGAAGGATTACGTAGGGCCGCCGGCGAGCCCGCTGAATGAGAATCAATTGGCCGCACCGCGCCACGAACATCATGGCGTATGACTACTCATTGTGGGCCATACGCGCCGTATCTATGCTCGCGAGCGGGCAATAGAGCCGACGCCGGTCGCTCGGGAGCCGCGACCGGTGATGCCACGAGAGAGTCGCAGGGGAGTCGTCTTCTGTTCACACCGATGGGGGGCACATCATGAAGAAGGCATCCGCGTTTCTCGCGTTCCTCGTGCTCGCGCTGGCGGCGGCGAGCAACGGTATCGGCGAAGATCACCACGTCAAGGCGACGCTCGCTCCCATCGAGGGGTCCGGGGTGAGCGGCTTCGTCCAGCTCGTGCAGTTGCCGCATGGTGGGACGAACGTGCACGTCATCGCCAAGGGACTACACCCGGGGACGGCGTACGCGTCGTTCTACTACAGGAGCAACGACTGCTCCGCCGCCCATGATCTGCTGGGTCATTTCACCGCAAACGCCGGTGGGGTCGGCGAGGTTCATGGCAAGATCGACGACGACCTCGATGAAGTCGGATCGGTTTCGGTGCGGCTGGGGCCGGACTACGGCACGTTGCTCGCCTGTGCGAAGGTCCACTAGGGGCGGATCGGCGGTCTTCGCCGGTTGACAAGACGAGCCGCTGCGGCATCCGCTCGCAGCGGCTCGTTCGGTGACCGACCGGGGGATCGGCGTCGCCATCATCGATAGAGCAGCTTGAGGCTTCCCCAGCTCGACTTCCGGTTCGGCGTGGTGCACGTGGCCGGCTGCGGGCCGGTCCGCGTGAACTGTTCCGTGTGGTCCTCGCAGGAATCCGGGACGAAGCCGCACATCGTCGGCGTGTACGTCGTGCTCATCGTCATGTGCAGCGCCGCCGTATCACCCGTGCGGGTGGCCTGAACCGTTTGGGTGTACGAGACCGCGCACCCGCTGATTTGGAATCCACCGGTACAGGTGATGTCGACGTGCGTGTCGTTGATCGTCCCGGAGCAAGTGAAGTTCATGCCCGGCTCGAGTGCTTGGCCGACGCACAGCGTGTCATCCCCCGAGTCGGTGCCGATGATGGTCGGACTCCCGCAGTTGCGGATCGTGTCTTCGAAATGCCAAACGCCGGCCCATGCCGCTGGCACGGTGAAGCCATTGGCGGCGTAGAGGATCTGGCCAAAGTTCGGCATTCGGTGGGTGGCGGCACGGCTCTCGGAAGGCAAGGTCAGGGTCAACAGTACGGGCAGTACGTAGCAAGGGCGCCACGTGGCCATGAGGCACCTCCTCCAGTGAATATTGAAATGTTATGTCATAATCATACGACGTGCGAAGTACTAATGATATACAAATCAAGTGCGAAGCCGCGGTCGCTCACGTCCGCGGGAACGCTCGAGCCGTGAGCCCGTCCGCCCCCGAGAGCTTGGCGGGCGACGGGTCGTGGCTGCCGCGCGGGAGGCCACGCGCTTTGCGGTTCGGACGGCGGGCCGCGATGCTCCTCGCGAACCGCGCGGGCGGGCCCGGCGGACAGATCGAGCAGGCTCCGTTAGCGCCGGGAGCCGCCGTGGGGCGGCTCGTGACCGTGGAGTGGTGGGCCGCGTTGTCGGGACGGGCGGCTCGGGGTAGCCTCCCCGGGCAGACAGTCGCGGTGGGCCAAGGCACGAGGGTTTCCCATGACGGATCCTGTGACGCCGAGCGAGCCAAGCCTGCACTCGGCAATGGGGAATCTGCAGTCGATCCTCGTTCGAGACGAGTCTTTGCAGGCGTGGGCCGTCCAGCGGCGGCTATTCGCGATCGGGCGCCGGCGCCTGCTGCTGGCGGCGACGAGCAACCGGCTGATCGCTTTTCAGCGCAAGCTGATCGGCGGGTTCGAGTACACCGACGTGCGCTGGCAGGACCTGAAGGAAGCTCACGTCAGCGTGGGCATCTTGGGGGCGACGTTGCGGTTGGTCGCGGAGAGCTCGACCGACCTGGCGATGTCGCAGAACCCGAATCGGACGCTCGTCTACACGGGTCTCCGTCCCGAACAAGCGCAAGCGGTGTATCGCATCTGCCAGGCTCAGGATCAGGCCTGGCGCGAGAAGCGCCGGGTCCGAGAGATGGAAGAGCTGCGTGCGCGGTCCGGTGGGGTTCACATCGTCGGGGGCGCCGCAGCGTCGCTGCTCGGGGGAGGGTCGGGGGACGCGATCCAACGGCTCGAGCAGGCGCGCCAGATGCTGGCGGCGAAGCTCATCTCCGACTCCGAGTACGAGGCCGTCAAGGCGAAGATCCTGAGCGGTCCCTGACGCCGAGGGGGCGAGTCGCGTGATTGAACCATCGACCTCGAGGACGTCGCTGCGCATCGCGATGCTACTCGGACTACTCTGCACCGCCGGGGGCAACGGTTGTGGCAGCTCGAAGATGGGCAGCGCGCCCCAGGGCGGGAACCTCACGCTGCAAGGGACACTGACGCCCGTGGCGAGCGGGAACGGCGCGAGTGTGTACCTCACGGGCACGGCGACCCGGACCGCGGTCGCGGACGCGTCCGGCAACTACAACTTCTCGGGTCTCGGCAACGGCGACTACACCGTCACGCCGAGCAAGACCGGCGTCACGTTCAGCCCGGCGAGCCAAGCGGTGACGCTCAACGGCTCGGACGTTTCGGGCGTCGATTTCGTCGCCGCGCCGTTCACCGCGAACCTGACGGTGGACGGCGCTTCCACGTTCCAGACCATGGACGGGATGGGCGTCAACATCAACGTCAACAGCTGGAAGAACGGAGAGCTCGCGCCGGCGCTGGACCTGTTGATCGGCGCGGCCGGGATCGGCAACGGGGCGTCGATCCTGCGAGTCATCCGCGATCCCATGGATTGGGTGTCGAACGAGTCGGACATTCCGAAGCTCCACGCGCTCGACCCGGTGACGCTGGCGCGAATCTACGAGACGCCGGCGATGCAGGACATCTGGTCCACCATTGGCTACTTGAATTCGAAGGGGATGACGGGCAGCCAGATCATGCTGAACTTCATGGGATGGACGCCGACTTGGCTGGGGGGCAGCGGCGCCTACGGTCAGCCGAGCGACATCACCGCCGGAAAGGAGTCGTCGTTCGCAACGATGGTGGCGTCACTGGTGTACTACGGGCGTGTGAAGAAGGGTCTCAACTTCACGCTGCTGGCGCCGCTGAACGAATCCGACTGGAACTGCTTGGAAGGGCCGTGCGTGGGGTCGAATCAGTACGTCACGCTGATGGACGCCCTGATCGCCGAGCTGAACGCGATGGGGTTGACGGACGTCCGACTCGTTGGTCCCGACACCGCGAGCCCGAGCGCCGCCGACGCCTACATCTCGGGAATGATGGCCGACGCCACGATCGCCGCTCGAACGGACCATTTCGCCCTTCACAACTACGGTGGCGCCACGCAGCCCCGCACGTCGTACTCCGGGCACGACTACTGGCTCACGGAGACCGCGGCCTCATGCTCGAATTGCGACAACGCCGGCACGCCGTCACAAGGCGAGTGGGCGTTCGCGAGCCAAACCGGAGACGCCATCCTCGCGGACCTGCAGAACGGCCTAGCGGCGGTGTGTGTCTACGACGGGTACGACAGCTTCTACTATCACCACAACAGCCTCGGGTACTGGGGCCTGCTCGCGTACCAGCAGGCGACGGGCGTCTACACGAAGCGCAAGCGCTTCTACGTGAACGCCCAGATCAACGGGTTCGTTCCTCGGGGCTCGGTTCGAATCTCCGAAAACGACACGGTCTCCGGCCTCGGAACCGTGGTCGCCTTCCTGAACGCCGGAGCCGGCCAGGTCTCGATCGTCGGCCACAATTCCGGGGGCTCGGCGGTCACCCTCACGGGGCAGCTCAACCACTGCCCAGCCATCGCCTCGTTCCGCGTCTACCTCACCGATGCGGGATCGCGAAGCCTGTCGCGCGCCGCCGACGTGCCCGTCGCGAACGGCCAGTTCATCGTGACGATTCCACCGGATTCGTTCTTTTCGCTCATGAACTGATGACGTCCGGTGGCGGGGCGGCAGCGAGGTGCGCTCTGCGCGCTCCTGCCAAGGCGCGCGACAGCGCGAGATGCCCGGTCGCGACGGCCAACCCGACGGCGAGGCACCCTGCCCACAGCGCCCGCGAGCCGAACCTCTCGAGCACGAGCATCCCCATCGGGGGAGCCACACACACTGCCAATCCGAAGCTCAGGCCGAACGCGCCCTGATAGCGCCCGCGAAGCTCGAGCGGAGCGAAGTCGGCGACGACCGCGTTGGCGACGGGCAGTACTCCCATTTCTCCCAGTGTCCACGTGATAACGCCCAGCACGTAGAGCGGAACCGTCCTGGCCACGGCGTTCAGCCCGAACCCGAGTCCCACCAGCACCGACCCCGCCGCCAGGGAGCGCGAACGATCGTGGCGCGCGAGCAACGGACCCAGGAACGGCTGCACCATGGCGATCATCGCGCCGTTCAAGGCCAGCACCTGCCCGAAGGTCGCCTTCGAGACGCCGTGCGCCGTCATGTCGAGCGGGAACGTGGTTGCGTTCTGCAGGAAGACGATCGCGAACAGGAAGCACAGCGCGAGGAAGAACACGAAGTGCCCGTCTCGATACGGCGCAAGGAACCCGGCCAGCGGATGCGCCGGCGGAGCGTCGTGCGATCGCGCAGCCGCTGCCGGGCGCGTCTCGGGCACGCCCAGGCCGATCAACATCGCGAACACCAGCGTCGTGATCCCGTCGCCCACGAACAGCCACGCGAACGACCTCGAAGCGACGACTCCCCCGAGCGTGACCCCGATCGCGAAGCCGATGTTGATCACCCAATACACCCACCCGAAGGCCCGCACACGATCCGCTGGAGCGACCAGGTCTGCGACCGCGGCTTGCATTGCGGGGCGATACATCTCGGTGACGAGCGCGACGAAGAAAATGCCTGGCGCCAGCAGCTCGAGCCGATGAGCCATGCCCAGCCCGATCATTCCCAGTCCGCCCAATCCGAGCGCCATCAACATGGTCGCCCGTCGACCGATGTGGTCCGCCAAGAATCCGCCGAGCGGGCCTGCGACGGCGCCGCCTGCCCCGTACAGCGCGATCACGAGCCCGGCGCGCGACAACGGTAGGTGGAGCGCCTGGGTGAGGTAGAGGGCGAGAAACGGCAGCACGAAGCTGCCGGCACGCGTCACGAGAATTCCGGCGCAGATGAACCAGAACGGACGAGGCAATCGGGCCGTCGCCGTACGCAGGCTCTCGCCGAAGCGCGCGGATGTGAGCATGAGCGGCGGACCCTAGTGCACGGCGACATGGCCGACAACCGGGCCGCCTCGGAGCGCGGGCCTCGACCGGAGCCACCCCGGTGCGCGTGTCATGCGGTCAAGCGTTCAGGTATGATCCTCGGTCCTGTGTCCCTCGACTCGTTCCATCCGACCGTCCAGCGCTGGTTCCAGGAGCGCGTCGGCAGCCCCTCCGCGCCGCAAGTCGAGGGTTGGCCCGCGATCCGATCCGGCCACCACACGCTGATCGCCGCACCCACGGGAACAGGCAAGACCCTGGCAGCGTTCCTATGGGCCATCGACGGTTTGCTGCGGCAGGGCTCGACCCTGGCCGATGCGACGGACGTGCTCTACGTCTCGCCGCTCAAGGCGCTCGGCAACGACGTGCAGAAGAACCTGCAGCAGCCGCTCGCCGAGCTGCGCGAGCGGGAGCCGATGTTTCCCGAGGTGCGCGTCCTCGTCCGCACGGGCGATACGTCCGCCTCCGAGCGAGCGGCGCAGCGAAGGCGGCCGCCGCACGTGCTCGTGACGACCCCCGAGTCGCTGTACATCCTGCTCACGAGCGAGGGCGGCAGGGGCTTACTCCGCACGGTGCGTACGGTGATCCTCGACGAGATCCACGCGGTCGCGGGGGACAAGCGCGGCGCCCACCTCTCGCTCTCGATCGAACGACTGGAAGCGCTTGTCCACGGTCCGCTCCAGCGCATCGGGCTGTCGGCCACGCAGAAGCCGGTCGAAGACGTGGCGCGGCTTCTCGTAGGCGTCGGCCGCACCTGCGAGGTGGTCGACATCGGCCACCGCCGCGACCTGGACCTGGCGCTCGAGCTGCCCGAGTCGCCGCTCGAGACGGTGTGCTCGCACGAGACCTGGGACGAGGTCATCGGCCGCATGGCCGAGCTCATCGGCCAGCACCGGACGACGCTCGTGTTCGTCAACACTCGCAAGCTCGCCGAGCGGGTGGCGGCCCGGCTCACGGAGCGGCTGGGCGAAGACCAGGTCACGAGCCACCACGGCAGCTTGTCGCGGGAACGCCGGCTCGACGCCGAGGCTCGACTCAAGGGCGGCCGGTTGAGAGCGCTCGTGGCCACGGCCTCGCTCGAGTTGGGCATCGACATCGGCGAGGTCGACCTCGTGCTGCAGGCGGGGATCACGGCCTCGATCGCCGTGACGCTTCAGCGCGTCGGTCGGAGCGGCCACGGCATCGGACGCACGCCCAAGGGGAGGATCTTCCCGCTCACGCAGGACGAGCTGGTGTGCTCGGCGGCGCTGCTCGACGCGATCCGCCGCGGCGAGCTGGACCGGACGCCCCAGCCCGGCAGGCCGCTCGACGTGCTCGCGCAGCAGGTGGTCGCCGCCTGCGTCGCCGAAACCTGGGACGAGCATCGGCTGTTCGAGACCATGCGTCGCGCCTGGCCCTACCGTGAGCTCTTGCGCTCGGACTTCGACGCCCTCGTGCGACTGCACAGCGGAGGCCGCGGCGCGCTCCTCCACCGCGACGGTGTCAACGGACGGCTCCGTGCCACGCGGCGGGCGCGCATCGTGGCGCTCACCTCGGGCGGGGCGATCCCCGACACCGGCCAATACCGCGTCGTCGTCGAGCCCGAAGGGACGCACGTGGGATCGCTCGACGAGGACTTCGCCATCGAGTCCAACGTCGGCGACATCTTCCAGCTCGGCAACGCCTCGTGGCGCGTGCTCAAGGTGGAGCCCGGCGTCATGCGGGTGGCGGACGCGCAGGGCATGCCGCCGTCCGTTCCCTTCTGGTTTGGCGAGGCGCCGGCGCGCACGCGCGAGCTGTCTGCCGCGATTGCGCGGATCCGCGTTCACGGGCGCGATCCCGAGTGGTTGGCGCGTGAGGTCGGCATCGCCACCCACGCCGCCGCACAACTCGCCGACTACCTGAACGAGGGCGAGCGGACCCTGGGCGCCATCCCGACGCCGGAGTGCGTCGTGCTCGAGCGGTTCTTCGACGAATCGGGCGGGATGCAGCTCGTGGTGCACGCTCCGTTCGGCGGCCGGATCAATCGCGCATGGGGACTGGCGCTGCGCAAGCGGTTTTGTCGCGGGTTCGGGTTCGAGCTGCACGCGGCGGCGAACGAAGAGGCCATCGTTCTCTCGCTCGGCATCTTGCACAGCTTCCCCCTCGAAGAGGTGTTCGACTACCTGCGGCCCGAGAGCGCACGCGACACGCTCGTCCAGGCGTTGCTTGCGGCACCCATGTTCACGACTCGATGGCGGTGGAACCTGGCGCGCTCGCTGCTGCTGCCGCGCGTCTTCGGTGGGAAGCGTGTGCCGACGCCGCTCCTCCGGATGCGCGCCGAAGACTTGCTGGCCCAGGCGTTTCCGCAAGTGTTGGCCTGTGGCGAAACCCTGCCGCCGGGTGATCTGCCGGTGCCGTGGGAGCATCCGATCGTGAGCCAGACGATCGAGGATTGCCTGACCGAGGCCATGGACGTCGAAGGTCTCCTGGATGTGCTCGCGGGCTTGCGGGACGGACGGATCCGGCGCGTCGCGGTGGATACGACCGAGCCGTCCGCGTTTTCGCGCGGAATCCTGAATGCGATGCCTTACGCGTTCCTCGACGATGCGCCGCTCGAGGAGCGCCGGACCCAGGCGGTGATCTCGCGCCGCACACTGGACGCAAAGACAGCCGATACGCTTGGAGCGTTGGATCCCGAGGCCGTGGCGCGCGTTCGCGGCGAGGCGTGGCCGCAGCCCGAGGATCTCGAGGAGCTGCATGAGGCGTTGCTGTGGATGGGGTACGTCACCGACGACGAGGCCGCCGCCTCGGATTGGAGAGATTGGCTCGAAGAGCTTCGAGGGATGGGGCGGGTGACGCGGGACGATGGGTCAGGGGTGAGAACGGGCAGGTGGTTCGCGGTCGAAACGTCGCGCGACGAGAAGAACCTGCTGCGCGGGCGACTCGAGGCGCTCGGCCCGGTGGTCGTCGGTGGCGGGAGCGGGGCGTCCACTCAGCGCGGAGACGCGAGCGGCGACAACGGTCCGCCGCTCGCCATGGTTCCGGCCACGTGCGGTCCGCTGTTGTTGCAGCTCGAGGTCGAGGGGGTCGTCCTGCGCTGCCGCATTGCAGGCCGGCAGGCGTGGTGTGAGCGGCGACTCCTGGCCCGCATCCACCGTTACTCCCTGGAGCGTCTGCGGCGCGAGATCGAGCCCGTAACGGCGGCGGAGCTGTGGCGCTTCCTCGCCTGCTGGCAGCACGCAGACGAGTCCTATCGACTGGAGGGACCGCGCGGCGTCGCCGAGGTCGTTCGGAAGCTCGCCGGATTCGAAATCGCGGCGGCCGGATGGGAGGCGAGCGTCTTGCCCGCACGGGTCCGTGGCTATCGGCGCGAGTGGCTCGACGAGCTGACGCTCACCGGTGAGGTCGCCTGGGGTCGAGTCTGGGGAGCGGGCAAGTCGGCGATCCGTTCGACGCCGATTTGTCTGTTGCCGCGCGAGGACGTCGAGCAGTGGCTCGCGCTCGCCGAGTTCGGCGCCCGTCCCGTCAACGGGAGGGGGCGTCCGGCGGCGATTGACGGTGGAACGCCTTCGAGCACGGAGCACGGGGATACGGACCGGACCGCGCTCTCGACGTACGCCAGGACCCTGCTCGAGGTGCTCGAGTCGCGCGGTGCGAGCTTCGCTCAGGAGTTGCAGCGCGCCTCGGGATTGTTGCCGTCGCACTTCGAGATGGGGCTCACGCACCTCATCGGCCACGGTCTCGTGACGTGCGACTCGTTCGGGGGCTTGCGTCGTCTCGTCACGCCGCCGAGCAGCCGGCGCGGTGTGATGCGGCGGGTGCCGATGACGCCCGCCGGCCGCTGGTCGCGCTTTCGGCCGCTCGGCGAACGCGAGAGCGGAGAGCCGGCGGCGACCGGCACGCCGAGCGAGGATCTCGTCGGGTTCGTGGCCCGCCAGCTGCTCGCGCGCTACGGCGTTCTGTTCCGACGCCTGGTCGAACGCGAGCGGATCCCGGTCCCCTGGCGTGAGCTGGTCCGCTTCCTTCGACACGCGGAGTTGCGTGGGGACGTCCGGGGCGGTCGCTTCGTCCAGCGTTTCGCGGGCGAGCAGTACGCACTGCCGGATGCCGTCGAGCTGATGCGCAGGCTGCGTCGCCGCCGCGGTTCGCCCGCGCCGACCGAGAACGAGCGGGCACGGACCGGGTTTCATGCCGACGCTGCCCCAGAGGGTCTGCGAGTCTCGGCGGCCGACCCGCTCAACCTCGAGGGCATCCTCACGCCCGATCCGCGGATCTCCGCGCAGGCGCGCCGGCAAGTTCTGGTGGGTTGAGGGCCTGATTTAGCACCGTCGAACCACGACCCTGCCCTCACGGTTCACGGTTCCGGTCGTGCGGCGCCGGAGAACACCGACACGCAGCCCATGCAAAGCAGTTGACCGCGGCCTCGACGAGTGTTTGACTCAGGCTCGTCCCACCGGCCGCCCTGCGCGGGCTCCAGGCTAGCTCGACTGGACCACGCTCAGTCTTGCCGCCCCTGCCGGGCCCCGGTTTCGCTCTGGAGGATGCGTCGTTCCACCCGCAGCGCATCTAGCGCGTCGAGGAGGGCGCAGCGGTGCCGCGCAATTCCCTTTGCTCCCCGTCTCGCCTTTCCCTTGGAACCACCCGCAGGTTGGAAGGGGGCCCCAAATGAAATCGCATCGGCTTCACCCGGTGATCGTGGCCTCGCTCGCGTTGATGGCACTCATGATGGCGGGGGTGCCTGTCGCGATCGCAGTCCCGCCAGTGAACGACTACTTCATCAACGCCACCCCGATCAACCTGAACGCCTTGCCGTTCATGGGTCAAGCGGTCATGAACGACGCAACGGTCGAACCGAATGAGCCATATGCTTGCGCCTACTCCTATCAAACGGTCTGGTACAAGTTCACGCCCCCGGCCAATGGTATCTGGCTCTCGGTGGACACTCAGGGGAGCTCCTTCTCCTATGGAAATGTGAGCGTCTATCGCGGCGGATCGCTGTTCAACCTGAACTTCGTGGGTTGCACGTCCTACAACGGCACCTTGACCCTGTTCGCGGGACAAGCCGATTCCATAGGGCAAGCGACGTACTACCTTCAAGGGCAGGCACCCTGTTGCGGGACGCTGGGTATCCTGCAGGTGAACGTGCGGCAGATCGCGCCGCCGTCGCCCCATGCCGACTTCTACTACTACCCGAGCGACCCCTCGGTCTACGACAGTCTGCAGTTCTACGACAATTCGTCCGACCCCGGCCAGGTAGGTGTCAAGACGCGGCTCTGGGATTTCGGGGATGGGGCCACGTTGTCGGTTAACGATTACGGCGTCCGGCATGGCTACGCCGCCGACGGCGACTACACCGTCACGCTCACGATCACGACGTTCGATGGTCGTTCGGCGACCACGAGCCGGTCGGTGTCCGTCAGGACGCACGACATCGCGATCACGCGATTCAAGACGCCGCAAACCGGTGGCACCGGACAGACGCGGCAAATCACGGTTGGGGTCTCGAACACCCGATATCCGGAATACGTCCACGTCGAGCTGTCGAAGAGCGTCCCCAGCGGCTACCCATACGGGGGCTGGCAGATCATTGGCACGTCGGACCAGTCCGTGCCCGTACGCGCCAAGAACCGCACGACGGACTTCGTTTTCAATTACACGTTTGGGCCCGACGATGCTGCCATCGGCAAAGTCACGTTCAGGGCCTTTGTCACGATTTCGGGTGCGCGGGACGCGCTGCCGGCGGATAACGAGGCCATCTCCGCACCCATCAAGATCAGCAAGTTCGGCACGTTCTTCGAGTATTCGGGCGAGAGCGCGGTTCTTGCCCTGCTCGGCGTGACCCCGAATCCCGCCAAGATGGGAACGGATCTGCTGGTGCGATTCTCGTTGCCGGCGGAGGGTTCGGCGAAGCTTCAGCTCTTCGACATCGCAGGGCGGGTGGCGGCGGATCGCGACCTGAGCTCGCTGGGCGCCGGCGTCCACGAAGTCCGGATCGCTCCACAAGGTAGGGGAGCGCCGGGCATCTACTGGCTGAGACTGTCGCAAGGGGAAGAATCCGTCTTGACGAAGGCGGTCATTTTGCAATAGCCCTGGAGGCCGGGGACGCCATCGAAGTACCGTCGGCAGCGCCCGACACCGGGCTGCTGCGGCGCGCGAAGCTTCGTGGCGTCCCCGTAGGGGCCAGGGACTACGCAAGACCGAACCGGCATTCTCGACGACAGCATCGAGCCAGAGCCTATTGTTTTTCGCGGGTGGCCCATCGCGGCCTCGCCGCGATGGGCCGCCGCGTTCGGCTGCGTGTTGCTAACCACGATTCTCGGCTGCGCATCGACGCTGAACCGAACGGCGTGGATCCGACTCGGCGCCGGCGACGTGTTCTCGTTCTACGCCCCGGCCGACACTCGACAGCTGCCCGTGGGGGGAACCGACCCATACACCGGCAGCTTCGCGAACTCCCAGATGCGCATCGATTTCGACTACGGGCAATGGACGGCAGGATTCTACCCACAGGAGCGCGTTCAAGAGACGAGGGTGTCCGGAATGAAGGCCCAGATCGCCGTCGGAGAGATCGGCAAAGGGGACTTTCCTTACTCCGCGCACCTGCGAGTCGGCACGCCGTGCCGATCCGTGAAGGCGGAGGGTCGCACCAAGACTCGGTGCGACGTCCTGGGCATCGTCATCTTCTGCCGCACTCCGGCCGACCGCGAGGATGCGACGCGGGTCCTGCGTAGCGTTTCGATCCATCGAAGGTGACACGCGTGGTTGAGCTGGAAACCCCGCCTCTTCGGCTCCGCCCATGGTGCCCGTCGGATCGCGAGTCGTTGGCCGCGTTGAGCGCCGAGCCGGCGCTCGACCGTTGACCGTCGCCACCGAACCGTCTAGCTTCCGCCTCTGCTGCTGTGCGTTGTCGTACGGGATCGTCCGTGGCCGCGGATGGAGGTAGCCGATGCGCTTCGCTCGCCGTCTCGCACTTTCGTTGTTGACTGTCGCGTCTCTCGCAGGAGCGGCCACCGCCCAGAACGCGAGCCCGGTCCAAGTTTCGCTCTTTACGCCCGTCCAGATCGTGCGCCCCGACCGATCGGTCTCGGGGCTGCGGCTGGATCTGATCTACGGCAAGAACGTCAACGTGACCGGGATCGATTGGGGGCTCGCCAATCACGACACCGGAAACGGCTTCGCTTGGCAATGGGGGGCCGTGAACCTGGTGGAGAAGAATTTCACCGGCTGGCAGGACGGCGCGCTGAACATGACCCGCGGGCAATTCACGGGTTTTCAATCGGGACTCTTCAATCAGACCGAATCCGCGAACGGTGTCGCGCTCGGCGTCGTGAACTTCTCCAAGCACATGCGTGGAGTCCAGATCGGCGTGGTGAACGTCACGGAGACCATGCACGGGTTTCAGCTGGGCATCGGCAACGTGATCCAGAAGGGCAAGATTCCGATCCTGCCGATCGTGAACTGGTCGTCGTAGAGTCTGCCCCGAACGCCTTCGCCGTTGGCGCGTTTCCGCACGACGTCGCGGGCAGCGAGCACGTTGGGAGCGGTCTCGACCGCGTGCTAGGCTCTCCCTTCGCTTTCCAGGGAGCGCACGGTCCGCGTGAAGGGTCGAACCCGCCTGTCAGCCAAAGCACACCGCCTTCTTTCTGCCTGTGAGACGCGGACACCGGGCGCCATGAGAAAGAAGGTGTCGCATGCCTCGTTCATTGCCCCGACCTGCCAGTCTCGAGTGGTTGAAGAAGACCGCCAAGCAGAGACTGAAGCACTTGCGCGCGCAGTAGGCGTCGACCCGACTCTTCGAGGCACAGCTTGCCGTCGCGCGTGACTACGGGTTCGGGAGCTGGCGCGAGCTCAAGCGGCACGTCGAGCATCTTGCCGCCACGCCGACCGAACCCCCAGCCGATCCTCGAGGGACGGAGGATCGAGACGTGCAGGCCTTCTTGAGGCTGGTGGGCACGGGTCAGATCGACCTGGTTCGCAAGATCCTCGGCGCGACGCCGGAGATCGTCAACGCCGTCGGCCCGCACCCGTTCTGGGGCGGGCGCGCGCAGCCCCTGCACGTGGCGATCGAGACGAAGCGTCGAGACCTGTTCGATCTGCTGCTCGACGCTGGAGCCGATCCAAACGGCACGAACGACCGGTACGACCACTGGTCACCCTTGATGCTGACGATCGACCGCGATCGTACCGACATGCGGGACGAACTGCTACATCGCGGGGCACGCGTCGGATTGATCGAAGCGTTGCTCCTCGCTGACGACGCTCGCGTGGAATCCTTGTTACGACCGGGCGCATCGGCGCTGCCGACGATAGCGCCGAATGCGGGCTCGGTCCTGAGCTTCGCGCGTACCCAGTTCGCGATCGATCGTCTCCTGGAGCTCGGCGTTCCCAGCGACACGAAGAACCGTTGGGGCTCGACGCCGATCGAGTCTATGAGCCGGCTGGGACCGCGCGGTCGGTCGTTGGTGGACCACATGATCGCGCGCGGTGTGACGGCCGCCCCCGAGGAGCACGCGCGGCTCGGTGATCGGCGGACGCTCGAGACACTGATCGAATCCGATCCGGGGATCGCGAAGTCCGATGCGGTGATGATGGGAGCCGTGGATTTTGGACATCATGCCTTGGTCGAATGGCTTCTCGAGCGGGGTGCGAACGCCAATGCGCGGGCGACGGCGCGGTCGAGGCATACGGCACTGCACTCGGCCGCGTGGAACGGCGACTTGCCGATGGCGAGGCTGCTCGTGGCCGCAGGCGCGGACGTCCACACCCGTGACGAGGAACACGACGCCACGCCGCTCGGCTGGGCGCAAACGGCGATCCACGTGGAGAACAATTCCGCATGTCGGGCCGTCGTCGAGTATCTGGCCGGACTCGAACGGCCCAGCGGATCGGCGGGGTGACCGAGCGCCAAGCTGGGATGGGACGAGGATCCTGGGCGACGCGGGCGCGGAAAAACGGCCACCCGGCCGAGAGACCGGCCGGGTGGCGCGATGTTGCCTGATGAGGAGTGCCGCCTACTTGCTCAAGCCCCACATCAGGTTGAGTCCTACCGTGAACATGTCGACGTCCTGGTTGAAGTCGTTCTTCGCCGGGATGATGTGGTACATGCCGTTCAGGCCCCACACCATCTTGCTCGGCGTCGCGAAGTTCATCCCCGCGCCGACGTTGAAGCCCAGCTTGCTCTTCGAGGTGTCAGAGTTGCCCGTCGGCGACGTGAGCTTGCCACCCAGGTTGTACAGCCCGGTTCCGACCTGAGCATACGGCTTGGCGTTGCTCTGGGTCGGAATGCGATACATGGCGTGGGCGGTCGCCTCCACGGCGCTCCACTTCCACTCCGTACCGGTGCCGTACGTGGTCTCGAGCGTCTTCTGGTAATCCTTCGAGGCGTTCCACGAGTGATATCCCAGATCCGCACCGAAGCCCCACTTGTCGTTCACGACGTTGGTCACGGTGGCTCCGGCATTCCAGCCCGTCGCGGCCACGTCACCATAGGTGCCGGTCGGAATACCCGCGCCGCCGGTACCGCCGACGTACCACGTGCTGGCGTTCGCCACGCCCGCGCCCAACGCGAAGAGAGTCATCGCCAGAAGTGCCGACTTGAGCTTCATCGCTTGTCCCTCCAAGTGCCCTTTGGTGTCCCGGGAGGTTCCCGGAGGACACGCGAACGGTTATCGGGAGAGCGTGAGGCGAGCTTGAGCCAGCGCGCCCGACGGCGCTGCGCGGAGTCGTAAGTGGTTGTCAGCGCGAACCCTGCTCTTGAGCCAATTCGCCCAGGGTGGATCCCTCACCGCAGCAGTAGGCCTCTGCCGAAGAGTGCGCGGCCCCTCGACGCCCATCGGTACGAATAGACCCCTGGAGGAACCAGGCGGCCCTCCTCGTCCAGGCCCTGCCATACGAAGCCGGTTCCCGAGGTTGCCGTCATTCGCCGCACCAGCCGACCGGTCAAATCGTAGATGCTGAGCGTGGCCGGGTCCGCCGCGTGATCCGCCGCCAGGCTCGGAGGCGAGATGCGAACGCTGGAGGAAAACGGGTTGGGCGAGAGGGTCAGGGAATGCGCATCGCCGATCGGGCGAGAGACCGGCGCGCCGACGAGCGTCTCGAACGGGTACTCGACGACGTTGACCGCGAGCACGCACGACCAATCCCCGGCGCGAAACGTGTACGTGCCGGGCGTCGTCGCCGACACCGTGATGGCGCCGTCGCCCACGTCGTCGTAAGGAGCCTGCGCCGTTTCGAAGACGCCGTATCGCCAGTCGTAGTCGATTTCGTCGGCGTGGAGCACGAGCTGCAACTCCGACTCTTCGTCGAACACGAAGCCGTCGAATACGCTCTGACTGAAGCTCTGCGTTTCGCCGTTCTGCCCATAGCGACGCAGCGGGGCGGCGGCACCCTCCTTCTCGCAGGTGGAGAGCGGCTCCGTGATTCCCCACTGTGCCGCGGCGTGCGGCGAGTACACGCGGCTTTCGAACACGATCTCCGCCGGCCTCCAATCCCAGAACGGCAGCTGGACCTCGTGCAGGTCGAACACCTGGGCGCTCGTCATCGTGACGGTGACCCGCCGCCGCTGGGTGATGAAGCTCGCGACCTGAGCCCACGCTCCACGATGATCCACGATTCGATAGTGATCGACGTGATAGAGGCTCAGCGTCGGAGGAAGGCCCAAGAGCCGGGACGCGGCCGACACGGTTCGGAACGAGGCGTCGGGAAGCGCTTGGACGCCGTCGTTCGGCGCGTATTCCTTGTAGGAGGACATCGCGAGGCTGAGCGCCGCGCTGTAATCGGAATCGTCGGTCGAGCCGATCGTTCCCATGAGGATGCCGGCGTAAAGCGAGTCGTCCGCATCGGTGCGGGGCGAATGAAGGTTCGCCTCGATCCAGCCGTAGGTCATGTCGCGCAAGTCGATCGATGACAAACCTAGAGCATCCAGCAGGTGAACCGTCTCATCGCGGCTCGCAGCCCAGTTGCCTGCCAGCAATCCTTCCGCGCTCAGCCAGCGGGAAATCCGACCTTCGCTCGCGAGACCGCCGACATCCTTTTCGATCAGCCACCTGACGATCAGCGATCCGAAGCTGACGCTGACGAAGTTCACCTGCTGGGCGCCCGTGCGTTGGAGCAGATGTCGGGCGTATTTCGCGACGACGACCGCGTATCGTGGGACGCCGCCACCCCACTGGTTCGTCACCTGGTCCACGTCGCTCACGTCGCTGGGCGTGAAATAGGCGGGGGGAGTGTCGCCATAGTAGTTCGTCGCGGCCACGACGTTCGGTGGCGGTACGGCGGCATTCACGGCGGAGAGCACGGGCAGGTGCCCGAGCGAGGCCACGCTGTCCGCGATCGGATCCAACAGCAGGTCGTCGCCGTACACGCCGTGCCGGTCTTCGCCGGCACGGTCGAAGCCGTGGATCCAGATCGTGACGGTTCGGTTGGGGTCATTGGCGCTCCCGAGCCGGGGCAGTCCGAGGAGCAAGCCCGCGACGATCAGGCAACGGGCAATGGTCGTCATGGCCAGGGATGTGTGAGGTGGCGGTTCATCGTCAGCTCGCTCGAGCGGCCGAGATGGGACGTCTCCCATTCAGGCTATCGCCTCGAACGATGGTGCCGCCAGGAGATTGACGCCGGAGTCCCCGGACCCCTGCAGCCGCAAGAGTTTGCACGAAGTCTGATCGCCATGGACCCGGACCGGGTCCATGGCGATCGTTGTGGCGCGGATACCATCGGCAAATTTCAGGTGCCGTTCAGGTCTCTGTCCGCGTCATTTCTGCACGACCCAGTATCCGCCCACGAATTCGAGCGTCCGGAGCCTCTCGCCCGAGTCCTTCTCGACGATCTCGATGGTCTTCGCATGGTCTTGGCTGTCGACGTGCTCCGTGTAGTCATCGAGATTCGCGAACCGCTTGTCGCAGAAGGGATCGTAGTAGTAGCAACCCGCCGGAGGATCGTTCGTCACGTCGATCGACGCGTTGGGATCCGAATCTCGGTCATTCGGCGCGCCGTGCGGAGCATTCCGCTCTTGGATCTGGCGATCCGGTTCGACGTCCTGAGGGTAGGATCGCGGGGCATCGTACGAGGGAGCGCTAAAGCCGACACCTAGCCCAATGTAGGTGCGCGGATAAACGTAGTGGCAGCCGAAGGAGCTGCGATCCTACGGTTTGCTCGCAGGGGGTAGCTGCTGCTGCGGCGGTTGGGGGGCCGGCTGCGTCTGCGGGGCAGCCGGCTGCGTCTGCGGGAGTGGCGTCGTCGGCGGTGGCGGCGCAGGTCGCGATGGTGACTGCGGTCCGGGTAGCGGAGAGGAGTCTTGCCTCGGCGCCGGGTCACGGGCGGGAGCGGGAGAAGCGGCACCTCCATTTCCCGCCCGCTCACGACCGCGAAACTCACGCTCGAGGTCTCCCGGATCGGGACTGACCGGCGGGGCCGACGGACGTGGTGCTGGCGGCCACTCCCGGTGCGGCGGTTGCGTTGTAGGAAACGTCGGCGTGGGCTGCGGAGGAGCCTCCACGCCGCGACCTCCCCAGCTCCGTGATCGATTCGCGGCGTCTCGGCCCGAGGGTGCAGGCGTGCCGGGCACATTGCGTCCCAATACCGTCGGCCGCCAAGCGCGTCCCACGTTGACCTTCCAGCTTCCGCCGGCCTCGCGCCGATAGACCTTGCCGTCCCTACCCGCGAACACGTCGTTCGGTCGCCAGGGCGAACGTGGCGCCGGTCTCGCGATGGGAATGAGCGCGCGTCGGCTCGCGACGGGATCGACGCGCACCGAGTTCCTTGTTCGGCGGTAGAGGTTCATCGGCAGGCGGTCGGCAACGCGCGCCGGCTGATGTTCTGGAGGGCGCTTCCTCAATGGCGTGCGGTCCTCGCCCACGAGCGGGCGATGGAAGCCGCCGGGCCCGAACCATCGACGAACGACGGGGGATCGTGTGCCCGATGCCCAGCGCGCGGCGACACGGAAGAAACCCGAGCCATAGGAGTAGCCGAAGCTCCATCGGCTGAGCCATGGGTTGTAGCGTGGGAGGCATCCCCACGTCCACGGTCGCGGATAATAATGCTGATGGCTTCGCCACGACCGATAACGAAAGCCCGTTCCGTAAACGACGCACCCGTAGTAAGGGTATGAGCCGACGTATGCGGGCAAGTAGCCCATGTAGACGACGTCGGGGGTCGAGTCGTAGACGTAGACGTAACGAACGTCGTAAAGCGGGCACTCGGGCAGGATGTCGTCGACGCCCAACGGTCGCGTGTCGCTCACACTCCACGGGCCGTAGGGCGTCCCGGCGACGTACCAGGCGCCTTGATCGCACGCGAAGTAGCGCAAGTCCGCCCGGATCACCTCGGCGTCGGTGTTGACGGCATATTCCATATCGGTGCCCTCGATGGGCTCGAAGCGCGCCGGTCCGTCGTAGATCACCTCGAAGAACGCGCCGTTTCGCCGGATCGCGCTGGTCTGCGGGATCTCGGCATCGGCGACCGCGTCGTCGGCTTGATCGGTTCCGGCGACGCTCGCCAGGATGTGCCCCTTCGGTGAGTCCGGCGGCACCCTCGCGAAGCTCGCGGGCAACGAGTCGCCGCGCACGAACTCCCACGGCCCCCGGGTCGACTCCGCCCGATACCAGCGCCCGGCAATCAGCACGTAGAGCCGCTGCGTCCTCACCTCGCGCACCACGTCGCTCTCGGTGTTCGTGACGTAGAGCAGCTCGTCACCGACGAGCGATGCGTACTCGGGCTGTCCATCGATCGCGATCAGCTCGGTCGGCACGGTGGCCGTCACGACGCGCGGCGGCGGGCCGTCGACCTGGTCATCGGAGGAGGTGTCGGGTGGAACCGCTTCGGCGACGGCGCGCGGCGGGTTCGCGAGGTCGACCCAGGGTCCGAGCGGATCGGTCGCGACATACCAGAGATTCGCGCCGTTGAGGTAGTAGCTCCGAGTGGTCGGGTCGTAAACGACGGCGAAGGGCGTATTCGCAACGCGCTCGAGCCTCGTGCCCGCGATGGGTTCCAGATCGGGGGGCCCATCGTACACGACCAGTATCGCACGCTCGTAAACGAATCGAATCAGCGGTGGCGCGTTATCCAAATTGGCGACGCTGGCACGCTCCTTCTCGGCCGAGGCCAGCCCCACCTTCAGCTCTTCGATCGAGCCCGCCAGATCCCACCGAGACGCCTCCGTCTCGACAAGATGTTCATACCGGGTGGCATCTGCCGGCGTAATCCCCGGCAGCCGCACCTTGGTCACGTCGAAGTCGCGTGGCGTCACGGTGCTGCTGTCACGATCGATCTGGATGTGTTCCGTGAACCACAACACGCCGAAGATCGGGTTGTCGTCCCCGCTCCTTTGCAAAGAGAACGCCGTGCGGCCGGTGAGCAGGTCGCCCGTGAGGTTCTCGGGTTGTGGCTGGTAGATCACGAAGGAGCCGGCCGGGGAGTCGAACTGGCGCGGCCACGTCGACTCGGCGGCCTGAGTCGGAGACGCGAGTGCCAGTGATACCCACATCGCGAGCGGAGCGAGCTTCACGACGCCGATCGCGCACGATACCCGGAGGGTCTGTGATGAACGCATATCGCGCCTCCTCTAGGACTGAGTGCGGGGAGCGGTCCAAGTCCTGCGTCGCACTGTACTCCGGGGGCGTTGCGAGAGCGTGGTAGGAGGGTGGCGAATGTGTGGCAAGCGGCCCGCTCATCGTCACGGGAAGTGGGTCTTGGGTGCTCCGTTGCACCCGCCACGCACCGCACCCAATAATGGGGAAACATTCTTGGGAATCGGGACCGTGATACGAGGGATCGACCAGGCCATGAACGACTTGCCGCCGCTGATGCGCGATCAGCGCAGGATCGACGCCGAGCACTTGAGGCTGCTCGCCATCTTTCACTGGGTCATGGCCGGGTTGGCCCTGGTCGGGCTCGGTTTCCTCGCCCTCCATTGGCTCTTCATGCACAGCATGTTCGACAATCCGGCGATGTGGAAAGGTCAGCCGGGCGGCCCTCCGCCGAAAGAGTTCTTCGCGGTCTTCAAGTGGATCTACGTCTTCTTCGGGTCGTGCATCGTCCTTACGGCAGCCGCGAACGGATTGTCGGCCCGGCTGATCCAGCAGCGCCGTGGACGCGTCGTTTCGCTCGTCGTCGCCGCGATCAATTGCATGGGTTTGCCGTTCGGGACGGTCCTCGGCGTCTTCACCTTCATGGTGCTCCTACGCGACTCCGTCGCGGAGCTGTACTAGGTCGCCGCCACGTCAGCTCTGCCGGTTCCGCCGAGCCCATCCGGTTCGGGCTGATCGAATCGGGGCGAACGGGCGCCGCTCAGGAGCCGGCGTCGAGCGCGCTCATGCGGCGCAGCTCGGAATCTTCGTAGCGCCTCCGCAGCGACGGAGTGACCAGGAGCGGGATCGCCGTCGCGATGACGCCGAGCCCGAGCAGCGGATAGAAGACGGCGTAGGGCTGCGCCTTGATTAGCGCCACGGTGCCGAGCACGAGCGACAGGGCACCGATCGCGAGCATCGTCCCGAGCGCCCCGAAGACCACGCCGCGCGCTCGCCCGGCGCCTCCCAGCATGCCGATGAGCGCGCCGAGCAGCCCGACCACCGATCCCATGACTCCGCCCGCGACGCCGCCTCGTCTCGACGACCACCACTCGCCCTTCGCCTGCATCGGGTCCTCGTGGGCGGCGTATTGCACCAGTCGCATCGAGCGCAGGTAGACGTGCCCGGACCCCGGCAGATGCACGCCAAACGAGAGCCGCGCCGGCCCCGGATCTCTGGCGCTGTTGAAGAAGGGAAGGATGAACGGCCTCCAGTTCGACGTTCCTTCGAGCGGCGCCATCGCACCACGTCCCAGCGTGCGGCTGAAGTACACGCCGCCATTGGGAAAGTGATTCAGCATCTCCAGGTAGCCGCGACCCTGGAGGCCCTCGGTGCGCACCTCGCCCGCGATCGCGTAGGTAGACGTCGACACGCCCGGTTCGGCCAGTTCGAAGATGGGCAGCGTCTCCTCGCGGCCGATTCCGCCGATCTCGAGCGAGCCGTCCGCGAGCACGCGGCCGCTTTCGGCCCGCGGAGCGCGGCCGGAGTCGGCCCAGGTCCAGGACCGCAGCGTCTGATCGGCCGAGGCGCTGGACGTCACGAGCACGGCGCTAAGCAGGGCGATGAGCCGCTTCATCGTGTGTCTCCAGTTCCGCCCGGTGAGCGCTGAGCAACGTGGTGAGCGTCGCCATGTCGATCCGACCCTCCGCGAGCTGGGCGCGGAGGACGCGCTCGAACTCGCTCGTGATGTCCTGGCTGTCGAGCACCCTGATCTTCTCGATCAGGCGCGTCAGGCGCAGTCGGATGGTCGGGTAGCTCACCCCATACGTCTGGGCCAGCTCCTTCTGCGACCCGGAGGCCAGGACGAAACGCTTGAGGAAGGCGAGGTCCTCGGCATCGAGGAGCCGGATCCACCGGGCTGCATCAGCAGCTACTGTCTGTCGAGGACCTTTGATATGTTGAACCACTTGTTCATTTTCGGCTATTTAAAATTAAATTCAATCTTTATGTTATTAAGATCCAGTATCTGGCGACGAGTGGAGTAAGCCATTTGCGTGCTTGACGTTGAGACCATTGAGGTAGGCGAACGACTCGGCCTCTGGACCAACCTTCACGGTACTTGCGGCGCTCTTCACGACGAAAATCCGCAGATTGTTGTCCTTGGGGTCCGCGGGGAGCATGAAGAAACCCTGCCGCTTGGGAAGGTAGGAGTGCGTGTAACCGACGAGCAGCTCACCATCATGAAACTGCACGGCAATCGGCCGCCCATTGCCGCGGTTGCCGTCGTGCGGGGACAGCTCCTTCTGCCGCGGGCGCGGGCTCGCATTCTCGAGCTGCCTCACGAAGAACACCGCCTTGAGCTGAGACATCTTGACCGGAACGGTCTCGACGCCGTTCAGGAGCACGACTCGGAACGATGGACGGTCCGGATGGAAGTCTTGCGTCGACCCTTTGGTGAGCGTTCCGTCCGCGGCGTGGGCGACGACCTTGATGCTCTCGAGCATGAGATCCCTCTCGATATCCCCGGCGACTTGGGCGAATCGGTGACGGAGCGAAGGTGGGGGTGCGCCTCGGCGACGGGGTGAGGATCGGCCTACTTGCCCGTTGCCTTTAGCTTCGCCCCGATGTCGCGCGGGCCCATTCTCCCATTGGTTCCGACCTGAAGCGGCGACGTTTGTAGCCTCTGCACGTCACACTTGCCCCTGAGAGGCAGGGGTGGCCGGTCCCGTCGCGCCAAGTCGTAATTGCGCGCGGGTTACTCGGTCGACATCCATGGCATCCCCGATGCAATCCGGCGCGACGGCGCCGCGGCAGCGCCGTACGAATCATCGGCGCTCATCTCAGGTCAACCTCAGGGAAAGGACATGTCTCCGTGAAGCGCATCATTGCCCTTGGGGCCACGTTACTCATGCTGGCGCTGGCCGCGCCGCTGTTAGCGCAGACCAACGACTCGTATGCTCAGCAGCATCCGTCGAGCGATCAGGCGAACCAGACGACGACTCCGAGCGCGACGAACCCGTCGAGCACGACCGAGCCGTCCAGTTCGACCCCGACGACGGAGAGCAGCACGGCACCGAGCACCGATCCGTCCGCGACCGGCACGAAGAGCCTTCCGCGCACCGCGAGCCCGTTGCCGCTGCTGGCGGTGGGCGCGATGGGGACCCTGCTATCGGGTCTGTGGCTCGGCAGACGCCGCCGCGCGTGACGAACGGCTACCGGCTCAACCGGCGTCTCCAGTAGGCGCCGGTTGATGGCCGGTGGCGGCACCGTCTCTCCCCGCCATGAGCCCGCGCACTCGGCATTGGGTGGCTCGAGGACTCATCGTCCTCGGCATCGCGCAGGCGCTGTGCGTCGTGATCCCGATCCTCGCCTCCGAGAGGTTGCGCCACGAGGTCGCACAGCGGCTCGAGGCGATCGGCGGCAGGGGGCCGAGGGGCGTGATCGCGCGAGCCAACGCGACGCGACGCGAGGTTCGCCGCACCGGAATCGTCGGTCGCATCGAGATTCCGAGCATCGGCCTGTCGGAGCCGGTGGTCGAGGCGACGAGCGACCGCGCGCTGCTGCTCGGCGTGGGCCACGTGCGCTCGACGCCGTACCCAGGCGAGCCGGACAACGTGGCGCTTGCGGGGCACCGCGACACACAGTTCCGGCGGCTCAGGGAAGTAGGTGACGGCGACTTGATCTACCTGGACACACCCGACGGTGAGTTCCTCTATCGCGTGGACACGGTGTTCGTGGTGCGGCCGAGCCGCGTCGACCTGCTCGAGAGCACCGGTCGTCCGATGCTGACGCTCGTGACCTGCTACCCGTTCCACTGGATCGGCCCAGCTCCCAAGCGCTACATCGTGCGCGCGAGCCAATTGACGAACGCAACAGCTCTTTAGCACTGAGCCAACGTCTAAGCCCCATCAGCGGAACCAGTTCCGCTCCCGCGTCCTCGCAGGAAATGATCGGGCAAAAGTCGCGTCATGCCCGTACCGATAACAGAAGGCGCAGCGGCCTGCGGCTGCCAAGAGGTAGGCAGTCAATCCACGGGAGGAGGTCTCCATGAGGACGATTGCGTCAGTCTTCGGGGCGGTCGTGCTGGTGGCGGGAGCCGGAATCGCGAACGCCGGCACGAATTGGATTGGGTTATCGGGTGGCCCGGGTTTCCCCACCCGCGATTACAGTGATGCCGCGAGCCCCGGCTGGCACCTGGGTGCCGCCGGGACGCACATGATCGACAAGCAGTGGGGCGTGGGAGCCGACGTGGGCTATCACTCCTGGGGCGGATCGACCGACGCGAACTCTGCGGCCAGAGTGGCCTTCGGCCCGGGTTCCGAGTACAAGTGGAGCGCGTTCCAGGCCACCGCTCAGGGTGTCATGGCGTTCCCGACTCGCAGTGAAACGAAGCCGTACGCCACAGCTGGACTCGGCGTCTACGACGTGACGTCCAAGCTCGAGACCCCGTCCGGCGACTCGCACCTTTCACGGAGCGAGTTCGGACTCAATTTTGGGGGTGGCGTCCAGATCGCAAATCGCCGCGACATGAGATGGGGAATCGCCGGCACCTACCACACGATCCCGGCCAGCAGGGACCTCGGCACCGACCTGAATTTCTTCACGCTCGGCGTCGACGTGCTGTGGGGTCCGAGTCGATAGTTCCAGACCGCTCGACCAACGCGTCAACGCGAAGCCGGCGTGGGTGACCCCACGCCGGCTCGCTGTTTCGTGGCACGATTCCCTCGCTGCCGTCGCGCGGTAGACTGGCATTCGCGCGACACGGTGGCCGCCCACCGGACCGGGAGGGGGAATGACGAGGTTCGAACCGAACTCTGAAGACGGCTCCTGCACGTGATCGTACGTGTGATCGTCGCCGCGACCCTGTTGGTCGCATTCGTCGCCACCGGCTGCACTGCCGGGAAGCGCTCGCCCGCGAGCGACGTGGCCGTCCGTCTCATGTTGCCGGCCAGCGAGCGACCGTTCTGGCGTCCCATCGCCGAGCGCTTCTCGCGCATGCATCCGGAGGCCCGCGTGGATCTGATCGAGGGCCCGGAGTCCACGGACCTTCGCGAGGACCTATACACGGCGTCGCTGATGGCGCGCGATCCCACGTTCGACCTCGTCTACATGGATGTCACGTGGACGCCGAAGTTCGCCGCGGCGGGCTGGCTGCGCCCCCTCGACGAGCTGTTCCCACGCGCGGAGCGCGAGGCCCTCCTCCCGGCGGCGCTCCAAGCTGGGCGCTATTCGGGCCGGCTCTACCGCATTCCCGTTCGCACCGACGTCGGCGTTCTGTACTTCCGGCGCGATCTTCTCCAGGCGGCCGGACTGCGGGCGCCGCAGACGTTCGACGAGTTGGACGCCGCCGCAAAGCGGCTTCAGTCGACGCCGCGGCGCTGGGGGTTCGTGTGGCAGGGGAAACAGTACGAGGGGCTCGTGTGCAACTACCTCGAGCTGTTGCGGGGCTGCGGCGGTTTTTGGGTGGATCCCGGGACGGGGGAGGTCGGGCTCGACCGGCCCGAGGCGGAGCGCGCGCTGCGGTTCATGGTGCGCTGCATCGGCGCCGACGGGATCAGTCCGCCCGGGGTGACGACCTACGAAGAGGAAGAGAGTCGCCGCCTGTTCCAGGAAGGGCGCGCGGTGTTCTTACGGAGCTGGCCGTACGTCTGGTCGCTCGCGCAGGCCAAGGACTCGCGCGTGCGAGGCAACATCGACGTACTCCCCATGGTGCACGAGCCCGGTCGACCCGCGGGCGTGACGCTCGGGGGATGGGGACTGGGGCTCTCGGCATACAGTCGGCACCCGCGGCTCGCAATGGACCTGGTGCGGATCGTCACCTCGCTCGAGGGCCAGCGCTGGCTGTGCGAGCCGACGGGCTTCGCACCCGCGAGGACCGAGGCTTACGCCGACGGGGAGCTGCTCGGCGCGAATCCGTTTCTCGCCCGAATCCGCTCCCTTCACGAGCACGCCGTGGAGCGGCCGTCAATCGCCCAATATGCGGTCGCTTCGGACATCCTGCAGCGCCACCTGAGCGCGGCACTCACCGGCAGTGAGCCCGTTCGCGGAGCGCTTGCCGCCGCCGCCGAAGAGACGCGGCGCGCCGTCGGCGGGCGGTCGTCACCGTGAAGACGTCGCGCGAACGCTTGGCGCTGCTGCTGCCCGCCGGCGTGCTGCTCGGTGTTGCCGTGGTCGTCCCGATCTCGCGTCTCGTCGGCCTCAGCCTCGAGCGGACCGAGTGGGGTGCGGGCCTGCGTTCGAGCTTTGCCGGGCTCGCGATGTATTCGCGACTGTGGCAAGACGGACGCTGGTGGTCGGCGCTCGGCAACACGCTGGCATTCACCCTCTGGTCCGTCGGGATCGAGATGGTGCTCGGGGTCGCGTTTGCGCTGATGCTGAACCGGTCGTTCCCGGGTCGCCGCTGGGCGCGAGCCATCGTGCTCGTTCCGTGGGCGCTGCCGACCGCGGTGATGGCGCTGGCATGGGGATGGATCTTCAACGACTCGTTCGGAGTCCTGAATGACCTCCTCGCGAGAGTCGGGCTGGTGCGTGGTCCGGTGGCGTGGCTGGGCCAGCCGCGGACGGCCCTGGCTGCGATGGTCGTCGTGGACGTATGGAAGACGACGCCGTTCGTGGCGCTGGTCGTGCTGGCGGGGTTGCAGGGCATACCGCGCTCGGTCATCGATGCCGCGCGCGTCGACGGCGCATCGTCGGCCCAGATCCTGTGGCGGATCGTGCTCCCTCTGATTCGCCCAGCGTGCCTGGTGGCGCTCGCGTTCCGCGCGGCCCAGGCGTTCGGGGCGTTCGACCTCCCGTACGTCATGACGGGCGGCGGGCCGGGCGGCAGCACGGAGACGATCTCGCTCTACGCCTACCGCAGCTTCTACCGTTACCTCGACTTCGGGTACGGTGCCGCACTCGCCGTGCAAGGTGCGGGCATGGCGCTGCTGCTGTTCGCCGCGATCCTTTACCTTTCGCGTCGATCGGGAGGAGCTCAATGACGCGCCGCGCGGTCCACGCTCATCCTGTCGCCCGCGCGCTGGGTTCGTGCGCGATCGCGCTGATGCTGATCTGGAGTCTCGCGCCGGCCGTCTGGCAGGCGCTCACAGCGGTCAAGCCCGACGCACAGATCACCCGCGTCCCGACCCTCTACCTGCCGCATCCGGTGGTATGGACACACGTGGCGGAGCTGTGGGAGCGCAAGCCGTTCGGCACCTACCTCGCGAACAGCTTCTGGGTCTCTGCCTGGGCGACCGTGCTGTGCGTCGCGTGCGGCGCGATGGCGGCCAGCGCCCTGGCGCGCATGCGGGGCGGGTCACGCGTCGGTCCGCTCCTCGCCCTGCTCGGCGTGTCGTTGTTTCCGCCGATCCTGTTGCTGTTCCCGCTGTACGAGGGCGTTCGAGCGCTCGGCGCGATCAACCACCCACTCGCGCTGATCGTGCCCTACGCGGCGCTCAACCTTCCGCTCGCGGTGTGGGTGCTCGAGAGCGGCGTCCGTGCCATCCCGCGGGAGCTGGACGAGGCGGCGCAGCTCGACGGCCTGGGAGCGCTCGACCGGCTGTGGCACGTCCAGCTGCCGCTCGCCGCGCCCTCCCTGGCGACGGCCGCGACGCTGGTCTTCATCTTCTGCTGGAACGAATTCATGCTCGCGCTGACGTTCATGACGCGGGACGCGAGCAAGACGGTCACGGCCGGGATCGCGAGCGTCAGCGGCGCGTCGTTCTACGAGATCCCGTGGGGTCAGCTGTCGGCCGCCATCGTCATCGCGACGCTGCCGCTCGTCGCGCTGGTCCTCGCGTTCGAGACCCGGATCGTCTCCGGCCTCACGCGCGGCGCGATCAACGAATAGGCAGGCCGACGCGCTGCGGAACGGATGGTCTGAATCGCGGCGCATCCAGCCGACAGCGCCGTTCGTTCGTCGCTAGGGGCCGCTGCTCAGGAGCTGCCCAGACGGGCCCACGATGTGCGTGTCCTCGCCTGGAAGGGAGCGCACCTGCAGTTCCTCCCAGCGATTGACGCTGGGGCTCGATCGACGAAAGACCACACGCACCGGTGACCCGCTGGGGCGATGGTTCAAGTAGGCGATCAGCGACTCGAGATCGTCGAACCGACGACCGTCGATGCTGTGCACCACATCCATCGGACCGATGCCGAGCGCCTCGGCCGCGGACCCCGGCGCGATCGACTGGACGACGAGTCGTGCCGGCTCGCTGAGCACGGTGGAGTCTTCGAACGCGACCGGTGCGATCAGGGCCCCGTCGATGCTGACGCCGCGACGAGCGAGCACCGAGGGCCGTGGGCTGGGGAGCGCCTGGATTTCGATCGGACGCTCGCCGCGGATCACGCGAATGGGAACCGCACCCGTCCGGCCCCGCAACGCGGTCACCAGATTGCTGATGGTCTTGATCGGTTCGCCCTCGCCGCCGACCGCCACGATGCGGTCGCCGGGTTGGAACGGCCAGCGAGCCGGGTTGTGGCTGCAGCCCACCTGCAGCGTATGGCGGCCGTCCTCATCCACCAGCAACGAGAACTCCATCTGGGGGGGATCCGGAGGCACTCCCTTGCGGAGGAGATCCAAAATCCGACAGATGTCCTTCATTGGGGTGGCGAAGTTGAGGCGGTCGGCCTTCGAGCCGCCGGCGCCTGCCGTGGCGATGCCCACGACCCTGCCGTCCCGCAGCGAGATCACGGGGCCGCCGGAATTACCGTGATCCACGGTCGCGTCGATCTGCAGCAGGTCGTTCAGGAACTGATCGGTCTTCCCCGAAACGATCCCGCGAGTCCCCGTGAACGGCATGCCGAGAGGATGTCCAAAGGCGCCGATGCCCTCACCGATCTGCGGCGCCTCGTCGCAGTTGATGGGGGCGACCACGTGTTGACGTCCGTCGGCCGCCACCTCGAGCACGGCCATGTCGGTAAAGGAGTCGACGTAGATCTTCCGTGCGGGTCTAAATTTCCCGTCTGCGAACGCTGTTTCCACGACCGAAGGTGACTGACCCACGACGTGGGCGTTGGTCAAGACCCAGCGGCGCTTGGCATCGACCAGGAACCCCGCTCCCCCGAACGAGCCACGCGAGTCCTCGAGAAACGGGGTTGCGATCTGCGTTCGAATCCGCACGGTGTAGTTGCGGGCTTCACGAAAGACCGTTTCGGCCCTTTCCTGCGCGGTGGCCGGCCCGTTGAGCAGCGCTGCCATGACGGCAACACGAATCGCGCTCGTGAGAATCGAGCACTTCCTCGAAGCGCGCGTGACCCGTTGCGTGACCAATGGCACGAGCTACCCCCCACAAGTTTTGCATGCGGAACCGACCGGTGTGATCGGCTCCGAACGCGAGCGTTTTGCAAAGCCACGTGTGAGTTGCATGAATCGGCTCGTTTCCGGGTGCGACTTGCATCGGCGCGCCCGCCGCTTTGGCTACGCGCCTCGGAGTCACACGTCGCTCAAACCCTTGCTCCTGCATGGCGCTAGCGCCTATTCAAATGGACGCCGCGCCTCATCGTCATATGGCTTATACGCGTGATCCGTGCCGGCGCCATGGGTCCGGCGCGTGAGAATGGTCATCCCGCGGTGGCCGATGCCCCCAGCCTCCTTGCACTCACCGTGGTCGTCGCCAAACTGGTAGACTCTTTGGTCGTAAAGCCCTTGCCCGGCCGTCCCTTCGTGCAGTTTGATCCAGTGGTTGGGGCGCTCGGCGAGCCGCCGCGGTTGCGCTTGCGTCGCAGGCTGGGACCTCATTTCCCGGCCAGGTCGTCACCGATCATCGTCCCGTTGCGGGTACCCGGAGGTCCCCATGCGTCTTGCCTTCAGCTCGTCTCGCCTCGTGGCGCTCGCGGTCTTGGGCGCAACGCTCTTGAGCTCGCGCGCCCTCGCGGCGGCGAAGGTGGAACCCTCGGCCTCCGGCGCCAACCCGCGCATGGAGGTGCCATCGTACCCCAACGATCTATCGGTGGCGGGGATCCTGGCCGCGCGATCGCAGGCGGCGGACCCGTCGATCTACGACGCACTTCTACCGATGGATGTCTTGAATCGCGTGCGCGATTACGTCCAGGAGACCAAGGCCCTGGGCATGGCGTCCCGTTCTGGGTCGTTCCGCGTCGCCGGCCTGACGCCGAACGTGAACGCGAACGTCAACCACGTCGGTGACGCGATCGGCGAGACGCAGGCCGAGGTTGCGGTGGCCGTCTACAAGGACACCGTCGTCATCGGCTTCAACGACTCGCGCGGGTTCGTCACCGGCAACACGATCTCGAGCTACGCCTACTCGACGGACGGCGGGAACACGTTCGTGGACGGCGGCAACATTCCGCTCGCCGTGGCGGGGGATCAGGCGTTCGGCGACCCGGGCATCGACACGGACGAAAAGGGCAACTGGTACTACTGCCAGATCTACACGCGTGCGGGACCCCAGCAGAACATCGCGGTGCACAACGGAACGTTCACGGGCGGCGTGCTCACGTGGAACAGCCCGACGCAGGCGTCGATCGGGACGGCCGCCACGGGCAACCTCGACAAGTGTCTGCTCGCCGCCGACCGGGTGACGGGCAACGTGTACACCGTCTACACACGATTCATCGGCAACACGAACATCGAGATCGCCCGGTCGACGGACCACGGCGCGACCTGGGGAGCCGCGATCATTCTCGACAACGGCACGACGCCGACGGCGTCGAAGAGCGGAGCGCGCGCGATCTGCGGGCTGAACGGCGAGGTGTACGTGGTGTGGGAGAAGGGTGCGAACACGATCTTCTGCAACGACGCGGCGGGCAACATCCCGAACACGCAGGGCCAGATCGCGTTCACGCGCTCGATGAACTTCG